>Ga0316363_10002595_pt1 | contig 13640 bp, 9 predicted proteins | sample Sb_taG_3_FD_200459 | JGI IMG/M metagenome (GOLD analysis project Ga0316363, IMG submission 200459) | Peat soil microbial communities from Weissenstadt, Germany - Sb_50d_a_PC metaG (v2) (version 2) | ecosystem: Environmental > Terrestrial > Soil > Wetlands > Peat | place: Germany: Weissenstadt...
CGCTTTGTAGCCATCACGTGCAATGTAGTCGTCAATCTTTTCGGGATCGATGTAGCCCGCGTTCTCCAGCACCACGCGCACCTGCTTGTCGAAGTGCTCGTTCAAATCGCACTGCAACTCAGGAACTGGCGCTTCGCCAAGGTTCTTTACAATCGCTTCGGCGCTTTCCGCGTGAACGTGGTGGTAAAGCGTCTCATCAGGATCCAGGCGCACCAGCGGCCCATGCGAGCATGGCCCCATGCAGCCGGTGCGGCGCACCAGCACCTTTTTCTCCGATGTTTCGGCAGCCTTCACCAGCGCATCTTTCAGCGCGCCGGCGCCCTGGCTGGCGCAGGCCAGGTCCATACACACATTCACTTCGTAGTCGTACTTGTCGTTCTCCTGCTTGACGTTCTTTGCGATCAGTTCGAGCTCCTCGATTGTCATTCCACGATCCACCTTTCCAGTTGCTCGAGCACTTGATCACGAGTCATTTCGCCCACCACTTCGCCGTCGCACAGCGCCACCGGCGCGCGGCTGCATGCGCCCACGCACCGCGCCGTCATCAGGCTGATCTGTCCATCTGCTGTGGTTTGTCCCTGCGCAATGCCCAGCCGCTTCTCCGCTGCGGCAATCAACTTGTCCGCACCCTTGATGTAGCAGGCCGTCCCGGCGCATACGGTCACCGTATGCTTGCCCGGCGGCTTCATGGTGAAGTAGTGGTAAAACGTTGCCACGCCATAGGCCTGGCTCAGCGGAACCCGCAACGACATGGCAACAAAGCGGATCGAGTCGTCGTCGAGATAGCCGAACGATGATTGCACCGTGTGCAGCGTCTCAATCAGCGCGTGGCGGGCAAACCCGTTCTTGCGCATTGTGCCGTTCACGATCTTCCATCGTTTGTCTTCGCTGGGTAGGGCTGGGGGCGTGAATGCTGTCACTTTTCCTCCCTGGTCGGGCCGATAAACCGCGCACATTGGGGGCGGAGGGGCAAACTTCGCCTCGCTCTGCCTGATCCCTACCACTGTTGTACGCCCCGGCCCTTCTCCCAATCCGTGATAGCAGTCACGAGGTCTGTGGCTATCCCGTTTGTTGGCATTAGTTTTGGACCTGTGGAAATGACGTGGTGGCCGCTGCGCTTTCCGTTGCCGCCGGGCGTGTTGCGGTTCACGGCGTGCCTGCGAAAACCACACCGGAATGTGCGGAGGATCACCGGCCGAGCCCTATTCACCGCCCGAAACCGCGAGATGTGTCACCAGTAAGCGGCGGCCAAGGCGCGAGCACAAACCGAGTCCCCAATCGGAAGCAAGCCTGTCCAGATCCGTTTTTGAAAAGCACGACTTTCAGAGCTTGCGAAAAAACTTTCACGAAGCGCCCCCAAGTGTCAGGGCGTGACTTTAGTCGTGCCCGTGGCGATTGGCGATTTTGAAGGGTATGGACTTTAGCCCGTACATTAACGGACCAAATGAAGGAGGGCTTCAGCCCCGATGGATTCGTTCAACCGAACTGACCCACCACCTCTTAATTTCCGTTTTTAACCTGCAGTTGGTACTCGCTGTAATCGATCGTGACCACATTGCGCCCAAACAGAAAGCTGTTTGACTCAGCGCGCGCGTGCATAGCCATTGAGAATCCGCTCACGTTGGCATACTGCCGCATCATGTGCGTGGTTCCCGAAAAAGCCGAGGGGTTCTCCGAAGCAACTCCGTCGATCTTGACCAGCGTGCCATCGCGCGCGTCCACCCACATGGTTCCGTCGATCAGGTTAGACGCCTTCGCTTTCGGAGTGACGGCAAATACGTAGCAGTCTCGCCCGTTCAGCTTCTCCACGCCGCCGGGCTTCAATTTCATATCGTAATTCGTCGATGTGAACCAGGATCTCTCTATGTTCCCCGGTATGTTGATCGTCTTCTCGTTGTCGAGCAGCGACTTCAACCCAAACCGGATCAGGATTCCCGATCCGCTCTGCGACAGCGTGGTGTAGGTCTTGCCTGCGCCTTTTTTATAGGTGTCGAGCACGGTCATTTCCGCCGCGGGATGGGTTTCATCGCCGCCGCGGTAGACGGCGTAATGCTCAACGGCAGTGAAGCCGAGAATGTTGTTGAACCGGGCTGCAACCGCGGCGTCAACCTGGCGGATGACTGCCGCTCCGTCTGGTTCCTGTCCCGCCGTCGTCGTGCCCAATAGGACTGCTATCGCGATTCCCGCAATCGCCCGTATCGCGCCCGATAGCTTGAGGTCCCTCACGTCTGTTCCGTCCTCTCTTTGAGATTATGCGACCGGCCTCCTGGTGTGTGGCGCCGGGCCTGAGCGGAAGAAAGGAAAAGTAAGCGACGCAATCGAAGAACCCGCTGACGCCCATGCGCTATGCTGGTCTCCGGTGCTCCGACCCGAATCCCATGCTGGAACCTGAACCAAAACGGCAACCATACCAAGAGCCGCGAGCGGTAGTGCGCCAGGTGCTCACGGTGCGCGGCGTGGTGCAGGGTGTAGGCTTCCGCCCATTCGTTTACCGGCTCGCATCAGAAGAGGGACTCGCCGGCTCCATCGGCAACGATACCGGCGGCGTCACCATCGAGATCGAGGGCCCTGCCGTCCGTGTTGAAGTTTTTCTCGTGCGCTTGCGCGCCGAAGCCCCACCGCTCTCGCGCATCGATAGCGTGACCCATCGCGACGTTCCCCCAAGACAAGAGAAGGAATTTCGCATCGTCTTGAGTGATTCGAGCGGCCACGTCGCCACCGGCATTCCTGCCGACGCGGCCACCTGCGCCGACTGCCTGCGCGAGCTGCTTGATCCCAATGACCGTCGCTACCGCTATCCGTTTCTCAACTGCACCAACTGCGGCCCGCGCTTCACCATCACGCGCCGCATCCCCTACGATCGCCCGCAAACCTCCATGGCGCGCTTCAAAATGTGCGCGGCCTGCCAGGCTGAATACGACGACCCCGCCAACCGCCGCTTTCACGCGCAGCCCAACGCCTGCGCCGTCTGCGGCCCGCATGTCTGGCTCGTCGCGCCTGATGGAACTGAGATTCCATCCGCCGATGCCGTGGCCGCAACGATCGATTGCCTGATGGCCGGCGAAATCATCGTCACCAAAGGCATCGGCGGATTCCACCTCGCCGTCGACGCCACGAGCCAGTCCGCCGTGGTGCGCCTGCGCGAGCGCAAGCACCGCTACGGCAAGCCGCTCGCCATCATGGTCCGCGATCTCAATGCAGCGCGCGCCCTCTGCGAACTCACGCCGGAAGAGGAATCTCTCATCCTCACTAACCCGCGGCCCATCGTCCTCGCGCGCGCGCGCCCTGGCTGCGGAATCGCGGATGCCGTCGCGCCAGGCATTCCCTGGCTCGGTATCTATCTGCCCTACGCGCCGTTGCAGCATCTGCTCTTTGCTGATCCTCGAGTTAAGGCGCTCGTCATGACCAGCGGCAACTTGAGCGAAGAGCCCATCGCCATCGACAACGACGAAGCTCTCGCCCGCCTCGGCCAGATCGCCGACGCCTTCCTCATGCACGACCGCGAGATCCTGCAGCGCTGCGACGACTCCGTAATGGCCCTCGTCGATGGCGCGCCGCAACTCATCCGCCGCGCTCGCGGCTTCGTTCCGCTCGCCGTTCCGCTTCCATTTGACGCTCCGCCGCTGCTCGCCGTCGGAGGCCATCTCAAGAATGTCTTCGCCCTCGCCCGCGGCCGCTTCGTCTACCAGAGCCAGCATCTCGGCGACCTCGAAAACATCACCGGTCTCGATTTCTTTCGCGAATCGCTCGCTCACCTCATGCACACCTTCGAAATTGAGCCGCAGACCGTGGTCCACGATCTGCATCCCGGCTACTTGTCTACTTCGTGGGCAAAGGAGTGGGCCGCCGAGCGCCGTTTGCCACTGATCGCAGTGCAGCATCACCACGCGCACATCGCTGCCTGCATGGCCGAGCATTCGCTCACCGATCCAGTTATCGGTCTCTCACTCGACGGCACCGGCTACGGGACCGACGGCCACATCTGGGGCGGGGAAGTGCTTATCTGCCGGCTCAACGGTGCGAATATTGCCGGCCCGAGTCCGGCCAGTTTTGACCGCTTCGCGCATCTCGACTACGTCCCCATGCCCGGCGGTGAGGCCGCGATTCGCGAGCCGTGGCGCATGGCGCTGGGGCACCTCCAGGCAGCCGGATTTGACGTCGATTCGCCCGACCTGCTGGCTCTCCTGGGCGCGAAACCGCAGGAAGTGCATGTGTTGCGGCGGATGATCGAACGTGGGGTGAATACTCCGCTCACTTCCAGCTTGGGACGTCTATTTGACGCTGTCGCCGCTGTCGTACTCCAGCGTGGCACCGTTGATTACGAGGCCCAGGCCGCGATTGAACTGGAAGGGCTCGCAGTGGACGAGCCGTATGACGAGCCATCTGCGCTCGTTTCGGGCTACCCGCTTGGAATGTTCGACGGAGACTGGAGGACGCGGAAGCCATTCAGGATTACTGCTGTCCCTCTGTGGCAAGAATTGTTGGCAGACCTTCGTGCCGAAGCCTCAAAGGAGCACATCGCCGCTCGCTTTCATGCCGGTGTCGCCGCCGCGTTCATCCGCGCTGCAACTTCAGCCCGCGCCGTCACGGGCATTCAGCAGGTAACGCTCTCCGGCGGCTGCATGCACAACCGCCGCCTCGCTCGCCTGCTTCGCGCAGGCCTCGAAGCGGATGGCTTTCAGGTTTTTCAGCACCGCCAGGTCAGCCCAGGCGATGGCGGGCTGAGTTATGGGCAAGCGGTCGTAGCGGCAGCCATCCTGGCCAAATCGGGCTGAATTTTTCGAAATCCCGACGGCCATACCGTTGACGCACGTTCGCACGCTGACATTAAAGCGAAGGAGTTAATAACAATGCAGAGAAGGGAATTTTGCAAGTTGATTGCGGCAACCGCGGCAGCCAATGCGATTCCGGCGACGGCGCAATCCGGCGCGCCAGGCACACCAGACACACCAGCGCAAACGCTCACCGGCTTCAATTCACTCCGTCAGTCCTACGACGAATTCTGCGCCACGCCGCAAGCCGCCCGCATTTTTTACGCTCTCGACGACGGCAAAATCATCGAGCAAAAGCTCGATGAAGCAAGCTGGAAGCCCACCGCCTGGGGTTCGCCGCCGGAGCTGCCCATCCCCGGCGGCTCCTGGGATGGCGTGCCGATGAATGCGCCCGTTTCGGGCCTCGAAGGCGACGGCCCCTACAAGCCAACGTGGGATTCGCTGCTGCGATATGAAGCGCCCGAGTGGTATCGCGACGCCAAGTTCGGCATCTGGGCGCACTGGAGTCCGCAGTGCGTTCCCGAAGACGGCGACTGGTATGCGCGCAAGATGTATATCGAGAACGATCCGCAATACAAATTCCATTTGGAGCACTACGGCCCGCCCTCGCGTTTCGGGTACAAGGATCTCTGCGCGCAATGGACGCTGCTCAACTGGGATCCCGATGCGCTCATCCAGCGCTACAAGGACGCCGGTGCGCGCCTCTTCATTACGCTCGCCAATCATCACGACGGTTTCGACGCGTGGAATTCAAAGCATCAACCGTGGAACGCAGCCGCCATCGGCCCGCATCGTGACGTGGTTGGCACGTGGGCCGCGGCGGCTCGCAAGCAGGGCCTGCGCCTCGGCGTCACAGTGCACCAGGCGCGCAACTGGTGGTGGTTCCAAACCTCTCATGATGCCGACAAAACGGGCCCGCTCGCCGGCGTGCCCTACGACGGCCGCATGACCGCGGCCGACGGCAAAGGCGAGTGGTGGCAAGGGCTCGACCCGCAGCGGCTCTACGGCGTCAGGCATCCCTTCGATGCATTACCTGATCCCTCCTACGTGAAGAACTTCTACGACCGCACGCGCGATCTGATCGACCAGCACGATCCCGACCTGCTCTACTTCGACAATCCATTGTTCCCGCTCGGCTGGGGTGGCATGAACATCGGCGCGTACTTTTACAATCACAACCTGGTGACGCACGGCGGCAGGCTCGAAGGCGTCATCAACATCAAGAACGTGCCCGATCGGCTCGCCAAATCCGTGGTCGCAGACTACGAGCGCGGCCTCACCAGCGGGATCGTGCCGTATGCGTGGCAATCCGAAACCTGCATCGGCGAGTGGCACTATCAGCGCGGCCTCTATGAGAAGCCCGGAGAATTCGGCGGCTATCTTCCTCCGCGCGACGTGCTCCACTGGCTCGTCGACACGGTCAGCAAAAACGGCACCTTTATCCTCAACATCCCCGGAATGCCTGACGGCACCATCGACAGCAAGGAGATCGCAGTCCTCGACCAGATCGCCGCGTGGATGAAGATCAATGGCGAAGCAATCTATGAAACGCGCCCGTGGAAGGTCTACGGCGAAGGCCCAAACGCGGTCGAGGCCGGATCGTTCAAGGGGAAAAGCATCAGCAGCCTTGGACCGAAAGACATTCGCTTCACGCGCAACAAGGCCGGCACCGTGATCTTCGCCATCTTTCTCGGTTGGCCCGAAGGCGAAGCTGCGATCACCTCGCTTGGCTCAGCCGCAGGCACGCAGCCGGGAAAGATCGAGCATGTTGCGCTCGTGGGTACCGATGCGCCGGTCAAATGGAAGCAGACGCCCGAAGCCCTGCGGGTCACGCTCCCCGCTCAGCCCGGCCCCGCCAGCCAGTATGGCGCGTCCCTCAAAATCTCGCTCGGGTAGGAAAAACGATCATTTGCCGGGCACCGAGCCGCAGTTGATAGCTGTCCGCAGCACCGCATGCTCACCGCTGGCTTGATGAAAGAGATGATGGAGAAGAACAGAATGACCGTGCGCCGAATCCTCCAATTGTCTCTCGTGTTTCTCGCGGGCCTGCTGAGTTGCGCGGTCATGTTCTTCGGAATCTACTCGGCCATGGCCGTCGATGTTCACTTCAATCCGCTGCTTTCGATCCTCTACTGCGCACTGCCCATCCTCAGCCTCCCGGTATTTCTTCTCACGTTCGTATTCCGCAAGCTCGCCGCGCTCCAGGCAATTCTCGCCTTCGCCTATCTTGCCGTCTATTCAGCTTTAAATTGGAGAACCTGCTCATCGCTCGGTGACTGCGGCAGCGTTGCCGACACGTTCCTTCTTACATGCCGGACGCACTCTGTGTTGGCGTTCTTTGCGGCTGCAATCTTCAGCATTGCTGCACTTGTTGCGGATAAGCAAACATCGTTCCGGATCAGCCCGAAATAAGAGCAGTGGGAATCGCCGCAGTGCCCCCGCTCGCGTCGGATAATAGCGATCCCGGACCGCAGCATCTGCGTTGTTTGTCCATCTCGTCCGCGTGACTATTGCTTTTCAGCGTAGTACCCGCGGCGCGCTTGCGGGCTTAGTTTCTCCCGCGTATTCAACTTCACCGTAAGCGGATGAAAACTTCCATCCAACTTCAGGCCCTCGGGCTTGAAACCGAGCAAGTAAGTGTATTCGGGCGGCGCCGCCAGGCGTTGGAGCCCGCCATACAGGTCATTTGTGTCTCGGACAAACGCGCCGCCGGTTCCATCCGCCAGCTCCTGCAGCACGCTGTCTGACGCCGCAGCCTCCTGGCGCGCGAGCTCCGTCTTGATCCTGAATGCCGATGGATCAGCGGACCGGCGATCGCCCGCGGCCGAAGGGAACACGACGTACACGCCGCGGGCATCGATGGCACTTACGCTGACCCCTTCCCGGATGGCCTGATCAACCACATCGCTTTCGTTGATCAGGAGATCGGTGGCGAGAACAAAGCCGGGTGAAACCAGAATGATGCTCTTCCTGCCCGGCTTTTGAGCGAGCCAACGGGCGACATCCCTGATTGCGAGCAAGGTCCCGCGACTTTCGCGCTTCCCCGCGTCTTCAACCCTTCTCGCGGCATTGATCGCGATGGTTTGCGCGAACTTCGTCGCACTGGGATCACCATTCATGCACGCCATGACATCCGCAAACGCGGCCTGCAGCGGTGGATTGTTCGCCAGGTCGAGAGCATAGACATTGAGCATCTGGTCGGCCTGGTAGTAGCTGACATCGGGACAATCGTGCTCTGACGGCCCGCCTAGAGGTTGTGCGCGCAGTTGCAGCAGCGCGTCATGCAATTTGGCTTTGTCGCTGGTGAATGCAAGCTGGACCAATCCTGAGGTGCCGAGGATCGCTGCTTGCTCCATCGGTTGCAACGTATCCACTTGGCGTGCGGCTGCATCCCGCGCCCTGGCGAGGTCGTCGAAATCGAGGTGCACGTCATCGAAAAGGTACACAACGTAGTTGGTGGGCGAGATGCGAGTTGCCGGCTTATCTTGAGCTGTGTCCGGTACGCTTCCGGGCATCTCCTTCTGCGCAGGCGGCTCGCCGCTCGACTCGATGGTGAAGCTTGTAATCGCTTGCCGCTTGCCTTTATCGAATAGCTGGAAGTCGTCCTGGGTAAGATTTCCCACCGCCCGGCCACTACGATCCCTGACCACTACGGGGACCAGGACCAGATCAACCCGCAATTGCATGCGACCGGTTGCCTCGCGGACATTAGCGACAAGAGGCTCAGTCGGCGCCATCTTCACGACAGGTGGCGGCTGAGGCGCGCTCGCAGTGATTGTCTCGGCTAGCGGCGTTGTGGCGGCGGCGGCGGTGGGCGTCGCTTCCTTTGCAATGATTTCCCCAGTGCCGGCTTCCGCCACGGGACCTTGCGCGATTGGCTGTTCTGCTGGAGACAGTAACGGCGGGGAGGTTTGCTTTTCAACCGGCGCCGGCAAATCGCTCGACGCTTTCGTCCTCTCATCGGGAACAGGTTCGTCGGCAAAACTCCCATATCGAATGGTCAACTCTGTCACGAACTTCCGGTAAGCCTTGAAATCGATTTTGTTGACAAATAAAAGGCCAGCTTCCTGCACCCTGACTTCAGAATGAAATGGCAAATTGTAATTCTTGTCTGCAATTTCGATTGCCTTGTAGTCCACGACCGTCTCGGCGCTTTCAATGGGGAAGCTGTAGGGAAGGCTGAGGCGTGTGGTAATCCGCAAGACCTCCTTGGTCTCCGAATCCACAAAGATGTTCCCTGCATAGGCGGCAATTATTTGCTTCCCTGACCCCTTGTCGAACACGCGGGCACCAGCTTCACGAGGCACCTGAAAGGTGAAGACATAGGCGTGCCGTCCGCGCAGGCTCGTAGCCCGTCCCCATCCGAAAACTGTTTGCGATTTTGGATCAAAAATATCATTCAACAAGCTGCCAAATTCGCCGGCCGAGATCGCGCCTGCGAAGTCCATGTGTTGAACTCCCGCCGCCTTCGCGCCATTGATGCCGATTACGTCATAGTGTTCCTGTTGGCTAATGTAGGTTAGCTTCTCCTCGATCTCATCACTTGAAACGACTGTATTTGGATTGGTGCCCCGGTTCATGCCCGACGGACCGGTACCGGCGTAGTCCTGGGTCATGGACTCGCGACTGGTCATTTGCGTGCAAATAAAGTCCGGCAGCTTCTTTGTATATGCAAGCGCTTCGGTCCGCACCACCGCCAAAAGACTTTCCTGATCGGCCGATAGTGGCGATTTTGCACTTGAAGCTCCAGGCGAAACAGTCAGAAAAATCAGTAAGCCTGAAGCAACGAGGAGGGAGTTCTTGACGTTCACGCGTTTACTTACCTTGAAAGTCCCAATCGGACTTTCTGACGCGTAGCCTGAGCTCGGCCGGAAATCAGCGATTGAAGGGCACGCCTCCCCCTCACCAACTCCTGCTGAGTCTCAATCGATTCTGCTCTAATGATAGCCAGTTTGCAGGTGACAGTCACGCTAGTCGTCGGCTGTCACCGATCGCTGGTGACTGAACACTGTGATCTGATCACTGCGCACCGCGAACTGTTTTACCCCGACAGCCGCACCAGCTCCTGCGCCTCGTGCCTCGGCCCCAGAATCGACATCCGCGGCAGCCGCCCGCGTACCATGGCCACTTCGTCGCAGCGATGCAGCCGCGGGCAGCTCTGGCAGTCCTTGAAGATCTTGTCGGGCAATTCCGCTTTGTCCTCCACTGTGCGAAAACCGTACTTGAAAAAGAAATCCGGAATGCGGGTGAAGAGGCAGACCGATTGAATGCCATGCATCTCGGCCTCTTCAATCAGTGCCTTCAAAATGCCGCCGCCGGCGCCCTGGCCCTTGGCTTCCGGCTTCACCACGATCGAGCGCACTTCGCAAAGATGCGGCCCGTAGAGGTGCAGCGCGCCGCAGCCGAGAAACACTCCCCCATCGGACTCGGCAAGTGTGAAGTCGCGAATGTTCTCGCAAACCTCGGCAAACGGCCGCTTGAGCAAGGTGCCGTCGTGCGAGAGCGAGTTCACCAGGTCGTAAATGTTGGAGGCGTCGTGCAATAGTGCCTTACGCACCTGCATGAATGGCCTCCTCAACGGCGGGCTTCGCCAGCGGTGCCACCCGTTCCGCCGCGGCATCTAGCGCCTTCCGCACGCGTTCCCGCGCCGTTCCACCGATCACATCATGGCAATCGAGCGTGGCCTCGAGCGTGACGGCGGCGTAGAAGTCCTCGCCGAACTCGCCGCCAAACTGGCGCAGCTCATCAAGCGTCAGCCCATCCAGTTCCACACCCTTTTCCATCGCAAAGCGCACCGCGTGGCCGACCTTTTCGTGCGCGGTGCGGAACGGCACGCCCTTGTGCACAAGGTACGTGGCCGCGGCCATTGCATTCAGATAACCCGACTGCGCGGCCGCCAGCATCCGGCCATGACGGAAGCGAAGCGCTCGCGTGAACTTCGGCAGAACCTGCAACATCCCCTCCACTGCATCGGCCGCCGCGAACACCGGCTCCTGCGTCTCCTGCAAGTCTTTATTGTAAGCAAGCGGCAACCCCTTCAGCAGCGTGGAGAGCGTCGTAGCTGCGCCCAGCAGGCTTCCACACTTGCCGCGCAGCAGCTCAGTCAAATCGGGATTCTTCTTCTGCGGCATGGCGCTCGACCCGGTCGAAAAACTTTCCCGTAGCTCGACAAATCCAAACTCGTTCGTCGCGAACAGCGTAATCTCCTCAGCGAATCGCGAAATATGAACGCCAAGCACAGATGCCGCCTGCGCGAACTCCAAAGCAAAGTCGCGATCGCTCGTTGCGTCCATCGAGTTCGCGGTCGGCGCTGCAAATCCCAGCTCCCGCGCGGCAATCGTGCGATCGAGTGCGAGCGTCGCTCCGGCCACCGCGCCCGAGCCCAGCGGGCAAACATTCAGCCGCTCTGAACAATCCTTGAGCCGCGAAACATCGCGCAGGATCATCTCCACGTAAGCCAGCAGCCAGTGCGCCACCAGCACAGGCTCAGCGCGCTGAAGGTGCGTATAGCTCGGCATCACCGCATCGCCCGCAGTGTGCGCCAACTCGATCAGCGCCTCGGCCCACCGCGCCAAATCTTCGATCTCATGCACAATTGTTTTGCGCACATAGAGCCGCATGTCGGTCGCAATCTGCTCGTTGCGGCTGCGCCCTGTATGCAGCCTGAGCCCAAGTGATCCGACCCTCTCCACAAGCTTCAGCTCGACAAAGTGATGAATGTCCTCTGCCGACGCATGTTCGCGCACGAGCGCCTGGCCGGCCTCCGTCGTGTACTCCACGGCGATCGCATCCAGCGCGGCCCTCAGCTCCGCAGTTTCCGCCTCAGTGAGAACGTGCGCCGCGCAAAGAGCAGATGCATGCGCCTTGCTGGCGGCAATCTCCTGCGGCAGCAATCGCCAGTCAAACGGCAGCGACCGTTGCCACGTCTCGAATTGTGGATCGAGCGGCTCGCGAAAGCGGCCGGACCACATTTTCACTTCGGTCCCTCTTTCTCTGATCTCTCGTCCCTGATCCCTGACCCGTCTCTCACTGTCCGCCATTCACCGTCTGCCGAAAACTAGCCGTGTTCGCCAGCCCGCCCAGCAGCAACAGCAGCAGCGCCTTCTGCGCGTGCAACCGGTTCTCCGCCTGGTCGAAAACAATGGACTGCGGGCTGTCGATCACCGCGTCCGTTACTTCCTCGCCGCGCCGCGCCGGCAGACAGTGCATGAACACCGCATGCGACGCAGCCTTCTGCATCAGTGCCTCGTTCACCTGGAACGGCCGGAAGATCGGCGCGCGCTTAGTCGACTCGTGCTCCATGCCCATGCTCACGCACACGTCGGTGTAAACAGCGTCTGCGCCCTCCACCGCGGCATGCGGATCCTGCAGGAGCTTCACCTCGCATTGATTCTTCTCGGCCATCTCGCGCGCCGCCGTCACAATCTCAATGTCAGGCGAGTAGCCGCGCGGCGTGGCCACGGTCACATTTGCTCCCAATTGCGCGCCGGTCAGCATCAGCGAGTGGCACACATTGTTGCCGTCGCCCACGTAAGCAAAATTCAAACCCGCAGCCGTTCCGAAATGTTCCTCCAGGGTCATGAAATCGGCGAGCGCCTGGCAGGGATGTTCGAAATCGGAAAGCGCATTGATGATTGGCACGCGCGAGTTGACGGCCATCTCGGTGATGGTGTCGTGCGCGTAGGTGCGCAGCACAATCACGTCAACCCAGCGCTCAAGGTTCCGCGCCACGTCGGCGATGGTTTCGCGCTCGCCGAGAGGCGAGTTGGTCTGGTCGACGAAGATCGCGTTGCCACCCATGGTGTTGATGCCGGTTTCGAACGCCAGGCGAGTGCGCAGACTCGCCTTCTCAAACATGAGCACCATCTGTTTGGCGTCGAGCGCGCGGCGATACTCGCGCGGATTGCGCTTGACGTCGTGGCCCAGTTTGAGGATGGCGCGGACTTCGCCGCTCGTAAGATCGGCGATGGAGCAGAGATCTTCGCCGGCCATGCGCGCAGCCGCGGCAAGGACGTCGGTGTCTTTCTGCACGGGAACTGCGGTCTCTTTCTGTTCCATGGTGGTTCTGCTAGCCATGATGGTGTCCTCCTGCGGGCGCGTGTTGCGCGGCAGAGTGTTCGGTGAAGATTTCGTCGAGCGCGGCGATGGCGGCGTCGACGTGGGCGCGCTCCAGAATGTACGGCGGCAGGAAGCGCAGCACAGTGTCGCTGGTGCAGTTGATGAGAATACGGCGCTTGAGCATTTCCGCGACCGTAAGCTTTGCTAGATCGGCCGAATCGAGTTCGGCGGCGAGCATCAGGCCCTTGCCGCGCACGTCGATGATGGTGTCGTGACGTGCGGCGAGCGAGCGCAGGCGCTCCTGGAAATAGTTGCCGACCTCGGTGGCGTGCGCGAGCAAGCCTTCCTTTTCGATGGTGTCGATGACAGCGATGCCGACGGCGCAGGCGAGCGGTCCACCACCGAAGGTGGTGCCGTGCATGCCGGCGTGCATCACACGCGCAACTTCTTCAGTGCACAGAACCGCGCCGAGCGGTAGGCCCCCGGCGAGGGGCTTGGCGAGCGTCGTGATATCGGGCTGAATGCCGTAATGCTGGTAAGCGCACCACTCGCCGGTGCGGCCCATGCCGGATTGAATCTCATCGACGATGAGCAGCGCGCCGGTGGAACTGGCCAGGGCGCGCGCTTCCGTGAAGAACTCCTGCGTGAGCGGACGAACACCGCCCTCGCCCTGAATGGCTTCAACGAGGATGGCGCAGACTTCGCTCGAGAATTTGGCGCGCAGATCGGCGTCGTCGTTGAAGCGGACGAACTCGACGCCGGGAACCACAGGCCCGAACGGCTCGCGGTACTTCGCCTTGTATGTGGTGG
>Ga0316363_10002598_pt1 | contig 13631 bp, 11 predicted proteins | sample Sb_taG_3_FD_200459 | JGI IMG/M metagenome (GOLD analysis project Ga0316363, IMG submission 200459) | Peat soil microbial communities from Weissenstadt, Germany - Sb_50d_a_PC metaG (v2) (version 2) | ecosystem: Environmental > Terrestrial > Soil > Wetlands > Peat | place: Germany: Weissenstadt...
CGGCCGGACCTCGATGCCTTCGAACGCAACCGTTGAGACGCGCTGGACCATGGCAGCCCCTGCCTTATGCACAGCCTAACGGAACTTCGCGGCCTCAGGGGATTGGGGAGTTGACAAACCCTACGAAATTCGGTAGCGTGAAGATACTGGCTGTTTTAAAGGACTTCTGCCATGTCTCTGCTAGACCGAAAATGCTTCCAGAATGAGCCTGCGGCCTTCGCCCATTTGGAGGCCGTCCTGTGGCCGGACGGTCCAATCTGCCCCCATTGTGGCACTATCGGGCAAGCCGGGCGCCTGGAGGGCGTGAAAGACAAGAAGGGAAGGGTCAGGCCCGGCCTCTGGAAGTGCTATTCCAAGGGTTGCCGCAAGCAATTCACGGTGAAGGTGGGCACGGTATTCGAGTCCGCCCACATTCCGCTGCACAAAATGCTGCAGGCCGTCCACCTGCTTTGCTCCAGCAAGAAGGGTATTAGCTCCCATCAACTGCACAGGACCCTGGAGGTGGACTACAAGTCCGCATGGTTTCTGGCACATCGCATTAGAGAAGCTATGCGGGACGGCTCCCTAGCGCCTCTTGGCGGTGGCGGTCGCATTATCGAGATTGATGAAACAGCCCAAGGCCGCATTGAAGGTGCGCCGAAATTCGCGCCCCGCAAAAAAGGCGGCTATGGCCGTACCGTTCTTACCCTTGTCGAACGAGGTGGTTCGGCCCGCAGCTTTCACGTCGGCGGCACGACGCTTGCGGAAATAATGCCGGTCATTCGCGCCAACGTGAACCGCGAAAGCGCTGTCATGACCGATGCTGCTAGTTGGTACAAATTCCTTGGCGCTTATGTCGATCTTGCCAGCCATGACGTGATCAATCACGACAAGGACGAATACGTGCGCCGCGAAGGCGACAAGGTAGTGACCACAAACACTGTTGAAGGCTACTACTCGATTTTCAAGCGGGGCATGAAGGGCGTGTATCAGCATTGCAAGGAAAAGCACTTGCACCGCTATCTGGCAGAATTTGATTTCCGTTATTCACAGCGCATTCGCCTTGGGGTCGATGACGCCATGCGAACTAACAAGGCTTTGCAGGGAATTGTTGGGAAGCGCCTTACCTACAAACCAGCCGTAAGTATCTGAAAACACGGAAGAAAAGCCGACTCGCTCATAAAGGGCGCGGAATCTAGTACTGACTTGTTAACAAGTCAAGACCCTCATATCTTTCCTCGTGAAAATATGATTCGAGGGTCTATGCCACGCAAGCGAATCAAAAAGGACTTTCGCAGACTGACGTTTGCTTATCCGGTGCCAAAAGGACGGCAGCGGTTGCGGGAGCTAATTGTCTATATTTCAGAGCACTATAAGGACGCTCCAAAGTTTGGAGCGGTCAAACTAAACAAGACTCTTTATCACTCGGATTTTCGAGCATACGAGAGGTTTGGCGTTCCTCTAACCGGGACATCATATTTTGCGCTTAAGCAGGGTCCGGCTCCTAAAGCCATGGTGCCAATTTTGAATAGTCTTCTTGAAGAGGGCGCCATTGAAATTGAGCAGCGGCAAGTGGGAAATAGGATTCAAAAAAGAGTGGTGCCGCGACGTAAGGCATACCTTGAACTATTTACAGGCGACGAAATTGCACTTGTAGATGAGGTTATAAAAGAACTGTGGGACCAAAGCGCCGATGACGTCAGTCTCGTATCTCATGACGTCCGTTGGCGAACTGTAAAGCTCCAAGATTTAATTCCATATGAGGCAGCGTTCCTTTCGCAAGAACCGCTGACAGACGAAGATATATCGAGGACGGCGGCACTCGCTCATGAGCACGGGTGGAAATAATGAAGGCTGGGAGGTCGTAGAGGAAGAAACCTACGCCTTGTCTGCCCAATATTGTGGGGGCGCCGAATACGTCGATTCGATCACCGAACAAGTTGACTACTCGCTTTCGCGTAATCCGAAGGGCTTTTTGAATATCCCCGGTTATCAAAACTTGTATCTTGCCAAGACGAAATTTCGCATTGTGGGCCCTGAAGTTACGCCCTCGTTTCGCATCTGGTTTCGGGTTGATACGAAACGGCGGCAGGTCCACAAGCTGTACATCGAAGTGGCTCCGCCCGAAGAAATGGGGTTTGCCGATGATCCGTTCGACCGCGACGAAAAGCCCTTCTAAAAGTCAGATCCAAAAGTTCCGCGAAACTGCTCGGAAAATCGAAACAGACGATTCCGAGGAAAGGTTTGACCATTTCCTCGGAAAAGTTGCGAGACACAAAAGTGAGGCGCGACCAGTGGTACACGCCTCTGATTGTGCGGCACACGACGCGCCAGCTTATGAGGCCGGTCCGTGCACCTGTGGGGCAATTAAAGCTGAGCGATGATACCCCGCGTCATTGCCCGATCGTTACGCTTGTACTCGGGCCTGGCGCCATCAAAGCATCCGCCGTGATGAGCTGCATCACGCATACGATCTAGGCGGAATAGCTTCCAGTTGATGTGTTCGCCAGAGGCACTCGCACCCTCGACCTGGAAGGCCCTCAATAACAGTTGGCCGTCCGAGCCGATGCCGAGCGCATGAGGTTCGACGGTTCTTGCTCCGGGCATATACCAGAGCACCACCAGCAATTTGCGTTCAATGGCCGCCGCCAATACGTCACGCATCCCATCTCCTGGGAAATGCGGCTGACGGGGCTTGACCGGTAGCGTCTCAGGACTCAATATCCAAGGACTGCTTCGCTATTACCCCTCGCCCCGCCGCCTAGGTTAGGTGAGGGTTCGGAACTTTCAGACGCCGCCGGTCCTGGCAGATCGGCGGCGTCGTCCGTTTCCGAGGCCGCGACGATGATTAGCCCAGAATCTCCTAGGGTCAAGAATTAGTATTAAATTGTTAATCACCCTACTAAATGTATGGTGATACGAATAAATCAGCTATTTGGGTTTGTCAACTCCCCAATCCCCCGGCCTCTTCAAGAACATTTAGAGAACAAATTGCCGCCTGCTTGCGGCCCTACCCGGCCAGGGCGAACCGCCCTGGACCTGCCCCCGGGGATGGACTGTCGTCATCGACAGGCAAGCGCTACATGATGGCGGTCATCTAAAACGGCATTCTCAAGCCGACGAATTGGAACGCAACCATGGTGTCCTCCGCCCTCGCCGCGGCGCTCGAGCGCCGCAACATCCATTACGGCTGGGTCATCGTCGCCGTCACCTTTCTCACCACGATCGTCACCGCCGCGGCGATGAGCACGCCCGGCGTGCTGATCGTGCCGCTGGAAAAGGAATTCGGCTGGGACACCGAGCAGATTTCGTCGGCGCTGGCGCTGCGGCTGATGCTGTTCGGATTGTTCGGCCCGTTCGCCGCGGCCTTCATGAACCGGTTCGGCGTGCGCGCCGTGATGGTCTGTGCCGTGATCCTGATTTCGGCCGGCATGCTGGCATCGCTGGCGATGACGGAGGTGTGGCAGCTTATTTTGCTGTGGGGCATCGTCGTCGGCATCGGCACCGGACTCACCGCCATGGTGCTTGCGGTGACGGTGGCGACGCGCTGGTTCAATCACCGCCGCGGCCTGGTCATGGGCCTGTTCGCCGCCAGCAACGCCACCGGGCAACTGGTGTTCCTGCCGCTGATCGCGCAAATCGCGACGGCTCACGGCTGGCGGGTCGCGCTGATCTTCGTCTGCTGCATGCTGGCGTTCGCCGGTATCGTCGCCTTTACCCTGATGCGCGACCGGCCGAGCGATCTTAACCTGCCGCTTTACGGCGAGCGCACCGTGTCGCCGCCGCCGGCCGCGGGCGTCGGTCTCGTCTCGCTGCTCATGTCGCCGCTGCTGGTGCTGAAAGAAGCCGCCCGCACGCCGATCTTCTGGGTACTGTTCGGCACGTTTTTCGTCTGCGGCTGCAGCACCAACGGCCTGATCCAGACCCATTTCGTCACGCTGTGCCACGATTACGGGCTGCCGGCGGTGACCGCGGCCAGCGTGCTGGCGATGATGGGCATCTTCGATTTCATCGGCACCATCGGCTCCGGCTGGCTGTCCGACCGGTTCGACAACCGCTGGCTGCTGTTCTGGTATTACGGCCTGCGCGGGCTGTCGCTGCTCTATCTGCCGTTCACCGACTTCACGTTCTACGGCTTGTCGCTGTTCGCGATGTTCTACGGCCTCGACTGGATCGCCACCGTGCCGCCGACGGTAAAACTCACCGCCGACCGCTTCGGGCGGGAAAAGGCCGGCATGGTGTTCGGCTGGGTCTTTGCCGGCCACCAGATCGGCGCCGCCAGCGCCGCATTCGGTGCCGGGCTGACGCGGACGCTGTTCGACACCTATTTGCCGGCGTTCTTCGTCGCCGGCGCATTGTGCATCGTCGCGGCGCTGGCGATACTCACGGTGCGGAAGTCGTCCGGCGCGATCATCGGCGTGGCTGCGCCGGCGGCGGCACGCTAAGTAACGTCCGGCATCGCCACGCCATCGAGCAACCCGTCAACGATGCTATGGAATTTCTCCCACGGCGCCTCGCGGTCGCTCTGGTTGCGCACGATGATCGAATTGCCGGCGTAGAATTTCTCGTAGAGCATGTGGCGGCCGGCGAATTCCGAGCCGATCAGGTCCCAGACCAGCTTGTAGAGCTTGTAGCGCGCGCCGGCCTGCATGCTGGCCGTGCCCCACCAGCGCTCGAAGCGATCCTTGAGCTGCGGATCGGCAAGAAGGTCGATGCTGGCCGGCATCTGCAGCGGCGCGGCGCCCGCCAGCGTCCGCAGCGTGTCGATGATCTCGGTGTGGTGCTCCTGGCACCAATTGAGCGTGGCGTAGACCATGCGCCGGTTCGGCGTCACAAATCCTTCCGGCCAGTTTTCGCAAGCCTCGATCTGGCCGTTGACCAGGCCGCCGATGGTGGCTTCGAGGGCGGCGAGGCGGCCCAGCGTCTCGCGCACCGCCGGTACCTTGTCGACGCCGTTGGCCTGGCACATCCGGCTCGCCAGCCCGACGATCAGCCCCATCTTGGCCCAGAAGCGGATGTTGGATTGCTGGTTCTGATAAACATTGGCCGGCGTCTCGATATAGATGCGGCGCGACCAGGCGCCGTTGTTGTGCAGAAACACCCGCTCCCACGGAATCTTGACGCGATCGCATACCAGCACCGCATCGTTCTCGTCGAAGCGGTAGCTGAGCGGATAGTCGGCCTCCTGCCGGGCATGGCGCTCATAGGGCTCGCGCGCCCAGAACGACACGCCGGGCGCGTTGTTCGGGATCGCCGCCGTGATGCTCTCGCTCTGGCGCTTGTCGTCGATCGCCGTGAGATTGCCGATATAGACCTCGTCGCCAAAAATCGCGCCGGTCGCCAGCATCTTCATGCCTGACACGACGACGCCGGCATCGTCTTCGCTCACCACCTGCAGGGTCGGATCGTCGCGCACCACGCCGGTGTAGATTTCGCGGTCGCGGATGCCGGACGGCGGCGTCACCGCAAACGACAGATAGAGATCGTTGGTACGGGCGCGCTCGTAGAAACGGATGAGGTTGTCGCCGAATCCGGGCGTCAGGTCGTTGAGCAAATTTGGCCGCATCGCCAGCCCGGTGATCAGACCGGCCACATGGTCGGGCGAACGGCCGATCAAGCCGTAAGTGGCGTCGGCGATCGCCTTCATGGCGCGCATGCGCCGCGCCAAATCCTCGCGCGTGCGGCAGCGCAGCCATTGCAGGCCGATGCGCTCGCCGTTGTCCGCGAAGGTGAAGAGCTCGTGCTTCGCCGGATCGGCCTTGAGGTCGTAGAGCGCCGCGATGGTGCGCGCGCCGTTGCGGAACGCGGGATGCGTGGTGACGTCGTCGACCCGCTCGGCGCCGATATAAACGACGCGGCCGTCGCGCATGCGTTCAAGCTTTTCGCTGCCGGTCGCGAGCATGAAGTGACCCCTTCACCGAACCATTGTCATGCCCCACGAAGGTGGGGCATCCAGTAATCATCGATGATAGGATAATGTGCCAGAGTGTTGTCACCCGTCGTGCGGCGATTGCCGGATCGTCCGTCGGCGCGGACGATGACAAGATGGGTGACGGGGCGGCAAGGAAGAGAAGACCGCAATGCCAAGATCGGGCGAACGCGCGTAGGCAACGATCAGGCAGGCGGACTAAGGACGTAGTAATCCATTTCGCTGATTTCGCCGGTCTCTTTTTGCACGGTATCCTCGACGATCAACTTGGCCAGGATATCGCTCACTGTCTGCCTGCTCAAACCTGTCTCGGATATAATTCCGGCCAATGTCCTTCGGCCGAGCCGATATTTTGGATTTTTCAATGCGTCCAAGACTTTTTGTTTCTCCGGATCGGCAGCGGCGCTCAGGCTTGCGGTCGCCGCGCGGGCCTTGGCAAAGCGCTCCTTTGCTACCGTGTCTTCGGATGCGTTGAGGGATTGTTCTCCCACAGCCTGCGCTATATGCAACGCTTTCTGCGAGGAATCCTCCGCGCCCTGCACGCGCTGCAGCAGATTTTTCGAAATCGTTTCAAGGAACGTCTGCGCATAGATAGCGGCAACGAGGCATACAGCGAACAGGATGAACCAATCCTCCGTTTTTAATGGAGGCGTCGTCGACAGCACATTTTGCAGAAGTTCACTCTTCGTCAAACTCAGAAACAACGGAACGCTGAATGCAGCGGCAATGCTGAGCAGAAAATAATAACCGATGCTCTTCGGTACAGGGTCGTCGGCCTTACGCGCCTGCAGACAATTGATGCCGCCGCCCAGAATACCGGCCAGCAGAATCATGACAATGGTGCTGACGACGATGCAGGTCAAAGACATGATTGCCCCGATAAGCCCGTTCCATATCGCGGCTGAAGACTAGCACAGGTTGCAGACCGGGGATACCTACAATTTCCTTCTTTCCTCGATCGCATCCCAGACCAGCGCCGCGATGTCGGGGCCGCCGAGATTCTTCACCGCGCGGATGCCGGTGGGGGAGGTGACGTTGATCTCGGTGAGGAAACCATCGATCACGTCGATGCCGACGAAGATGAGGCCACGCTCGCGCAGCGCCGGGCCGAGCCGGGCGCAGATTTCGCGCTCGCGTTCGGTCAGATCGGTGGCCTTGGGCACGCCGCCGCGCACCATGTTGGAGCGCAGGTCGTCGGGCGCTGGCACCCGGTTGACCGCGCCGGCGAATTCGCCGTCGACCAAAATGATGCGCTTGTCGCCGTCCCTCACCGCGGGCAGGAATTTTTGCACCACCCACGGCTCGCGGAACATGGTGGCGAACAGATCGTACAGCGAGCCGAAATTGAGATCCTCGGCCTCGAGCCGGAACACCGCCTCGCCGCCTTTGCCGTAGAGCGGCTTCATGACGATGTCGCCCTGCTCGGCGCGGAACGCCTTGATCGCGTCGAGGTCGCGGGTGAGCAAGGTCGGCGGCATCAGATCGGGAAATTCCGTGACGAAGATTTTTTCCGGCGCGTTGCGCACGTGGCCCGGATCGTTGACCACCAGCGTCTTCGGATGGATGCGCTCGAGCATGTGGGTCGAGGAGATATAGGCGAGGTCGAACGGCGGATCCTGGCGCAGCAGCACCACGTCGAAGCCGGCCAGGTCGACGTGGCGCGGCTCGCCCAGCGTGACATGGTCGCCGGCGACGTCGCGCACCACCAGAGGCCGCACCGTGGCCGACACTTTGCCGTCGCGCAGGCTCAGGCGATCGGGGGTGTAATAGGACAGCGGATGGGCGCGCTTTTGCGCTTCCAAAAGCAGCGCGAACGTCGAATCGCCGCGGATATTGATCCGCTCGATCGGATCCATTTGCACGGCAACGTTCAGACGCATGGCCAAGCCGATGAGCGATGAGGTGGGCGGTTAAGGGAAGGTAAACCTAGACCTAGCATCTTATAGCCAAGAATACGGGCGGAAAACGAACGGTTTGAGGCGGAGCATGAAACTGGCGAAACTTTCGATTGCCGCCAAGCTCTATGTCATCTTTGCGCTGCTGGCTACCGTGACGGCAGCGCTCGCGGCCGTGGCGATTGTCAACAGCAACCGGCACGTCGCCCTGACCAACGAGTTCGAATCGGCCTTTGTCGGCGCCGAGAATGTCGAGCGCATCAACAGCCTGATCTACGCCGTGGTGATGGAATCGCGCGGCATCTACATGTCGCCGGACATCGCCACCGCGAAGAAGTTTGCCGAAGGCCTGACGCGCTTCAACGAGCAGATCGGCGGCGTGATGGAGGGGTGGCAAAGGTCGGTGCGGCCGGAAGATGCGGATGTGTTCGCTCAATTCGCCGCGCGGGTGAAGAAATTCCAGGAATTCCGCCGCGAGCTGGTGCGCCGCGGCACCGAAATCAGTCCGGCGTCCGGCAGCGAATGGGGCAACAACGATGCAAACCGAACGGTCCGCACCGCGCTGACCAACGATCTCGACGTGCTCGGGCGGCTTTATGCTAACCGCTCGCGAGAAATCTATGGCCGGATCGAAACCGGCATGGCGACGTCCGCGCTGGAGATGATGCTGCTCGGGGCGTCGGCGTTGATGCTGGCGATGTTCGGCGTACTGGTGATACAGCGCTCGATCGCGCGTCCGCTTGCCGCCGTCACCCAAGCCACGGAGGCGGTCGCCGGCGGCGACGCCACGCTTGCCGTGCCGTTTCGCGATCGCCCCGACGAGATCGGAGCGCTGGCGCGCTCGATCGCAGTGTTCCAGGACGCGATGCGCCGCAATGTCGAGCTGAACAAAACGGTGCTCGCGGAGGCCGACGCGAAGGTGCAGCGCCAGGAGCAGATTGCGGCCGAGACGGCGCGCTTCGGCACCAACATCGAGGCCAGCCTGTCCAAGCTCGACCGGCTATTCCAACAGATGCTGTCGGCGTCGACGCTACTGGCCGACGCGGCGGACCTCGCTTCGGCCAAGACCGGCAGTGCCGCAACGGCATCGGGTGAGGCCTCGGCCAATGTGCGCGACATCGCCGCCGCCGCCGAGGAGCTTGCCGTCGCGGTGTCCGAGATCAATCGACAGGTCGTGCAATCCAACGCCATCGCCACCAAAGCGGTGGGCGAGGCCGCGCGCACCAGCGATGCGGTCAAGGAGCTCGGCGAAGTGGGCCGCCGCATCGGCGACGTGATCAAGCTGATCACCGCTATCGCCGAGCAGACCAACCTGCTCGCCCTCAACGCCACCATCGAGGCGGCGCGCGCCGGCGAGGCCGGACGCGGCTTTGCGGTGGTGGCCGGCGAGGTCAAGGCGCTGTCGTCACAGACCGCGAAGGCGACCGAGGAGATCGGCGCGCAGATCACGGCGATGCAGAGCGCAACAGGGCGTTCGATCCAGGCCATAGCCGGCATCGAACGGACGATCCGCGAGATCGGTGAGATTTCCGGTGCGATTGCCAGCGCCGTCACCCAACAAGGCGCCGCGACCCAGGAAATAGCCCGCAGCGTCGAAGTGGCGGCACGCCGTACCAACGACACCGCGGACGAGGTCGTGCGCGTCGGCGAGGCGACGGAGAACACGCGCGCCAGCGCCACATCGGTCAAGACGCTGGCCGACGATCTTGCCGCCGCGGCCGGCCAAATCCGCGCCCAGGTCGATCAGTTCTTCCGCAAGCTCCGCGCTGCCTAGAACGAAATCGCTTCAGATCGAAGCGATTTGCGCTCCAGCATTTTAGTGGAGCATGATCTTTTCGGAAAACCGGCTTCCACTTTTCCGGATCATGCTCTGGTCCGCCCGCCACACGCGCCGTTCAGCGGCTGGCATCGAACGCATTGGCGATGTGCCGCGGCAGTTTTCCCGGCGCCACCAGGATGACGTCGAAGCGGATGAAGCTTTGCGCGTCGTCGGGGTGGCTGGCCAGCCAGAATTCGGCGGCAGCGATGATGCGTTGCTTGCTTCGCTCGGTCACCGCTTCCGCCGCGGCGTCGAGGTTTTCGCGGGCCTTGACCTCGACGAAGACCAGGTCGCGGCGCCGCCGCGCCACGATGTCGATTTCGCCGACCGGGGTTTTGAAGCGCCGCGCCGCGATGCGATGGCCCTTGGCGATCAGCAGCATGGCGGCGCGGCTCTCCGCCGAAAGGCCGAGCCGGAAGGCCGCGACGCGTTCCGGGCGCGGCGCGGATTTAGGCGGACCGAGCGGCTCAGCGCGGCGCGCCATGATCGGCATCCTTCGCCAGCTTGAGCGCGCGCTGATAGAGCTCGCGGCGCGGCAGGCCGGTGACGTCGGCCACTTCGCCGACGGCGTCTTTCAGCGAGACCCGGCCTAGCGCCTGGCGCAGCAAGGCGTCGGCGTCGCTTAAGCTCACTTCTACCGGCGCCGATGGCGGCCCGATCACCAAAACGATCTCGCCGCGCAATTCGCTTGCGGCGCAGTTTTGCGCCAGCGTCTCGAGATCGCCGCGCCGGATTTCCTCGTGCAGTTTTGTTAGCTCGCGGCAGACGGTCGCTTCGCGGGGCCCGAGGCCGGACGCAAGATCGGTCAGCGTCGCGGCCAGCCGCGGCCCGGTCTCGAACAGCACCAGCGTCGCCGGGATGCGGCCGAGCTCGGCAATGCGGCTGCGGCGCGCGGCAACTTTCGGCGGCAGGAAGCCGACAAACAAAAACTGATCGGTGGGCAAGCCGGCGACGGCGAGCGCCGCCAGCAGCGACGAGGCGCCGGGTAGCGTCGTGACGGCGTGCCCGGCTTCATGGGCGGCGCGCACCAGCTTGAAACCGGGATCTGAGATGAGCGGCGTGCCAGCATCGGAGACCAGCGCAATCGCCGCGCCGTCGGCAAGCCGGCGCAACAGCGCCGGCCGCGCCTGCGCCGCGTTGTGGTCGTGGTAGGGCGTCAGCGGCGTGGCGATGGCGTAGCGGTCGAGCAGTTTTCGCGTCACCCGCGTATCCTCGCAGGCGATCAGGTCGGCGCCCGCAAGCGCCGCGAGCGCGCGCAGCGTGATGTCGCCGAGATTGCCGATCGGAGTGGCGATGATGTGCAGCCCCGGCGCGAGCCGCGCCACGTCGGTCGGATGGCCGTCGAGGACGTAGCGCCTGAGGGCGGGATGCTCCCGGCCGGGCGGCTTGCGCAGTATTTCGCTCATTCCGGCAAGTCTAGCGCCCTCGCCCGCGGCCGTCATGGCCAGCTTGTTTTGGACAGGTCGGATTTCATTATCCTTTCCATTCGGTTAACTATTCGCCCCCAGAATGACAGATTGGCGCTGCCCTATTCGCTTAGGGGACGCTTTAGGCTGCCGTGAGGGGAGAACCGCCGTGTCTGCGGAAATGCCGCGCCCTGCGCCGGCGGGTCTGCCATCACGGCGCCGCGCCCTGAAAGCTTTGCTGAGCACGGCAGGCACAGTCTTGGCGGGCTGCTCCGGCAATTCCAGCCTGCTCAATTCATTCACCTCGCCGGCGGCGCCGCCACAGAGCGGCCAGGCGCCGCCCGGCGCCACCATCGGCACCGGCGAGGTCAAGGCCGGCCTCATTCTGCCGCTGTCGGCGGGCGGCAATGCCGGCATCGCCGGCCAGTCGATGCGCAACGCCGCCGAAATGGCGATCGCCGAGTTCAATGCCCCCAACATCCAGCTTCTGGTGATGGATGACGGCGGCACCGCCGAGGCGGCGCGGCTGGCCGCCCAGCAGGCGCTCGACCAGGGCGCCGAGATCATCCTCGGGCCGCTGTTTGCGCAATCGGTCAGCGTCGTCGGCCAGGTCGCGCGGGCGCGCAACATCCCGGTCATCGCCTTTTCGACCGACGCCAATGTCGCGTCCGCCGGCGTCTATCTCTTGAGCTTCCTGCCGGAGTCCGACGTCGATCGCATCGTGCAATATGCCGCATCGACCGGGAAACGCTCCTACGCCGCCCTGATCCCGGATAATCCGTACGGCACCGTGGTCGAAGCCGCCTTCAAGCAGGCGGTGGCGCGGCGCAACGGCCAGATCGTCGCGCTCGAGCACTATCCGCACGACAAGGCCGCAGCCGTGGCGCCGATCCGCACCGTCGCCCAGTCGGCGGTCCGTGCGGAAGCGCTGTTCATCCCCGACGGTGGTGACACCGTGCCCGACGTGGTCCAGACCCTTGCGTCCAACGGCGTCAATCTCAAGAAAATCCAGCTGCTCGGCACCGGGCTATGGGACGACCCCCGCATCAGCTCCAATCCGCTGCTCGACGGCGGCTGGTACGCGGCGCCGGACGGCGCCGGCTACCGCGGCTTCGCCGACCGCTATCGCGCCCGCTACAAGCAGGAGCCGGGTCGCACCGCGACGCTAGCCTACGACGCGGTCGCCCTGATCGCCGCGCTGGTGAAGACGCAAGGGGCGCAGCGCTTCAGCACGGCGGTGCTGACCAATCCGTCGGGCTTTACCGGCATCGACGGCTTGTTCCGCTTCCGCAGCGACGGCACCTGCGAGCGCGGGCTCGCGGTTTTGCGCGTCACCGCGTCGGGATCGCAGATCATCGCGCCGCCGCCGCGCAGTTTCGGCAACGGAACATAAGCTAGCTTACTAAATTCTCCGGGCCGGAACCTAGCCCTTCGTCACCCGCAGCTAATAATTACAGGTGACACCCGCAGCGCAGCGCCGCACGGCCCGCCGTTCCGCGCGCCGATGGACCCCGGCGACGCTTCCCGGCGTCGCCGGCCGACCGATCTCAGCTCGTGCTTGGTCGACGGACAACGCCACGCCCGATACCGCGGACGTTTTGACCGATATTGGCATTGCGCAAAGCAGCGCAGCAGCCGCGGCTGACGCGCAAATAAGCCCTGCTGTCTTGGAGATTGCGGACATGATGTCCTCCTTGTGCCTTATGGGGCTCTTGCGCCGATTATTCTACTTGCGCGAGCCACCTTCCGGATTGATCCATATCAACGCGCGACAAAGGCCATCCTTCACGCGTTTTTGGCGCAAACGAATGCAATTTACCGTCGCATAGCGGATACCGCGTTGCGAAAGTAGGTAGGATTGACAAGATCGACGCCAAACTCAGCAAACGCCGCCCCTAGGCCTTTGCAGCGGTCGATAGGGGCTGGATAAAATACTAAGGCAGCTTATAAATGACCGCCCGATGCTCTGCCGGAATCCAAAGGACAACCAGAATCGCGGCCTTTAGGCCGCCAGATCGGCAACAACCGCGTCCAGCACCGGAAAGCCGGGCAGGGTGACTCGCAGCCGGCCGTCGGCCGTCGTTTCGACCAGACCGTGCTCGTGCAGCATGGCGATGCGCGCCGGGTCCAACGACCGGCCAGCGAGGGCGCGAAAACGCGCAATATCGATGCCTTCGGCGAGGCGGAGCCCCATCAGCAGGAACTCGTCAGCCATGTCCTCGCGGGTGAGCGGGTCGTCGGTGATGAGGCCGTGGCCGTTGGCCTCGACCCGCATCAGCCAGGCTTCCGGCCGCTTTTCGGTGGCGGTGGCGTAGCGAGTGCCGTCGATATCGAGCCGACCATGGGCGCCGGGTCCGATGCCGGCATATTCGTGGCCGCGCCAATAGACGAGATTGTGCCGGCATTCGCCGCCGGGCCGGGCGTGATTGGAAATCTCGTAGGCCGGCAAGCCATGGGCGGCGCAGATTTCCTGAGTCGTGTCGTAAAGCGCGCGGCCCAGATCGTCGTCGGGAATGGCAAGCTTGCCCGCGGCGTGGAGCGCGGCAAACGGCGTGTCTTCCTCGATGGTCAGTTGATAGAGCGAGAGGTGGTCGCCGGCTTCG
>Ga0316363_10002601_pt1 | contig 13611 bp, 13 predicted proteins | sample Sb_taG_3_FD_200459 | JGI IMG/M metagenome (GOLD analysis project Ga0316363, IMG submission 200459) | Peat soil microbial communities from Weissenstadt, Germany - Sb_50d_a_PC metaG (v2) (version 2) | ecosystem: Environmental > Terrestrial > Soil > Wetlands > Peat | place: Germany: Weissenstadt...
CCGATCGCCGAGCCGATCGCGGGCATCGCCATGGGTCTGGTGATGGAAGGCAAAGATTACGCCATCCTGACCGACATCGCCGGGGCCGAAGATCACTACGGCGATATGGATTTCAAAGTCGCCGGAACGCGCAAGGGCATCACGGCTCTGCAGATGGACATCAAGATCGGCGGCCTGACGCGGGAAATCCTCGAACAGGCGATGGAGCAGGCGAGGCGCGGTCGGCTGTTCATCCTGGACAAGATGGATGCTGTGCTGGACGGCCCGCGCGTGGAGCGCTCGAAGTATGCGCCGCGCATCGAGACAGTGATGATTCCGACCGACAAGATCCGCGACCTGATCGGCAAGGGTGGAGCGACCATCCGCGGCATCGTGGAGCAGACGGGCGCAAAGATCGACGTGGACGACACGGGCAAAGTGAGCGTGGCGTCGAGCGATGCCGACGGGCTGAGGAAGGCGCTGGCGATCATCAGCGACCTGACCGCGGTTCCTGAGGTGGGCAAGACTTACCTGGGCAAGGTGGTGCGCATCGCGGAGTTCGGCGCCTTTGTGGAGTTGTTCCCGGGCACAGACGGCCTCCTGCATATCTCTGAGATCGCGGAACATCGCGTGAAGGAAGTCAAAGACGAGCTGCGCGAAGGCGACCAGGTGATGGTGAAGGTTCTGGCCATCGAAGGCAATCGCATCAAGCTTAGCCGCAAGGCGTTGATCAAAGAGCAGAAGGCGAAACTGGCGCACTCCGCACCAGCGGAGACCGAATACAGCGAGGCTCCTCCAGCGCCACCGGTCGCGGCGCCTGTGCGGCCACGCCACGAATTCGATGAGCGCCAGCCGAGTTCCAATCAGAGCACCATCCTCATCGAAGGCGGCGAGGAGTTCGAGGGCGAGAACGGGGTCGAGTTCGATGAAGAGAATGAACCGAATTTCAACCGTGTCGATCGACCAGCCGTTCCCGCAGGCCAGCAATTCGGGGGAGGAGGGCGGCCCGGTGGAGGCGGAACTGGAAGCGGAGGCGGAGGCCGGCGCCGTCGGCGTCGTGGCGGAGGCGGCGGCGGGCGGGGGCCCGGTGGCGGACAACGATAGCCGAAGGCGAAGCATAAAGAAGACCCGGACGGGATGTCCGGGTCTTCGTGTTTCTAGCTAGGTTTTAGTGTAAGGTCGTCGGGCTTCTTGCGCCCTGGAATGCGGTTACTCCGCAGTCTGCAGGTTGGGCCGTCCTTTTCTGACCGGATGAGGTGTCGGGAGGAACACGGGTTGAGATTGCTCTGCAACAATGACCTTGCCTGCATTCTTGCCCGCATACATACGAAGATCGGCCGCGATGCAAAGGGCTTCCGCGTTGGGAGCATCATCAGGGAAAACGGCGATTCCGACGCTGGCGCCGACGTGCACGCTATGCCCGTCTACTTCAAAGGGATTGTTGAGGAGATCGGTTAGCAGCTTTGCAACTCGCAGAGCATCCGCGCGGGTCATGGGCTCTTCCAGGATCACGGAAAACTCATCACCGCCAGTTCGTGCCACGGTGTCGGAGCGGCGTACCCGTCCTGTGAAAAGTTCGCCCACATGCTTGAGCAGTTCATCGCCGACATGATGGCCCACGGTGTCGTTCACTTGTTTGAAGTCGTCCAGGTCAACAAGCATCAGTGCCACTTGCGATCCGGTGCGGCGGGCGCGGGTCAGTGCGCTATTCAGGCGGTCCTGAAACAGGCGGCGATTGGGAAGACCGGTTAATTCGTCGTGCAGGGCCAGATACTTGGATTCTTCTATCTGGTTTTCGAGAAGCAGGAGGATCATACCCACAGCGACGACGTACTTGGGGAGGTTCCAAACCTCATTTTCAAGATGAAGGTTCGGGAAGGCTGTCTGGAACCAGGGACCTACGACAAAAACCGCGGCCCACGCAAAGAAGCCCGCAATGGTGATGAAGGCTCCCGCCGTGGCGCGCCGGTAAGCATACCAGAAGTGAATGGAGCAGCCGAGATAGACGGTAAAGAAGATGGCGTTCAATGCGAGCGCTGCTCCGTTACCAGGCCGCCGCTCAACGATCAAAAGGAAGACGGAAAGAGAGCAGTAGAGGCCGACGATCCACCAGCGCAGCGGATGGGTGAATCCCGAGAGGGTAAGCAGAGCGATGGCCAGCGGCAGGGCGCCGAAGAGAATCGCTGCCGGCGCCAGGGCCCAGGATGCAACTGGATCGATGACCAGAAGACCCAAATAGAGAGTATTGGTGCCGAGCAGGACAAGAAGCATCCACCGGCTTGAGGTTCGCTGGCGAAATGGCACCGCAGCCCACATGAAAAGCACCCCGGCGCAAGCAAGCGTTGCAAGCCCAACAAAAGAGGCGATTTCAGTCCAGGGGCTGGGAGCCGGCAGAAAAAGAAATGCGGCAAAATGGAGCATGATCATGACCCAGCCAAGGAGCCAAAGGCCTGACAACGCACTTTGCCCGCGCCGCGCTACGGATGCGAATGCGGCGGTGAGGAAAGCGACGGCTGCTATGTCGGGAAGCTTGCTCCAATCAACCAAGGCGCACCTGAAGACTGCATTTCAAATATCAGAACGCTGCAATACGTGCTAAAGATAGGATCGGTTATTTTTGGAAAACTGCGATAGCGCTTTAGTTGAATGCGCTTTAGCGCTAGATTACACCAAAGTAACTTAAAGATCTCGACGCACTATGTTAGTTGTCTGCGAATTTTGCGTGGTTCTCTTCTTGCTGGGGGAGAAAATTTAGAGCTTTCGAGAGAGTGGATGCGGTTTTGGGAGGAGAGGGTTGCCGGGCGGGGCATTAGGGCGGCGGATGCAGTCGCGTCGATCATGCGCCATCGGCCATCTGGTTTTACGCACTCCACTTTTTCTGTACCGACCATCACAGGCCAGCGTTCACTTACCCACATTGGCACTCAGTTTCCCGCCGAACCCAATCATGCAATCGCTTCTTCGTTTTTTTTCTCATGCCCATTGAGTTCCTTTTCGCTAAGCGGGAAGGTGGAGATGCGCGCGCTTTAGAAACTCCTAAGCGATGCGCCCCGGCGGGAAAAGGCCGGGGCTCCTCTTAAGGACATGCTGCCTCGGGCGTTGTGTGGGGCAGGCAAAAGAGAAAGGGACTCATGAGATTGCTCATAGCCGAAGACGACAGGGCGCTCGGCCAGTTTTTGAGCCGCGGCCTGGAGGCCGACGGGCATAGGGTTCGTCTGGCATGTGATGGCGACGCCGCAGTGGAGGCCTTTCGGCAGGAGATGCCGGACTTGACGATTCTCGATCTAAATATGCCAGTGAAAGACGGCGAGCAGGTGCTGGTCGAACTGCGCGCGCTCGATGCCGATCTGCCGGTCCTGGTGCTCACCGCGCGCCAGGAGGTGGACACACGGGTGCGCTGTCTCGATCGGGGAGCGGACGATCTGATGATCAAACCCTTCAGCCTGCACGAGCTGCGTGCGCGCTGCAGGGCCCTGCTGAGGCGGAAGAGAGAGACGCGGCTTCAATTGCGCATCGCGGACCTGGAACTGGACCGGCTCGACCACAGCGCGCGGCGCGCCGGACGCAAGATCGATCTGACGAACAAGGAATTTGCCTTACTGGAGTTTCTGCTGCTGAACCGCGGCCAATGCGTTTCGCGGATTGAGCTGCTCGACTCGGTGTGGAACCTGGAGCCGGCGCAGACCACCAACATCGTGGATGTGTATGTGAACTATCTTCGCGCAAGATTGCCGACCCGGCGCCGGGGCGCCTCATCCGCACCGTGCGCGGACGGGGATACATCGTTCCATTGGAGAGCGAACTGAATCTGAACGCGCCCAACGGTGTGGTGGCAATGCATTCAGAGGAAGTCAGCGCGGGCGCGGCGGTCGCCGCAAATTAGTGCCCGCATTGGAGTGGTTGATTGTTCGTCAGGAGGCATGACATGCAGGCGTTCCCGGTTCCAGTTCTTCCATCGCATCCACGCATGAAGCCGCGCACTGCGCTCGTGGCCAGCGCCGACCGCAGCTTTCGGCAACGGCTTACCCACGTTCTTTGCGGTTTGCGCTGGCAGGTTCGCGAGGCCGAAGGCGGTGCGCAGGCATGGGCCGAGGCCGAAGCGGCCGTTCCCGAGGCGATGATCCTCGATGCGTGGCTGCCGGATCTTGAGCTGAACGAGTTTGTGCGCGACTTCCGGGGAAGCTTTCCCGGCGTGGATCTGGTGACCGCAGCGGGATCAGGCGCCGAGGACGGCTCACGCGGGCCGCACCGGCAGGAGCTGCTTTATGCGTTGCGCCAGTCGCAGGAAGTCGATACGGCCGCATGGGACGCGACTCCGGCCTCTGCCCCCACGTGCGCATCGCCTGCGTCGCCCAAGGAGGGCCTACGGTCGGAATTTCGCTCTCCAGCTGCGGCGATTACCGCGCCGAAAGAAGCGTTATCCCTTCTCCGCACCGAAGCGGATATGCCAGCGGTCAGTATTCAAGTTTCGCGATCGGCTCCGACGGGACGGTCACGATTACTTATTCGAATGGACAGAAGCAGAATGTGGGTCAATTGGCGCTCGGCAATGTGACCAATCTCCAGGGCCTGGAATTGATGGGCAACGGAAACTATACAACTACGCGGGCGAGCGGGCCGATCTCGTTCGGGGCCTCGGGCACGTCAGGCCTGGCGACTTTGCAGGACGATGCGCTGGAGGCATCGAACGTGAACATCTCGACGGAGTTTTCCGATCTGATCATTGCGCAGAGAGCGTTCGAGGCGAATGCCAAGTCGGTGGCCACATTCGACACGGTTACGCAGGACACGATCAACATGGTGCACTAAATCGTGCACTGAGCTAGGTTGCGTTTCCCGCAGCGGGGCGGTCTTCGGGCCGTCCATGCTTTCTTGACTCCGTCGGCACTTCGATGAAGAGTCCTTTGGCATGGGCCAGCAGCTTGTCTTCCGCATTCAGAATGCGGGCTTCGACCCAGACCTTGCGCTCCTCGGCACGAAGGATTCGGCCCTCAATGCGGAGGGGAGCGCCGCTGGGAACCGGGCGGAGATACTCGATCTCCATCTTGCGCGTCATCGATCGCCTGCCCGTTGTACGCACTGCTTTGCTCATGGCTTCATCCAGCAGCGTGGCAATAATTCCGCCATGCAGGTAGCCGGGATGGCCTTCAAAAGTATCGGCGACGACAGGCAGGCTCACGACCGACCCATCGGGCGCAAGAAAGAACTCGAGGTGGAGACCGGTTGGGTTGGCAGGGCCGCAGCCGAAGCAGCGGTTGCTGGCTGCGTGGGCAAAGGGAGTGAGATGTTCTTCGTGTCGAGTCATGCCGGCCTCACGGATGAAAAAGAGCCATCGAGCGCAGCGAGAAACATTTCGCGGTCGACATTTCCGCCAGTTAGAAGGATGCCGACGCGTTTGCCGCGCAGCGCACCTTTCTCCTTGAGCGCCGCGGCCAGCGCGGCCGCACCGGCACCCTCGGCGATGTTGTGGGTGTCCTCGTAGTAAATGCGCATCGCAACGGCAATTTCGCTCTCAGAGATTTCGACAATACGGGCGACATGATTCCAGATGATTTTAAGTGCCTCAGGGCTCGGCCTGCGGCATGCCAGGCCGTCTGCAATGACCGACTGAGCCGGCGCCTCGGTGAGCCTGCGCTCCCTGAAGCTGATAGCGCTGGCAGGCGATGCAGCGGCTGTGACGCCCACGATCTCGGTGGAGAGATGCAGAGCGTCGCGCGCTGCGGCCATTCCGCAGATCGATGAGCCCATGCCGATTGGAGCATAGACGATATCGAGGTTGGGCGCGCCCACAAACAGCTCGAGCGCGCAGGTGGCTGTGCCCCACACCAAGCGCTCGTGAAACGATTCGAACATGACGAAGCCGCGCTTCTGGGCCAGGGCCCGCGCAAATTCGAGAGAATCCTGGAAATCCGGTCCATGCTCGACCAGTTCCACGCACTGAGCCAGCATGCCGCGGTTCTTCTCGGCGCTGTTGCCATGAGGCACGACGATGACAGCCTTCATTCCCAGAAGGCGCGCGGCCATGCCGCCGCCCAGGCCGAAGTTGCCGCGCGTCGCCGCCACCACGCCGGCCAAATCAGGATGCGTTTGCTTCAGCCACGATGCATAGACAAGTGCTCCGCGCAATTTGAATGCACCCACCGGCGTGTGGTTTTCATGCTTGATCCACGCCTCAGTTTCCAGTCGCTGGTTAATCAGCGGCCAACTGTATTGCGGCGTGGCCGGCATATAGCAATAGATCAGGTCCTGCGCGGAGCGGATTTGATCGAGCGATGGAAGCGCCATGAAACCAGCATACCGGCTCACATTGCGGAAATGCCGCAGGTGAAACCGCCATTTTGCGATACGGTTCCCGGCGACTTGACCTCGCGAACCGCGCCCCCTCAGACTGAAGAAGCGGGTTGCGGAAAGGCGTCCGCTGATTTCGGGTTGCTATTGCGGGGCCTCCCGGAGGATTTCCCCATTTCAATTCAAGAGTGCCGCGAATGCCTGGCGCGCCGCGGAAGAGAATCCCGAGATACGAATAGATGTGTTGCCATTTGGGCAGGAATCATTGGTTGCCTGGCGATTGGTTTCACTGGCTGCAGGAAGGCGCCGAATCTGACGCCGGAGCAGGCTGAAGGAAAGCACGTGTACGACGCCGGTTGCGCTCATTGCCATGAGGAGAACGATCTGCACCTGAAGAAAGTGCCGCCGAATCTGCATGGCCTCTTCAACCATAAGGTGCTGCCGGACGGTGAGCCGGCGACAGATGGCGAGGTTGGGCATTTATTGATGACGGGCAAGGGAATGATGCCGTCGTTTGCATACCAGCTAACCAAAGAGCAGATGGATGCGCTGCTGGCATATTTGCATACGGGGATGCGGGATGAACAAAGTCCTTAGGAGGGAGAAAACAACATGAAGATCGGAGTTCTCGGTTCGGGCGACGTAGCCCAGACACTCGCAGCCGGGTTGATCAAGCATGGCCACCAGGTCATGCTCGGGACGCGCGACGCTGCAAAGCTGGAAAAGTGGCGCGGGGCGAATCCGAAGGCGCAGATCGGCTCCACAAAAGACGCGGCGGCGTTTGGCGAAGCCGTGGTGCTGGCCGTTAAAGGATCGGCTGCGGCCGACGTATTGCGCGCTGCGGGCGCCGGCAACCTGGACGGCAAACTGGTGATGGATGCTTGCAACCCAATCGCCGATGCGCCGCCCGTCAATGGCGTTCTCAGGTTCTTCACCACGCTGGAGGAATCGCTGATGGACCGGCTCCAGCGCGAATTCCCCAAGGCGCACCTGGTGAAGGTGTTTAGCTCTGTCGGAGCTCCACGAATGGTGAATCCCCAGTTCAAGAGTGGCAAGCCGACCATGTTTATCTGCGGCAACGATGACGGCGCAAAGGCCGAAGTTGCGCAGATCCTGGAGCAGTTCGGCTGGGAAGTTGCCGACATGGGAAAAGTGGAAGCGGCGCGCGCCATTGAGCCTCTGTGCATCTTGTGGTGCATTCTCGGATTCACGAAAAATGAATGGACGCACGCCTTCAAATTGCTCCACGAGTAGCCGCGCGCCAGGCGCGCTGGAATTCAAGCACGATGCGCGCGTTTAGGCTTAGAGCGGCCGAAAAAGCATTCGCCGTATACTGGGGGTCTATGGCAACCGACAAAACATTTTATTTAGAAACCTTCGGCTGCCAGATGAACGCCCATGACTCCGAAAAGGTCATCGGCACGCTCGAGCAGCAGGGCTACCGGCAGGTGGAGTCGGAAGAAGAAGCGGGCCTCATCCTCTACAACACATGCTCGATCCGCGACAAGGCGGAACAGAAGGTCTTCAATCGCCTGAACGACTACAAGAAGCTGCACAAGCAAGGGAAGCGCTTCGGCGTTCTCGGCTGCGTGGCGCAGCAGGAAGGCGAGAAGATCTTCGAGCGCGCGCCGTATGTGTCTCTCGTCTCGGGGTCGGCATCATACCGGAAATTGCCGGAGATGCTGACGCGGTTGGAAGCAGGCGAAGGACGCATCACCGGGCTCGATGACCGGCAGACAGATGAGACCTTCGAAACCGAGTTCACGGCGCGGCAGAATCAGTACCGCGGATACATCACGATCATTGAAGGTTGCGACAAGTTCTGCTCCTATTGCGTGGTGCCATACACGCGTGGCAAGGAGCGCAGCAGGACTTCGACATCCGTTCTGCATGAAGCGAGGCGCATTGCCGACCTGGGCTACACCGAGATTCAGTTGCTGGGCCAGAACGTGAACAGCTACCGCGATCCGGAAGGGAAGATGAGCTTCGCGGAGTTGCTGGCGGCGGTGGGTGAGGTGGCCGGCATCCGGCGTGTGCGCTTCACGACCAGCCACCCGCGCGATTTTACGCGCGACATTGTGGACGCGATTGACCGCGTCCCCACGCTGTGCGATCACGTGCATTTGCCGGTGCAATCGGGTTCGGCGCGGATCCTGAAAGCGATGGCGCGCGAGTACTCGCCGGAGTGGTATCTGGAGCGGGTGGCGTGGATCAAAGCATCGCGGCGGCAGATCTCGATTTCGACCGATATCATTGTTGGATTTCCCGGAGAAACCGAGGACGATTTTATCCAGACGATGGACCTGCTGGCCGAAGTCGAATACGATTGCGTTTTCGCATTCAAGTACTCCGCGCGGCCCAATACGCCTGCACTGGTGATGATCGATTCCATACCCGAAGCGGAAACGGCGAAACGCTTGCAGGCATTGCTCGACCGCCAGCGAGAGATTCAAAGAGTGAATTATTCGAAACAGATCGGTGAGATCATTGAGGTAATGGTGGAGGGGACGAATCCCGCGCGCGGGCAGATCGCGGGAAGGAGCAGCCAGAACAAGCCCGTCAACTTTACGAGCCCGCATCCCATCGCGCCGGCGCCGGGAAGTTACTTGCGGGTGATGATTACGGGAGCTTATCCAAACAGCCTGGTCGGTGAGAGTGTATAAGAACAGAGATCAGAGAACAGAGATCAGGGAACTGAAGTGGGGCGTCAAGAAAAGTAATGCGATCGTGCAAAGCCGGGGTGAGAGGCGCGTCAAAAGAAGTAAGGGGAAGAGGGAACTGATGGATATCGAGGTGCGAATTCGTGGCCTGATGATGGACCCATCCACCGACATGCCGATCGTGGTCCTGAAGGATGTGAAATCCGAAGCGGTGATGCCGATTTGGGTGGGGATCTTCGAAGCGAACGCGATTGCATTGGAGATTGAGAAAACCCCGCCCTCGCGCCCGATGACCCATGACCTGGCTCGAAACCTGCTGCGACACTTGAATGGTGAGTTGGAACGCGTTGTTATAACAGAGCTTAAAGACGATACATTCTATGCAGTCCTGTGGTTGCGGCAGGGAAATGAGCAGCTTGCGGTGGATGCACGCCCCTCTGATGCGATTGCGCTCGCGCTTCGCGCCGATTGCCCGATCTTCGTGGCAGAAAAGGTGATGGATAGCGCGAAACTCAATACTTCAGGTCCGCCGGAAGGCCCCACGGCGGAACAACTGCGTGGCTGGCTCGAAGGACTCAATGACGAGGACCTGGGCCGCTACAAGATGTAATCCAACCAGAGATTCCAGAATTGTCCTGCCGCTTGAGCCAATGCGGGGGCGTATCTGTGCGCGTTGGCGCGGAGCTGCGGCACCGAGATGCCTTTCTCCCGCAACTCGCAGGCGTGGCCGACATACCATTGCTCAAGGCCCAGTTCGGTGACCTCTGGGTGGAACTTAAGGGCGAGGGCGTGCCTACCCACTGCGAATGCCTGATTTTCATAGAGCTCGGTGCGAGCAAGATGGAGAGCTCCAGCGGGGAGGTCGAAGGTGTCGCCGTGCCAATGGAACACATGGAGATCCCGGACGAGGAGCGGGGCAAACCAGGCGGAGGCTGGTTGAGAGCCGGGCTGGATCGGGAACCAGCCGATTTCCGAGCCGTTAGACCCGGGGTAGACTCTTGCACCGAGAGCCGCGACCATGAGCTGGGCTCCAAGGCAGATGCCCAGAGTCGGCCTGTGCGCAGAGAGGCGCCGGCGAAGAGATTCGATTTCTGCGGCCACGTAAGGGTAATCGCCGGCGTCATAAACGCCGATGGGTCCGCCCATGACGACGAGCAGATCGGAGTGCTCGGCCTGCGGCAGGGGAAAACGCGCAGTCGCCAGGTCGACGGTCTCGATCGCAAAGCCGCGCCGGTCCAGTACTGGCCGCAACGAACCGAGATCCTCGAAGGGAAGGTGGGTGAAAACGACAGCCTTTAGGGCATGGACCGGCATAGATTCAGGCCACCTGAGCGGTCGGGCAGCTTTAGTTAACAGAATATCTGTTATCAGACGTGCGGTATCTCGCGGCAGATAGGGGCCTTCAGCCCGCCAGTTGCCTCCGAAGCACCACGAAATGCAGATCATCGCGTTTCGGTCTGCCGAACCGGCTATCGCCATACGGAAACGGTTTGGTTTCCCCGGTCAGCGCATAGCCGCGCCGTTTGTACCAATCGATGAGCGCGGCGCGAAGATTCACGGTGGTCATTCGGATCTCGGTAGCTCCGCGCTGCTGCGCCCAGTTCTCTGCCGCCTGAAGCAGCTTGCGTCCGAGGCCTGCGTTTTGATCGCGGGGCGGGATGGCAAGCTTGCCGAGATACCAGACACTGTCGTTGACCGGTTCGAGCCAGACGCAGCCGCGCAATGAGTTGTCGGCGCGGCGCCAAAGGAGCATCGTCGCATGCGGTTTCGCCGCAATGTCTTCTCTCAGCAAATCCTCGGTGATCCGGGTGCCTTCGATGTACTGCTCCCTGGTGCTCCATCCCGTGTCGTCGCCGGCACCCCGAAAGGCGGTATTGATGAGAGACACGACAGCCGGCACGTCGGCGTCTGTAGCGATCGTCAACTTGGGAAGCTCGTTCATCATCGAAAGGTAGACTTCGACATCGGCCACGCCTGACGTGGCCTCTGACCCTGACTCTGGAGTGTCTATCCAAACAGGGCGATGCTCTAGTGGTGTCCGCCCCCGCCCGAAGGCGCGCCCGCACCGGCCGATGAACCGCCGCCGCCGGATTGGCCAACGCTCCCGCCGCCGGAACTCACACCGCCCCCGCCGCCGTGGAATCCGCCTCCGCTTGCACTCGCACCGCCTTGAGATCCACCACTTGCGCCACCACCGGAATAGGATCCTCCGCCGCCGCCCCTGGCACCGCCTGTATAGGAACCTGAGTTCGATCCTCCGCGCCAACCCGCTCCACCGGACGATGCCCCTCCGCCACCATTAAACCCGCGTGACTGCAAACTTCCATCGCGGTTTCCGACTGGAGCCCGGACTGTGACGCTCCTGCTGCCCTGCATCACTTCGCGGGACATCATAAAGGTCTGCGACTTGTGATCGAAGGTGATGGGGATACCGGCCGATTTGCCCATGCTGTTCCTGGCCTGCGCGAGATCCCTGACCTCGTGGGCCATAACGTGCGGCTCCTCGGCCCGCGCCAAGGGAGGCATAAACTCTGTTCGAAACGATCTGGGCGGCTCTTTGAGCATCTCGATCCTGCGATCCGGTTGCAGCGTGACTCGCTCGATCGGATGGGAGCCTTTGGAATCTACGGCAAAAAATCCATTCTTGCCATTGACCGGAGGCTGGCCCTTGACATCGCGCGGATGGATTGGGACAAAGCCGATCCTGTTCCCGTTTTTGAACCAGCGCACGGGAAGTTGATGAATAGGCTTGCCCGCCACCCAGACATAGCCATTGTTTCCGTAGATCCAGCTTCCGGAGTGGCAAACGGCCCATTCCCATGGTTCTCCGTAGTACGACATAGCCGGATTGAGCATCTTAGGGCCTGCATACATATTGTTCATGAGCAGAAAGCGCACCTCACCCGCCATACATGGAAAGAAGGAGTACATACCGTACAGATCAGCAAGATCGGCAGAAGAATCTGGAGCGGACGTCGGCATGGGCTTGCCAAGAAACCCGATCTTCGAGCCGGGCGCCGCAGGTTGCACATCAGCCGGAGAGATATTTGCCTGGTTGACTGGCATGTTTTGTTGTGCGGTTGAAGCCGCCGGCGCATTCCCTGCACCCGCGTTTTGCTGGGGGTTTGGTCGCCAGCAGGTTCCGTAGGGTTCGCAAGAAAAAAATGTCCCCTTCTGCGCCAAATCTGCCATGCCGGGAATCGGCGTTGCCAGTCCAGACGCTCTCAGCGCTGCAGCGGTCTCGTTCTGCCGTTCCGCGTATCGGGCCGCAACCCACTTGTCCCACGCGGTGAAGTCAAGCGGGTGAATGGGTCCGGCCTCAACGATCGGCTTGCCTTCTTTGAAGTAGAGCGTCTTGCCGGCGGTAAGGGTCTCATCTCCTTGTCCAACCATCCTGAGGCCTGTCGTATCCAGCGGCGTCAACGCGATGCCATCGATGTAGCTATTGACCCTGAGGTTGTTGATGTTGGGATACCGCGTGGACAGCATGTCGGTGGGTGTTCTCAGCACGAACCACTCGCCGGGAACGGACGGCATGACGTGCAGCGTAACCGTGCCTGAGAGCAAGGCAACCTCGGTGCGAGGAACACCGGCCGTTGTATGAAGATCGTTGAAAAGCAGAACCGAGTCCTCTCCGAGATAGAGCGTCGAGTCATCTTCGAACTCAATTTCCGCGCGGCCATTTCCCGTGACCAGGCTATAACCGGTCTGAAGCGGGAGGTTTGCTACGGCCTGCTCCCAGTCCGAGGTTTTGCCGTGTTTGCTCTGCTCGCCGCGCGAAACGCGTACGTCGCCTTCGAGGTAGCTGACGCGGGCAATCTGGGGATAAATCGTATCCGTGCCATCGGCGAACGACGCGTTGCCGGCCGAATTCCCCGCTGCTGGTTTGACGCTCGAAGATGCTTGGGCGCCACCGCTCAAAGAGTCCTGCGCCTGCGCCGCACACGATGCGAAGCCAACCGCTGCAGCGATCACTGCAACGGAGATGCACATTGCCTTCATAATTTGCCCCCTTCAGATGCTATGCCTTTTGTCTGCTCCTGTGCTGGAATTCTTGATCGGAGCTCCCGAACCTCATAAAGAGCAGCCCATTTGCGTTCATCTTTTCAGCAAATGCATTACCGCCGCAAGATCCATCCCAGCGGCTCATCAGCCAGCGCCGCACGGATCGAGGCATGATCGTCCTTGCCTATGCGGACCTTCAGGCGGGATCTTGCCCGGTGCGATCAGAAGTGATCACGGCAAAGGAACATTCCAGTGATCTGGTTTTGGCCTTGGGCTCCTCGCGCGAATTATGAGGGGCAAATCCGGCCGCGCCGATGACTGAACTACCGAAGAGGATACATAGGATTGCCTGGATCAGTTCCGGATTTCCGCAAGAAGATTCTCCACTTCGGCCTTTTCGTCCGCCGAGAGCCCCAGCAGCGGGGCCCGGGGCCGCCCTCCGAAGTAGCCATTGAAGTCGCATGCGTATTTCACGCCCGCAATGCCGAGCTCGCTGACAACGCGCTTGTTCACGGCGGCGATGCGCTTCTGCTTTTCGGCAGCAAGCGCGAGATCGTGATCCTTCCACGCGAGATGAATCTCCTGGCTGGCCTGTGGAGCGCACGCGGCGAAGGCAAGGATGCCTCCAGTGGCTCCCGCCTGGAGGGATTCGAAGAGGGCGCTGGCCGAGCCGCAAAGA
>Ga0316363_10002602_pt1 | contig 13608 bp, 9 predicted proteins | sample Sb_taG_3_FD_200459 | JGI IMG/M metagenome (GOLD analysis project Ga0316363, IMG submission 200459) | Peat soil microbial communities from Weissenstadt, Germany - Sb_50d_a_PC metaG (v2) (version 2) | ecosystem: Environmental > Terrestrial > Soil > Wetlands > Peat | place: Germany: Weissenstadt...
ACAACTTGCTGGTCTCGCAGCCTGACTACGGCGAGCAGGCGCTGGAGATCACGGAGGCGCTGGTGCGGTCGAACGCCATTGACGTGCTGGTGGTGGATTCGGTGGCGGCACTGGTGCCGAAGGCCGAACTGGACGGCGAAATGGGGGACAGCCACATGGGGCTGCAGGCGCGGTTGATGTCGCAAGCGCTGCGCAAGCTGACGGGGACGGTGTCGAAGTCGAGGACATGTTTGATCTTTATTAACCAGATTCGCGAAAAGATTGGCGTGATGTTTGGCAACCCGGAAACCACGACGGGCGGTCGCGCGCTGAAATTTTATTCTTCGGTGCGCATCGATATCCGACGAATCGCAGCCATCAAGGAAGGCGACCTTGTCACCGGCTCGCGCACCCGCGTAAAAATTGTGAAGAACAAAGTCGCGGCGCCGTTCCGCGAGGCGGAGTTCGACATTCTGTATGGCGAAGGAATTTCGCGCGAAGGCGATCTGATCGACCTCGCCTCGAACAACAACATCGTCGAAAAATCCGGCTCCTGGTACAGCTACAAGGGCGAACGCATTGGCCAAGGGCGTGAGAATGCCCGCCAGTTCCTGAAAGACAACAAGGACGTGATGGCGAAATTGGACGCCGAGGTACGGAAGACGCTGGGATTGACTCAGGGCCCGGCGCAGCCGGCGGCCGCTCCGGCCCCGCAGGCAGCGCCTTCGGGCGCGCGGGTGACGACCATGCCGTCGGCGACGGAGCCGGTGAAGGCGCCGATCGTGGCGGCGAGGCGCTAGCTATCAAGAGGCGTTGAGTCATAAGAATAATTGCCATCCCGAGCGAAGCGAGGGACCGGGGTTCCTGCCTGCATTGACGTTGGCGTCGGCGTCGGCAGAAACCCCGGTCCCTCGCTTCGCTCGGGATGACAAGCATGAGGGCCGGTCCTCATTCCACGATTGCCATTGTTGCTCCCACCCGCATAAAATCTTCTGTTGCTTCTCTCCGGCTCAAAGTGCATAACCTGCGGGCTTTCTGTGAGGACGATTGAATAAGGGCATCGCGGTTTATCCCGGTTCGTTTGATCCGCCCACCAACGGGCACCTCGATCTGATTGAGCGAGGCAGCAAGATGTTCGAGCAGCTGGTGGTTGCGATTCTGCGCAATTCGGAGAAGACCCCGATGTTCAGCCTGGCGGAGCGGCTTGAGATGCTGCGACAGCTCACTGCCGATTGGAGCAACGTTCGCATCGACACGTTCGACGGGCTGATGGTGGAATACGCCAAATCGATTGACGCGATGTGTGTGTTGCGCGGCATTCGCGCCATCAGCGATTACGAATACGAATTGCAGATGGCGCTGATGAACCGCAAACTCGAACCCACGCTCGAAACGGTCTTCATGATGCCGGCCGTCAAGTATTCCTACGTAAGTTCGCGTCTAGTGCGCGAGGTAGCGCAGGCGGGGGGGCCAGTCAAGGATCTCGTCCCGGACGCGGTGGAGCAAAAGCTGCGGGAGAAACTGGATCCTGCATACAAACTTCGGGACACGCAACTGGCGGAAGTACCGAGAAAAAGGAAGAGGAAGGCATGACCACGGCCAGCTTTACCCAAACCACGACAGAGGCTCTGAGACTCACGGAGAGAATCAACCGCATCGAACCCTCCGCCACCATGGCGGTGGTGGCCGAAGCCGACAAGCTGCGCTCACAGGGAATCGACGTGGTCGATTTTGGCGCGGGCGAGCCGCATTTCGCGACGCCGCAGCACATCAAAGACGCCGCCATCGCCGCGATTCAGGGGAACTTCACGAAGTACACTGCCGTAGCCGGCACGCCTGAGTTGCGTGATGCGATCGCCCACCGGCATAACGTGGATTTTGATTCGGACTACCGGCGCGAGGAAGTGATTGCTTCGACCGGAGGCAAGCACGCGCTGTTCAACGCCATTCAGGTGCTGGTGGATCACGGCGACGAGGTGATTCTGCCGGTGCCGTACTGGGTGTCGTTCAAAGACATCGTGCGGTATGCGGGCGGGAATTGCGTTCTGCTGGAAACGGATGAAGCACAGGGCTTCCGCGTGACGGCCGAGATGGTGTCGCAACTGATCACGCCGCGGACCAAGGCGATCATCCTCAACTCGCCTTCGAATCCCTCGGGCGCGGTAATGAGCGCGGAGGATATGACCGAGGTCATTCGCCTGGCGCATCAGCGCGGGATTTGGGTGCTGTCGGATGAGTGCTATGTGTATCTGAATTACACGGGCAAGAATTTTTCGGTGGGTGCGCTGCGGGAATACAAGGAGCGCTTCGTGGTGCTGGGCTCGCTATCGAAAACGTACGCCATGACGGGATGGCGGCTGGGATATGCGATGGCGCCGGCGGCTGTAGTCAGCGCGATGGCGAAGCTGCAAAGCCAGTCGACGTCGAATCCGACGTCGATCGTGCAGAAGGCTGCGGTGGCCGCGCTGAAGGGACCGCAGGAGTGCGTGGAAGAGATGCGGCGCGAGTACATCCAACTGCGCGACCATGTAGTGAAGGGGCTGCGCTCGATCCCGGGCGTGAAGTGCACGTTGCCAGAGGGCGCGTTCTATGCTTATCCGAATGTTTCGTCGTTCCTGATCCAGAAAGCGCAAGGGCGTGGCGGGCTGAAGTCCGCGTCAGACGTGGCTGGACGGCTGTTACGCGAGGCGCACGTGGCTACGGTTCCGGGCGAGGGGTTCGGAACGAACGAACACATTCGCGTTTCGTATGCCACGTCGAAAGCTGAGTTGGATCGCGGCTTGGAGCGCATGCGGAAGTTCTTTGCGGCAGTGTAACTCCGGTCGTTGTTGTCGGGATCATCAGGTTCGGCAGAGGCCGTTCCATTTGCGAGCGGTCTTTTTTGTGGGTGAAAGTTTATGGGTGAAAGTTCGGTATGGGCAATCTTTATCCATTGCTGATGCTTCCGGGATTTGATCCCCGCCCGTGGGGCACAGTCGACTTGTCGCCGATTTATCCCAATCACAGGTTCGAAGAGAAGATAGGCGAGGCCTGGCTGAGTGGGGATGACTGCAAAGTGGCGAATGGACCGCTCGCCGGACAAACGCTCGCGCAGCTGAGTGCGGAGTACCAGCGCGAATTGGTGGGCGACGCGGCGCGCGACGCCGGACGGTTTCCGTTACTGCTGAAATTTCTCTTCCCGCATGAGAAGCTCTCAGTACAGGTGCATCCTGACGATTCGCAGGCAATGCGGGTGGGCCAGCCGTGGGGCAAGACCGAATGCTGGTACATCGCGCACGCAAAGCCGGGGGCGCAGATCGCGCTGGGTTTGAAGCCTGGCGTGAATGTGCGGCAGTTGGAAGAGGCGATTCACCAGAAGCGCGCGGAAGAAGTTCTCAACTGGATCAATGTTTATGCGGGGGACATGATCTATGTCGCTGGCGGTACGGTTCACACGCTCGGGCCGGGATCGCTAGTGGTGGAGACGCAGCAGCAGTCCGATACGACGTATCGCCTGTATGATTACGGGCGCGAGCGCGAGTTGCACCTGAAAGATGGCTTGGCGGCAGTGAAGGAGAAAGTGAAGTCCGGCAAAGTGGTGCGGCCGGCGCCCGAGCAGATTCGTGGGAGCAAAAACCGGCATGCGCCGCTGGTCGCGGCCCCGTATTTTGTGGTGGAGATGTTTGAAGCGAAGGAGCCGCTGGAGCTGGCGACACGCGACGATTCGGGGCGGAGTTCGGTGCAGATTCTGGTAGCTGTGGAAGGCTGCGGAGTGATCGAAGCAGCGGGGAGGGATCCGGTTACGCTGGCGAAAGGCGACGCGGTGGTTGTTCCCGCCTGTGTTGAAACATTCGGCGTGCGGCCGCAGTGGGCGCTGGAGTTTTTGCGGGCATACGTACCGGGAAAGCCGCTGCCTGAGCCGGAAACGAGAGTGTAGAGAGTCATTTCAGATTTGCGATTTAGCGTTTTTCTTCCAGCCTGCGACTTGAGCGGCGATGGTGTGGTCTAAGCGTTGGCAATCTGCAATCTGAAATCTGCAATCTAGAATGGTTATACGATTGGCTAAGAACTTGAATTTCTATCCCGTAATTCTGGCTGGTGGGCGCGGCACGCGCTTCTGGCCGCTGAGCCGCAAGAAGCGCGCGAAGCAGTTGCTGGCCCTCGACGGCACGCAGACGATGATTCAGCAGACCGTGACGCGCCTGCTGCCGCTGGCTCCGGCAAAAAAGTTCTGGGTCATCACCAACGAAGACCTGCGGCTTGCGATCGCGAAGCAGCTTCCGAAGCTGCCGAAGACGCAAATCCTCGCCGAGCCGGTGGGACGGAATACCGCTCCGGCCATCGGGCTGGCGGCATTTCTGCTGCTGCGGGAGAATCCTGAGGCAGTGATTGGCATGTTCCCGTCTGATCACGTGATTAGCGATGAGGAGCGCTATCGCGAAACTCTGGAGCGCGGGATTGAAATCGCGGCGGCGGGCGCGAACATCGTGGTGCTGGGCATCCGGCCGAATCGCGCGGAAACGGGGTACGGGTATATTGAGGCCGGAAGAGTTCATGGCGAAGCCAGGCGCGTGCGCCGATTCACCGAGAAGCCAGATGCAGCGAAGGCTGCAGAATTTGTGGCCGCGGGGAATTACTTCTGGAACAGCGGAATATTTTTGTGGAGTGCGCGCACGCTAGCGGATGCGCTGCGGGACCATCTGCCGAAGACCGCGCCCCTGCTGGAAGAAATCAGTGCGGCGTTTGGCACGCGCAAGTTTGCGGCTACGTTTCGCAAGCTGTATCCCAAGTGCGAGAACATCAGCGTGGACTACGCGGTACTGGAGCCACGTTCGGCCAAGGGCGAACAGGCGGGAAACATTTTCTGCCTGCCGGCCGATTTGGGCTGGAACGATCTGGGTTCATGGACGGCGCTGCACGAGCACCACACCGCCAAGAGCAATCCGCCGGAAGGGAATTTGGTCGCGGGTTCCGGCTTTTGTCTGATGAATGCACGGGGCAACTATATTTATGCTCCAGGAAAGTTTGTGGCGGCGGTTGGAGTGAGCGACCTGGTGGTGGTGGAGACCGCGGATGCCTTGCTGATAACGACCCGGCAACATGCGCAGGATGTGGGCAAAGTCGTGAAATACCTTGACGAGAAGAAGATGCACAAACTGGTGTAATCGGGAATGGTGTTGCTCGAGGCAGAGACAAGCCGGTTAACGGACAAAGGAAACAAGATGCTAAAACGCGGCCGACCTCTTGTGATGCTTTTTGCCGTTTTGCTTTCTGTTGCCTTGACGTGCTTTGCGGCGGACAAGAAGCAATTGGAAGCCGCCCTTGCCGCGGTCGACGCAAACCTGAAAACCTCCGCTGGCAAGCAATACGACGAGTTGATTGGGAAAGAGTTCCCGGAAAGATATTTGTCCAGCGTGAAGCAGTGCAAACAGTCGTTACCTACAGGCACCAGCATCGAACCGTTCGATATGTTCTTGAAACTCAACGCCGAAGGAAAGGTGCAGAGCGTGCTGGTTTATCCTGAGACGCAGTTTGCGAATTGCATTCGGTCAGCTCTCCTGACGGGTAAATTCAGTAGTCCGCCGCATGACGACTACTGGATCAACATCCACATGCAGCTCAAACGTTAGGCTGCTGGCCGGTTGGTCCAACAACAGGGGCAGTTCATTCATCGACTATGGCGCAAGAGATCAAATTCGGAACCGACGGCTGGCGCGGGGTGATTGCCGACGACTTCACGTTCGAGAATGTGCGCAGGGTGGCAGGGGCGATTGCTTCGTACGTTCTGAAATACGAAGAGCCGCAGCGCGGGGTGTTTGTCGGGTATGACACGCGCTTTGCGTCTCATCGAGCGGCGCGGATCGTGGCTGAAGTGATTGCAGCTGCGGGAATCCCGGTGAAGCTGGCCAACGATTACACGCCCACGCCTGCGGTTTCTTACGCGGTGAAGCATCAAGGCGCGGCGGGCGGAGTGATGATCACCTCGAGCCACAATCCGTGGAACTGGAATGGAGTGAAGTTCAAGGGCAAGTTTGGCGGGTCAGCAACGCCGGCGATCATGAAAAAGATTGAGGAAGAACTGGCTGCGGATGCTGCGCCCAAAGGGAGCCAGGCTGCGATCGAGGAAGTTGATCTTAAGAAGCCGTACATCGCTGCGGTTTGCGGGTTCGCCGACATGGATCTCATCGCAAAAACAAAGTTCAAGTTTGCAGTGGATGCGATGTATGGTTCTGGGCGCGGCGTTTTGCCTGGAGTATTTGCCGAGCGCGGGGTACAGCATGTAGCGATCCGTCAGGACGTGAACCCTCTGTTTCCTGGGATCAATCCTGAGCCGATTGAGCCGAATACGGCGATGCTGCAGCAGACGGTGGTCCGCGAAAAATGTGATGCCGGACTGGCCACTGACGGGGATGCGGACCGCATCGGCGCGGTGGCGGAAGACGGCAGTTTCGTGGACTCGCACAAAATCTTCAGCGTGCTGCTGCGCTGGCTGCTGGAGCGCAAGAAATGGCCCGGGGACGTGGTGCGCGCGTTCAATACCACGCGCATGGTGGACCGCATTGCCGCAAAATACGGGCGCAAGCTGCATGAGACTTCCATCGGATTTAAATACATGGCGGATCTGATGATGGAAGGTGAAGTCCTGATCGGGGGAGAAGAGTCGGGCGGTATTGGGTACTCGCGTTTCTTGCCGGAGCGTGATGGCGTGCTGAACTGTCTGCTGCTAGCCAATGTGATGGCGGAGGAGGGCAAGCCGCTGGGGCAGTTGGTAGCGGACTTGCAGCGCGAGTTTGGTCCGCATTATTACGGGCGGCGCGATCTGCACATTCCGGAAGACATGAAGCAAAATGCGATTCAGCGCGCGCGCGCGGAGAGTACACAAACGCTAGGCCGCTACAGGATACTGAAGAAAGAACATCGGGACGGAGTAAAGTTTTTTCTCGACGCGCCGACCAACGGGAACGGAGCGGAAGCTTGGGTGCTGTTCCGTGCGTCGGGGACGGAACCGCTGTTGCGGCTTTACACTGAGGCATCTTCGCCGGACTTGGTCAGCGAACTGCTGACCACGGGCGAGAGCTTCGTGAGAGATAAGGGCTAGTGCTGAAGGGAACGAATTCACCTAGGAAATTCACGGGACCAAGCCAGAGGACCTCAGGGGTTAAAGCCCTGATTTGTTCTGGGCTTTGGGGGCACGGCTGGAAGGCGTGCCCTTCCCAAAACCATTTATGAGACATCCTAGCGGCTAGAATCAGGACGAACTTTGGGCCTGCCACAATGGATACTTCCGGGCAGACATTCAGAACTGGACGTCTTTGGTAACTGGATAACATGGCAGACGATCCTAATCCGGTGCAGGCTGATTCGCCTGAGGCGCGCCGCTATAACCGCACCCGGCGGTGGCTGAGTGTCACCGACTTCATTGTGGGGTTCGCGTTTCTGATTATTCTGTTAGCCACGGGATGGTCAGACGCGCTGCGGGACTTGGCTTACCGGCTGGGATTCCAGAGTTATTCGCTGTCACTTTTCATGTACCTGTTGCTGTTGCTGGCGATCAGCAAGGCGCTGGGCATTGGTCTCGATTACTACGGCTTTTCTCTCGAGCGCAGATTCAAGCTCTCGACGCAGAGATTCCGGTCGTGGGCCTGGGATGAGGTAAAAGGCTTTCTGGTTGGACTGGTGCTGGGGACGGTGGTGGTGGAAGTTTTGTATTTCACTCTACGCCAGTGGCCGCAGCATTGGTGGATGCTGTGCTGGGCGCTTTTCATGGGGCTGTTCGTCGTGATGGCCCAACTTGCGCCGGTGGTGCTCTTCCCGATTTTCTACAAGTTCGAGCCGCTGGATGACGAAGACCTGCGGCGGCGCTTAGTGGTGTTGAGCGAGCGAGCAGGGACGCGGGTGCGGGGCGTGTACCGCTGGAAGCTTTCGGAAAAAAGCAAGAAGGCGAATGCGGCTCTGACCGGGCTGGGTGCGACCCGCCGCATCATTCTGGCAGACACTCTGCTCGACAACTACTCGCAGGATGAGATCGAAGCCGTGCTGGCCCACGAGCTTGGGCACCACGTGCATCGCCATATTATGAAGAGTATTTTCGTGCAGGCAGCGATTACGCTATTCGGTTTCTGGGCGGCGAACTGGACCTTGCATTATGCGGTGGACCAGCACATGTTTGAGGAATTATCGGACTTCGCCAACCTGCCCCTGCTGGCGCTGGTTTCGGTTGCGCTGTCATTTGTGCTGATGCCTGCACTCAATGCGTATTCCCGGTTCAACGAGCGGCAGGCCGACCGGTATGCGTTCGAGTCCATCGCCAGCGTTGAGCCGTTCATTTCCTCGATGAATAAGCTGGCGGAGCAGAACCTGGCGGAGCGAACGCCTTCGAAGTGGGTGGAATGGTTTTTCCATTCGCATCCTGCCATATCGAGGCGTCTGGCGGCGGCGAAGGAATGGGGCCGAAAGCACAACCTGGATCCGCAGGTTTGAACCTAAGTCCCTCGCTTCGCTCGGGATGACAAGTCCCGGGCTCAGATCTGGCGTTTGCCCAGGATCTCGATCACGCGTTGCAGGTCTTCTTCTGTGTCAACTCCTACGCTGTCGTGCGGTGTCTCGCCGACAAAGATCGAAATTCCATTTTGCAGAAAGCGCAGTTGCTCCAGGCGCTCACTTTTTTCCAGTGAGGACTCGGGCAATTGCACAAAACGGTCGAGAGCGGGCTTGCGATAGGCATAGAGACCCAGGTGCTTGAAATAATGCGGGCGGGCTGCTTCGCGATCGAAGGGGATAGTGGCGCGGGAGAAATAGAGGGCGCGGCCCTTGAGGTCAGTCACGACTTTTACGGCATTCGGGTTGGGGATGTCGACCTCGGCGGCGGGCGTCATCAGGGTCCCGACTTCTGCTTCGGGATTTTGCATGACCTGCAGCAAGGTCGCGATGTGCTCGGGGCGCGTGAGCGGCTCATCTCCCTGAACGTTGATGTAGACATCGGCCGCTTCGCGGCCCGACACTTCGTGCACTCGCTCGGTACCACTGCGATGCGCCGGTGAGGTCATCTGTGCTTTCCAACCGCGCTCGCGGCAGACTTGCATGATCTCTTTGGAGTCTGTGGCGATGATGACGTCCGCGAGCAGGGGCGAAGAACGTACGGCTTCGTAGACCACGCCAATCAGTGGCTTGCCCGCGATTTCGCGCAGCATCTTGCGGGGCAGACGGGTGGAAGTCAAACGGGCAGGAATGACAGCGATCGCTTTCATGGACTTTCCGGACATGGTGGACTATGGAGCGCCGACTATGACGCAGAGTAGTGTCTCAGTTGCCGTGGAACCTGTCGAGCTTCGCTCGACCGGACAGCCCCTTCGACGGCGCTCAGGGCAGGCGAGGGCGGCTGCCCCCGCATGCTGGGTTTGACCTATTTCGCGGACGAACTTAGAATTGAAAATTGGACGTAACGCTCCGACAGGTTCGTTACTTCCATGCTGCGAGTGCCGGGGCGTACCGGCGGCAAGGTTCCTTTCGCGCATCCTTCCCGATTTGCAGGCAAGTGGCGGCGTAGCTCAGGTGGTTAGAGCGACGGTCTCATAATCCGTAGGTCGTAGGTTCGAGTCCTACCGCCGCCACCAAAATTCAAACGACAGTAAACAGGGCGTTTACTGGATTAGCGCAGTTGGGGCCTCTTGCGCAGTTCCAAGGCTTGGGGAAGGTCGTCAATGCACAACACAAGGGGGGCCATGGCCACATCTCCTCGCGGATGTTTGCTAGCTGGCTTTGGCCCGCCGTTCTCCGACGTGCGTAACACGCAGAACCCGGCACTCCCGCCACGACGTGATGACGAATGCGAAGTGAAACTGCCGTCCGGTATGGCCCGGCTGTGATTACAAAACCAAGGAATGAAGGGACGGCTGTCTGTGCAAAATCGGCCACTTTTTCGAAGATTCCCGGAGTTCGTCGATCACGCAATTGCGCCGCTAATGAAAAGTGAACCCGACATGTATATCCGCGGCTGATGAGCGCAAGGCAGGAAGAAACTCCGTCGGGGCTGGGGAGAGAATTGGCGCACCGAATCGGATGTGAGCCGTTTTGATCAGACACTCGTTGTTGCTGTCCAATAGAGTCTGTTCTGTTCCACTCTGGATGCTTCAGGTTCCCAGGCCGGAGGCTCGACCGGTACTCGACGCGCGAGAGTTCTGCGGAAGGATCGAAAGCAAAATCAAATCCCAGGTGAAATTCGCGACCGCCAGGTCGAGGATCCTAGGAGGATTCCATGAAGAATGTGTTGTTGCTGATAGCGGCCCCGGTTCTACTAGTCACGCTGGGGTTTGGACAAACTCCCACACCAAGCAGCAACCCCGGGCAGGACAGCCTCAAGGGATGCCTCGGCGGCTCCGATAGCAAGTACACCGTAGCCCAGGACGGCACAACTGAGACCTACAGAATCACTAGCAGCGCAGTCGACCTGAAGCCCCATCTGGGCCACGACGTCGAGATCATCGGGCAACAAACAAATGTGGCACCGAGTTCCGCTCCCGCTGACAACACTGTGAGCGTCACCGGAGTCAATATGATCGCCGACCACTGCACCGCGGCGACGGCCAGCACTCCGGCCGTGGCTGATCCAACACCGACTGCGACGGCCAGCACTCCGGTCGTGGTTGATCCAACACCAGCGGCTACGACCAGCACTCCGGCCCTGGTTGATCCAGCGCCGACTGCGACGGCCAGCACTCCGGTCGTGGTTGATCCAACACCAGCGGCGACGGCCAGCACTCCGGCCGTGGCTGATCCAACACCGGCTCCGGCGGCCAGTACCCCCGCTGTGGCTGATCCACCCGCAACTGCCAGTGCGCCCATGCCGGCGAGCGTCAGCGCACCCGCGAGTACCGAGCCGCTCCCCGAGACAGCCAGTTCGCTACCGCTGATCGGATTGGCCGGTCTGGGCCTGGCGGCAATGGGCCTGCTGATCAGAAGGGTACGGACAAACTAATGGGGAGAATCTGAGGCATTGGTGACGAAGCATTCCCCCGGAATGGGCGAGAGTTGAAGGTTGTGGGTGCTGGCCTTGATCGATGTACCAGACCGCGCCCTCGCCCTTTTTCTTGACCTTAACTGAACTGCGTTGAGGCTTAGAAGAAACCGTTAGATCAGGAACTCGGAGAGGGAGTCAACTTGGCAAACTCGGGTGACTCGAGATGATCTTCTTTTTTTCCCACCGCATTCGTCACCTGCTGACTATGGTGGGTCTAAGCCGCTGATAACAAATCGGTTGATTTTTGGATCGTACACGGTTTACTCGATTTGCATACAGGTCCTTTGTGCGCCTTTTAACATTTCGCCTGACGATCTCGCTGATCATTGGGATCACACTGATCTCGCTGTTCTCGTCCTATTATGAGGTACGGTCTCAAAAGCGAGCTTTGCGCCGGGATCTGGAGCACCGCGCGGAAGTATTGGGAGAGAGTCTCGCGGACAAAGTCGAACCCCTTCTGAAAAAGGGCTCACGGAAAGAACTTCAGATAATCGTTGACCAGTTCAGCAACCGGGAACATCTGGACGGAGTTGTCGTCTATAACCCCCAAGGCGAATCCATTGCCATTACCCCCGGACTGGCGCGACGCCTAACAGGCGAACCTGCGGCAGTCCAGCAGGCAGCGACGACCGGCCGAGGCGCAGGGGAATACATCCGGCGGGGTGAGGTTTCCGTTTATATTTATGCCGCCCCTCTCCATCAGGAAGAAGCGGTTGTGGGCGAGCTGGCGATCGTGCACGACGCCAGCTATATCAATGCCCAAAGCCGGCGGGTGTGGCGCGACACGTTTCTGCGCGTGCTCGCGCTGGTTTTGCTGATCACAGTGACTACCCTGCTGATCGTGCGCTGGAGCATTACGGGTCCCATTGCACGGGCAGCGCAGTGGATGCATGCACTGCGCACGGGCAAAATCTCTTCAAGGCCGGCCGCGTCAGATCTGGATTTATTCCGCCCCCTTGCCCACGAAATGGCAAACTTCGCCGCAAGTCTCACAGCGGCTCGCTCCGCCGCGGAGAAAGAGGCTCAGCTGCGCCAAACTGCTGATGCTTTCTGGACGGCGGAACGACTCTCGGTGCACCTGCGCGGCAAGCTGGGCGAGAGCCGTCTGTTCGTAGTTGCAAATCGAGAACCTTACATTCATAAACATCAAGGCAAGAGTGTGGAGGCGATTGTTCCGGCCAGCGGATTGGTGACGGCGCTCGAGCCGGTCTTGTGCGCTTGTGATGGAACCTGGGTGGCACACGGAAGTGGGGACGCGGACCGCGAGACCGTGGACAAGCACGATCGGTTGCGAGTTCCTCCCGACGATCCTCGCTACACCTTGCGTCGCGTCTGGTTGAGCAAGGAAGAAGAAGAAGGCTACTATTATGGTTTCTCCAACGAAGGACTGTGGCCGCTCTGTCATATTGCCCACACGCGCCCTCTGTTTCGTGGCTCCGACTGGGAGCACTACGAACGGGCCAACCGCCGGTTCGCAGATGCAGTATTGAAGGAAATGGAGGGAATGGACCATCCGGTTCTGCTGGCGCAGGATTACCATTTCGCGCTTCTGCCGCGGATGATTAAGGAGGCGCGACCGGATGCGCGGGTCGCGATTTTCTGGCATATCCCGTGGCCGAACCCGGAAGCGTTTGGTATTTGTCCCTGGCAACGAGAACTCGTGGACGGGTTGCTGGGGGCGGACTTAATTGGCTTCCACATTCAATCCCACTGCACGAACTTCCTGCAAACGGTGGATCGTGCGTTGGAATCGCGGATTGATTGGGAACATTTCACGGTGAATCGAGAGGAACATCGCACGGTGGTAAAACCGTTTCCCATCAGCGTGGAGTTTCCGGAGAATCCTGCTTCCGCGTCGGCCGGGGAGTCCGTCTACATGGAGCGGGTGGCATTGCTGCAGGAACTGGGGGTCGAAGCGGCGTTCGTGGGGGTTGGGGTCGATCGTGTGGACTATACGAAAGGGATTCTGGAGCGGTTCCTGGCGATCGAACGGCTGCTGGAAAAGCATCCGGCTTACCGGGAGAAATTTACGTTTTTGCAAGTGGGAGCGCCCAGCCGCACCCGCATCAAGCGTTACCACGATTTGCTGGTGGAGGTAGAGTCGGAGGCAGAGCGCATCAATTGGCGCTTCCAGACGGGGAAATGGAAGCCCATCGTGTTCATGAAACGGCAGCACAGCCATCAGGAGATTCAGCGATTTTACCGGATTGCGGATCTTTGTTTAGTGACTTCGTTGCACGATGGAATGAACCTGGTGGCCAAGGAATTTGTGGCGGCGCGGCAGGATGAACAGGGAGTGCTGATTCTGAGCCGATTCACCGGCGCTGCCCGGGAGTTGCCGGACGCGTTGCTGGTGAACCCGTATGATATCGACCAGGTGGCGGAAGCGATGCGCTCCGCACTGGAGATGGATATCGAGGAACGAAAAACCAGGATGCAGCATATGCGGAAGGTAGTCAGAGAACACAACATCTTCCGCTGGGCCAGCACCTTGATTGCAGAACTGTGCGAAGTGCGGCTGGACGAGCCGGCAAACCGGCCGGAGTCGCAGGTGGGGCGCATGGCGGGGGGGCAAGCGGCGGAGGCGGACCACACCGCTGTCGAAGAAGCGATGGATGACTTGCAACCTGCCC
>Ga0316363_10002603_pt1 | contig 13601 bp, 10 predicted proteins | sample Sb_taG_3_FD_200459 | JGI IMG/M metagenome (GOLD analysis project Ga0316363, IMG submission 200459) | Peat soil microbial communities from Weissenstadt, Germany - Sb_50d_a_PC metaG (v2) (version 2) | ecosystem: Environmental > Terrestrial > Soil > Wetlands > Peat | place: Germany: Weissenstadt...
CGGATGAGCCGCGCTTTCAGCGGCTCCCTCCAAGTTCCACATCACTTCACGAGCGCTGCCCCGGCAACAAAATGGCCGCCGGCCCGCTCGAAATCCGCGCTAGAATGTGCGAAACTCGAACTAAGGAGCCAGGCTCCGCAGAAGTCGAGGGTCTGACTCCTTTTTCAAGACGCTCAAAGATAAAACGACGATCAACATAAGATGCCGTCTCGATCTCCAAGGAACAAACATGTCTGAGATTCAAGAAAGCGAGCTTATTGTTTTGGGAGCCGGCCCCGGCGGCTATGCCGCTGCATTTCATGCTGCCGATAAAGGCATGCGCGTGGCAATGGTCGATGCCCGCGAAAAGCCAGGTGGCTCTTGTCTTTATGTAGGTTGCATTCCCTCGAAGACTCTCCTTCACGTTGCCAAGCTCATAACCGACGCTCGCGAAGCGGCCCCGTGGGGACTGCAATTTGCGGCGCCGAAAGTCAATGTCGAGACGCTGCGCGCTCAGAGTTCGAAAGTCGTCGAAGGGTTGGGCAAGAACCTGGCGGAGCTGGCGAAACGGCGGAACGTCGAATACCTTCACAGCCAGGCGCGCTTCGAAGATTCTCGCACGCTGCGTTTGCAAGACGGGACACTTCGGCGTTTCAAACATTGCATCATTGCCACCGGCTCGAGTCCGGTGCAACCGCCTTCACTGAAGCTCGAAAGCAAGCGGATCATGGATTCCACTGCCGCTTTGCGTTTGGAGGAAGTGCCCCCTTCCCTGTTGATTGTGGGCGGCGGTTACATCGGTCTTGAGCTCGGGTCGGTGTACGCAGCACTCGGCAGCGCCGTAACGGTCGTGGAAATGACCGCTGGGTTATTGCCGGGAGTCGATCGCGAGCTGGTGCGCCCCCTTCAGGTCCGGCTGACTTCCCAGTTTAAGAAAATCTATCTCAATGCGAAGGTAGCCAAGCTTTCGGAAACCAAAGAGGGCATTCGGGCCACCCTGGAAGGCGAAGAGGTTACGGAACCGGAACAGGTCTTTGGCCGGGTGCTTGTCTCAGTCGGTCGAACACCGAACAGCAAGGATCTGGGCCTGGAAAAGACCAAGGTGCAAGTAGACGAGAGAGGGTTCATTCGCGTCGACGAACAACGGCGTACAACCGACGAGAGCATCTACGCGATTGGCGACGTGGCCGGCGAGCCAATGCTGGCGCACAAGGCGACCCACGAAGGCAAGATAGCCGCGGAAGCAATCGCGGGCGAACCGGCCGCCTTCGATAGTCGAGCAATTCCCGCTGTCGTGTTTACCGACCCGGAGATCGCCTGGTGCGGTCTCACGGAGACGGAAGCAAAACAGCGCGGTCGAGAAGTCAAGGTCGTGCGCTTCCCCTGGGGCGCTTCGGGACGCGCCGCGACGCTGGGAAGGACGGAAGGGCTCACGAAGCTGGTCATCGATCCGGAAACGGAACGCATCCTGGGCGTGGGCATCGTCGGCCAGGGCGCCGGCGAGCTCATTGCCGAGGGAGTGCTGGCAGTCGAGATGGCAGCCACCGCCCGCGATCTGGCGATGATCATCCACCCTCATCCGACGCTCTCCGAGACGGTCGGCGAGGCTGCGGAATCGCTGTACGGGCCGACCACGCATTTGTATCGACCCCGGCGCTAGCGGACGCATCTGCAAAAACGGCGAGCGGGCAGCTTACACCGCCCGCTCGTTGCACATCTTGAAGACGATTCGCCGCTGGCAGATGTTTAGCCAGGTGGGAGATCAGGTCCCTGGTCGGGAGTCGGAGTCGGCGGCTTTTGAAGCTTCGGCGGCGTTGCCGGGAAGACATACGGTTGCGGCATTCCCGTCGGCGGCTGAGTGCCAGCGACTCCGGAGACAGGCTGGGCCAGCGGCGGCGGCATCGTCTCGTTCGGACCGATGACCGCGACATTCGCCGGAGGGTAGGTCGAGGCTCGCCTCGTCTGAACAATTGGAGGGACGCCCTGTGCGGCAGGAGTTGCTGCTACCGGTTCAGGGGGCTTGGCGGGATGGTAGCCGGCCAGACGGTAGTTCATCAGTGAAGTCCGTGCCTGCAAACGCACGCGGATGGCGGCATCGCGGGTGGCCTCTTCGAGCACCCACCCAACTTGTTGCGAGATGGGCCGGATCCTGCCAAGGCTCTGAGCCGCTTCAGCCCGAACGCTCGGCTTCTGGTCGTGCTGCAGGGCGTCGGTTAGCACAGGTACAATTTCCGGGAAGCTGGCGGGGTCGTAATCGCGCAGCTCCTTTGCAGCCGAGCTACGCTTATCTTCGTCCTTATCAGTTTTGAGAGTCAGCACGAGCTGGGGAACCCGCTCGGCGGGGTTTGGCTTGGCATGTTTACCGAACAGGACGCCCGCCCGGGCCGGGAGCGTCAAAAGCACAGGCAGCAAGAAAGCTAGGAGAAAGCGCTTGTACCTCATGGGAGGCTCCGATTTCGCACGGGTCAAATGTCGTACCGATGGGGCGAGACGCCGTTGCCTGCCCCGTCACTCCTACCGAGAATGAAATCGGCTGCGCAATTAGGGGAACCCGCATAAAAGCGGTCATCGACACGATAGGGTTTCGTTTTTCCCTCGTTACCCCTGTTACAGCTTGTCGCCCGGCGACCGAGCAAACCTGCGCGGGCTGTAGGCTTCGGGCAAGGTGTACGTCCTTTGCCGGGCATGGTTCAAAAAGGGGTCAGGCACCTTTGCCGGAACGGCCCGCAGGGTGCTGCGCACAAAGGTGCCTGACCCCTTTTTGAACCATGCCATTTGCCGGCCGGCCCAACTGCTAGAAGGAACCGATGCAAGTTGCCTTGTGCGCTATCTGGATAACGGGCGCCTATCCGCTCTGGTGTGCCTGGCAAGCGAACCGGCGCACCAGCCTCGTGCATGCGCTAGGCTGGGCAATCGCTGCCTGGGTTGCCTGGTCAGCGGTGATCTGCCTCGCGAGTATTGGGCCAGCTTCAAGTGTCATGGTCCCCTGTTACCTTGCGCTCTGCTTGACAGGTTGCGCCGGCGTGGCTGTTCTGGGCGCCCGCCGGCCAGGGGTGACGGCTTGGAATTTTGTCGTGCTGGCCCTGTTGGCTGTGAATCTGCTGCCCCTGGCAGAGGACCTGCTGCGCGGCCGGAGTCTGCACGTGGACACATTTCGGCGGGTTTGCCTGGCAGTCACGCTCACGATTGGCATTCTCAATTACTTGCCGACGCGGCTGGCGCTGACGATGTGCTTCCTGGCGATGGGAGCGGCACTGGAACTGGCCGGGCTGGCCTCGCTCCAAGAATCAGATCATGGCGTTTCTGGCACCTTGCAGGCAGGCTGGCTCAGTTTGGCCCTCGCTCCCTGGGCGGGGTACCTGACTTCTCGACAGCGCCTTTCCAGTTCATCGGTGCCCGATAGACTTTGGCGCCAATTTCGCGATCGATTCGGAGCGATCTGGGGCCTACGATTGCGCGATCAGTTCAATCGCGCGGCCGTGCATGCCGGCTGGCCGATGTTCCTGGGTTGGCAGGGGCTGCGCACGTTACCTACGGTTGCGCAGAGGCAACCACCTGAAGATGCGAAAGTCATCGAACTTCTGCGCGCGCTCATGAAGCGATTTGGAGCGCAGGAAGGAAGACAAACGCTGAGCGAGGGTCCGTCCACCCCGCTGGGGTCGGAGCGATGACGTACCGTGGCGCGAAGGCTATTGTCCGCCCATGCCGCTGCCGCCAGCGCCGAACTTCGGCGGACCGCCGGGCTGATCGGAGCCGGGCTTCGTGTTCTTCTTGAGCAGATCCTGATCAAGAACTTCTTTGGGGTACTGAGGTGGGTTGCTAAAGCGAGGATCGTCTGCCGGCGGAAGAATGTATTCTTCCTGCAGGGGGTGCTGCTTGATGGCTAAATTCTGGGTCTGGCAACCTGCCAGCCCAAAAGCTATCGCGCAAATGGCTTGAATGCCTATCCGCAGTCCGCGCATCCACCCTCTCCCCAACGGCAACCTCTCGATAGCCGCGGCGTCCCCAACGCCGCCGGGGGAGGGACTATACCCATCGTTTCGTCGACGTCAAGAGCAAGGCGTGCATCAAAAGCTACCAGCGTGAGCGAGAAGATGGTTTGTCTCCCTAGCTCACGCTGGCAGATGAAAGCGCTATACGGCGCGCGCTCAATACTGATACCAATAGGCCGTAGCCGCATTCGCCAGAATGCGGGGGGGGAACTGTGTGAGAACGCCCGCATTCTGGCGAATGCAGCTACGGAGCGATGTCTCATTTTTGACCGCGCTCAGTATATTCATCGATTTACTACAGTTTGCCAGCCTTGGCCTTCGCATATCGTTCGCCGACCGCGTTCCAGTTGACGACATTCCACCAGGCATCGACATAGTCGGGCCGCTTGTTTTGATACTTGAGATAGTAGGCATGCTCCCACACGTCGACGCCCAGGATCGGGCTCTGCCCCTTCATGTAGGGGCTGTCCTGGTTGGGCGTGCTCAGGACCTGAAGCTTGCCGTTCTCGAACACCAGCCACGCCCAGCCGCTCCCGAACCGTCCGACCGCCGCCGTCTTTATCTGTTGCTGGAAGGCAGCGAAATCGCCGAATGTCTTGTTGATGTCGTCGCCCAGCGGACCGCTCGGCTTGCCGCCTGCTTTCGGCCCCATGATTTCCCAGAACATCGAATGGTTGGCATGGCCGCCGCCGTTGTTAATGACTGACTGGCGGATGTTCTCGGGCACCTGGTTTATCTGCCGGAGCAACTGTTCGATGGGCAAGTTCTGAAGACTGGCCTGTCCTTCCAGGGCCTTGTTCACGTTATCGACGTAGGCCTTGTGATGCCGGCCGTGATGGATTTCCATCGTGGTCTTGTCGATGTGGGGTTCCAGTGCATCGGCGGGGTAGGGCAGAGGGGGCAAGGTATAGGCCATGGCGTCCTCCCGGTCTATAGGGTGCATGTCTCGTGACTTCCGGGTTCCACGATGGCAACCCGAGGCGACCTAGGGGTGTGTTGCTGTCCGCGAGAAAACCGATTGCTCGATTGGCTGCTACGGGAACACACCTCGAGCTAGGTTCCAACCAAGTTCTCAGGACCAGCCAGACGACGTCGGCTGTGCTGTGTAGCTAATTTATGGCCGGTGGAGAGGAAGGCAACCGCGAGCGTGCCGCGATTGATTTGTGATCGATGCCGCTCTCTTGCGACTGAGGGGGTTCTCATTCGGAAGTGCTTTGGCCCGCTCCGTCTGCGAACGTTTCTGCCTTTGCAACCACAAAAACGACTGCCCGATTACACGAGGCTTTCCAGCAGGTATTTCAGCTTGCGTACTTCCGCGTCCATGGCGAACGGAGCATCTGCCACGTCACAGATTTCGACGGTGAGGAGGCGATCGTAATTGCACCGCGCCAGGTGCGCGACGATTCGGCCATACTCGATCTCTCCCTGGCCGACGCGGACTTGAAATTGTTCCGGCCCTCGACCGGTATCGCGCAGATGGACGTGGCGCACGTAGGGGAAGACCTGATCGTAATTCTTGCCCTGGTGCGGCCCGGCAATGTAGTGGCTTGGGTCGAGGGTCAGCCCGAGGCCTGGAACACGCTTGCACAGTTCGACGGCCGTGTCGGGCAATTCCGTCAGTGTGCCCATCCTGGTCTCTACCGTCAGCACGACGCTTTCGGCAACGGCCAGGTTCACCAGGCTGGTGAGCCGTTTTACTTCTGCGTCGACGCCGCTTCCCGAGGAAGCCGCCGGTATGGTCAATACCGGAACCATGGAGAGCCGAGCGAGACGGCAGATAGCGCGGAGCCGGCGGAGATACTCCTGCTCGTCGATGTTGCCCATGTCCACACTAAAGGCAGCGGGAGTCAGACTGGGCCCGATGCGAATTCGTTGAGCGGCCAAGCCTATATCTGCAACTACCTCGGAGGGCCGAATATGCGGCCCTTGCTCGTGAATGGCAACATCGACCTTGGCGAATTCCAACTCCGAGATCAGGCGCAGGGCCTGTTCCAGAGGAAAACGACCGAAGCAGAGCGAGGAACATGCAACGTACACGGCGGCCTCCGTGCTCAAATGAAATTGGGCCTATTCGCACCTAACTGGAAGATAGGTGCGTCTAGAAGCGCGCCGCTTATACCTTGCCCGCCCGCAGGGAGCAAGATCAGAGAACAAGGGTAACCGTCGAATCATTGCCCCTTTCCCCTTTTCCCCCGCCTCTCAAGCGGGGGAACTGGTTTTCATCTTGCGCCCGCCAAAATCCAGGGGCATATGCACAGGATGGCAGAAACTCGGCGTGAAAAACCGCCCGTTTCTGCTATGAGACAGTAGACGAGGGCCGTCGTGGCTCGACATCGGTGTAGCTTTCGTGGTCCCCGTAGAATGCCAGTCCGCGAGGTTTCCCATGCCCCAGAATTCGCCGTCGTCCTCTGGATTGCCAATGGACTGGATGGAAGTGCTCGACAGAGTTCAGGATGCCCTCACCAGGGCCGAGGCCGAGGCCGCCGAACGTGAAAAGGCTTTTCCGCGCGATGCTCTGGACGTGGCTCGCGAAGACGACAGCCAAGTGCCGCTGTCCGCTTGCCTGGGGCGTCTCGATGGAGCCCTTCAAGCGATCGAAGCCGGCATGGCCGAAAAGGAGCAACAGTCCATCGCCATGCATGGAGAGCTGCAGGCTAGCGAAGATGCGCTCTGCAAGTGGCTCGGCGCGGTGCAAGCTGCCCAGCAATGTCTGGCGAATTGGGGCAAGAGTGAAGTATGATGAGGAGTTAGCTGCTGACGGAGATTTTTTAGAACCCGAAGAGTTCATCGTTCAGCGCTGCGTTAGGAGGTGCCCCCATGACCAAGTTTGCTGTGATTCTTCCCGCTGCCGGCCAATCGTCGCGGTTTCGCGACAAAGAGAAGAAACCATTCGCGACGCTGGATGGCCGGGCTGTCTGGCTGCGTGCCGCGGAGCTATTCGTTTCCCGTTCCGACGTTTGCCAAACCGTCATCATCGTTGCCAAGGCGGACCAGGAGACTTTCCGTCGGCGCTACGGTGCCAACCTGGCCTTCATGAGCATTCAGATCGCTGACGGCGGCAACGAGCGCTTTGAGTCGGTCGCGAATGCGTTGGCCATGCTGAGCCCGGAAGCGGAGTTCGTCGCAATCCACGACGCGGTGAGGCCTTGCCTGACGGAGGCGATGGTCAACGACGTATTCGCGAAGGCTGAGAAAACCGGCGCGGCCCTCCTCGCGGCGCCGGTGACCGAGACGGTAAAGCGCGTGGACGCGCAACATCAAGTGAAGGAAACCGTGCCGCGCCAGGGATTGTGGCTAGCGCAGACGCCTCAGGTTTTCCGCCGCGACTGGTTGATGGAAGCGTACGCCAACCGCGCGAAGCTCGGCAAGGACATTACCGATGATGCCCAACTGGTGGAAGCGGCAGGACACGCGGTCCATGTCGTGGAAGGCTCGGCTTCCAACGTCAAAATAACGACCAAGTCGGATCTGTTCCTAGCAGAAGCAGTCCTCAAATCACGCCCCAAGCCGAAGCCAAGCGGACCGATCCACCCGTTTGCCGAGGAAGAGATGTGGGGCGGCTGGGGAAAGAAGCCGTAGGGGCCCCTGTCACTCCGATACGACCAAATCATTGAGCAGCTGGGCGGGATGCAGCGCCTCTCGGCCGGTAAAGTGCTTGATCTGCATTCGGCAAGAGAAACCGGGCGCGACGATGGCTGTCTCGGCGCTTGCTTGCCTCACCGCCGGGAACAGGCGCTGCTCTCCAATTAGGCGCGATATCTCGTAATGCTCCTTCTCATACCCGAACGACCCGGCCATGCCACAGCAACCGGCATCGAGGTCCAGCACGCTTGTATTGGGGATACGCCGCAGTAGCCGTAGTGTGGCCTCCATGCCGGTGAGCGATCGTTGGTGGCAATGGCCCTGGACAAGAATCGTTTTCGGACCGGGACGGAACCGCAATGCACGCGCGCCGTCCGTCCTCTTTGCCAAACATCCTTCCAGGAATTGTTCAAAGGTTTGACAGGCCGCGGCCACTGTCTCTGCCTTGCGGCGCAGCTCGCCCCGGAGCAGGGCGGGATAATCGTCCTTGATCGTCAAGATGCAGCTCGGCTCACAGGCGATGATGGAGTTAGAAGTCCTCGCGACCCAAGGGTAGAGGCACTCCACATTGTGACGGGCATGTTCGACCGCCTGAGAGAGCAAGCCGTTGGAAATCAGCGGTCGGCCGCAACAACGCAAACCGGCAGGCAAATGCTCGGGCTGAAATGGTTTTGACTCTCTCCCCTCAGGCAAGCCGAGCAGGAAGGGCTGGCCCAACTTCTGAAGCAATGCCAGCGCTGCAACGCCAAGTGCCGGCTCGTAATACTGAGTGAAAGTATCCGGGAAGATGAGCACCCCTGCTCGCTCGCTCGATGCTGATGCGCTGCCGCCGAGTTGACGAGCGCGCGAAACAAAATCGATTTCAGCCAGGGCCGGCAGCGACCGTCGTCGATCGATGCCAAGTGCTTTCTCGTTCACCCAGCCGGCGATCCGGGCCTGCGTCAGCCGGTTCACAAGAGAACGAAAGGGAAATGCCCATCGGTTCCACCTGGCCACATTGCCAAAGAACCAGTTCCGCCACGGCAGGCCGTGTTCTCGGTAATACTGGTGCAGGAACTCCGCTTTTAGCCGAGCCATGTCCACGTTCGTGGGACATTCGCTTTTGCAGGCCTTGCACTCCAGGCAAAGATCGAGCACCTCGAACAGGGCCGGATCGGTCATGCCGCTCATGCCAACTTGGCCGGTGATCGCAAGGCGCAGGGCGTTGGCCCGGCCGCGCGTGCTGTGCTGTTCTTCGTGGGTTGCCTGGTAGGAAGGGCACATCGTTCCATCACGCGTCTTCCGGCACGCACCCACGCCCGCGCAAAGCTCGGCGGCACCTAGAAGTCCACCGTCTGCCGAGAAATCAAATGTCGTCGCAACCTCGGGCGTAACGTAGGCGGGCCCGTAGCGCAGGTTGGAAGTCAGGGGCGGGGCATCGACGATCTTGCCTGGGTTGAGTATGTGGTGCGGGTCGAATGTCTCCTTAAGTTCGCGGAATGCGTTCGTCAGCACGGGGCCAAACATTTTCTCCTGGAAAGGGCTGCGCACCAGGCCGTCGCCATGCTCGCCGGATAGCGCCCCTCCGTATTTCACTACCAGGTCGGCGACCTGCTCGGCAATCGACTCGAACTGTTTGACTCCGGCCTCGGTCTTCAAATTGATGACCGGCCGGACATGGAGGCAGCCAACCGAGGCATGGGCATAGACCCCTGCCGTGGTGCCATGGCGCGCGATGATTTCCAGGAACTCAGCGATGTAGTCGCGGAGATGCTCGGGAGCGACTGCCGTGTCTTCCACGAACGAAATCGCCTTGGCATCCCCTTTCTCGGCCATCGACAGTCCCAGGGCCATTTTGCGGAGCTTCCAGATGCGTGCCTGTTCGGCGCTCGCGGTTGCTCGATGGAAATGGTCACCGAAGCCGCGTTGGCGGAGGTCTGCTTCAAGACTAGCGAGGCGTGCCGGCAAATCTTGCTCGCGCTCGCCATAGAGTTCGACAATCAAGATCGCGGCAGGATCTCCATGAAGGAAATCACGCAACCGGGCGGCTTCGGCATTGATGCGCGTGCTATCGAGTACATACTTATCGATGACCTCCACCGCGGCAGGTTGGTGCGCCAGCATCATTGGAGTCGCCTCCAGGGCCTGCAAAAGGTCCGCGAATTGAACAACCAGTATGGCTTTCGCTCTGGGCAGCTCGACAAGGCGCAGCTTGGCTTCGACTGTTACTGCAAGAGTGCCCTCGGAACCGACCAGGAGATGCGCCAGATTGAACGCCTTTGCCCGCTCAGGCAAGAAAAGGTCGAGGTTGTAACCACCCACGCGCCGCAGGATCTTAGGATAGCGCCGTTCGATCTCTCCTGCGTGCTCCGTCGCGAGCTGCCGCACCTTGCCATAGCAAGCACCCTCCCGATCGCCCTGCCGACTTTTTACAGCCCAACTTTCTTCACTAAGTTCGTGCAGATCGACCACGCTTCCGTCCGCCAGCACGACTCGGAGTTCCAGCACATGGTCGACCGTCTTACCATGGATCAGCGAGCGCGCCCCGGACGAGTTATTGGCGACCATGCCGCCGATGGTCGCTCGATCCGACGTGGAAATATCCGGAGCGAATTGCAGGCCATGCGCCTGCACCGCCCGGTTGAGGTCGTCGAGGACACATCCGGGTCGGACGCGCGCCCAGCGCTCCGCCCCATTGAATTCCAGAATGTCACAAAAGTACTTGGAACAATCGAGCACCACACCCGGGCCGATGCATTGCCCGGCTTGCGACGTGCCGCCGCCGCGGGCAATGAGAGGGGCTCTGAAGCGCGCGCAGATCCTGACTGTGTCGACGATGTCGGCCTCAGTTTTCGGCAGTACCACACCCACCGGCACGATCTGGTAGACGCTTGCGTCGGTGGAGTAGAGGGCTCGGCTCAGGCGATCGAAGCGCACTTCACCCGAGAGCGCCGCTGCGAGCGCATCTCGCAGCTCCGAGGCATCGATGGCCGCGGCACGGTCTCGGGCATCTTCAGGAACCACCGTAAGTGACGCACGAGCCATGGCGCTCCCCTTCCCAGGAGATTGGAGAGGAGGAGGGCGATCATGTCAAGCGGTCCTGATTGGCACGCCCCGCCCGAAAGCACACGTCGTCATAAGCCAGCGCCTCTTTCCTTGACTCCGCAGATTACCTCAGCGACTTGCGACTTCAGGACACGTCGTCTATCCCTCGGCAGACCACCTGGTTACAATTCGCGCCCTATGGACTCCGAGTGGCGGCGTGGCAGACCCGGAGGGGAGGATGCGTGCATGCGGCAGTTCTGGCTTTACAATTTGTTCTTTCTCAGCGGCGTCAGTGCACTGATCTACGAGTTGATCTGGCAGCGCCTTCTCCATCTAGTCCTGGGTGTCAGCACCCTAGCCGTTAGCGCCGTCCTGGCAGCATTCATGGGAGGGCTCGCCCTGGGTGCATGGCTCTTTGGCCGGCTAGCCGACCGAACGTCGAGGCCCCTCCTTCTCTATGCATGGATGGAAGCAGGGATTGGTGGCAGCGCATTGGTCGTGCCGGTTGCCTTCTCGGCTCTCACGGGTCTTTATGTCAGTGCTTATTCCTGGCTGCAGGTGGGGCCCTGGGGTGGCCTTCTGTTGCGGTTGTGCATCTCGTTGGCCATTCTAATCATCCCCAGCACCCTGATCGGTGGGACTATGCCAGTGATGAGTCGGCTCGCCATGTGGCGAGGCGGCGGCATCGGGCCGAATTTCAGCCTATTCTACGGCGTGAATACGCTAGGAGCCGTTCTGGGAGCAGCCCTTACAGGCTTCGTGTTTTTGCACTATCTGGGCATGGCGGCGACGCTCTGGCTTGCGGTTGGCGTCAATGCAGCGGTCGCACTTATGGCTGCTTTGGCAAGTCGTGCCGAGCGGCCCGGTACACGTTCATCCGCGCGTTCGACTGCAATATCTGACTCATCCTTTGTCACGATCCAATCGGGACGGCCTGTCGGGCGGGGATTGGCATTGGTGTGTGCCGCGGCCACAGGAGCAATCACCCTTGGCTTGGAAGTCGTCTGGACGCGCGTGCTAGGGATCTTTGCATCCAACAGCGCCTACGCGTTTGCGCTCATGCTCACCGTTGTATTGCTCGGTATTGGGCTGGGCAGCCTAGCACAGCGCTGGTGGTCCAGGCGGCCCGGCGATAGCTGGGCGAGGCTGACGATGGTTCAATGGCTGTTGGCAGGCACTGGCGTGGCGTTGCTTTGGTTCTTCCGCAGCCCGCCTGCCTGGCTAGACCGCTATAGCGATGGCTCGTCTGCAGTTGCTCTGTTTGCGGCAGAGCTTGCATTGACAGTTAGTGCGTTACTGCTGCCGGCATTTCTCTTGGGGCTCAGTTTCCCGCTCCTCGTTACCGCGGTCGTCCACTCCCCCAACCATTTTGGTAATTGGCTGGGGCGGCTCTATGCAATCAACACGATAGCTTCTGCGGGAGGGGCGCTCGCTGTAGGCATTCTCTTCATTCCTTGGCTAGGGCTGGATAGGACGTTTCGAATACTCGCCGCGGCAAGCCTAGCCGTGGGTTTCATAGCCTGGTTTTGCGCTGCACGGCCTAAACCAGCCTGGCGCGGCTTGATAGGCGCGGGGATACTGCTGCCAATGGTGATCGCTTGGAATTGTTTGCCGACCGCGGTCTACCGGAAGACAGCTCCGATGTCTGCGAACGACCTGGTCTTTTACCAGGAAGGGGATAATGGCACGGTGAGCGTCGTTCAAGAACCAAGTGGCAGGAAATCACTTCTCGTAGACGGACAGCCGGTTGCCGGCACGGGGCGAACCATTGTGATTGACCAAAAGATCCTTGCCCACTTGCCCCTGTTGCTGCACCGGGCGCCTCAGCGGGCTCTAACGGTCGGCTTCGGCAGCGGTGGCACGAGCCATAGCATGACACTTCACGGGCTCCAAGTGGATTGCGTCGAGATTGAGAGAGCCGTCACGGCAGCCGCCCCGCAGTTTGACTCGGAGAACCATGGTGTGTTGGCTCACCCGCGCTTCCGGCTCATCGTAGACGACGCCAGGAGTTGGCTGCGCGTGGCACCCGTGAGCTACGACGTCATCGCTACGGATTGCACGAACCTCCAATACAAAAGTAACGGCGACCTCTACACTGTGGAGTATTTCCGGCTTATGCAGCAACGACTGGCTGGCGATGGTCTTGCCGCAGCGTGGGTGCCTGCCAATGGCATTGCCGAATCCGACCTGAAGACCCTCCTGCGTTCATTCCAGGCCGTCTTTCCGCACACCAGTGTGTGGTTCATCAACACCCTGGCTACCGATTTTCTTGTCGTCGTCGGGACACCAACGGAGTTGGACATTGACCTTGCTCGGATCCGCGAGCGGATGGCTGCGCCTGAGATTCGCCAGGATTTGGACGCTATCGGCTTATCCGACCCGCACCGCCTCCTCTACACATTCCTGGTTGCCGACGATGCTCTCGCTGCGTACACCGGATCGGGTCCGCTGAACTCCGATGATCGTCCGGTTCTCTCTTACTCGACCTATGGAGCCGGCCTCCGTTCGACCATTGCCACGAATCTGCTTGGCCTGGCGGCTTGCCGTACGGACGTAGCGGCGTTTGTGCGAAACGATGCGTCCACTACCCTCATGCTTCGCCATTATGCCGCCAGCAACGAGGCCCTGCTGGGGCATATCGCTCACCAGATGGGTCAGGAACAGGAGGCGCTAAGGCACTATGCCCTTGGCGCCCAGCTACTGCCCGAGGATAAGCCCTTCCGAGAGCTGGTCTATTCTGCCTACGTGCACTTACCGTCTGCTCCGCCTAGCACCACTCGCTAGGTTCTCAAAAGGTTTTTTGCGTCGCGAACTCAAATAGGCGCGGATGTATCCCTGGACGGTGACGGGCCTGTCTCCAGACAACTCGAGCTAGACCATGCGGCTCTTGACATGAACGCCGATTTCCGCAGGGGGGAAATGATTAACATTTTAGCGAGCGGCGTGCTGGATTTTTCCGTGTTTCCTCGGGGGAAGTGTTAATCGTTTTTGGTAGTTAGGGGTTGCATGGGCGGCTCTCCAATC
>Ga0316363_10002604_pt1 | contig 13599 bp, 14 predicted proteins | sample Sb_taG_3_FD_200459 | JGI IMG/M metagenome (GOLD analysis project Ga0316363, IMG submission 200459) | Peat soil microbial communities from Weissenstadt, Germany - Sb_50d_a_PC metaG (v2) (version 2) | ecosystem: Environmental > Terrestrial > Soil > Wetlands > Peat | place: Germany: Weissenstadt...
TCTATCCGATACAGCCAACAGACAGTTTGGAGAGGTTGCGCAGCCGCACTGCTGGGCTACGGATTGCTCCCAAAAAATGCCACTGCGAGCCCACAACCCGGGAAAAATTTCTATTGGGTGTGCCACGGGACCTCTGCGGTGCGTCTAATGAGTTGGAGAAACTGTTGTCCGAGCCCGGCGAATCGGCCGAGAGCAGCGCACAGCAGAAGGCGCAATGAGCTCGATCCGGGCGGGGGAAGCCAACAAGCCATGTCGCTTCCACCATGGCTAGAACTCCAATAAAAGACCGCTTGCTATAGCTTAAGCGGCAGGAAGTCCAAAGCCATCGCAAGCTATACCAAAATTTAGTTGCGCTTACCGGCGAGGGTGAAGTGGACGAGTTGAGTCTGTCGGCCGTGAACCGGATTTGGGATTGCGGTGAAGTGCACGAACCCGGATCAGCTCAGTTCGAAGCGCCGCTCAGACAGGACCATGATCTTGCAATAGTTTTGTTAGAGGCGCTAAGGATGCGAAGCGGAGCTCGGACAGTCGTAAGTGGTTCTACGTGAACGTCGGCAGCTTCACTAAATCATCATGCGGCACGGGTTCCAGTGGCTGAGAAGCCTTGCGCCATGCCGTCAGTCCACCCACGATGACGAACGCATTGAATCCATGTTCTCGCAGTTGCAGCGCCACCCGGGCGCTGGTCGCCTCGCGGGCTCAAGTGCAGTAAAGATAAATGTCCTTGTCCTTGGGCAGGCTCTTGAGTTCTTGCACCAGGTTGTTCGGCTCGATGCGAATCGATCCCTTGATCCGCTGGGCCGCCGAATCGTAGTAGCCGTGGCTGCGAACGTCGGCCACGACAATGTTGATCCGCTCTTCTTCTGACGCCAGCCGGGCCGCGAGTTCTTCCACCTGCACTCTGGGCACGATCTGGTACACCTTATTCTTCTGATAAAGCCAAATTCGATAGCCGGTGTAAGCGATCGCCGCCAGAAAGAGAACCTCGCCAAAGGCATGACTGGCGGTTTGGATTCCGCGGGTAATCATCGCCAGAAAATCGCGAAACACGAATCCGAGCGTGACGTAGGACAACGCATAGAAGGACGCGCCCAGAAAGTCCAGGCGCAGAAACTGTTGCGGACGCATCTTCATGCGGCGGAGCCATGGTATTCACGCCGGGAATAAACTTAGCGAACAGCAGGGTGATCTTTCCCCGTTTGTAGAACGACTCGGCCGAGCGCAGAATGCAGGTCTCTGGATTGATCGACAATCGGCAAAGCAGACCCAGCAGGGCCCAGCCCATGGCACGGCCCAGAAAAAAGAGCAGGGTATCGCCGATCAGCATGGCGACTAAGGCGAGCAGCAAAACCGCAGAAACGCTTAGAGTGCCCGAGGCAGCCGCCGCTCCACCCGCGATCAGCGCCAACGCCGCCGGCATGGGCAAGCCGATGGCTTCGGCCAGCACGACCGAGAAGATGAGCACGTATCCATGGTGCGCAATCAGTGAGAAGAGGCTGTTCACAGGCCGTTGCCAGTATAAATAAAAAAGGCGGCCATGAAGGCCGCCCGAAGCTCTCGCCGTTGCTTACTTCAGCATCTTGACGCTCATCACATGGATGGCGCCCTTGTCCGCGTAAACGTGAGCGCTGAGCTCTACGTGATGGCCGTCGTGACCCTTCAGGGCCTCGGGGTTCATCACGTCCCACGATTTCTGGTCCTTGTCGGCGACGAACGTCGCTTTGTCGCCGTCGAACTTGATCGTACCCTTGATGCTTTTCAGCGGAGCCGCGGCCGCTTTGGTGGGTGCACTCTGTCCCATGTTGTCCTGCGCCAGGGCCACCGCGCCGATCATCATGATGGAAACTGCCAATGCTAAAACCAAAAGCTTCTTCATATTCTTGATCTCCTTCGTGGTTGTGGATCGAGATTGTGAATTAAACTGCCACTTGTATTACGGAGTCCGACGGAAAACGGATTTCCGCATTACCTGTACGGAGGCGAGACCCGAATGCCCAGGAATGCCAGCCGCACCCGCCGCTATGTAAATCTGCCCAGCCGCAAGTCGCCGCTGCCATTTAGTGACGCTGTGCGGGTAGGAGACACATTATACCTTTCCGGCCGCATCGGCATTGACCCCGCCACGGGGATGGCGCCGAACGATGTGGAGCAAGAATTGCGTTTGCTGTTCGATGGCTTTGAGGCCGTCCTGGCCCAGGCAAACATGGCGATGGACGACCTGGCCTGGGTGCAGATATTCTCGCCCGATCTCTCGCTCTGGGAGCGTTTCAACGCCGCGTATCTGAAGCGCTTCTCAAAAGAGTTGCCGGCGCGAGCATTCATCGGTTCCGGACCGCTGTTGAAGGGCGGACGGTTCGAAATGTTGGGGATTGCGGTGCGGCGGTAGCTGCGAACTACCTGTCCCTGTCCACCACAAAATCAGGCGCCCACAACAGAGCGCGCTTGGTCTCAGTGTTCGAGAAACTGCAAATCGCATTGCGCGCGAGCGCGGCAAACTGCAGGGCGTGGTCGTGCGCGGCGTCGATCGATCCGTAGCGATCCAGAATTTCGAGGATCTCTCCATGGGTCACGCCGTCAAATGCGCGTTCTCTCACTACCGCTTCAATCTTCTCTCGCTCGCGTGACGTGCATCGCCCAAGCGCATGAATGACCGCCATGGTCACCTTGCCCTCACGCAGGTCACTGGCGACCGGTTTCCCCAGCACGTCCTCAGAGGCAGTCAGGTCGAGCACATCGTCGACAATCTGAAATGCCATGCCCAGGTCGCGTCCGTACTGGGCCAGGTTTTCCTCCTGCTCTGCTGTCGCGCCGCCCAGGATGGCACCGATGCGCATGCAAACGGAAAACAGGCAAGCGGTTTTGCGATAGATCAGATCGAAATGCTCGTCGAGAGAAATCAGCTTGCCGAGTCTTTCGATCTGCAACAGTTCACCCTCGACCATCTGCTGAGTGAGGTCGATGAGCGTGTCCAGGATGCGGAAGTTTCGCTCCTGCACGGCGATTTTGAACGCCTGCATGTAGAGCCAGTCGCCGGCGAGCACGCACTTGGAGTTGCCCCACTGAGTGTTAGCGGCGGGACGGCCGCGGCGGGTCTGAGCCTCATCGATGATGTCATCGTGGACCAGCGTCGCCGTGTGGATGATTTCCATCACGGCACCAAGCTTGACGGCGCCCCGTCCCTGGTAGTTGAAGAGCTTGGCCGAAAGCAACAGCAACATCGGGCGGATACGCTTGCCGCCACCGCCGCGCAGATATTCGCCGATCTCGGTGATGGCCTCGACCTTGGAAACGGTATCGCGGCCGAACTCGCGCTCAATGGCCGCGAGGTCCTCGCGCAGCAGTTCGAAGATTTCTTTCCCGTTAATGGCGGGCGATGTGCTCAAGTTCTCCGCGAAGCCTCAGTTTGCCCTGTAATTCGTAAACTGCATGTCGATGCCAAAATCTTGTTGCCGCAGCAGCGCGATAATTTCCTGCAAGGTGTCGCGGTCCTTGCCGCTGATACGCACCAGGTCTCCCTGAATAGAGGCGTTCACTTTCTTCTTGGTGTTTTTGATCAGCTTCACAATCTCGCGCGCCTTCTCGATCGGGATGCCTTGTTGCATCGTGATGCGCTGCTTCGCGGTACTGCCGGCGGCCTGTTCGACCGGGCCGTAGGTCAAGCCCTTCAGCGGCACGCCGCGTTTTACCAGTTTCTGTTGGAAGACATCGTTCACCGCCTTCAGCTTGAACTCGTCAATGGAGTGCAAAACGATGGCCTCTTTACCTTCCAGTTCGATCGTCGATTTTGAGTCCTTCAAATCAAAGCGCGTGTGGATTTCCTTCAGCGCCTGCTGCATGGCGTTGGAGACTTCCTGCAGATCGATTTTGCTCACCAGATCAAAGCTGTTTTCAGGCATGAATTCCGTTCTCTTTAACTGATGATTACGCCCCCAGAAAGATGCGTCCCTAACAAACTAAATGGAGTTGAGCTTTTCGGGAAGCGAAAAGAAGCGGTAGAAATTGCCGGCAGTTTGACTGCCAATTTCTTCCGTCGAGAGATCGCGCAGTTCGCCTATGTGCCGCGCGGTTTCTCTGACGAATGCCGGTTCATTGCGCTGGCCGCGATGCGGAATCGGAGCAAGGTACGGACAATCGGTTTCGATCAGCATACGGTCCAGCGGAACCTGCCTGGCTGCCGCCTGAATCTGCTGCGCTTTGGGAAACGTCACGTTGCCGGCGAACGAAATCATGAAACCCATGTCCAGCGCCTGTTTCGCGTGCTCCCAGGTTCCGGTGAAACAATGCAGAATGCCGCCCAGTCCGCTTGGCGACCAGTGCTGTGCAATCAGCCGGACACAATCTTGCCAGGCGTCTTCGCTGTTCTCCGACGGCCGGCAGTGAATGACGATCGGCAGCTTGACGCCCCGTGCCAGTTCCATCTGCCGGATGAACACCCGCTGCTGAATATCACGCGGCGAATGATCATAAAAGTAATCCAGCCCGATTTCGCCCCAGGCAATGACCTTCGGTCGTTTCGCGAGTTGCTCCATTTCGGCGAAAGCAGCGTCGTCGGCCAGCTTGGCCTCATGGGGATGAATCCCGATCGTGGCGTAAATGAAATCGTACTGATTAGCGAGTTGAATGCCGCAGTCGAGCGTGCCCGGCCCGTCGCCGTTCCCGATCGCGACGATCCGTTCCACTCCGGCTTCTCGCGCTCGGGCGATCACTTGCTCGCGATCGGCATGGAACTGCTTTCCGTCGAGGTGAGCATGAGAGTCAATGAACATAACGGAAAGTGTAGGGACGGGCGTCTTCGCCCCTCCAAGCCGAGCGCAGCTCGGCGGTGGCTGAAGCTGTCACTCGCTACCAGCTACTCGTTACTAGCTACTCTTTTCTAACTACTTCAATCTTGTCCCCACCGGCACATCTTCCAGAAACCCCGCCAGCACCGGCTTTCCGCCTTCGGCCGACGCCGCCACAATCATTCCGTTCGACTCCAGTCCGCGCAGCTTCCGCGGCGCCAGATTGGTTACGAGGACCACTTTGCGGCCGACCAACGGTTCCGGGGCATAAGCTTCGGCAATTCCGGCGACCACCTGCCGTACTTCCGTCCCGATGTCGACTTCGAGACGCAATAGCTTGTCCGCACCCTTCACCCGCTCGGCGGCTTTAACCTGGCCCACTCTCATTTCGACTTTCGCAAAATCGTCAATGCTGATTTTTCCGTCGGGAACTGCAATCACCGCTTTGCTCGCGGCAGCCTGTGTCGCAGGTTCGCTGCCGGCCTTTGTTTGCGACGGTGCTTGAGTCGCAGCCGGAGCCGCGCCTGCCGGCGCTCGTCCCTGTTCTTCCATCTTCTGCATCCTTTCAATCGCGCTCTTGTCGGCGCGCGGAAACACCGCCTGAACGCTGCCTAGCTTGGTGCCCAGATGGAGCTGTCCCCACTGAAGAGTTGATAACTGAAACTTCTGGATGTCGCCGAGACCGAGTTGCGCCCAAATCTTTGCCGTCGCATCGGGAATCACTGGATGGACTAACGCCGTCACAATGCGAAGGGCTTCAACGCTGGTGTAAAGAACGGTGGCCAGCCGTGCGCGGCTCTCCTCGTCCTGCTTTTCCCCTAGCGCCCATGGTTCGTTCTCCACGATGTACTTGTCCACCGCAGCGGCCAAGGCCCAGGCAGCCTCGAGGGCACGGGAGAACTGATATTGATCGAATAGCGCGCCAAACTCAGCAATCGTTCTGTTCGCCGTTTCAGCGATCGTGTCGTCGTTGGCCCGGCGCGCTGCCGAGGGCGACGGATACGGCACCTCGCCGTGGAAATATCGCGTGATCATGGCCAAGGTTCGGCTGGCTAAGTTGCCTAATCCATTGGCCAGGTCGGCGTTGTAGCGCTGCACCAGAGCGTCGAAGGAAAACGACCCATCCTGTCCGAACACGACTTCGCGCAGCAGAAAATAGCGCAGCGCGTCGGCGCCCAGCACGTCGAGAATGGTCTCCGCGCGAACGATGTTCCCGCGCGACTTCGACATCTTGCTCTCTTCGAACAGCAGCCAGCCATGCGCAATGATTCCTTTGGGGAGGGGAAGTCCGGCCGCCATGAGGAATGCCGGCCAGTACACGCAGTGGAACCGCACAATTTCCTTGCCAATCATGTGCACATCGGCGGGCCAGAACTTTTCGTATAGCTTGGTGTCGTCAGAGCCGTAGCCAAGAGCTGTAATGTAATTTGACAACGCGTCCAGCCAAACGTAGATCACATGCTTCGGATCATGGGGAACGGGAATGCCCCAGGAGAACGTGCTGCGGCTGATGGAAAGATCGCGCAGTCCCGAACGTACAAACGAAATGACCTCGTTTCGCCGGGTTTCCGGCCGAATGAAGTCAAGCTGTCCGGTGTAAAGCTGCAGTAATTTATCCTGGAAAGCGGACAGCTTGAAAAAATAATTCTCCTCCTGCACCGTTTCCGTCGGCCTTCCGCACTCCGGGCACGGCGCGCCCGGTTCCGCTGCGTCCACGTAAAGTTCGTCGAACACGCAATACTGGCCGGTGTAGTGGCCTTTGTAGATGTATCCGTTGTCGCTGATTTTTCGCCACAGCGCCTGCACTCCGCGCTTGTGCCGGTCTGAAGTGGTGCGGATAAAATCGTCATAGGTGATTCCCATCCGGTCCCACAATGCGCGGAACTGCGTGGAAACCTCGTCGGTGAGTTGCTGGGGAGATTTGTCGGAGGCTTGTGCCGCCCGCTCGATCTTCTGCCCGTGCTCGTCGGTGCCGGTCAGAAAATACGTGTCCGCGCCAGCCATACGCTGCCGCCGCGCGATCGCATCGCACACGATAGTCGTGTAGGAGTGCCCGATGTGCGGACGGGCATTCACGTAGTAGATCGGCGTCGTGATGTAGAACTTCTGGGTCATCTTGCTGATTGTTCTCTGTGTCCTCGGTGCTTATTGCTTTTCGTTGCTGACCAGATATTTCTGCACCGCTTCCTGCATCACGCTCTTCAGCGGTACGTGGCATTCGGCGGCGATGCGGCGGCAATCTTCATACTCCGGCGCATAATTGGTGACCGTGCCGTTCATGATGGCGATCTTCAGTCGCACATCGCCCCAACGCGTAGTTACCGTCACCCACCTTCGCGCCAGCGCCTGGCGCTTTTCCTCACGTTGGCGCACGCCGAGCGTCGTGGTTTCCTGGAAAATCAGCTTGGCCAGCCGGGAAGCATCTTCTGTTTTGGACAAAACCGTCAGCAACATGCCCGGGCGGTTCTTTTTCATCTGCACCGGCACGCCGAAGGCATCCAGAGCGCCTTCTTCCAGCAGACGATCCATCACGTAGCCGAACACCTGCGGATTCAGGTCGTCGACGTTGGCTTCGAGCACGGTAATCAACTCCTGCGCGATGGTCGGCGAAACCTTAGGCTGCGCTTCACCGATCGTCAGGCGCACCACATTCGCGTGCTCAGCGAAATCTCGTGTTCCCGCACCGTGGCCAGTCTTCTCCACCGTCATGGCAGGAAACGGAGTGAAGCGCTTGGCGAGAGTCTTCACGATCGCCGCCCCGGTCGGCGTGACCAGTTCCGCCTGAACGCCGGACGAATACACCGGCGCATTTTTCAGCAGTTCCAGCGTAGCGGGCGCCGGTACGGGGAGGGTTCCATGCGCACACTTCACCGTGCCGCCACCGACGTTCAGCGGAGAACATAAGAATTCTTCCACGCCGAGCGCTTCTGCTCCCACCGCAGCGCAAACAATGTCCACCATCGCATCAACCGCGCCTACCTCGTGAAAATGGATGCTCTCGATATCACAATTGTGGACCTTCGCTTCCGCCGCGCCCAGCGCCTCAAAGATTGCGATGGCCGTCGTTTTCGCAGATTCGCTGATGGCGGCCCGGCGGATGATCTCGGAAATTTCTTTCAGTCCGCGGCCGTGTTCATGTGGCTCGGGTGCTCTGCCGCTGGAGTTGGAGTAGTTGTGTTCCAGCAACTGCACCGGCTCATGGGAGTGGGTGGTTTTCGGCCCGTGTTCGTGGTACGCCGCTTCGCGCTGCAGCGCCTGCTGTTCCCAATAGATCTCGCGCGGCAGGTCTTTCTCGCCGTTAGCGTAGACGGTTGCTTTGATCGCGCTGATTCCGTTCCGCTGCACGCGCTCAGCCTCGAGTCGTGCCCCAATATTCAAAGCCTCGACCGTTTCTTCCAGCAACCGCGCGGGCACACCAGCATCCACCAGCGCACCCAGAAACATGTCGCCGCTGATTCCGGAAAAACACTCGAGGTAGGCAATGCGCATAAGAGCCGCCGTCGGATCCTTTGCTCAATTACGACCGAAACGCACGACCAACGACTGATTTTTATCATAGGGAAGCTGGCACTCCCGGTCAAACCTTGGAGTCGCGCCTACTCTGCTAGAATCGCTAGTCTCACGAACATTTCAGAGGACCACTGTGTATCGCCATCTCGAACATCGGCTTGCCCAGCACGTGCGCGACTTCTTGCGCCGCACCTATGGGCTGGAAATGCCGAAAATCGTCATCGAGCAGCCTCCTCGGGTTGAGCTGGGCGAATACGCTCTGCCGTTGGCCTTCGAATTGGCCAAGAAACTGCGCAAGCCGCCGCGCAAGATTGCAGAAGAAATTGTCAGCGGCATCGGCCCGATTGAGGGTTTCGAGAAGCTGGAGCTGGCTGGCGCCGGCTACATCAATGCACGGCTGAAGCGTAATGAGTTGGCCGCCGCCCTCGCGGCTGACGAACAACCGCATGCCGAAGTTCCCTCCGGCAAGGTTCTTGTTGAACACTCCAGCATCAATCCCAACAAAGCCGCGCACATCGGCCACCTGCGCAATGCCACGCTCGGCGACACTTTCGTGCGTCTGCTGAAGTTTGCCGGCAGGGAAGTGGACGTGCAGAACTACATCGACAATACCGGCGTACAGGTCGCCGACGTGGTCGTGGGATTTCTGTCTATCGAGAAGAAGTCGCGCGCCGAAATCGAACAGCTCAGCCGCCAGCCTCGCTTCGACTACTATTGCTGGGATTTGTACGCCCGGGTGTCTCAGTGGTACGAGCAGGACAAGCAGAATCTCGCGGCCCGGCAGCAGGCGCTGCACGCTATCGAAGAGGGAGGAAACGAAACTGCCGCGATTGCGGACTTGATCTCCGTTTCTGTGCTGCGCCGCCATCTTGAGACCATGGATCGGCTCGATATCGAATACGATTTCCTGCCTCGAGAAAGCGAGATCCTGCACCTGCATTTCTGGGAAGCGGCTTTTACCAAGTTGAAAGACAGCGGTGTGCTGTTTCTCGAAAACGAGGGGAAGAACAAAGGCTGCTGGGTGATGCGAAGGGCAGGAACACAAAAATCTGAAACTGCAGAAGGCCCCGAACTCGCGGAGGAAGACCAGAAAGTCATCGTGCGCTCCAACGGAACTGTCGGCTACGTCGGCAAGGATATCGCCTATCACCTTTGGAAGTTCGGCTTGCTCGGCCGCGATTTCGGCTATCGCAAGTTTTATCGCTATCCTAACGGCCACGATTGCTGGATCTCGACTACGGTGGGCGCACTGGAGCATCCACACTTTGGTGATGTAAGCGAAATTTACAACGTGATCGATGCCCGCCAGGCAGAAGCGCAGAATACCGTGATCGAAGCCTTGCGTGAGTTGGGCTATGGCGACCAGGCCAATCATTACACGCATTTTTCTTACGAGATGGTCGCGCTGACCCCGCGCTGTGCGGCTGAACTGGGATACGAGCTTTCCGAGGAAGACAAAGCGCGATCGTTCATCGAGGTTTCAGGCCGCAAGGGTTTCGGCGTCAAAGCCGACGACCTGACCGACACACTGATCGCCTCCGCCAGGAAGGAAGTCGATGCCCGCCACCCGCAGTTGAACGATGCCGCACGCGGGAAGATTGCCACCCAGATCGCGATTGGTGCCTTGCGCTACTTCATGCTGAAGTTCACCAAATCTTCGGTGATCGCCTTCGATTTCAAAGAGGCATTGAGCTTCGAGGGCGAAACCGGACCCTACGCCCAGTACGCGGTCGTGCGGGCCACCAATATTTTCAGAAAAGGCGGCTTGGATCCGGATGGCTTCCGTAGTGAGGTGGCGAGCAAAGTCACTGCCAGCGAATTTGCGAGGTTCCTTGCGGGGGAAGCCGCGAACGAAATTTGGGAACTCTGGCTGGCGTCGGCGAAAACTTCATACATCGTTGACCAGTGCATCGCGACCACCGAGCCTGCCTATCTGGCCAAGCACGTGTTTCAATTGGCGCAGCTTTTCAATGCGTTCTATCACCGCCATCCGATCTTGAGTGAACCCGATGAGAGCAGAAAGAAATTCCTGCTGCTGACTGTGGCAGTGGTCCGGCGGGAAATGATGCGCTCGCTGGCGGTGCTGGGAATTACTGTTCCGCCGGTAATGTGAACGACACTAGCCGCCGAGCTTCGCTCGGCCCGGACGGGCGAGGCGCCCGTCCCCACACGAGCATCTAGCTTCCAAACTCTCTCGCGAACTCCACTAGGCTGCGCACCGCGATTCCCGACGGCCCCTTAGCGATCCACGGTTTGTTTTCTTCCATCCACGCGGTGCCGGCAATGTCGAGATGTATCCACGGCGTATCTTCGGCAAATTCCTTCAGGAACATGGCCGCATTGATGGCGCCGCCCCAGCGGCCGCCGGTGTTCATCAGATCGGCAATGTGAGATTTGATCACGTCCTTGTAATCGTCATCCAGCGGCAACCGCCAGAATTTCTCGCCTGCTTTCTCGGTTGCGCGCTGGAAGCGCTCGTACATCCGGTCATCGCTGGCAAAGGCCCCGGCATTCACATAGCCGAGAGCAACGACGACCGCGCCAGTCAGAGTTGCGGCGTCGATCAGGTGCGTGCATCCGAGTTGGCGGGCGTAGCAAAGGCCATCGGCCAGTACCAGGCGGCCCTCGGCATCGGTGTTGATGATCTCAATCGATTTGCCTGACATGGCAATCTGCACGTCGCCCGGTTTCTGCGCCTTGCCGGAAGGCATGTTCTCCGTGGCGCAGATCACGGCGATGACTTTCACTTTTGGCTTGAGCAACGCAATTGCCCGCATTGCACCGATCATGGCAGCGCCACCCGCCATGTCGTATTTCATCTTCTCCATGCCGTCGGCGGGTTTGATCGAAATGCCGCCAGTGTCAAACGTGATGCCTTTGCCGACCAGCCCAAGCACCGGACTGGCCGGCGCGCCTGCCGGCTCATACCGCAACACGATCAGCGCGGGTGGCTCATCTGAGCCTTGAGCCACGCCCCAGAAGGCGCCCATCTTCAATTCTTTGATCTTGTCGGCGCCGTAAACTTCGCATTGCAATCCGGTTTCCTGGGCCATGCGCCGGGCGCGATCGGCGAGCATCGTCGGCGTCATACGATTGGAGGGCTCGTTCACCAGTTCGCGAGTAAAGTTTTGTGACTCGCCGATGATGCGGGCCTCGTCCATGGCTTTCTGCAGCACTGCCTGCTCCCCGCGTGCAACCACCATGACCGCGTCAATCTTTTCGTCCTTGCGGTCGCTCTTGTAAGTATCGGGATCAAAATTCCCCACGAAGAGCCCTTCGACAATTGACTTTACCGCGTCGGCACTTTTGACCGCGTCGGGTGCCACGAACGTGAAGCTGCGAATGCTTTTTGCCTTCAGGAGGCGGACTGCAGTGCCGGCAAGCTTGCGCACTTCGGAAGCGGTAAAATTCTTTGCTTTCCCGCCGCCGAGCAGAAGAAGTCGCCGGGCTTTGAGCTTGGTTGGACGATGCAGCAACGTAGCTTCACAGCTTTTCCCCGAGGCTTCACGGCTGGCGATGACTTCCGCGGCCGCGTCTTTCACGGCGGCGTCGCCGCAGTCCACCACAGGTTCAGGTTTATCTTTGGTGCCACGATCGAGAACCACCACGGCCAGACATTCGGCTTCTAATTCAGCAGGAGCGGAGAAAGAAAGTGTGGTCTTCATGGTCTTTGAATAGATGATAGGAAACTATCTAGCTTAGACTTCCTTGCGGAAACCGTCCAGATCGCATCTGGCGGATAAAGTCAGTGGAGGGCATCAGAGCGGTCCTTTTCAGGGCGTCATCCTGAGCGAAGTGGCTGCTTCGCGTAGCGAAGCAGTCATGCAGTCGAAGGACCTTACCCGGTGTGTGCTGGCTGCATCGAGGCATTCTCCCGCGATGTCAAAGAAACGGATCAGGGTGTAGAGATCCTTCGACCTCGCATTCCGATTCCTATCGGAATCGGGATGCTCCGCTCAGGATGACAGCTACTGCGAGACGCATCACGCTTGCGCCACCAACTGGGCGAACTTGTCCAAATCAATGTTGCCGCCGGAGACGATGGCCACAATCTTGCCGGAGGCTGCGCGGCCTGATAACGCCGCTGCCACCGCGCACGCCGACGCTCCCTCGACGATGACGCGGTTCCGTTCCGCCACCAATTTCATTGCGCTTGCAGCTTCCTTCAAAGTGACGACCAGCGACCCGTCCAGAAGTTTCTGCGCGTGAGCGAACATTCCTGGAAACACGGTCTTGCTGCCGATGCCATCCACAAAAGACGGCTGGTATTCGACCATGCGCGGCTCGCCCGCTGCCAGCGAGGCCGCCAGCGGCGCCGCGGTTTCAATCTCCGCTGCGTAAATCTTTACGTGAGGGACGAGCGTCCGCAACACTGAGCCAATTCCGCACGAGAGCCCTCCACCGCCCCAGGGAATCACCACGGCCTCCAGATCGGGCAGGTCTTCGAGCAGTTCCAGCGCGATGGTACCGTTGCCTGCCATGACGTGTGGGTCGTCGAAGGCATGAATGAATGTGGCATCAACACCGGGGTATGACCGGGTTTCGAAAGTCCGCCACCATTCGGCAAACGGAACCTTGATAACGCGCCCGCCCATCCGCTCCACCGAGCTAATCTTTGCAGAGGGAGCCGTGTCGGGAGCGACAATGGTTGCCGGCACTCCCATACGCCTTGCGCAGAACGCCACGCCCTGCGCCATGTTGCCCGCCGAGGCAGTCAGCACTCCGCGAGCCAAACGCTCGCGCGCGGTCAGTGCCATGACGTTCATCGCGCCGCGAATCTTGAACGATCCAATCGGCTGCAGGTTTTCCAGCTTCAGATACAAATTCTCGGGAACATCCGTGTTGCAGCGGACGAGCGGAGTACGAAGCGCCACGCCCTTGATGTTCCGGCGCGCTTCTTCTACCTGGGCGAGCGTGATGGGCAGTTCCATGTCCGTCGTCAAGTCCTCTCTGAGTTCACAGTACTACCACTGTGATCCCCAGATTTCTTCTGTTCAGGTCACGGTCCTGCTTCAAGGCGGGGTTGGCCTGGATGACTTTCCATGTCCGCTCATCGGAGATGGTCCAATCTTCTCCGAAGATACAGCCGCGAACTTCCCCACGATCGCTCATCTCGCGCAGGCGGTTTTGCGCCGCGATCCGAATCTCGCCGCCGGCCCCCGTCGAGCCATAACCGTGAATCAACTTAATCAGGCTGTAGCCTTCTTGCTTAGCCACCGCCAGTTCTCGGTCAAGCCGCAACATCGCTTCGCGAACCAGGGGCATGCCCTCTTTCAAGCTGACAGTTTTCATGGGGGACCGGCCCACC
>Ga0316363_10002607_pt1 | contig 13594 bp, 15 predicted proteins | sample Sb_taG_3_FD_200459 | JGI IMG/M metagenome (GOLD analysis project Ga0316363, IMG submission 200459) | Peat soil microbial communities from Weissenstadt, Germany - Sb_50d_a_PC metaG (v2) (version 2) | ecosystem: Environmental > Terrestrial > Soil > Wetlands > Peat | place: Germany: Weissenstadt...
GCCGCCGCCAATCCCACCGGCCAGATGCGATTGAACTGCCGGTCTTTGGAGGCGCGGTCGATGTTCACCAGCATGATCACGAACAGAAACAGCACCATGATTCCGCCCGCGTAAACGATGATCTGCACGCCGGCAACGAACGGGGCATACAACATCAAGTAGAGCCCCGCCACGGAAAGCAGGGTCACGATCAACGCGAGGGCGGAATGAACCGCGTTGCGCCGCGTGATGACTGCCACGCCGCTGGCGACAGCCAGTCCCGCCAGGACATAAAAGAACCACGGCGTCGCGACCGGGGCCATGCCTGCATTGACAGCGGTGTTCAGCGCAGGGTTCATGAAACGATCACCCCCACGATGGCGGTCAACATCAGCACGCCGAGCGAGATCGGCAGCATCACTTTCCATCCGATCCTCATCAACTGGTCGAAGCGGTAACGCGGCCACGTCGCACGATACCAGATAAACAGATATATAAAGACGGCGACTTTGAGCAAAAACCAATATACGTAGTCGATGCCTTCGCGGAACCTGGCCGCCAGGCTCGCGTCCGCGGAACGGCCCGCGACCGCGATCACGAGCAGCAGCAGCGCGATGAAGCCGAGGAGGGCCGCGAATACCGCGAGGCCGATGCGCTGGATCCTGAAGAAGGAATGCGCCGGCATACGCGCCGCGCCAATAAAGGCAATCGCCGCCAGGCCAAGGAAGGTGAGCCCGGGAAAGAGCGAGAAGACAAACTCCCACGCCGGCGCGCTCAGCAGGTTCGGGAACGGACGCAGCCACCCGCCGAGCCACAGCGCAACCGCAATCGAAGAGACGGCAATCATGGCCGCATATTCGGCGAGCATGAACAGCGACCAGCGCAGCCCGCTGTATTCAGTGTGATATCCGGCGGTCAGTTCCGATTCCGCTTCGGCCAGGTCAAAAGGCGTGCGGTTGGTCTCGGCGACCATGGCGATAGCGAAAATCGCAAACGCGATGAAGCCGAGCGGGAAGAACTTAAAGATGAACCAGATGCCCTGCTGCTGCTGTGCCCGGACGATCCCGAGCATGCTCAGCGTGCCCGTGCCACTTGCGTTCATGCTGGTCATCAGGATCGCGGAGACGACGGCCAGTCCCATGGCGACTTCATAAGACACCATCTGAGCGCTCGACCGCAGCGCGCCGATCAGCGGATAGTGCGAGTTCGAAGCCCATCCCGCGACCACAATGCCGAGCACGCCGAGCGACGAGACACCGAGCATAAACAGGATGCCGATGTTCATGTCGCTCACCGCCTGCGAAGGGCCGAACGGAATCACGGTATAGACCGTAAACGACGCAAGCAGGCCGATCAGCGGCGCGACCCAGAAAACGAACTGGTCGGCTTCGGCGGGGATGATGTCTTCTTTGAGAATCAGCTTGAGCGCGTCGGCGAAGGGCTGCAGCAATCCGTGCGGGCCCACGCGCATGGGGCCGAGGCGAACCTGGAAGTGCGCCAGCGTCTTGCGCTCGATCCAGTTCAAGAGCCACATCACGGTCAGCGCCACTCCCGCGAAGATGATGAACACATAAACCAGCGCCCAGAACTGGTTCCCCGCTTCGCCGGGCGTCACCTTGCTGCCGAGATACGAGGTGATGAAATCGGGCATCAGCGGTCCACCTCGCCGAGCACGATGTCAATCGTGCCGATGACGGCAACCACGTCGGCTACAAGCGCGCCGCGCACCATCAGGTCGAGCGCCTGCAGATTGACGAACGATGGCGGACGCACGCGCAAGCGGTAGGGCTGCGTCGAGCCGTCGCTGACGATGAAGAATCCGAGCTCGCCCTTGGGCGCTTCGATGGAATGATAGATTTCGCCCACCGGCGGCTTGATCACCTTGGGCACTTTGCCCATGATCGGGCCTTCCGGGATACCGTTGACCGCTTGCTCGACGATGCGCATCGACTGGCGCATTTCTTGCATGCGGACCAGGTACCGGTCGTAGGTGTCGCCGTTGGTGCCGATCGGAATTTCGAAGTCGAACTTCGAATAGTTGGCGTAGGGCTGGGCCTTGCGCAGATCCCACTTCACGCCGCTGGCGCGCAGCACCGGGCCGGTTACGCCGAGCGCAATGCAATCGGCGCCCGAGATCACGCCGACATTCCTGGTGCGCTCCAGCCAGATGCGGTTAGTGGTAAGCAGCGCTTCGTATTCGTCGATCTTCGGCGCGAAGAAGGTCAGGAAATTCTTCACGTCCTTTTCGAAGCCGGCATAAGTCTCGTACTGGCAGCCGCCGATGCGAAAGGCATGCGTGGTCAGGCGCGCCCCGCAGTACCTTTCGAAAATCTTCAGGATCTCCTCCCGGTCGCGGAAGGTGTAGAACAGCGGCGTCATCGCTCCAATATCGAGCGCGTGCGTGCCCAGCCAAAGCTGGTGGCTGGCGATGCGGTTGAGTTCGGTCAGGATCACGCGAATGTATTGCGCGCGCGGCGGCGCCTCCACGTTCATCAATTTCTCGACCGCTTCGCAGTAGCCCAGCCCATTCGACACGGCGGCGCAATAGTCCATCCTGTCGACGTAGGGATTGAACATGGTGTAGGTGCGGTTCTCGGCGATTTTTTCCACGCCGCGGTGCAGGTATCCGATGACGCACTCAGTGCCGAGAACTTTTTCGCCGTCGAGCTTCAGGATGACGCGCAACACGCCATGCGTGGCCGGATGCTGAGGTCCCATGTTGATGATGAGTTCGTTCGAATCGAGATAGGGCTTCTCGGGAGTTTCAAGATTGAGGTTGGAAAGTGAGTGGATCGAGACGTCGTTCGTGCTGTCGTTCTTGCGATCGCTCATTGTCCGCTCTCGATTCCGAGGTTGATCTGCACCCACTCTTTGTCTTGCTGCAGGATTCCGTAGTCTTTGCGCAGCGGGTGGCCTTTCCAGCCGTCGGGCAGGAGAATGCGTTTCAGGTCGGGATGTCCGTCGAACGTGATCCCGAACATATCGTAGACTTCGCGCTCCAGCCAGTTCGCTGTTGGCCATATCGAGACGCTCGACGGCAGCGAAGCGCCGTCGGCGATTTGTGTTTTCACGCGCACCCGCTCGTTGCGCGGGAAAGAATAGAGGATCCATACGACGTCGAATTGTTTTTCGCGCTTCGGATAATGCACGGCGGTGATATCGACGCAGTAGTCGAACTGCTCTTCGTCGCGCAGCAGGCGCAGGATGTCGGGGATCAGCGAGCGGTCAACGGCAAGGTAGTTCTGTCCAAGATAAGTCAGCGGGTCGAGACCCGAGCCGTACTGGCTGCGGTATTTTTCAACCATCGGCGAGGTCCACGGCATCGGGACGGGACCAGTGGGCTTGGCGGGAGCAGAAGGCTTGGCGGCGGGAGCGGCGGGCTTGGCGGGAGCAGCAGGCGTCGCAGGCGCTGCGGGGGGCGCCGCTGCAGGCTTTTCCGCCGTCGGCTTCTTCTCACCTTCCGGCGGCGGTGGTGGAGCAGGCGTTTTGACTTCCTCGGCCATGCTAGGGTCTGTCGTTACAAAAGCCGCTCTATTAGCAAACTTTCACTTCTAACATCTGGTTGCGTCACCGTCAGTGACCGTCGTCACAATGCCCAGCATCACTTTGACCGGTGCGCTCTGATTTCCTGTAGAGACGCGGCAAGCCCCGTCTCTACACGCGGAAACTAGGCTAGCGCCGGGCCGCCTGAAAGCCTTCGACCAAGTCGCGGATGCGCAACGCGTCGGCTTTGCGATGGCCGTGACTGGCGATCGGATCCGTGCCTCCGGTGGACTCAATCAAAATGTCCGACCACAAGATTCCCGTCGAAATCTTCAACGACGCTACCTGAGAAGTCGAAATGCTTTCCTCGTTGCTGCCGAACAGACGCCTCTTCACGCGGCTCACGCGCAGCGGGTTGACCACGATGCGCGTCGGAAACCACAGGTTTCCCCTGGTCCAGCGGCTCGCGGTGAAGGTCTCATCGGAAGCAGCCGGATTTGGACTGGCTGGATTTGGACCGGCCGGATTTGGACGCGAGGCCGTCATACCCATTCGAGCGCGCCCTTCTTCCAGATCCACACGTAGCCGACGATCAGGATGCCGAGAAAGACCAGCATCTCCATCAGCCCGAAGACACCGAGCGCCTTGAACTTCACCGCCCAGGGAAACAGAAAGATTGTTTCCACGTCGAAGATCACGAACAATATGGCGATGATGTAAAAGCGGACGGTGTAGCGTCCGCGAGCGCTGTCGTACGGATCGATGCCGCACTCGTAGGGCATCAGCTTCACGCGGTTGGGGCTTTGCGTGCGGATGATCCAGGCCACTAGCAGCGTGGCGGGAATCAGGATGCCGACGACGGCGAGGAACAGAAAGATGGGAACGTAATTTTGCGGCATGAGCCCTCGAATAGTCGCGATAAAAGCAAAACCGAATACTAACGCCGAAGTGGCCCGGCTTCAAGGACAAGTGAACACTGGCGTGTGACATCACACACGCGGAACGCGCAAGGCCTGGTCCGGACTGACCGGATCTGGGGTGTTTGTCGGTCGCGAGCTAGACGGTCAGCAAACAAGAAAGCACCGCTTTGCGGAGCGGTCTTCGACACGATTCAAGCTAACAGCTAATGGCTGACAGCTAACAGCTTCTTCCTAAAACTTCGGAATCAGGAAACCTGTGTGTTGGCAGTGCTCTTTGAAGGTTTCCCCGAATTGCCCAGACAGCATGGATTCTTCTTTCCTGGCCTTGATCCAATAGCCCAGGACGATCAAGCCAACGCCGGCGAGGCATCGCCAACGGTTAATCGCCAGCGCTCCGCCGATTGCGGCCAGATCGAGTCCGGAATAGATGGGATGGCGGAAATGCGCGTAGGGACCGGTGCGGATGAGCTTGTGGTCCTCTTTGACAGTAACTCTGGCGCTCCAATACTGTCCCAGGTGCCAGCGGGCCCACAGAGCGATCGCGATGCCGATCCAGGTGAGGGCGACGCCCGCAACGGCGAGAGCGTAGGTCTGAGGGAAAATGTGACGACCAAGAACGCCGATCCCCGCCGCGTCGCTGAAGAGCATGCCAAAGCCAAGAATTTCCAGAAAGAGGACGCCGTAACGCGAGGCGAAGGATTCCTGGCTGACGGTGCGCCGCGTTTTCAGGGCGCTCGCGGCCCAGTAGGCGACAAAGACGATCCACGGACCTTCGATGAGAGAACGCCAAATCATGTCTCAAGCGCCGTTGCCGCTTACCATACAATGCTTACCATATAATGCTTACCACACAAACGGTATCAGCCGGTATCGTACCCGGGCAGCGTACTCGGTGTAACCTGCAAGACCGCGCCGCAGCTCTCGATCCTCCATCGCCGTCCGAAAGACGAGGCCGCCGGAAAAAACAAACGAGGCTGCCAATCCGTACCAGGAGCCAAGCAGCAACGCATTCGCCGGCAGAAAGATCAGCATGGCGGCGTAGAGCGGATGGCGGACCGTGGCGTAGGGTCCGGTTGAAATTACTCTGTGGCCGCGTTCGGTTTGGATGCGCACGACGGGCGCGAGAAACGTGTTCTCCCGAAAAACGCGCCCGACCATACGGAACGACAACAGCATCAACGCCCCGCCGGCGCATTGCAGCCAGACCGGCATGACGGACCAGCGGAACCGGATCGCATCCAAGCCCATCAGGGGCAGCCAGCCACACCAGGCAACCGTCATGGCCAGAAGAAAAACTTTGTCCCAGAGCGGCTGGTCTTTCTGAACTCGCATTTTCATTCGCTCGGCAAGAAGTGCGGGATCGTGCCGTGCCAGCAGAAGAGTGATCCACAAGGCTGCGACGAAAAATATGATGAGGTACGCCCAACCGGCGGGCCAGCGGATCGTTCCCGCGGCGCCGAATAGCAGAGCCGAAAAGATCAGAGCCTCTAACGCAAGAGTGAGCCAGACCTTGACGCCCATAGCTTTGCCTGCGCAATACTAAACCAGCCTAACTCCTGCCTAACCAATGTGTGATGGTGGCCCGCGAAAAAACGAATATGGAAACCAGGCCGCTACGCCGCGACGGGTCGGGCGGTTTTTCGATAACGCCACGCGATTAATGCCAGGCCGGAACCTAGCAGCACCATGGTCGAAGGCTCGGGACTCTTTGGCGTCTTGTGGGGTTTGTGGCAGCGCGCTTCAGTGTATATGTCGCCTGCAGAGCAAACACCAGATGGAATCGGCACACTGACCGGCACGTACGGGAAGAAGAATCCAGCGGCGAGCTTGGGGGCAAGTGGCGCGCCGGCGAGCAAGTCGGACACGCCGAACATGGGCCGGGTGGGGAACGACGGTGCAGATTCGACCGCCGCTACGGGCTGGTCTGTAACATCTTCGGCAGGCTCTTCGTCGGAAACTTCGGGCTTGGCCGTATCTGAAATCTGGTTGCCGCAACGCGCACGCGCCGTGATTTTGCCGTCGGTCAGCAGCAGTTCACCCAGGTGCAGGCGAACTCTTCTGCGCGTCCAGAAAACTGTGTCACGAATGCGATAGGAAAGATAAACTTCGCGGGCTTCGGTGGCGCGCACCAGACGGGCGTGGCTGTAATCGAAGTGGGCGTAATGCCGGCGAACTACATAGTCGCGCAAGGCCGCATAGCGGAGATCGTCGGGATCCTTCACGCCTCCGGGCACCACCGAGTAAGGATAGACACTCGGGATGCGCGCGAGAGGCTTGGCGGGCTTGGCGGAGCGCGCCGCCATCAAAGCGAGAACTTTGTGGACGTTCCCCCGCATCCAAAAAGAGTCGGGCAAAGCCTGGGAAGCATGCCAGGAGGGCAATGAGAAATAGCGCGCCGCATTCTGCCAGCACGCGCCAGCGAGCAGCGTCCCTACGACCACAGCGACCAAGGTGCGCTGCATGCGCAGACGACGCCGATACCAACTCCGCCTTCGTCGCACGCGTTTTCCAATCGCCGCGTCGTTCAAAACCGCACTCCTACCCCCCACTGGGCCAATGAGCGGCAGAGGGAGACCCAACTTTATAAAGCATTTCCGCATCCAAAACCGCGCGACGGAACGGGCTCGGATACAGGAACTTAGCCGTCAAGACAAATCATCTTAGCAGAGTTGTGCAAGGAGTTTCATTCAAAGTGAAACGCGGAGCGACAGGTGTCCCAAATTTGGAAAACACCCTGAGCAGTTTATGGCGCCAGCCCGCTTCCCGCTCCGGAAGCGGCTTTTGGCCACTCGTAGCGGATGGGTGGTCCAAGTACGGAAATTGGTATGGAAATAATTGCAAAACGGATTTGCCGTGCGCATCCTTCTCCTTAGCGACATTCACGGCAATCTGGAAGCGCCGCACAGGCAGGGCAGGATCGCCGCCGCGTTGGCGGCAATCCTGCCGTTGGGGCTCGCTGTCTGTCATTTTCAGCTCCCGACGATGATCTTTCCGGCGCCTACATTCCCGTTCCGGGCGAACGGGTAATCGCCGGCCGGGACATTCGGGGACACAGTGCTCGTATATGTCCCCCCCGCAGGAATGGTAAAACTATTTACCGTGAGTGGGAAATACCCGTCTACAGCTGATACCACAATGGTGATGGCGCGGGAGGTGTTGTTCGTCCACACAATGGTATCGCCCGTGTTTACCGGACCGATGTTGGTGACCGTCGCTGCGTCGACGCTAAAGGTGCCCATTGCTTTTCCTGGCCTGGGTAACGGATTCGCTGCCATGTTGAGTCTCCTCTGCTCTGAAGTTAGATGAAGCCCGTAACCTGGATCAATGGGTTCGGCCCTGTACAGGCAGGGCAGGATCGCCGCCGGGTTGGCGGCGATCCTGCCGTTGGGCTCGTTGTCTGTTATCTGCCCTGCCCGACCTTGATATGTCCGGCTCCTGCGACTCCGTTCCGAGAGAACGGGTAATCGCCGTCCGGGGCATTCGCGGCTATGGTGCTCTTATATGTATTGGGGGGGGCCTGCGTCCCATTAACGGTAAAACTATTTACCGTGAGGGGGAAATACCCGTTTAAAGCTGATACCGCAATGGTGATGTTGCTGGAGGTGCCGTTCGTCCAGTCAATGGTATCGCCCGGCTGCGCCGGGCCGATGCTGGTGGCCGTCGCTGCGTTGGCGCTAAAGGTGGTAATCATGGTTCTTGGCCTGGGTAACGGATTCGCTGCCATGTTGAGTCTCCTCTGCTCTGAAGTTAGATGAAGCCCGTAACCTGGATCAATGGGTTCGGCCCTGTACAGGCAGGGCAGGATCGCCGCCGGGTTGGCGGCAATCCTGCCGTTGGGCTCCTTGTCTGCTATTTCGCACGCGTCGGCTTTGGCAGGGTTTGCCCGACCACGATATGTCCGATTCCTGCGACCCCGTTCCGGTCGAACGGGTAACGGTTGGGCGGAGCACTCGGTAGCACCGGGCTCGTATACCTGGTCCCCGCAGGAATGGGGGGAAAAACATTTACCGCGAAGGGGAAAGACCCGTTTACAGAGTGTACCGTAATGTTGACGGTGATGGAGCCGGGGGGGTTGACCCAGTCGATGGTATTGTTCGCAAACGCCGGACCGATGTCGCCGGTGACCGTCGCTGCGTCGACTGTAAAGGTGGCCGTTGTTTCTGTTCTTGGCCTGGGTAATGGATTCGCTGCCATGTTGAGTCTCCTCTGAGCTGAAGTTAGATGAAGCCCGTAACCTAGATCACCCGTAATTTGGATCAATGAGTTCGGCCCTGTACTAAAGCTAGGAAGCGTGCATCGTCCTTGAGTGAGTCAAAGAGGGGCGTCTCAAGTACAGTTGCCACGGAAACTCCTGCGTCGAGCGACTTTTTCAGCCACTCCAGCGCCATGTCGCTTTCCCCTAAGTCCTGGTAAACCGTCGCCGCATTGAATAGGATATCTTTGTCGCCTTGGCCCCAGCGCAGCGATTGGTCCAGAAATGCCAAGGCGTGTTTCCGGTCCCCGAGCATGGCGTAGAAATCGGCGACGTCGCCGTTCACCTCGGCATCTTTCGGGTTCACTTCGAGTTGCTTGTTGGCAAGACCGATCGCCTTCTCATAGGCCGTTCTTGCCGCAGCCTGATCGCCGCTGTAGTGGTAAGCGTCTGCCAAACTGCCCCACGCCGCGTACTGGCTCTCGTTCAGCTTCACTGCCGCCTGATAAGCACCGATCGCATCCGGGAAGCGCCGCAAGCGGAGATAGGCGGTGCCCAGATTGTTGTACGCGTCCCAAGTGGGGCGGATCGCGATCGATTGCCGCAGAGGTTGGATGGCCTCGGCGTACTTGGCCTCGTAACAATATGCTGCCCCGAGGTAATTGTAACCCCGGTAGCTGTCGGGCGCCACGGCGATTGCACGGGAAAACATATCGATCGCTTTTTCCGCTTGTTGCTGCTGCAAATAGAAAGCTCCCAGATTTAAGTAAGCCATGGCATATTGCGGCCTGAGTTGGATGACTTCCTGGAAGGTCTTTTCCGCTTCGTCCAGCCGGTTCAAATGCTCTTCGGCGATCGCCAGCCCAGTGTACGCCTGATCGTTCGTGGGGTCCAGTTGCACCGCCTTTTGAAACTCGCCCGCGGCCAATTCGTGCTGCCCGGTGCCATTCGCAACCACGCCAAGACAAATGTGCCCTTCGGCGCCGGAGTTGCCCGATTCCACCGCCTTCGCGCACGCTTCCCTCGCCGACGCGACCGCCCGCTTATCCACGGTGGAACGGTATTTCCACCAATAAGCCATGCCGAGTTCTGCCCGGGCGGTTCCGTAGTTTGGGTCTAGTTTCAGCGCCTCGCTCAGGAGCGCGATCGCGCTGTTGGCGTTCTCCGGCTTTTGGGGATCGTCCATATAGCCGCGCGCCTGCAGGTAGTAGTTGTAGGCCTCGGGAAGACTGGTGCCGTGCGCCACCAGTTCACGGCGCTCTTCGGGGCGAAGTGTGACTCCCAGGGCGGCGGCGGCGCCGTTCGAAACCTCATCTTCAATCTTGAAAGGATCGCTGAGGGGGGCGTCGAAGCTTTTCGCCGCCAGCACGCGCCCGGTCTTGGCGTCCAACAAGGTGGACGTGACCCGCAGCACATCTCCGGAGCGCTGCAGATCGACGCGCAGGCCGAGATTGACGCCGAATTCCTGCCGTGCCTGGTCCAGTGTAGTTACGTGCTTGCCGCGCATCTCGCTGGCTGGGACCACCTGCACCGAGTGGTTCTCGCCGAGCTGAGTTAACTTGGCCGCAAGCGTGGCCACCAACCCGTTCGCGAGCGCGGCAAACTGGAGATCTCCTTCCGGTACCTCCAGCGGAAGCACCGCCAGACTTACGTTTTGAGGCAGAGCCACACGACTGGAGTTCACGGGCAGATTGGAGGCGTGGCGGAATCGAGCCCCGAAGAGGAAGAGGAGCACAACCAGGAGGGATGCCGCCCCGGCAGCGATCAGCGCTCGCTTCCACCCGCGAGATAGACTCCAAAGCTTGTAGCGACTGCGTGCCGGCCTCGATGGGAGCCCGCCGAATACCGGCTCATCTCCGCGCTGCACCGCCTGCAGATCCGCCAGCAAGGCCTGCGCCGTTGGATAACGGTAAGCCGGGTCCTTGGCCAGCATGTGTCCGACGATTCCCGCCAGCTGAGCCGGCACGCTGTGGTTGATCTCGTGTAGCGAAGGTGGTTCCAGGTGCAGCACACGACCGACGGTCCCGGCAAAGCTGTCGGTCAGGAAGGGATGCTGCCCACCCAGCATCTCGTAGAAAACCAGGCCCAGAGAAAAAAGATCCGCCCGTCCGTCGTAGACTTTTTGCTGCAAGACCTCCGGAGCCATGTAACCCGGTGTCCCGCTCGTCGAAATCGTCATGCTCGCCAGACTCTGTGTCGCTTCCTTCGGATCGGAGCCGGCGAACCGCCTGGCTACACCGAAGTCTAGAATCTTCACGCGCTGCCCGCCGGTCAACATGATGTTCTCCGGCTTGATATCCGCATGCACGATGTGCTGATCGTGCGCCGCGCCCAACCCTTCTGTGCACTGCATCCCGATCGCCACAAATTCCGCCATGCTGATCGGTGACCGGATCCGTTCCCGCAGCGTCTGCCCCTCGATATACTCCATGACGAGAAGAATCTCTCCCTTCTCCTCGATCACGTCGTGGATGGCAGCGATGTTGGGGTGATTGAGGGCGGAAGCGCGCTGCGCTTCCTTCAGAAATCGTTCGCGGTCACGCTCATCAAACTGGAGCCGCGGCGCCATCCGCTTGATGGCAACCACCCGCTTCAGGATGGTGTCCTCAGCCCGATAGACGTGCCCCATGCCACCGGCGCCGATCCGGTCTTGCACCAGGAATCGGCCCACCCGGCGGCCTGCCAGGTCGTCAACCACGGCGGGAGTTTTGACGCTGTCGCCAGGATTCGGCATGAACGGAGAAGCTCCCAGAGTTGTCGCACAATTCTAACGCAGTGGAACAAGGTGTGAAGGTCCGCTCACCCACGCCGATATCCACAATGGAATTGCGGGCACGCGACAGCACGTTGCGCGACAGACATTGGGCAATACATAGCGCCCTGCCGTGCTGCCTTTCTGGCCCCTTAAGTTCCTACCTTGACTGCCGATGAAACTAGGAGGAGGCGCAGCCAAACGTGTCTTCTAACCTTCTCGATAACCCGAAGCTGTTCCGGCATTTGGTGGAAGACTTGCCGGTGGGGATCTACATTGTGGACCGGGAACGACGGATCCGTTTTTGGAACCGTGGCGCGGAATCCATCACCGGTCATCTGTCGTACGACGTGGTGGGACATCTTCCGGAAGATGTGGTGCAGGCCTGCGACCGGCGGGGCAACCGCTTGAGTGGCGAGCAACGTCCGGTGACGATGACCCTCAGCCAGCGGACGCCGCAGCAATGCACCGCTTTCTACCTGCACAAAAATGGACACCGGGTCGCGGTGAGGATCCGCACGCGGCCGATCCTGGAATACGGTGACGCGATTGGGGGTGTGACGGTTCTATTCGAAGAAGCGTATGTGTGCCGCGAGGAACCGTCCGGGCCGCCGATGTGCGGATGTCTGGACGCGGCGACGGGAATTCCTTCGCGCCGGCTGACGCGAGCGGTGCTGAACGAATGCATGGCGGGCATGGAGGAATCGCATAGCGGCTTCGGGCTGCTCCGGATACGGGTGCTGGGGCTGGAGCAGTTTCGCGCCAAACACGGTCCGCAGTCGGTCGAGCCTTTTCTGCGCACCGCGGCGCTGACCTTGCGAAACAGCCTGGATGCGGAAAACTTTCTGGGATGCTGGGAAGAGAACGAGTTTCTGGCCGTGCTGACCTCGGCGAGTCCAATGATGGTTGCAATGACGGCGGATATCTTATCGAACCTGCTGAGCCATTCGGAAGTTTTATGGTGGGGCGACCGTTTCCTGGTTGAGGCAGAGGTGGCCTACACGGTGGCCACCGTGGGCAAGGACCTGGAATCGCTTCTGCGAGAAATGAAACCTTCGCACTCGAGTAGGACGGCGAAGGCGGCAGCGGTGGGCGCTGCCAACAATTCTGGACCGATGCGAGGATGATGTTCCATGTTTTCGATCATTGGGATCGTGGTTGTTTTCGGCTGCATCGTGGCGGGCTACCTGATGGAGCACGGCAACATCAAGGTGCTGCTCCAGCCGGCGGAGCTGATCATCATCGGCGGGGCGGCGTTGGGCACGTTGCTGATCTCCAACCCAGTGCACACTCTGAAGCAGATGATAAGCGGAGTCATAGGGGCATTTGGGTCCTCGAAGTACGGCACACAGCGCTACATCGATTCCTTGAAAATGATCTATGAACTGTTGCAAAAGGCGCGCAAGGAAGGGCTGGTGGCATTGGAGAACGACATCGAGGAACCGGACAAGAGCCAGCTATTCTCGAAATACGAAGCTTTCGCGAAGGATCACCATGCCGTTGCTTTTGTTTGCGATACGATGCGCATGGCGGTGAGCGGCGGCGTGGAGGTATTCGATCTGGATCAGATGCTGGAGGCGGACATGGAAGTCCATCATCACGAGGCGAGCGAGCCGGTGTCAGCGTTGACGACGATGGCGGACTCGCTGCCCGGGCTGGGCATTGTGGCGGCGGTGCTTGGGGTAGTAATCACGATGGGCGCGCTGGGCGGACCTCCGGAAGAAATCGGACGCAAGGTAGCGGCGGCGTTGGTGGGAACTTTTCTGGGCATTCTACTGTGCTACGGGCTGGTCGGACCGCTGGCGTCGCGCATGGACAAGATGGCGGAAGAGGAACACGCGTTTCTGATGGTGTTGCGGGTGACCATGATTGCGTTTCTGAAAGGCGTCGCCCCGATCATGGCGGTTGAGATGGGACGGCGGACAGTGCCTGGGCATGTGCGGCCTTCGTTCCAGGAGGTGGAAGAGGCTTGCCGGGGCGCGAGAGAGGCCCCGGCGCCGGCGCCAGAGGCAGAGGCCGCCGCCGCGGGATAACCACCCTCATGCCGATACCACCCATCATCATCGTCAAGAAAAAGGGCGGCCATGGCGGCCATCACGGCGGCGCATGGAAGGTCGCCTATGCCGACTTCGTCACGGCCATGATGGCACTGTTCATCGTGTTGTGGCTGACGAACACCAGCCAGCCGATTCAGGTGGCCATTAGCGGTTACTTCAAGGATCCCAGCGGAACCGGGAAGCAGACCGGAAGCAGCCTGGCCGGATCGAA
>Ga0316363_10002619_pt1 | contig 13568 bp, 10 predicted proteins | sample Sb_taG_3_FD_200459 | JGI IMG/M metagenome (GOLD analysis project Ga0316363, IMG submission 200459) | Peat soil microbial communities from Weissenstadt, Germany - Sb_50d_a_PC metaG (v2) (version 2) | ecosystem: Environmental > Terrestrial > Soil > Wetlands > Peat | place: Germany: Weissenstadt...
GGAGAAGCAGAAGGAAGCGGAGCGGGACACCCGCTTCGTCGAACTGGGACGCTACCTGTGCGAAGTCCGGGCCGGACAGTACTGGCGGGTGGAGAAGCTGGCCTCGTTCGACGATTTTCTGGAGAGGCGGTTTCCGGAGTCAAGAAGGAAGGCGTACTACCTGATGTCCATCCACGAACACCTGCCGCCGCAGGCCCGGCGGGAACTGAAGGAAGTGGGATGGACGAAAGGGCTGGAGTTGGCCAAGCTGGCGCGGCGGGATGGGCAGAGGTTCGATTGTGCAACCTGGTTGCACAAGGCGCACGAGATGCCCAAGGACCAGTTCAAGCACGAGGTGGAAAAGGAATTGACCGGGAAAGACACTGAACCGGCGGAGATCATCTACTTCAAACTCTACAAGAGCCAGATCCCGGTCATCGAGCAGGCCATCGAGACGGCCGCCCTGATGCTGGGAACGGACAAGTCCCGCGGCTACTGTCTGGAGATGATCTGTGCCGACTTCCTGGCAGGGGCGAACCTGGAAAACGGCAACTCACGTGTCCTCCTGCAATCGGTCTTGCGATTCTTCAAGTTCCTTCCGGGCGAAGACAGGAAAGCGTTTCTGGATCACTTCACCGGGAAGGCATCATGAATGGGGCCGGACCGAAACGGCCTCGCCTGCGGCTTGATTCCGAAACTTATGAACAGCTCCGCAACCAGGTCCTCCGCCGGGATGGCTGGAGATGCCAGGCCTGCGGCACCATGTCGAATCTTGAAGTTCACCATAAACGATTCCGCAGCCACTCAGGCGAAGACGAGGCCGAGAACCTGATTACGCTCTGTTCTGCATGCCACGTCAGCGTGCATCGCAGTTGGCACACGAGTGCCTTGACCGACCACACCTTCCATGTCCGGCGTGTATGAAGTGGACAGGCGACCCCTTTGCCACTGTCAAAGCCAACCCGCAATGTTTTTCGGGCGTTACAGAGAGGGGACGCAGGAAATGATGCGAGACAGGGTTTTGTTAGGGCAATAAACTAGTTGACACACTTTGTTAGAGTCCCTTAGCGATTCCTTCGCGCCCTTGGCGGTTAGGAGCTTTTACCGCAAAGACCGCAAAGGACGACGCAAAGCTCGCAAAGAGTACCTCATGAATTGAGATTTGTGACGCTTCCACTCCCGGCTCCCGGTAGTTGCTCGGGGGTTCTATACTGCCTTGATGGCTACGCACCAGGAAATCGAAATCAAGTTTCGCGTCCGGGACCTGCGCGCGCTTAACCAGCGCCTGAAGCAAGCGGGATTCCGGCTGGTCACCAAGCGCACCCACGAGATGAATACGCTATACGATCTGCCGGGCCAGCCGTTACGCGAGCGCGGCGATCTGCTCCGATTGCGTCTTTATGGTTCCGGGTGGACGCTGACTCACAAAGCCAAAGGCAAAGCCGGGCGTTACAAAACGCGAGTGGAGAATGAAACCCGGGTGGAAGACGGAGTCAAAATGGACACCATCCTGCACGCCCTGGGTTTTGTGCCAACGTTTCGCTACGAGAAGTTTCGGGCGGAATGGACCGATGGCAAAGGCAAAGTGGTAGTTGATGAAACTCCGATTGGCAACTTCGGGGAGATCGAAGGACCGGCGCGCTGGATTGATCAAACCGCACGCAAACTGGGCATCGATCCACGCGACTATATCACCGAGACCTATGCCGGTTTGTTTTTTCAATGGAAGAAGCAGACACAGAGTTCCGCAACCGAGATGACATTTCGCTCAGTCCGGGCAGCCTCCCGCTGATCTCTGAGTAGCACCAAAGTGGCGCACCAAACTAACCAATAAAATTGAGGCTCCGACGCATGGTACTCTCACCTTGCTCTGGTTTTTAGCGCCCGCCAGTGCAATGTCGGTGCAAAAAGACAATTTCCGGCGGCTGTTGCGAACGGTGGAAGCACTCTCCGATCTTGGCCCAGCCATGACTGCGGAGCGCGACTTTCCCCAGAACGCACGCGCCATTCTGTCCGCGTTGCAACAGGCGGCCGGCAGCCGCGAAGTCGTCCTTTTCACCTACAGCGACAAGCCTTCCCTGCTTACTTCTCTTGCCGCCGGCGGATTCGCTCTCATGCCGGAGCCGGCCATCATTCCGCTTCTGCCGAAACATGTTCACGCCCTGATTTCGGCACGCGGCCCGGTCATTCTGGATAAAGAGTCTTATGACAATTTTCTCAGCTCCAACGGAAACGTGGCCCCGGAGCTGTTCAAGTGTGTCGCTGCGCTGAAAGTTGGCGGGAAACTGGTCGGCGTTGTGGCCCTGGGTCATCGCGAAGGCGACGCAGCTTACGACGAGAGCGAACTGGAGTCACTCGACCTGCTCTGCCATTACGTGGCGCTTGCCATTCATAACTATTCGCTTTCGCAGACGTTGGCGCAGCGGGTTTCCGAAAATCTGCGGCTCATGGCTTCCCTGCACGGTTTCTACGACAACGCTTTGGAGGCTTTTGCCACCGCCATCGACGTGAAGCACGTCAATATTCACGGGCACTCGCTGCGCGTGGGACGCTACGCGGCCGCGATCGGCGAAGCCATGAACCTGGAGCCGAACGAAATTGCCGCACTTCGCTCTGCGGGTTATCTGCACGATATCGGCAAAGTCGCGGTCGATAAACGCCTGTTCGGCAAGCCGGCTTCGCTCAACCCGGAAGAGTTTCGAGAGATGGCGGATCACACGGTCGTGGGACACCAGATTGTGAGTGGTGTACAGTTTCCCTGGCCGCGTATTCCGGAGATCGTGCGCTGGCATCACGAACGCGCCGATGGCTCCGGCTATCCGGACGGCCTCGGCACGGAAGATGTGCCTACGCCGGTGCGCATCGTCGCGCTGGCCGATACATTCGACGCCATGACCAGCTTGCGGCCTTACCGCGAACCGCTTTCCTTGGGGGGCGCGTTGAGCGAGATCGTTCGCCTCACGCCCCAGAAATTCGATCCCAACGCCGTCCAGGGCCTGCTATTGCAGGTGCGCCGCGATACGGTGGGGAGTAACCGCGTGCCTTTCCTCGAGGGCCGGATGGCGGAGAACATCTCTGCCACCGACATTGACCAACTTGCCGCCGGTTTGCACCACCGAATGAATCACGGACGGCTATTTCTCACCTAGTAACCGCTTGTCGTTCAACACTTAGCTAATTCCTTTGCCAGCAACTTTTGCCCGCCGCAGGGTTGATAATTGTAACGTCGTTTTTCGCCTAGATGATCGCAGGACACCGCAAATTCGCTCTCGCAGTGCTGCTGATCGGGGTCGCCGTCTCTGCACAACTGGCCGCCGGCGAACGGAAACAGAAAACCACCATCCCGCAGATGGATGAGCAGAAACGGGCCGTGCATGCGCTCAACCGGCTTGCGTTTGGGCCTCGACCGGGTGACGTCGATCGCGTGCTGGCGATCGGCGTGGACAAATGGATCGAACAGCAACTGCATCCCGACAAGATTGATAACAGCGCGCTCGATGCTCGGCTTGCTCCCTTGCGAACCCTGCGCATGGACACGCAGCAACTGGTCGACAATTTTCCTTCGCCCCAGGTGATCAAAGCCGTTGCTGAAGGAATGCGGTCGCTCCCTTCTGATCCGACGACGAAGGCCATCTACCTTGCGCGACTCGATCGCTATGAGGAGAAACTGAAGAGCAAACAGGAAACGGAGGGTGCGGCTGACTCGGGCATAAAGTCAGCCGGGGTGGAAAAAGTTTCTGACAGCGGCGAGGAACTCGCCCCCACCAGTGACCAGATTCGTGAGCTGCTGGCGATGCCGCCAGACGAGCGCTACAAGCAGATGCTCTCCATGTCGACCGAGGAGCGGCGGGTTGTAACCAATTCGCTCAAGGGCAAGCGTGAGCAAGCCCTGGAAGGGATGAGCCCACAGCAGCGCGAAACTTTGATTGCGCTGAATAATCCGCAGCAGGTGGTCAACGACGAATTAGTTGAAGGCAAGGTGCTAAGCGCAACCTATAGTGAACGGCAGTTGCAAGAGGTGATGACTGATTTCTGGTTCAATCACTTCAACGTTTTTGTGGGCAAGGGAGCTGACCACTATTTCCTTACCAGCTATGAGCGCGACGTAATTCGCCCTCATGCCATGGGAAAGTTCGAAGATCTGCTGCGCGCAACCGCCGAGAGTCCCGCGATGCTCTTCTATCTCGACAACTGGTTAAGCGTGGGTCCGAATTCCGACGCCGCAAATGGAATTCACGCGAAAGATTGGAAACGACGCGCCAAGGCCAACGGACCAGTCAATCAAGCTAAGGGCAAGCGCGGCGGGTTGAATGAGAACTATGGGCGCGAGCTGATGGAGCTGCACACTCTCGGTGTCAACGGCGGTTACACACAGAAAGTCGTGACTGAGGTAGCCCGCGTGTTCACCGGATGGACGTTGAAGCAACCCGGGCAAGGTGGCGCCTTCAAGTTCGACGAGCGTATGCATGAGCCAGGGGACAAAATTGTCCTCGGCCACCGCATCAAGCCCAATGGTCAGAAGGAAGGATTCGAGGTGCTGCACCTCTTGGCGCACGATCCCTCCACTGCGAAATTCATTTCGACCAAGCTGGCCATGCGGTTCGTCTCCGATGATCCGCCGTCGAGCCTGGTGGGCCGCATGGCTCTAACATTTTTAAGCAAAGACGGCGACATTCGAGAGGTGTTGCGGACACTGTTCAACTCACCGGAATTCTGGGCTGCAGATGCTTATCGCGCCAAGCTCAAAACGCCGCTGGAGTTCACAGTTTCAGCTCTGCGCGCCAGTGGAGCTGAAGTGGGCGATGCGCTGCCGATTGTCCGCCAGCTTCAGAACATGGGTATGCCGCTGTACGGAATGCAGCCGCCTACGGGTTACTCCATGAAAGCTGAGACCTGGGTAAATTCATCGGCGCTGCTGGCGCGAATGAATTTTGCACTGGCGCTGGCCAGCGGAAAATTGAAAGGTACGCGTTTCGATTCGGATCTCTCTGGTGGAGGACGGGCGTCCTCGGCCGGCGTCGCTGGAGATCCGCAGGAGATACTAGCGACCCTGGAGAATAGCTTGCTCGCCGGCGATGTCTCCAGGCAAACCCATGACACGATTGCCGCGCGTCTCGACGATTCAAGAATTAGCCAACGCAAGCTGGACGATCCGGCGCGTGCGCCGAACATCGGCTTGATCGAGGGATTGTTGCTGGGGTCACCGGATTTTCAAAGGAGATAGCCGTCAGCTCTCGGCTGTCAGCTTTCAACCTCAAAACGAGCTGAGAGCTGAAGGCTGATAGCTGAAAACCGAGGTCTTTATGCCCATTACTCGTCGCGTATTTCTGTCCAACAGCGCGCTCGCCGTCGTCGGCACGGCGGCGATTCCTGCTTTCCTGACGCGCGCGGCCAACGCCTCAGTTGAAGCGTCATCGCGCAACAAGCGGCTCGTAGTCATTTTCCAGCGCGGCGCTGCCGACGGTCTCAACATCGTCGTGCCGCACGGCGAACAGGCTTACTACGCGATGCGGCCATCCATCAACATCCCTCGTAATTCGGTGATCGACCTCAACGGCTTCTTCGGACTTCACCCTTCGCTCGCGCCTTTCCAGCCACTGTGGAACCAGTGCCATCTGGCGATTGTGCACGCCGCCGGCTCGCCCGACCCGACGCGTTCGCATTTTGACGCGCAGGACTTCATGGAGTCCGGCACGCCCGGGGTGAAGGCGACCGAAGACGGTTGGTTGAACCGCAGTCTGCACTCACTGCCTGAATTGCCGGCCAATTCTGCGTTTCGCGCCGTCGCGCTCGGAGCTTCTTTGCCCCGCATACTCTCGGGGAGCGAACCTGCCTTGGCGGTGAACAACGTCAGCGATTTCGGCGTTGGCGGGCGCAATCCCAACGCGGTGCCAATCTCCAATACCTTTGAAGCCATGTACGAACAGTCCGTGGATTCGGTTCTGCACGGCACGGGACAACAGACTTTTGAAGCGGTCAAGGTGCTGAAGTCGGCCGACCCGGCCAAGTACGCTGCTGCGCCGGGCGCGAATTATCCACGCGGGCGCTTTGGCGACGGCCTGAAGCAAATGGCCCAACTCATTAAGGCGAACCTGGGCGTGCAGATCGCCTTTGCCGATATAGGCGGCTGGGACCATCACGTGAACGAAGGCAGCACGCAGGGACAACTCGCCAATGTTCTGAGCGATTTTTCGCAGTCGCTGGCAGCATTCTGGATTGATCTCGGCGACCTGGCCGAAGACACGGTTGTCGTCACCATGTCTGAGTTCGGGCGCACGGCGCGTGAGAATGGCAATCGCGGCACTGACCACGGCCACGCCAACGTGATGTTCATCATGGGAGGCCCGGTAAAAGGCGGCAAAGTTTACGGACGCTGGCCGGGGCTCGACCAATCTCAACTCAATGAAGGCCGGGACCTGGCTCTCACTACGGATTTCCGCCGCGTGCTGGGAGAAGCGGTATACGCGCATCTCGGAAACAAAAAATTGGACCAGGTGTTCCCTGGGTTCCAAAACCAACCAGCAGGCTTCCTGAGATATCTGGGATAGGTTCGCAAAGCACGGGTCCCCCTGAGAGTACGAAAATACTATCTTCAAGCGCGTCAGATTCCATCAGTTTTCTTTTTAAATAATTGTACTTATTGTATGATCAAATATAGGGGAGACCTCGTAAACCATTGAGCCCGCGTCGCTACAAACTTGGCCAGCGCGAGATCGCTGTGAAGAAGACCCGCGGCCTGATCCTGACGGCGGCGAGCAATCTCCTCAGAGCTAAAGGCCGGCTCCCTGCCTTCACTCTTGATGCCGTCGCCCAACAAGCCGGTGTCACCCGCATGACCGTGTATTACCAGTTTCGATCGAAATCGAGCCGACCCGCTCGCCGGCCTGCTCGAATTGATCGGCGCTTTCGTACATCTCTGGAGTTCCGATCGTCGCGTGATCCGCCGCCTGCACGCGCTGGCCACACTCGATCCGCAAATGGCCAAAGGACTTCAGGCACGCGAGGCATGGAGACGGCAGGGGCTTCAGGTTTTGTTGTCACGAGTGCGCGAGCGGTACGGACATCCGGTAGCAGCCAAATTCGCTGCCGCGGTCGTGGTCGTGCACATGCTCACCAGCTTTGAAACGTTCGATCACGTGGCCAGCCAGACGCGCAGCTCGCGCGAAGTCGGAGACACAGTGAAGCGGTTGGCCCTCGCAGCCGTGGTGCTCTACGGAGCAGAGGTTGGAGAGGAGGCGGCGTAGGACGCGTCACAGCTCGACCATGACGTCGCCGTTCTGGATCTTTAGCGGATAGACCGCAACCTTGGCATTCGGATTGTGCGCGGCTTCGCCGGTTTTTGGGTCCCATTGCCAGCCGTGCCAGGGACAAACCAGTTTGTCACTTTCAATGACTCCCTGGCCAAGCGGGCCGCCGCGGTGCAGGCAAACGTTGTCCATGGCGGAGATCGTGGCGTTCACGTTGGCCACGCAGATCACTTTGTCGCCGCAGGGAAATTCTTTGGCTTCACCTTCGGCGGGAAGTTCGGATTGGGTGGTGAGTTTGACGAGCATTCGGCACTCAGCAGTCAGCAGATTACGCCACAAGAGATTTTAAGAAGGGCATATTCGCTCGCGCTTGGCTGAACGCTGAGTGCTGAAGCTGAGATCCTTCGCTTCGCTCAGGATGACCGCGGCGGGCTCCCGCTTCGCTCACGCCCGCCAAGCGCGGTCACTTTGGTTGCAAGGTCTGAGCAATCATTACTTGCCTCTTAAACGCCTCCACCATACTCGGATCGAGCCGCACTTCCGTGGGCTTCTTGGCCAGGGTCATCTGATCGATTTTGTCCTGCAGTTTGAGCAGCGCGTAGAACAGGTTCTCCGGACGCGGCGGGCAGCCAATTACGTACACATCGGTGGGCACAATTTTGTCGACGCCTTGCAGCACGGCATAGGTATTGAAAGGGCCGCCAACCGAAGAGCATGCGCCCATGGAGATCACCCACTTGGGGTCGGGCATCTGGTCGTAAATGCGCTTCACCACCGGCGCCATCTTCAAGGTGACCGTTCCGGCTACGATCATCAGGTCACTCTGCCGCGGGCTGGGACGAAACACTTCTGAGCCGAAGCGGGCGATATCGAAGCGCGCAGTCGAAGACGCAATCATTTCGATGGCGCAGCAAGCCAAGCCGAAAGTCATGGGCCACACCGCCGACTTGCGGGCCCAGTTGAAGACGTAGTCCACGGTGGTGATCAGGAAGTTTTTTTCGAATCGGTTTTGCAGCCAGCCCATGTGCGGTCCTCGCCTTTCGTCGGGCCATTCCAGTCTAGGGACAGGAGGAGACAGGTGTCAATGCGGCGGTGGGTTAGGAGATAGAGCGCATAGAAGTGACGCACGAGTGTTAATCAAGTAGTAATACTTAGCGTTGAAGACGCGCGGGAGTTGGAGCTGAGTTGAGCTGATGATGAATGAGATTTCGGTAAGCGCCGCGCGGAAAGTGATCTTACAGACGCGACAAAACCCGGGGTCAAACCCATCTGTAGTTAAACTTCACGTTGCTGGCGTTATCCAATTTGCTTTTGCCTTCACATTTGTTACACACTGTTTGCCGCGCGGTTTCCCTGGCCGCGTTTGAAGCCATATTCCCCGCGCGGCGAGTACCGTAGTTGATGATCTTCTTGGCTTCGGGGAATGCTCTGGCCCAAGGCAGCAGCTGCACGTCAACTCTAAGTTGGACGATGCGGTCGATGTGTCGGAGGGTGATGTGAAATCACTGATCTGTCGGGCGTTCTCAATCATCGTCAGTCTGATCGTTGCCAGTGTCGCCATATTGGCGATCGGCCATTTTGCGCGCGTCGAAGCACAACAACAGAGTTATACGGTGCTGTACAACTTTCAGGGTGGTACGAGCGGTGCCTATCCATACGGTGGCTTGCTGCTCGATTCAGCCGGAGACTTGTTTGGCACAACGGACGACACGGCCGGGGGTGCTACGGGCATCGTCTTTGAGCTGAGTGCAAGTGGAAGCTTCAACGTCCTACACGTCTTTCTGAGCAAACCAAACGATGGCCATTCGCCAAAGGCTGGGGTAATCAGTGATCGTGCAGGAAATCTATTCGGCACAACTTTTGCCGGTGGACGATCTAACGCAGGAACCATCTTCGGTCTCTCGCCTGCTGGGAAGGAAGCTGTATTGCATCCCTTCGCCGGAAGTCCCAGCGATGGCAGTTTCCCCACCGCGCCACTTCTAGCGGGCAGCGGAGGTTTGTACTATGGAACGACAATAGAGGGCGGAACCTTCAACCTCGGAACCGTATTCGAATTCAACATCACAACACGACTGCTTACAATATTGCACAGCTTCGGTGGAACCGGTGATGGCAACGAACCCAATGGTGGTCTAATCACGGATTCCTCAGGAAATCTGTACGGCACGACGGCATGGGGCGGAGCTAACAACTGCGGGACGTTATTTGAGTTGACCGCAGCCGGAGTGGAAACGGTTCTCCACAGTTTCACGGGCACCGATGGATGCAATCCTTACGGAAGCCTGCTGCGCAACACCGCGGGCGATCTTTATACAACTACCTTCAACGGAGGAGCAAACAACCTCGGGGCAATCGTGAAGTGGAGTGAAAATGGAAAGGAATTTGTACTCTATAGCTTCGGTGGGCCAGACGGCTCCGGCCCCTTCGCGCCCCTCATCCGCGACTCCAGCGGCGACTTCTACGGTACCACTTACAACGGTGGCGCGAACGGCCTTGGTGTTGCCTTCGAGTTCAGCAATGCGCAGCAATACACCGTGCTCCACAGCTTCACCGGCGGGACGACCGACGGTGCCAATCCCTACGCGCCGCTGGTGCGCGATTCGTCCGGCAATTTGTACGGCGCGACAGTAGATGGCGGCAACCCGAATTGCACCAACGGCTGCGGTACCATCTTCAAGATCACGCCCTGAGCTTTCCTCTTTGTTCCTCAGAGTCCGCTGTTCATGTCGTCGCTCATTCGATTGCCAACGGTCTGTGACGCAAGGCGGACGTGCGACAGCACCGGAGTTGGTTGCAGCGTCTACAGGCTGCAATGGCTGCCCGCCCTTGTCCCGCTCCCGCCGCGTCCCCGCTCCGCCGCCGCCCCGCTTCCGCTGCAACACCGCCTGGCATGTCCGCTCTGTGTACTACTTTGTTACGTGGAGCCGCTTTTCCCGTAGCCACATCCTACCCGTCAAACCCATCTGGGGTTGGTATACGGCGACGGCAAAACTGACCCCCTGCCCACTTGACCCGCACGTCATGGAATCATGACGTGGATCGCTCGCGGATTTACACGCGTATTTTGACTGTGCTCGCGCGAAGTGCGCGGGACTTCCTCCTCTGCCGAACACTGCACTCCTGGTTCTGATCTGCAACTGCCCTGGAATGATATAGATCGTGGATGAATTAACGGGAACTCGTGCACTTTTGTTCTGTGGAACATGCGCGTGAAGCGCATCGAATCAGCGCGTCCGTGCGTGGGCGGGTGCGATTAAATGAGTGTTACGCCAAACAGTGATGTCTTGCATTGCTCGTGCGACATCGAGTGCGAGAGAATTGCTTGGGCTTACGTTCCGCAACATAGAGAACAGCAATGCAACGTTTGAGGCATTGGTTCTTGATTCTCGGCATCGCTCTTTTTGTGGCAATTCATTGCTGTGCCGAAGACCCTTGCCCAGCGCTAAGCCTTCCACAAATTACTCCGGGAACGAACATGTTCTCCGACCAACAGGAGGTCGATCTCGGCGATGCACAAGCTGAGGGTCTGCGCCAAACCATCATGGTCATTTCCGATCCGGCGCTCACAACATATTTGAAGAATATTGTGGATCGACTCGCGCAGAGCCTGCCTCCAAGTCGATTACGATTCCAAGTCGCGTTGGTTGACGAACGAACAGCCGATGCATTTAGCATTGCCGGTGGTCGAATCTACGTGTCTCGGAAACTGGCGTCACAGATGCAGAGCGAAGACGAGATGGCGGGTGTACTTGCTCACGAGATGGCACATGTAGTTGCCCACCACGAGGCCATCCGAATGACGGAAGCCCTTCAGCACGTCCTCGGAATCTCACAGGTCGGCAATCGTGAGGATGTGTTTGAAAAATGGAATCAATATCTTGACAACTATCGCCGCCAGCACCTTTCGTGGTCCGATTACATGAAGGCATGGAAAGTCCAACAACGGGAACAACTCGATGCAGACAGTATCGCTCTGTTCTTGCTTGCGCGTGTTGGATACTCGACAAAGACATACGCCGATGCTTTTGATCGGATTTCCGGCACCAAGGGCAATACCGGGAGCTTTTGGTCAGATCTTTTTGGAGCAACACCGCCTGATTCCAAAAGGCTTCGTCAGTTGCTTCAATCCACTCCAGCGCTGCCAGAACAGTGCATAACACATCATGAGATTTCTGAGGCCAAATTCATGGCCTGGAGGAATTCGATTATCGAGTACTCGGGCGGCGATCGTGAGGAGAACCTGCCGGGCCTGATCAGCAGACGCGCCCTCACGGAACGCCTGCGCCCAGAAATCCGGCGCGTGCGCGTTAGCAGCGATGGGAAGTACGTGCTCGTGCAAGACGAAAACAGTATCTTTGTCCTGACACGCGTGCCATTCAAGTTTGTCTTCACGATAGACGCGCCTGGGGCGCGACCTGCACAATTTACCCCCGATTCCCAGGCCATCGTGTTCGACTCCACCAGCTTCGGGGGCTCGCCGCGCGTGGAGAGGTGGGATATTCCCACTCAACAACGCGTAGAAGTACATGAAATTTATGTTCGTGATGGCTGCGAAGGAACTGCGATCTCGCCTGATGGCAAAGTACTTGCTTGCTTGAACTACAGCGGTACATTGCAGCAAGTGTTCGGAATTCCGATGTTCCTACGAAAGCAGTCAGTTCTGATTCTTTTTGACACCAGTACTACTACATCGATTTGGGAAAGCAAGAATTTCGAGGTGCTGCCAACGTTTTCCCCGGATGGGCATTATCTCTTGGCCCACTACGGAACGAGAAACTTTTGCATGAACCTTGGCACCCGAAAAGAGGTGCGCCTTCCTGCAACGATCACTGGTCCTCTAGAATCAGACCGGTTCGCATTTGTTGGCAGTGACCGTCTATTTGTAGCTGCATCGTTCTTGAGTAATCAGGCCGAATTAGTTGAGTTCCCATCCGGGCGGTACATCTCAAAGGACATTGGCGTTAGAAGCTCTCATTTTTCACCTCTCGCCCAGGGGGATTACATCCTGTTAGCACCAATTAGAGACAACGCTGTTGGAGTATTGGACTTGAAGCTGAAGAAGATCGTTCTTGGGAGCAAGCGAAGTGCATTGGATGTCTTTGACGACAAGTACATTGCGGAACGCACCGATGGGGACCTGCAGATATTTGATCTGCGTACGGCGGAGGGAGCAGAGAAGGTGCACTTGCCAGATTCTTCACTCCCCTACGTTCGGATTGCCGCTGTGTCTCCTGATCTGAACTATCTTGCCGTGTCACAGACATCACGAGGTGCGGTCTGGAACTTACAGACAGGCGAGAGGCTCTATCATGTTAGAGGCTTTCAGGGTGCTTATTTTTCATCTGGCGAAGCTCTATATGCCGATTTTCCTAAGAGCGAGAAAATTGATCGCGCGATAGCAAGACTGTCGCTCAAGACTACAAATATTGAGTCAATGCACAATTTCGATCAGGCAGAACTGACACGTCAGATTGGCAGATATTTGCTAACGCTGGTTACGCCAACCCAACAGGCGCCGGAGCCGCCGGAGCCGTCACGCAGTGCCTCTGCGCGTCCTCACATGTTATCAATTGGGTCTGCATTCCGCGTGGAAGTACGTGATGTGACAGACCAAAGCCTCCTCTGGACGAAGGACCTCAAGACCGGGTTGGGGGCGTACTGGGCAAGCGCCAACACTAACAGCTTGATCCTCTGCTGGTACGCTAACTCTAACGCCTTTGAGACTATGGTGAAGCAAGATTCTGATCTTGCCTCTGGTATTGCCCGTTACCCCAGTCGAGACGGCATAGAATGGATGCAGGTTTTCGACCTGGATACCGGCATGTTGAAGGGTAGCGTGTTCATCGACACCGGCAAGAACTCTTTTCTCCCTACCCACGCGGAAGCGATCGGCAATTCGCTAATCGTGAGCGACAACAAAAATCGTGTAATCGTTTATTCGATGTCGGGTCAAGGCCAGGGAACGATTGCAGGTCATCGTCCCGTGGTTTCCCTTCGATCCCAACTCATGACCCTAGTCACCGAATCCCGTACACTTGAGCTATATGATCTGCCAAGCTTGAAACGACGGTGCGTCTATGAGTTCAAGAAACCGGTTTCGTTGGCTGAGTTCAGTCAGGATGGCACGCGATTGCTGGTCTTGACCTCTGACCAGGTTGTCTACACGCTGAACATTCAGAGTCCTTAGCTTCGACCAATATGTTTTGGGCGGACGCCAATTTCAAGGCGATTTGTAGCCCTCAAGCCAGCGAACAAATTGATCGTAGGACCTGCGCCTGCAGCACTAGAGCTGGTTTCATAAATAGGTTCGGCCTCAAGGGAGGCACTTTGCAGTAAGAGCTG
>Ga0316363_10002620_pt1 | contig 13568 bp, 17 predicted proteins | sample Sb_taG_3_FD_200459 | JGI IMG/M metagenome (GOLD analysis project Ga0316363, IMG submission 200459) | Peat soil microbial communities from Weissenstadt, Germany - Sb_50d_a_PC metaG (v2) (version 2) | ecosystem: Environmental > Terrestrial > Soil > Wetlands > Peat | place: Germany: Weissenstadt...
CTGACCCCCGTACACGTCAACGATTGGAACTGAACTGGTATCCCGAGTCTTCCCCCTTCGCCACCACCTACGCACCGGGCGACGGACTGGATCACTTAGGGTTCCACGTGACGGATCCGGCTGCGACGTTCCGGCGACTGGTGGCTCGCGGAGCGAGGGCCGCCCTGACTCCTGACGATCTCAACGGAGTGAAGGGAATCTACTACGTCTTGGACCCCGATGGCAACTGGGTCGAGCTATTCTGAAAAGTCTGGAGTCCCTGACGTGACGCGCCCGATCACAGTACTCGACGCCCCCTCGAACCTTGGGCTTCGACCCCCGGTGGACGGTGCGGTGCCCGGGGCGTACAAGCTCGCCGGGGCCCTGCGCGATCAAGGAATCGTCCCGCGACTCCATGCTCGGGACGCTGGAGTGGTTGTACCACCTCGATATCTTTCGGCCTGGGACGGTCATTCGGTCCGTAACAGCACGGCCATCGCACAATATTCTCGAAAGCTCGCGGACCGGGTGCAGCCCCTCGTGAATGAGGGAGCGTTCACCGTAGTCCTCGGGGGAGACTGCAGCATCCTCCTCGGCAACATGCTGGCATTGCGTCGCCTCGGGCGCTTCGGGCTCGCCTTTGTGGATGCTCACTTGGACTTTCGCCATCCGGGAAACGCGCCGGCGGTCGGCGCGGCGGCCGGAGAAGACCTGGCCCTCGTCACCGGCCGCGGCGCTCCTGAACTGACGAATCTTGAGGGGTACTCACCGTATGTCCGCGACACAGACGTCGTCACCATCGGTTCGAGGAGCAACGACGAATATGCCTCGGAAGCTCGGAGCGTCGGAATGCATGTCGTCGACATGAAGGAAATCACAACGAGAGGCGTTCCGGAGGCAGGGAATCAAGCTCTCTACTACCTCGCCCCAGCCGACATCGAGGGATTCTGGGTCCACCTGGATGTAGATGTGCTCGACAGTTCCGTCATGCCCGCCGTCGACTCTCCCGAACCGAACGGAATCGACTTCGAGGACCTGACGACCCTCCTCCGGACCCTCTGTGCCTCTCCGAAGGTGGCCGGACTCGAGGTCGCGATCTTCGACCCAGACCTAGACGAGTCCGGGAACTTGGCTTCGCGATTAACGGACGCTCTGGTAGCGGGACTAGCCTGAACCGCTCGCGTGGTAGCCGCGGATCAAGGTCCCGGGGTTCCTCCCGAACGTGGAAAAGGCCCGTCGGGTTTCCTTTGAGGGCCAGATCGTGCATCGGTCCGACTTGTCGAACGCGAGAGGTTGCTCGCACGTACCGGTCTCCGAGGTCCCGCGCGAGTGCGTGGAGGACCCCCCTCCGCCCCCGGACCCCGTCATCGCGGGTCGATTCCAAACATCTAAAGCCCTTCCGCGAGCTCGACCGCCTCCGTGAAACGGGAGATGACGTCGACGGACTTTACCGAGTTCTTGAAGCGCTACCACGACGCGGCGAGCCAATGGATGGCCGGCAATCCTAGACCGTGGGGGGCCTTGTGCTCTCACACCAACGACGTCACGACGTTCGAGGCCTGGGGCGGCGTTGAAAAGGGTTGGGGGCCGGTGGGGCTGCTCTACGATTCTCAATCGTCCCGAAACCGAGGAGGAGACATCTCCTTCGATTCCCAGGGGCGGTTCCTCACCCCGGAGCTCGCGGTCACCGTCGACGTGGTCCGCGGTCACCTTGAGGTAGACGGAGCGGCCCAACACGTGCCGTTCGAGCTTCGGGTGACGGCAGTATTCCGCGTCGAGGACGGGAGGTGGAAGTTGGTCCACCGCCATGCCGATCCCTTGGTCAAACCGCAATTCTGAAGCAGCACGGTATCTCGGGAGGCTCGGTCCCACGGATCACACCCATGAAGATGCCCAAGCCGACGGCGGACGCGACGACGATGTTGGAGCGGCTCGTGGCGAAGGATCCTCGACTCGAGGTCAAGAAAGTCTTCGGCCAGCCGGCCGCGTTTGCGAACGGAAACATGTGCTTCGGCACGTTCGGAGCCGACGTGTTCTTGCGACTCGGCGAAGCGGACCAGAAGTTGGCCACAAGCCTGGCCGGAGTCCGTCCGTTCGAGCCGATGGCGGGCCGCCCGATGAAAGGATACTTTGTCTTTCCCCGGTCGATTCTCCAGGACCGGAAGCGATCTCGGGAGTGGGTAGAGCGGTCGATTCGCCACGCCTTGACGCTCCCCCCAAAGAAGCCAAAGACGAAACGCTCGTAATCTCGAGGTCGGCCGGAACTCCGCCTCGTGAGCGCCCCGGTCGCTGTCTTCGAGACTCCCGATGAGATGCGTGAGCGAGGTAGAATCCGAGAGAGAGACCGCGGGCAGGACTGACACCGCTTTCTCCGCGGACGGAGGGTGGCCGACCGGCCCGCGAGCCGGCCGAAGAATTACCAAATAGACCTGCACCGCGGCGTCGATCCGAAAAGGGGGCTCGCTTGATTGTTACGCGGCCTTTCCGGTCCACCCCTCAGTGGAATCATTCACTCGGCGCTAGGCGTCGACGGAGAAGCCTGAGTACGAACTCAAGAGCGCCCCCGCGGGCTCGCGGTGAGTGGGATGGGCCGGGTCGAGACGGACTGCTTACGCCACGTGGCGTGGGCGAGCCACGGGTAGTTCTGAAGAATCGACTGGGGCACCCCGGAGAGTCCGAGGGCAAGGGCCGCCCGGACGAGCGCGATATGACTGAACGCCTGAGGGTAGTTGCCGAGCGGGATCCCCGCCACCGGGTCGTATTCCTCGGAGAAGAGACCCAACGGGCTCGCGGCGCGCAGCAGGGTGTCGAAGCTTTGGCGCGCTCGGCGCGTTTCTCCCGCTCGGGCCAGGCAATCCACGAGCCAGAACGAGCAGGGGAGAAAGGCCCCTTCGGGACCGCCCACCCCATCGCTCGCTCGGTACCGATAGACGAACGGGCCGTCGGCCAGCTCACGTTCCACCCGCAGCACGGTCCCTGCGACTCGCGGGTCGTCGGGGGGGAGGAAACCTACGATGGAGATTCTCAGGTTGGCGGCGTCGATTGCGTGTCGCTCGAAGGATTGGACGAACGTCCCTCGACGGGTATCGAAGCCGCGAACGAGCACCACCTCCCGGATTCGGTCTCGCTCGCGCTCCCACCGACCTACTTGTTCCTGGCTGCCGAATTGCCGGCCGAGGGTGACCGCGCGGTCGAGGGCTACCCATGCCATGACTTTCGAATGCACGTAGTGGGCCGGAGGAGCTCGGATCTCCCAGATCCCGCGGTCCGGGCGGCGCCACAATCGCAGCACCCGTTCGGCCAGGCCCTCGAGCGCCGGCCACGAGCCGTCGAGCGCATCGGACTCGATCTCGAACAGCAAGAGCGCCGCGTCGAGAAGCTCACCGTAAATGTCCAGCTGGAACTGGTCCGCCGCCGAGTTGCCGACGCGGACCGGCCGCGAGTCCAGGTACCCCGAAAGGTTGTCTACCTCTCGTTCCTCGAAATCCGTCTCACCGTGGGCCCCATAGACGACGCGCAGTCCCTGCCGGCCGGCCGACCGTTGTAGAATGCCGAGTATCCAGTGCAGAAACGACCGGGCCTCGGCGACGTGGCCCATCAGCAGTAGGGATTGGGCCGCGAATGCAGCGTCCCGTATCCAGACGTACCGGTAATCCCAGTTTCGGGACCCACCGGGCCACTCCGGGAGCGACGTGGTGGGGGCGGCGATGAACGCGCCGGTATCGGCACGCGAGAGCAACTTGAGGACCACTTCGGACCGTTCTATCCACGGATGCCATTTCCCCGCCAGCAGGTGGATGGGGCTCGTCGGCGGGTGGACCCAAGTCGTCCAGAACCGCTCGGTGCGTCTCAACATGTCCAGCGGGTCCTCCAGGGTCGGTCGACTGGTTCCCCAGTAGATCTCGAACACCCGTCGCTCCTTGTCCTTCAGGACCGTCGACCCGCCCAGCGTCTGGTCCACCGTCTCCACCGGCCACCCAGGGACGCAGGTGAGCGTCCCGGCCGTCGACCGACCTAGCCAACGGTTCCCCGACCGCGTCCAGGTCGTCGCTCGTCGGCCGAAGTCAAAGCGAGGGTCGAGCGCGGCTCGGACCTCGATCGGACCGCCCGACGCCTCCACGACTCGGACGATCATCGACGAGGTGCTGGGCTGAGCGTCTGGGAAGATCGGCATGAAGTCCCGAATAGTGAGGAACCGGGACCCGGACAATCGGAAGTTCGTTCGGAGGATGGCCGTGGAAGGAAGGTAGAGCTGTTGTGACTCGGACGATTCGGAGGGAGCGAGGAGTTGGAACCCTCCTCGCTCGGCGTCGAGCAAGCGTGCAAAGACGCTGGGAGACGCGAACGTGGGGAAGCAGGCCCAATCGATCGAGCCGAAACGGGAGACGAGGGCTGCGGTATGGAAATTGCCTATCAGCCCGTAGTCATACAGTCCCGGGAGTCCGCCGTTGCGCGGGATACTGGGTCCCCGATGGTTGGGGACTCTGCGGACCGTTCTTCCAGATCGGGTCATACCAACCACTTCGCAGCGACCGCCCAATTCAAGGCTCTTCCGTTCCTCGCTAGGGGATAGACCGTTGCTTGGATTGGAAACCGAGCCGCTGGTTAAGCCCCTTGGGGGGCGGTATCGCCGGGAACCTCGTCCGGCCCGCAATCCGTGACTAACTCACCCAACCTCGCGGACGGGGGAGGAGATCGGGGCGCAAGGGAGTTCGAGGCGAGACCCTCCGGAGGGTGCGGATCCGCCTACTTCGGGATGGTCAGGGCACGACCCGTCCCGCGGCTCGGAGGACCGCGAGAGCATCCGCCGTGACCCAATCGTTTCTACGACGGGCCCCCGTAGGGCCCCAGTCCACGAACTCTGATCGGGGACGGAAGCTTGCCGCGACGCGGTATTATCGCGCATCGGCGGCCCAGCCCCCGTCCGGGAGCTCGCGGCTCTCCAGCCAGTCCAGGCATTCGTCGGCTCGAGGATCCCGAATGAGCCCGACCTCGGAAATTCCCTGGAGCCCCCCCAGGACGTCGTAGTGGTAGTAGGGAGGGTGGTGGAGCCGCACGAAATCCGGCAGGATCACGCGCCCGTCGGAGCGTCGCCGGTACAGGTTTCGGCAGAGGAACACTTTCGATGTGCGTTTGGCCGCGACCCGTGCCGCCGCGTCTCCGTAGCTTCGGTCGTACGCCGCGAGTCCTCGCATCGGAAGCAGAGTCTCCATGAATGAGGAAGTGTCAGCCGACGGATCCTTGTCGCAGTTCCAGCCCCCGTCGGGCCACTGCCAGCGCCGAAGCAGACGAACGAGCGTGCCGAGTCGGCCGTCGTCCAGGCCGAGGATGGAGAGGTACCTCAGGGCGTTTCCTTGCTGGGAAGCACATCGGCGGGCCCGGCCGCGTAGCCGGGCTACCCCGATGGCCCGTCCCGCTCGCTCCCGGCTTCGGACCGTGACCTCCCGCTGAAAGGACGGTCGAAGCCAAAGTTCCAGCACCCGGTCCGCCAGGGGCCGGAGGACATCGTCGGCCCGGGGATAGCCGATGTCGGCCAGCGACGCCAGCATCCAGTGCGTCCCTTGCCATTTGTAGTAGACGCTGCGAGTGGTCCCGGCGACTCGCCGAGCGTTCTCATGGGACAGGAGGGCCTGGACCCGCTTGGATCGGCGGACCTTCATTTCCAAGCGTTGCACCTGCGGCTCATCCCGCGATTCCCCCAACACCCCGACTCGAGCCCGCCATCGAATCGACGGTTCGTTCGATGCGAGGAGTTTTTCGATGATTCGCCGACGAGTGGCTCGGGATCTCCTGCCCTACCCTCACGACACGGTCCGGGAAAAGATGGATTGTCCCCGATGTCCCATGTGGCGACCTGTTCGGCGCGCGACCAATCGTGCCCGCGCTCGCCTCCAACGGCGGGGGCGGAAAGGGTTGGGCTGGGGCCTGTCAGGGTTTCAGGACGACCTTGACGATCCCACCTTCTCGCTTGTCGAACTGCTCGTAGAGCTGCGGCGCCTTGTCGAGAGGCTCCCGGTGGGTGATGACGATGGATGGGTCCACCCGCTTGTCCGCGATCGCCTGCATCAGGTATCGGTTGTAGTTCTTCACGTTGCATTGTCCCATCCGGAACCCGAGCTCCTTGGTGAACGCGGCCCCCAAGGGAAAGCTCGCCCGCCCTTCCGGGTCAGCCGGCGTCGGGGCGAAGAGGCCGGGCATCCCAATCACGGCCCCCTTCTTCGCCACTTTCATGAGCGTCTCGAGGACCACGAGGGGCTTCGCTTCGACCTTTGGTCCGGGGGACATGACTCCCTTGCCCGTGGCTTCGTACCCTACCGCCTCGACACACGCGTCGGCGCCCCACCCGTCGGTGTCGGACATGATCCGCTTCACCGGATCCTCTTTGTCGACGTTGATCGGGATGGCTCCGATCTTCTTCGCGAGCTCGAGCCGGGCCGGAACCCGGTCGGTCGCGTAGACCCGCGCGGCTCCCCGGAGCAAGGCGCTCATCTGCGCCATAAGGCCGACGGGACCGCATCCGCCGACCACCACAACGTGGCCCGGTTTCACGCCCGCGATGTCGCACCCGAAGTAGCCCGTGGGAAAGATGTCCGCGAGCAAGACCGCCTGGTCGTCCCGAACGGTATCCGGGATCTTCAGGCACATGGTGTCGGCCCACGGGACGCGGAGGTACTCCGCCTGGCCGCCATCGTATCCCCCCAAGAGCTTGGCGTAGCCGAACGCGGCGCCGGGTCCCTTCGGATTGTACGGGTTGGCGTTGTCGCACATCGACCACAGGCCATTGTTGCAGAATTGGCAGGCACCGCAGCTGATGTTGAACGGTACCACCACTCGATCTCCTTTCTTCACGAACTGCACGGCCGAGCCGACCTCGTCGACGACCCCGACGTTCTCGTGGCCGAGTGTCTGGCCGGGAAGATCCGGCGAGATCAGTCCGTGGTAGAGGTGCAGGTCCGACCCACAGATGCAGGTGGCCGTGATCTTGAGGATCACGTCCGTCTGCTTCTCGATCTTGGGCTTCGGCTTGTCCTGGATCGCCAGCTTGTAGGGTCCGAGGTAGACGTTTGCCTTCATCGCGCCTCCGTTGTCGCGGACGACCAACCTAGGAGAGCGCCGTGGCTCCCGCAGCCGCGACGGCGTGGTCGTTCTCGACCGAGCTGCCGCTCACTCCGATAGCGCCGACGATCTCGCCCTTCGAGTTCTTGAGCGGGACGCCGCCCGGGAACGAGATGAGTCCGCCGTTCGAGTGTTCGATGTTGTACAGGGGACCACCGGGCTGGGAAAGCTTGCCGATCTCGCCGGTGTTCATGTTGAAGAAGCGGGCGATACGGGCCTTTTTTATCGAGATGTCGATGCTACCGATCCATGCATCATCCATTCGAAGGAATCCCTTCAGATTCGCTCCGGCATCGACGATGGCTATGTCCATCTTCGTTCCGAGCTCCGTTGCCTTCTTCCTCGCATGCTCGATCGCACTCCACGCCTGCGTGTCGGTGATATCCGCCATGGTCGCCCCTCGGCGAACGCACCCGACTTGGGTTACTTGAACCCCGCGATTTCTGGACCCAGGACGATTCGACAGTCGCCGGAGTAGGGGATAAGCGAGTCGGCGGTGCCCGCCCGCGAGGATGTCCCGGGCCGGAATCCCTTCAAACCTGGGTCGGCCACCATGAACCGGACCGAAACTCGTTCATTCTCACGCGGACCGCACCAAACTGGTAGAAACACGGGAGGGGATCGAGGCATCACGGGCGGACTACACGCCCTTTCCGGTCGAGTTTCCATCCCGGGTTGTAGACCACTTCCCACAGATTGCCATCGGGGTCAGCAAAGTACCCCCCGAATCCACCCCAGGACGTACTCTGGGGCCGCTTTACAATCCGGGCACCCAGGTTCTCAAGGCGGCTGAAAACCTTCAGGACTTCCCGCACGCTCCTGGCATTGTGCGCCAGGGTGACCCCAGTAAACCCACCACCCTTCGGGGTGACCGTAGCGTCGGCGGCCAGGTCCGAACGAGAGAACAGAGCGAGAATCGTCCCGTTCAAGTCGAAGAAGGCGATCGGGTCGCTCTCGGTGGCGTCGGTCTTCCAGCCAAGCCCGTCCCGGTAGAATCGCAGCGATCGCGTGAAACTTCTCGTTCCCAAGGTTACTACGCTGAGGTTCTGCCTCATGAGTCTAGGTTTCGACCCGGATGACTGAGGGGCGACTCGCTTCCGCGGCAATCTTCCACCCTCCTCAGGCAGCTTCAGGCGGTTCTCCCGACGGACGTTCCGTTCACGTTAGAGCCGGCGGCCGAAGAACGCGCTCGAGTGATCCGAAATCCAATGTCAGGACAGGTGAGGGAAGACGAGGCCGCACCCTCGTGAGAGGATCATGACTTGTCGGGGGGGGCCGGACCGTGAACCGGCTACCCGACGCCGAAGAATCGACTCGCGCCGTGAACAATCTCTCGAAAGCTGATTCCCAGCGAAGCCAGAGCGAACGCGCCGAGCAACACCAGCCCGACCCCCAGAACCAAATCCAACAAGACCCCGCCGCTCCGATTCAGTCTAAGCCTTGCACGCCGCATGCCCTGTTACCCGCTACTGCGAAGCACCAGTACTAAATGTACTGATTCCCCCAAGGGCAGCTCGACACTCTGCGCTCGGGTCGATACTGTGGGACGCGGGACGAGGCTCCTAGAGCCGCTCGGGCCCGAGGCGTCCGGGTCCTCAGGAGACGGGAGCCGCGCGCTCCTCCCGGCTCCATCTCTCCAGGGTGGAGCCCCTGGGTCCGGTTCTGGGTAATCATGGCCTCGATCTGACGATGGGACGCTTCGACCAACTTACCATTCTGGCGTAGCTGCAAGAGCACGAACGGGAATCCCAGGGTCACCGCGATTCCACTGAGCGCAGACACGACCGTCGTAACATCCGAGACATCTACCATCGCGCTCGCCTTGCGGTCCCTCATTCCCTCCCTCAACCTAAACCAATTCCCCCAAATCCCCGGTCCGGACACCCATGGGTCCGCTGCCCGGGGGATTTCGGTTAGACGCGTACGGTCATTATCGCCGGCCCGTTGGGCACCACCGTTGCGAGAGATCGAGACGGCCCTGGCGCATGGGAACGTGCGTCGGCCCGGACTTCTGACGTTGCCCGCGGGCCGAGCTCGCGCCGCCGTGGTCGCCCTTCACCCCGCCGACAACCCATCGCGACGTCAACTGCTATTCGACCACCTCGCGAGAGTGTTACCCTCATCGGGAATCGCCGTACTGCGTTATGATCGTCGTCCGGATCCTAGGGGCCGCGGTGTCCCGTTTCGAGACCAAGTCGCCGACGCTTTGGCGGGACTGCACCATCTTCGAGGCCTAGGTCCGCTCGCGGGTCTGCCGGTCGGAATCTGGGGGTGGAGCCAGGGAGCCTGGATAGGCGCGCTAAGTGCCACGGTCGCCGGCGGTCCAGATTTCCTGATCCTGCTCGAGTGCACCGGGGTGACTCCCGCCGCACAGATGAGATACGGTACGGACGAACACCTGCGCAGGGCTGGCTTCGGGAACACGGCGCGGGCCGAGCTACGGGCTCTGCGGATCGCATTCGAGAACGCAATCCGGACGCCCTCCACCCGAGGAGATTTCGAACGGATGCTCCGACGGAACCGAGCGAAGGCCTGGTTTCCCCTCGCCTACCTTCCGGCGAGAATGCCCAGTCGTCCTCAGTGGCCGGACATGGACTTCGACCCCCGTCCCGTATTCGCTCGGGTCGAGTGCCCGGTCCTGCTCTTCTACGGTGAACGTGACGAATGGAGCCCCATCGACGAGAGCATCGCAGCCTGGAAAAACGCAAGACGCCTTTCGGGCAATCGCTCGATTCGGATCGTCCGGCTCCCCGGAACCGGTCACGGTCCCACGCTCGAGAAAGCTCGCGACTCCGAGTCGGTCAGCCCTCTCTACACGGGGACCCTGACCAGGTGGTTGGGCCGCATTGGCCGAGCCTGACGACCCCCGCATGGTATCCTCGGTTTCACGTGCCAGTCAGCCACGGCAACTTCCGCCGCTCGCGTCCGGGGGCGGGGCACGGTCTTCCAGACCGGAGGACTCTCGGACGTCAGGTCTGTCACCCGAGCGGGATCGGCACTCGATTGACGGAACAGGATTTATCAAGACAAGCCCGATGGCGAAAGCCGTGACGCGCAGGCCGAAGATCGCAGTGGAATCAATCACACCCTTCCTATGGTACAATGACCGAGCCGAAGAAGCCGCCAGATTCTACACTTCGATCTTCACGGGTTCGAGGATCACGAACGTCCATTATTCGGGGGACGCGAGGCCGGGAACGAAGGCCACCGCCTTGCTGGTTACCTTCGAGCTCAGCGGTCAGACCTTCATGGCGTTGAATGGGGGCCCGCACTACAAGTTCACCCCCGCCGTGTCGATTTTCGTCAGCTGCAAGAGTCAGAAAGAAGTCGACGTTCTCTGGGAAGCACTTTCGAGCGGCGGAAAGAAAGGCCGATGCGGCTGGCTCGAGGACAGATTTGGTCTATCCTGGCAGGTCATCCCGACCCGTCTGGGTGAGCTCATGGGCGACGAAGACGAGGAGAAGGCGGCCCGAGTCGTGGCGGCCATGCTCAAAATGACGAAGATCAACGTGAAGGCGCTCGAGAAGGCCTACCGCGGTCGGTGAGCTCGGCCGCACCGACGCGAGGTTTGGCGAGCGAGGTAACACCCCTCGTCAAACCTACCCTCGGTCGAGGGGAGCTTCCAGTCCTCCGCAAGAACTATACCGCGACCCCCGCCAGAAAGGCCCGAGGCGTGCGACGCAGGAACGTTCCTGGGCGCGAGGCGGGAGAGGCGAGGGGGCGTGAGTTTCGAGGACCTAAAGATACGGGAGTTGAGCCGGCTTACCGGGCAATGGACCCCCCCGATCGGTGCCATGGGGGGGCCGCCGGCCCACGAACTCTACCGGGAACTCGTGCTGTATGCTGGACTCCAGCTATTCCGGGACGCCAAGTCGAACCCGTGGGTTGTCCTGCGCGATGGCACCCAGCGGCATGCGTTTTCCGTGCCGAGTCGCGAGCTACGAGGCGCCCTTGACCGGTTCCGAATGCGCCGAAATCTGCGCCCCGTTCCGGAGTCCGATATCGATGAGTTCACGCGGATCGTGGAAGCCCGCATTTCTGACCCGGACGTCGAGATTCCCCTTCTTAGGTCGCCCGTGGTAGAACGGTCTACTATCCCTGCACCTAGGTTACCGGCCACCCCCGATGTGGTTCAGCGCGAAGAGCTGACGAATCAGATAGACTCCTTCCTACTGGACCTCGCCGACCTGGACCGAGACCCAGCCGAGCCGGAGGAGTCTCTAACCGCCCCTGAGAAACCCGAAGGACCGACGCCCGAACCGATCCCAGTTGCGGTCCCCGCGTTCGAGGTCGAGACAGCGATCTCGGGCGCCCGGCGCCTTCCCCCGCGCCCCGAGGCGAACCCTCCGCAGTTTGTTCACGTTCTGCGAGAGCTCGTCCACGACGGCACCTGGATGGGTACCACCCGAGAACTCTCCGAGCTGACCGGCGAAGACTCGTTCAACCTGTTCGACTCCCTCCTCAAGCATCGTTCCGAGCTCGAGGAAAGTGGGATTCTTCTCACGGTCATCGAAGTGGGAGATGGCTATCGGTGGCTGGCCGTCGATCGGGCCAAGGTCCACAACGCCGAAGACGCGCTGCCGACGAACGAGCGAGCTCTCCCGGCCCAGTGAATCATGGCCCTCCACGTGCGACGAGACCCCTTTAGTGGCCGAGCGCTCCTGGGCTCAGCGCGCACCGGCTGCGGACGGAACCGTCAGCCCGGCCCCCGTCCTTTCGCCGCAACCGCCGCTCGACCCTTCGATAAGGTTCGCTGACCGCGGTGGGCCGATCGCGCTGGCCCGAGCTCATATCCTCAGGGTAACCGTCGGCTTGCTCTCGCCGTCCCCGCCGATACGCCACCTCTTCGGCTACCTGAATCTCGATGGGGCCGAGTCGGATTCCCTGCCATATCGTCCCGCGGGCCAAAGTCCTTGGTGCGCTTCCGACGCTTTCGACTGAACTCAGGCCCTGCGTCGCGTTCCGGGAAGGGGTCTAACATGAGTAACCTCGTCGTCGCAGCATCGGGCGCACAGCGCTAGCGTGACCCCGGAGGGTCGCTTCGGTTTACGAAGGAACCCACCGACCATAGCCCGGAAGCCGTCGGTCGACGGGTCGGATTCAGGTCTGTCGACATGGAGCCGGCCCAACCCTGCCCCCGAAAGACCGTCCCACGGGCGAGCGGTCGATTCGGACGGGGTGAATCGCGTGACTAGGCGGCCGTTGAGGAAGCGTTTCGCCCGTGCTCCCGACCCCCCCGCCGTGTGGCCAGGGAACCGTCCCAGGTCTCCGTCGAGCGAGAGGCTGTCACGTATGGGACAACCGATTCGATCAGTCGGTTCTCAGCCACGCGCAAATGGCCTTCCAAGGTCGACCGGGTCACACCCATGCTGCGGGCGATGCCTTCGGTCGTGGTAAGGCGGGGAGTTCGATAGTAGCCGGTCCGGTGCGCTTGGACAAGAGCCTCGACCTGCCTCCGGGTGAGTCCGCCGCCGGGCGAGTGCGACCAGACAGTGGTAGCGAGCGCCTCCAGGGGCAGCTCGGCCTTTCGAAGGACCTCTATCGTCCCTCGCCGGGAGACCGCTCGAAGCAGGCGTCGCGCATCCTCGCCTCCAAAGCTGACGATCCGGAAATACCCCCATCCGTCCAGGTCGGCCCAGGGTGGGGCCAGGTGGCAGTGACTCTGCTCGAAGACCGGGTTCAGACCCTCGGTGGAGTCGAAGTGTGGATACAGGAGGAACACCCGTCCGCGAGGGGATCCAACCGAACTGACGATTCCCACTCCGGCTTCACGCAAGTACCGCTCGATCGAATCCAGGAGTTCCGGTTCCCGGGTCGGAGCCTCGAGAACGAGCCGGTCTCGGACGCACCACGCGTAGAACGGGGCGCCCGGAAATCGAGCCGAAAGATCCACCAGAGGGTACTTGTAACGGCAGCGGAAAGAGACCTCCCAGAGCCTCACGCTAGGCTAGCGCCGACGCTGATAGATAAGGAATCAACACCGGCCGAGCTCCTCCCCGAGACGACCCTAGCCGCGGGGCGGCGTTTCGGGAAAAGTCCTTTAGGATTCGAGCGCCCTCGGGGAGCGGGGCAAATCAATGGAGCCGGAAATCGACGTGGTCCGGAGTACGGAGTTGATTGCTTCCGGTTCCACGCCCGGGATCGTCCGGTATCCGGCCTTCGATGCGGGTGGACTCCTCATCTCGGAGTCACGAATCGCGAGAGGCGTGGTGTCGGCCTGGCACCACCACGGGGGTCGCGCGCTCTTCGGCCGCATCGTTTCCGGTCGGTTGAACCTCGAATTCGGACCAGGCGGGGTGCGAACGGTTCAGCTCCAGGAAGGGGACTTCTTCCGGATTCCGGCGGGGTTGATACACCGCGACGTGAATCCAAGCTCTGAAGTCGATGCGGCGGTTGTGGCCGTCCTCTTCGGAGAAGGTCCGAGCACGGTCAACGTTGCCGCGCCGAGCGATGAATAGTGGGCGGGGGTCCAG
>Ga0316363_10002632_pt1 | contig 13520 bp, 14 predicted proteins | sample Sb_taG_3_FD_200459 | JGI IMG/M metagenome (GOLD analysis project Ga0316363, IMG submission 200459) | Peat soil microbial communities from Weissenstadt, Germany - Sb_50d_a_PC metaG (v2) (version 2) | ecosystem: Environmental > Terrestrial > Soil > Wetlands > Peat | place: Germany: Weissenstadt...
TCGATGCCGACTATCGCGATCGCGGTGTTTGAGTTCTGAGACATGGCGTGCTCCTTGTCTTTGGCGCCCCTTGCCAGCTTCGATCGCTGGCGGGGCAGGAGCACGGCCGGACCATTCCATTACCGGACATTGGCGAACCGTCGATGATGAGTTTATTATTTTAAGTCCTAACTATCAATTATGTTCAAAAGCTATGGTACGGCATCGAAGGTGCTAATTTGCTTTTTGGAGACGGCTTAAGGAGAATCATTATGCCAAAGTACATTTGGCTAATCGGCATCATGGTCATGTCGAGTTTTCTCTTATACCATGTGCCTCGGGTTGATGCAGCCGAATACTCCATCCGATTTGGCAAGCTTCAAGGCAGCGACCACAAAACGGTCGCCCCCACCACAAATATAAAATTGTGCAACAGATCGACTGGCTATCAATTTGGGTACGAGATCGTCCCGCATAGCAGCGATTCATATGAATATTATACAATACTCTATTTGCCGACACCGCCTGCGACGGTTGGTCCGGGTATGAAAAATCCGGCCATAAGCGAAGGAGGAAAAGAAATTAAAATGCAGGCAAAACGTGCAAGCGGTCCTGCGGTTCAGTCGTTCGTCTTCGATGCCGGAGACCCAACCGGCCCCTGGAAGTTTGACGTTGTTGTTCAAGACTCAGTGGTCGCGACAATCAAATTTGACGTTGTCCGCCCCCGCTGCTCGATAGGTTTGCTGGCCAGATCACCGGCGTTGCACGAGAGTCGCCGCAGCGCATAGTCGCCGACCCCAAGAGCGTCGAGCGCGACTTGGCTCGTCTTGTGCTCAGTGTCGTCGAACTGCTGCGCAAGCTGCTCGAGCGCCAGGCCGTGCGGCGCGTGGAGAATGGCACTCTGAGCGAAGAGGAGATTGAGCGCTTAGGTGAAACCCTGCTTAAGCTCGAAGCCCGTATGGGCGAACTCAAGGCGGCGTTCGGTCTAGGAGACCAGGAATTGACTCTGGATTTGGGCCCGCTTCGCGATCTGATTTCGGAATGCGAGTAGATTGATCCGGTGCGATAGTCGTGCCACGACCGGCGAGGCTCGTTAATTCCGACCGAAGTCCGCTCATGGCTTTTTCGCACCGCATCGACGATCGCTACTTCGAGGACTATGTCGAGGGCGACGTTCATGCCTTCGGCAGCATCGCCGTCGAGGCGGACGAGATCATCGCCTTCGCGAGGCGGTTCGATCCGCAGCGTTTTCACACCGACCCGGAGGCAGCCAAGCAGACGCCGTTCGGCGGCCTCATCGCCAGCGGCTGGCATACCGCTGGACTGATGATGCGGCTTTATGCTGAGCACTATCTGACCCACGTCGCGAGCCTTGCCTCCCCCGGTCTCGACGAGCTGCGCTGGGTCAAGCCGGTGCGGCCGGGCGACCGGTTGTCGGTACGCGTGACCGTGTTCAAAACGACGCCGCCAAAATCCAAGCCGGATCGCGGCGCGGTCGCGTCATTTGTCGAAGTTTTCAATCAGGCCGGGGAGGTTGTGATGACGCTAAAGTGCGTCAACATAATCGCACGGCGGCCGCAGTCCTGACCCGCTGTCGCAGGCGGGCTATCGCTTCTGCATGAGACGTTGCCGGATCGGCAGCGGGCGATCCACGGCCAGCCGTTTCCGTGCAGGATCAAATTCGCGCAGCGGCTCGACTTCTACCAATGTTGCGAAACTTCGCCGGGCCAATTGTTGATACTGACGGGTACCCTCGATCTTCATTGCCAGGTCATCAACCGTCAATTCCCGCAGAATTCGCGCCGGCACACCGGCGACCAGGTGTTTTGGCGGAATCTTGGCGCCCGCCTTGACGAAGCTCATCGCCGCGACAATGGAGGATTCGCCAACCGTTGCATGGTCCATGACGACGGCATTCATTGCCACCATGGCGTTGGTGCCGATATGAGCGCTATGGATAATCGCGCCATGGCCGATGTGGCCGTCCCGACCTATGACCAGATCAAATCCCGGCATGCTATGCAGCGTACAATTATCCTGAACGTTGCAGCCATCCTCAAGAACGACGCGGCCAAAGTCGCCGCGTAATGATGCACACGGGCCGACATAGCATCCCGCTCCGACAATGACGTCACCGATCAGAACTGCGTCGGGATGCACGAAGGCCGTTGGATCAATGACGGGTACGACACCGTCTATGGCATAGGTCTTGTACCGGCGAGCGTGCATGGCGATATTTTTTTAGGCCGACAGCGACGATGCCGCCAACTTTGCCCGAGCATCTTGTAGCGCCGGCGCGGCAATGTCTCTTGACATGGATCAAGCGCAGAACAAGCTACAAGAAAAACGCAGTGCCATCGTCTGTTCAATCCACTTTGCCAACAAGAAAGCTCGGATGTCCAAGCATTCCACGAACGGTCTGCAGGCGCCGCCATGCCAGGGACCGGATCCGCTTCCCCGTGCGCCGCGCTTTCGCATGCCGCGCGGCGCCTGCGATTGCCATGCTCATGTCATCGGCTCGCGCGAACGCTATCCGTTTACGGCTGCGCGCAGCTATACGCCGCCGCCGGCGCCCGAGCAGGCTTATTTGGCCATGCACAATGCGCTCGGGATCGAGCGCGGCGTGCTGGTGCAGGTGAGCGTGCATGGCACCGACAATCGGCTGCTTGTCGAAACACTGCGGCGGCATCCGCAGCGGCTGCGCGGCATCGCCGTCGTCACGCCCGACGTTGCGGAAGCCGAACTCGACGTCCTCGATGCCGCCGGGGTCCGCGGCCTACGCTGCAACGAGTTGTTCGGCGGTGGTGTCGGATTGGAAGCGCTGGAGACGCTGGCCAGACGCATTGCGCGCCGCGGCTGGCATCTTCAGCTCTTGATCGACGGGCGGCGTCTGCCATCGATCTCCGCGCGGCTGGCGCGGCTGCCCGTGCCCTTCGTCATCGATCACATGGGCTGTATCGCGACTGCTGGCGGTCTCGACGATGCGGGTTTCCAGGAGCTGTGCAAGCTTTTGCAAGAGGCCGACTGCTGGGTCAAGATTTCGGGCGCGAACCGTATCGCGTCGGAACCGATCCCCTACGGCGACACAATACCCTTCGCGCGGGCACTTGTTGCGGCGCGGCCGGAGCGCGTGGTTTGGGGCTCGGACTGGCCGCATGTTGCGATCGAGGGGCCCATGGTCAACGACGGCGTCCTTCTCGACCTTCTCGCGGAATGGGTCCCCGATGAGGCGTCGCGCACCCGTATCCTGGTGGACAATCCCGCGGCGCTGTACGGCTTCTGAGCTGATCCGGCCTCGCGTCGAGCTGCGCCGCAGAAAACGAAGGTCGACGCGATGACGTGGTCTAAGCCAGATGCGGCGGAGAGTGCGGCAGCCTTACTGCGCCGTTAACCCGCCATCGAGCACGAACTCGGCGCCAGTGACAAAGGCTGATTCATCCGACAGCAGATAGATGCAAAGCGCCGCGACCTCGGCGGGCGTGCCAAAGCGGCCGAGCGGCACCGAAGCGGCCAGCCGCTCGCGGGCGCGGGACGGATCGCGGAATTGCGCGATCATGCCGTCCGCCATCGGGCCTTCGATGAAGGCCGGGTGCAGCGAATTGCAGCGCACCGCGGGCTTTTGTCGGGCGCCGTGCAGCGCCACCGATTTGGTCAGAAGCCGTACGCCACCTTTCGAGGCGTTGTATGCCGCGAAGTTACGCCCTCCGACCAGCCCGGAGACCGATGAGATGTTGACGATCGAGCCGCCGCTCCGCCGCAACAGCCGCATGGCGTACTTGCAGCCGAGAAACGTGCCGTCGAGATTGATCGCCATGACGCGGCGCCAAGTCGCATAGTCGGTATCCTCGACGGTGCCGAGCGCCACGATGCCGGCGGCGTTGACCAGACCATCAAGCCGTCCGACGTCTTGCTCGATGGCGGCGATGGTCCGCGTCCAGTCCTCTTCCGAAGTGACGTCGAGGGCATGATCGAGATCCCGGCGACCGGGAAGATCGCTGGTGACCGCAATGCCGCCGCTCAGTGCCACAGCCTCGACGACCGCCGATCCGATCGCGCCTGCCGCGCCGGTCACCAGGACGACCTTGTCTTTTACGCTGTTCATCCTTTTCTGTCCTTGTCTGCCAAACCATCGTAGCCAAACCCCCGCCGCTTAAAGCAAGCATTAAAAGTGGGGAATCGACGCTGTGCCTAGTCCGTCCCGACGGCTTCGCGATCAATCACCAAAATACGGCAGCTCAGTTTTTCCGGGAAGCCGGGGCGACGTCCGAGCAGAAATGCTCCGGTGATTCGCTCGCAGTTTCGGACCAACCGAGTTTTCTGCGGGCCTGGTCGCTGAGCCGTTCAACCGTCCAAGGCGGATCCAGGACGCGCCGGACGCGAATCGATGCCGCCTCACGGAAGCGATGACGCAGGATATCGTTGATCTGCTGCAATAGTGCGTCAGCGAAGGGGCACGCCGCCGAGGTCGTCGTGAATTCCACTTCGATGCCCGTTGTGCTCCAGTCGGCGCGATACACCATGCCCATGTCGACGATGCCGATGCCAAGCTCTGGATCCTCGATCTCGTTGAGGATGTGTGTGAGGTCATCTTGCATATTGCGGCTCACGTTCGGGTGGCGCGCGTGTCGCGCGCCTCCAGGTCCGATCGATCAGCATCGAGGCGTCAAAGGTATGGGTACATTTACAGTTTTCCTTTAAACGCCGAGACCAACGTGAAACGTGCCTTCCCAAAATTTCCGCAGCTTCCCCTTGATTTAAGTCAATGAAATACCCCAGTGACTGGACCACAGGATGTAATTGGCCGGATGCGTGCCACTAACCAATTGAAATGCGACACTAAATGGCTCGCGCGTCGAGCAACACGGGCGAGATCGGGGCATTCGTCTGTCCTTGGTTCAATTTCCAGCGTCGCCCCCGTTCATTGATCGGCATATCATTGAAGGCCGCGGCGCCAGGCGGCGCCATGTTCGAATCAATCGAGGAGAGCGTTTCATGTCGGTTTTGCTGCCGCAGGGTTGGGCGCCTCCCATCGGATACGCCAACGGAATCACAGTCGCTGCCGGACGCATTGTGTTCATCGCCGGTCAAGTCGGCTGGAACGAACAGCAGCAATTTGGTAGCGAGCACCTGGTGCCGCAATTCGAGCAGGCGCTCAAAAACGTGATCGCCGTGCTGGCGGAGGCCGGTGGAACGCCCGACCATATTTGCCGTATGACGGCCTATTGCATCGACCGGCCGGCCTACCTTGCGGAGCGAGCCGAGTTAGGGCGGATATGGCATCGTTTGATGGGAAAGCATTATCCAGCCATGAGCATGATCTTCGTCGCCGATCTGCTTGACCATCCCGCCAAGATCGAGCTCGAGGCGACCGCCGTGATACCCGCGGCCAAAGCCGACTGACGGTTGCATTGGGCTGGAAGCGCGCCGCATCGCGGAATGAGACAATTACCGCCGACCTGCTCTAATGTTGATTGCTCGTGTGGGCATCGGCGCGCTGCGCGTTCCAATTCGCCTGGTTTTCCCGCTCCCACTGCAGGATGCGCTCACGCAGCGACTGGCATCTTTCTTCGATAGCCGCGTTGAACAGCGAGTCCTGCTTTTCGTTCCATACCGCCTCGATGTCCGCCCAGTCTTCGGGTCGCAAGGCCTTGATGGCAATCGGAAACAGGTCTCGTTCCTCCATTTCCATGTGTTTGCGTTCCAGGTCGATGAAGTCGCGCATCGTGTTATGGAACGTCTGCCGGAGGATATCATGATCGGTCAGGATGCTCCTGACCACCTGAGCGACCCGTCGTAAGCGCTTGCCTTCATTCTGATGCTCGACTTCGAGGTCGCCGACGCTTTCGGCCGCGACGGAGTCGCGCAGCTGCAGTTTCTCGAAGATCATGTCCTCTTTCGGATGATGGCAGCAATCGGGATAGTCCTCAAAATAACGGATGACCCCCTGTATAACTTCATAATCGGGCCGCTCGTTGCGGTCGAAAACACTTAATTCATGCTCCAGAACGAGAAGCAATTCTTCGATGTTGCGATGTTCTTCGCGTAAAGTCTCAATAATTCTTGTCATGGATGAACGTCCAATATTCCCTTGTACAATATACGCAATCCGGTCGCCTCCATTGCGCTAGATCAATGACACCGGCAGGATTGGCGGCCGGTGCCTCCGGCTGCTGCGATCGCGGTCCGAGAGCTGTTCCCGCTGTTGCCCTTGCTTTCCAGGTCCGATCTCGACGGCACCGTTGTTCGGCGAGCGTCGTGGGGCCGCGGAGCGCCGACCCCTTGATCTTAAGGGACGCGAAGCGTCTTGAGTTAGATCAATTTCGGCTTTACCAGCACTGATAGTCTCCACAGAATTTACCTTGGGAGGATAACAACATGGCACGCAATCATATCGTCGCGGCAATCGGCATCGGTGTGTCGATGCTGTTCGCCGCTTCCCACCAGGCGTCGGCGCAGACCAAGATCGGCGCGGTGCTTTCGGTCACCGGCCCGGCGTCGTTTCTCGGTGATCCGGAGAAGAAGACGCTGGAAATGTACGTCGATGCCATCAACGCCAAGGGCGGGGTCAATGGCCAGAAGCTCGAGCTCGTCATCTACGACGACGGCGGCGACGCCAACAATGCGCGCACGTTCGCAACGCGCCTAGTCGAGGAAGACAAGATCGCGGCGATGGTCGGTGGCACCTCAACCGGCGCGACACTGGCGATGATACCCGTTTTCGAGGAGGCGCAGATCCCCTTCATCTCGTTGGCCGGCGCGGTGCAGATCATTGAGCCGGTGCGGAAGTGGGTGTTCAAGACGCCGCACACCGACAGGATGGCTTGTGAAAAGATCTTTGCCGATCTCAAGCATCGCAATCTGACGACGATCGCAATTATTTCGGGCACCGACGCGTTCGGCAAATCGATGCGCGACCAATGCATCGCGGTGGCGCCGAAGTACGGCGTCAGCATCGCCCACGAAGAGACCTACGGCCCGCGCGACAGCGATATGACGCCGCAGCTCACCAATATCAAGAATGCCGCGGGCGTGCAGGCGGTGGTCAACACCGGGTTCGGCCAAGGTCCGGCGATCGTGACGCGCAACTATCGCCAACTCGGCATCACGGTGCCGCTCTATCAGAGTCACGGCGTTGCTTCGAAGCAGTTCATCGATCTCGCGGGCGCCGCGGCAGAAGGCGTCCGCCTGCCGGCGGCGGCGCTGCTCGTCGCCGAGAAATTGCCCAATAGCGATCCGCAAAAGCCGGTCGTCGTGAACTATTCGCGCGAGTATCAGCAAAAGACCGGGCAAGCGGTGTCGACCTTCGGCGGTCATGCTTATGACGGCCTGATGATCCTGACGCAGGCGATGCAGCGGGCAAAGAGCGCCGACAAGGCGCAAGTGCGCGACGAGATCGAAAAGACCAAAGGCTACATCGGCACCGGCGGCATCGTTAACATGTCGCCGACCGATCACCTCGGCTTGAATCTATCTGCCTTCCGCATGCTCGAGATCAAGAACGGAGATTGGACCCTGGTGCCCGACGCCGGCTCATGAAGAGGCGGGCGAGCAGGCCGGTGGCCCGCTCGCCTGACCGGGCAACGACGACAAAAGCGACAGCGCGGGGCGGCTTGATCCGATGGCTGAATTTCTGCAATTCGCCTTCTCGGGACTAACGGTCGGAGCGGTCTACGCGCTTGTCGCTCTTGGCTTCACTCTCATTTACAACGCCTCCGGCGTCGTGAACTTCGCCCAGGGCGAATTCGTGATGCTAGGCGGGATGTCGACGGTGTTCCTGGCTCTTGCCGGAATGCCGTTGCCATTCGCAGCGCTGATTGCAGTGGTCGTCGCGGTCGCCATCGGGCTTGTGCTGCATCGCTTCGCCATCGAGCCGGCGCGCGGAGCGGGGCCGGTTACGCTGATCATGATCACGATCGGCGCCTCGATTTTTCTACGCGGTGCGGCGCAGATTGTCTTCGACAAGCGCTTTCATAGTCTGCCGCCGTTGTTCGGCGCCGACCCGATCCGTTTCGGTGGCGCCGCCATCCTGCCGCAGAGCCTGGTGGTGCTTGCCGGTGCGGTCGTCGTTGTCACGCTGCTGTGGGCGGTGATCGATCGCACTCTGCTCGGCAAGGCGGTCATCGCCACGGCAGCCAACCGGCTTGCGGCGCGTCTCGTCGGCATCAACACCCGGCGCATCGTCGATTTCTCGTTCGCCGTATCGGCAGCGATTGGCGCTATTGCAGGAATCCTCGTCACGCCGATCACGTTGACCAGTTATGACGTCGGAACGTTGCTGGCGCTCAAGGGATTTGCCGGTGCCATGCTCGGCGGCATGGGCAGCGCCTTCGGCGCCGTGGTCGGTGGGCTGCTGCTTGGTTTGCTGGAAGCGTTCAGCGCGGGTTACATCTCTTCGAATTACAAGGATGCGGTCGCATTCCTGGTTATCCTGGCGGTACTGTTCATGATGCCGCAGGGCCTGCTCGGTCGAGCCCAGGTCGAGCGGGTGTGAGCATATGCGTGCGCTGCTCGATCATCGTCTGGCGCCGGCCGTAGCGATCGCGGTGATTCTCCTGCTGCTGCCGCTGGTCTTCCCATCGACCTATTATTACCGGATCGCGGCGCTCGTCTTTATCTTCGCATTGGCGAGTCTCGGCCTCAATCTTCTGATGGGCTTCGCCGGACAGGTCAGCCTGGGCCACGCCGGCTTTCTCGGCATCGGGGCCTATGCCGTTGCGATCGGGGCGACCCATTTGGGCCTGCCGTGCTGGCTCAGCATCCTCGGCGGCGCGTCGCTGTCGGGCCTGATCGCATTCACCGTCGGCCGGCCGATACTTCAGCTCAAGGGCCAATATCTTGCGGTGGCCACTCTCGGATTCGGGCTCCTGGTCGCCATCGTGCTGACCAACGAAGCCGCTTGGACCGGCGGCCCGGACGGCATGTTGGTACCGCATCTTGTGCTATTCGGGTTTCCGCTGCACGGCCCGCGAGCATGGTATTGGATCGGCGGGGTCACGTTTGTCATCGGCACGGCGCTGGCGCTGAATCTCGTCGATAGCCCGATGGGCCGAGCGTTGCAGGCGATCCATGACAGCGAAGTCGCCTCACGGATGCTTGGCATCGATGTCGCTCGGCAGAAGCTGGCGATCTTTGTTATTTCCGCGATCTATGCCTCGGTCGCCGGCTCGTATCTCGCGCTGCTCAATGAGCTTGTCACGCCCGACGTTTCAGGTTTCCTGCGGTCGATCGAACTTGTGGCCATGGTGGTCCTCGGCGGCATGGGTTCGGTGGTCGGCTCGTTGGTCGGCGCCACGCTGCTGGTCGTGCTGCCGCAGGTGCTGACGCTGCTCCATGAATATGAGCAGATGGTGCTGGGCATCGTTGTGATGGGCTTCATGATTTTCCTGCGGCACGGCATTGTCCAGGGAATCGCCGCTGTCTTCGGGCGGACGCGAACGTGACGGCTCTCGAGGTCGAGCGTCTGTCGATCGCCTTCGGCGGCGTGCGCGCCGTGAGCGACGTCAGCCTCAGCGTCCCGTTCGGGTTAGTTTTCTCGATCATCGGTCCCAATGGGGCGGGCAAGACCACACTGCTCAACCTGATCTCGGGCGTCTATGCGCCGCAGGATGGCTACGTGCGGCTCGGCGGCGAGGACGTCACCGGGCTGGCGCCGCATCTGCTGGCGCGACGCGGCCTGTCGCGCACCTTTCAGAACCTGCAGCTGTTCTTACGCATGACCGTGCTGGACAACGTCATGGTCGGCCGTCATCGCCACGAGAGCACGGGGACCCTGTCCGATCTGCTGCATTTGCCGTCGGTCGGTCGGCAGAACCGGCAAACGCGCGAGGTGGCGCGATCGGTGCTGGCCCGGGTCGGTCTTGCCGCCCATGCGGATCGCCCTGCCGGATCGCTCGCCTTCGGCGACCTCAGACGTCTGGAAATTGCCCGCGCCCTTGCCAGTGAACCGAAAGTGTTGCTGCTCGATGAGCCCGCCGCGGGCTGCAATCCGGTGGAGACCGGGCAACTCGACGGCATCATCCGATCCATCGTCAAGGATGGCGTCACCGTGGTGCTGGTGGAGCACGACATGCGGCTGGTCATGAACATATCCGACCGCATTCACGTTCTCGCCAACGGCAAGACCCTGGCCGAGGGCACCGCCGCCGAAGTGCGGTCGAATGCGGCGGTCGTCGAAGCCTATCTCGGCGTTCACGGCTCACAGGAGGCCGCGCGTGCTTTCGGTTGAGAACCTTGCCAGCGCCTACGGCCGCATCGAGGTCTTGCACGGCGTTTCGATGGAGGTACGCAGCGGCGAAATCGTCGCCCTGGTCGGTGCCAACGGCGCCGGAAAAACGACCTTGCTACGCGCGATCTCCGGTGTGCAGCCGATCACCGCCGGACGCGTCATCTTCAGCGGTCAACCGATCGAAGCGCTGCCGGCCCACGTTCGCGTGGCGCTTGGGATTGTCCAGGTGCCCGAAGGCCGCCAGCTGTTTGCGCCATTGTCGGTCGAGGACAATCTCAAGCTCGGATCCTGGTCGCGCCGCGCCGTCGACTTCAGCGCCGAGCTGGCCCGCATCTATGGGCTGTTTCCGGTGCTCGGCGCGCTGCGCCGTTCCGCCGCCGGCACGCTTTCCGGCGGGCAGCAGCAAATGCTCGCCATCGGCCGGGCGCTGATGGCGAAACCGCGGCTCCTTCTGCTTGACGAGCCTTCGCTCGGGCTGGCGCCGATCCTGGTCGATCAGATTCTTGAAATCATCCGCGGTTTCAAGCGGGACGGGGTCACGGTGCTTTTGATCGAACAGAATGCGCGTGCCGCGCTGGCCATTGCCGATCGCGGATACGTCCTTGAAACCGGCAGGGTCACGGCGACCGGAACTGCGGCAGATGTTCAGGCGGACGAGCGCGTGCGCGCGGCGTATCTCGGCGTGTGAGCCTAGTCGATTCCGATTGATCTGAATCAATTTGTCGGCGGCCGTCCGTAATTATCATGGGAAACTGGGAGGAAACGTGATGAAGAACAGTCTTCAGCCCGGAATCTCGAAAGTCCGCCGCCTGGTCGTCGACAACGAACGCACGATCAGCTTCATGGGCGAGGAAGGCCGCGTCTACGGCACGCCCTGGTTTTGCCGCGACGTCGAACAGACCTGCCGCGAAATCCTGCTCGATCACGCCGATGCAGGCGAGGAGTCCGTCGGCATGGAAGTGGTTCTCCGGCATACCGCACCGACATTGCTCGGGATGGAGGTCGAGATCACCGCGACCGTGAGCGCAGTTGATGGCCGCAAGGTGACTTTCGACGTATCCGCCAAGGATGAGCTTGAATCGATCGGCGGCGGCACCCACACACGGTTTGTCGTCGACGTCGGGAAATCCCACGAGCGACTTAAGGCGAAGGCCGCCAAGCGCGCGGCGGCGCGCGTCAGTTGAAATGGATGCATCATGGTTGCCGCCAACCTCGGCCGCGAACGCACCGTTTCCACCTACTGCTACCAGTGCGTGGCCGGTCCTGACCTGCTGAAAGTCCGCATCGAGGACGATGTCGCGACGGAGGTGCTGCCGAATTTCGACGCGGCTGGAATCCCTCCAGCCGGCGGCAAAGTTTGCGTCAAGGCGTTCGGCTTGATCCAAAAATCGTACAATCCCAATCGCATCCTCCACCCGATGAAGCGGACGAACGCGAAGAAGGGCCGCGGCGAGGATCCCGGGTTTGTCAGAATCTCCTGGGACGAGGCGCTCGATCTCGTCGCTGAGAAGCTCAAGGCGGCGCGCGCCGCAGGGCTTACTGACGCGTCAGGGTACCCGCGCCTCGCCGTCAGTTTCGGCGGCGGCGGCACGCCGGTTGCCTATATGGGAACGCTCCCCGCGCTGCTGGCTGCCTGGGGGCCGATCGACATGAGCTTCGGCGGCGGCCAGGGCGTCAAGTGTACCCACTCGGAGCATCTCTACGGCGAATTTTGGCATCGCGCCTTTACCGTTTCGCCGGACACGCCGCTCTGTGACTATGTAATTTCGTTCGGCGGCAACGTCGAAGCATCCGGCGGGGTTTGCGGCGTCAAGCGTCATGCCGATGCGCGCAAGCGCGGCATGAAGCGGGTCCAGGTCGAGCCGCATCTTTCCGTGACCGGCGCCTGCTCCGCCGAGTGGATCCCGATCAAGCCGAAGACCGACGCGGCCTTCCTATTCGCGCTGCTGCACGTGTTCTTGCACGAGCAGCCGCGGGAACGGCTGGATATCCAATTCCTGAAACATCACACATCGTCGCCCTATCTGGTCGGTCCGCAGGGCTTTTTCCTGCGCGACCCGAAGGAGCGCAAGCCGCTGGTGATCGACAAATCCAGCGGCCGCGCCGTGCCCTATGACACGCCGGGAATCGATCCCGCGCTCGAAGGTGTCTTCACGCTCGACGGTATCGAGCTTGGTCCAGACCACGAGGTCACCGAGCATCATGCCGTGCAGGTCAGTCCATCGTTCGACCGCCTCGTTCGCCATGTGAGCGGCTATTCGCCCGAATGGGCGAGCGCGATCTGCGATGTCGAGGCGCAAACCATCCGTCGCATCGCCGACGAGTTTCTCGCCCATGCACGCATCGGGGAAACGATCGAGATCGAGGGCGAGACGCTGCCACTGCGGCCGGTGGCAATTTCACTCGGCAAGACGGTGAATAGCGGTTGGGGCGGCTACGAATGCTGCTGGGCGCGCACGCTGCTCGCCTGCCTGGTCGGGGCGCTGGAAGTTCCGGGTGGAACGCTCGGCACCACAGTGCGTCTCAATCGTCCCGCCGATAACCGCTGGTCGAGCGTGCGGCCGGGCCCCGACGGCTTCATGGACTATCCCATGAACCCGACGAGCAAAAAGGATTGGGTCTCGCATCCATCCGTGCGCAACGCCTATCGGACCTTGGTGCCGCTGGTCGGCAACTCGCCCTGGAGCCCGGCGCTCGGCCCGACCCATCTCGCCTGGATGATGCAGGCCCACGATTTCGACCATCTGCCGCACGCCACGCAGCCTGACGTGTGGCTGGTGTACCGTTCCAACCCGGCGATCTCGTACTGGGACAGCAAGGCCCTGAGCGCGGCGATGGCGCGCTTTCCCTTCACCGTCTGCTTTGCCTACACGCAAGACGAAACCAATTACATGGCCGACGTGCTGCTGCCGGACTGCACGGATCTGGAAGGACTGCAATTGCTGCGGATCGGCGGCACGAAATATATCGAGCAGTTCTGGGACCACCAGGGTTTCGCGCTGCGCGATCCGGCCGTCCAGGCGCAGGGCGAGGCGAAGGATTTCACCTGGATCACCACCGAACTCGCCAGACGCACCGGCCTGTTGGAGGAGTACAACGCTGCGATCAACCGCGGGGCCGCCGGCGTAAAACTCACAGGCCCTAATTACGACTTTTCCATCGATCCAAAGGAAGTGCACGAGACCGAGGCGATCTGGAACGCCGTATGCCGCGCCGCCAGCGCCGAGCTCACCGACGGCAAGGAAACGCAAGGTCTGGACTATTTCCGCGAGCACGGTTTTCGGGTGAAGCCGTTCTCGCGGCTAAAGTGGTACCT
>Ga0316363_10002634_pt1 | contig 13519 bp, 10 predicted proteins | sample Sb_taG_3_FD_200459 | JGI IMG/M metagenome (GOLD analysis project Ga0316363, IMG submission 200459) | Peat soil microbial communities from Weissenstadt, Germany - Sb_50d_a_PC metaG (v2) (version 2) | ecosystem: Environmental > Terrestrial > Soil > Wetlands > Peat | place: Germany: Weissenstadt...
AAGCGTGATGGCCCGCCCGTAAGCGGGAAACTCCGGGAAGATGTCGGTGAGGCTCTGGTCGTATCGCAGCTTTCCGTCATGGATCAACAACATGGTGGCCATCGCCGTGAACTGCTTGGTGAACGATGCCAGCCGGAAATCCGTTTGCGCATCGATTTTGGCGGATGTCCGAAGGTCGCGGATTCCATAGCCGCGCTCAAAGAGCGTGCGCCCATGGCTCCGGACAAGCACGGCCATTCCCGGCGATTTTTCATCGGCGAGGGATGAGAAGATCGAATCGAGTTTGGAGGCAAGCGCCTGGCCGGCAACCGCCGGCTCCACGGCCAGTTCGGAGTGTCTGCTCCAATCCTGAAACGAGCCATCGTAGAGCCGCGCATTGAGTCCCAGGTAGCGCGCCGCGAAATACAGCACGGTGGCCTGCTGGCCGATGTGGCAATAGGAAACCGTCAGGCCGGGCTCCTGGCCGCCGCTCGAGATCAGGATCGCTTGCAGGGATTGAGGCGGCTTCAGCCTGCCGTTTTCCGCGAGGACGCTAGTGAACGGCACGTTGCGGGCGCCCGGAATGTGGCCGGCCCGCGGCATGCCGCCGGCGTTCGCTCCGCTGTAGAACTCGGGCAGCCGCGCGTCCAGCAGTTGCACGTTGCGGTCGTCGAGATGCGCGCGGACCCATTCGGCACTGACGACGAGTTGCGGCGCGGGATGCGCTGTAAACCTGGCGCCCTGCACGCTCGCAGCCCCGGTGCTCAGCGGCCGGCCTTCCGCCCGCCACAACGCCAGCCCGCCATCGAGCAGCGCGGCCCGATCGCCCAACCCGAGATAATCCAGCGTGAACCAAACGCGCGTCGCCGACTGCACCGACTCCGTACCCGCATACACCACGATTCGCGCGCCGTCCGACACGCCGAGGCGTCCGAAAGCCGCTTCAAGCTCATTGACAGGCGGCAGTTCCAACCGGAGGCCGCTCTGGTCCGTGATCGAGATATCGCCGAGCGTAACCAGGTGCGCTCCGGGGATGTGGCCGGCATCGTAATCCTTCTGCGAGCCGACGTGCAGGATCACCAGCGACTCGTCTTTCAGGTGGCTGGCGAGCCCGTCGCCAGTGACCAGGATAGATGGATTGGGTGCGGCGCTCAGGACCAGCGGGGCCGCGACCGTCAACACCAGGAAGCCGTAGCGGATTGTCATGGGGGCGATATCCTCTTTCCGATTATATGAGGCCTTCCGGATCTCCGCGAGCAGGGCGACGCCGTTCTCCAGCGCCTTGTTTTGAACATCCACCGGCTAACTGAAGGGCGTGGTGCACGTTCTCAACGTGCCTGGCCCAGCGGGCACCCCCCACTCGTGGGGCGCTTGGTTCGCGGCCCCAAGACGTGTCGCACGCTAGGGCGTGTCGCACGCTAGGGCGTGTCCGCAAGAGTGCGGACGCCGAAGTTGCTATCTGCTGGAAGCTGACCGCCTGAAAGGCCGTGGGATTAGACCGCAACACGGTTCACTTATCGTAAGGGGCCGGAGATCCCGTACGTCGGATTCCTGGTCCGAGAGGGGTTTATCAACAGGAATCCTCAATACTAAACACTACTGCGTCAGAGGGAATCAATCGCCAGCAAACCAAATCTTATCGTCGCGCGCTTCCCGGCAACTTGACGCCGAAGCGCAAGTTTCCGGTTGGCTCGTGATATGGGTGCTGATCGTGCGCAGATCAGGAGAAAGCGACCGACCGTCGAGGTGGGGTCGATGATGCGGGCGGCCGCTATTCTCGCTCACCGCAGCTTGGCGTATTCCGCTTTAGCTTGCTGAAGAGTCGGGAGGTCTTGGTTGGCCTCCCTCCACAATTCGAAGAAGTCCTGGAACGCCTTCTTGGCTTTCGCCGTGTCGCCCGCGAGCGCGGAGCCGCGCGCCATCCCCAGATAGGAGAGCGAATAAAACTGTGCCCAGTAGGGATAGCGCCACGCACTGGCCCAATTGGCGCCCTTGTGATCCACGATTTTCTGGAACTCAGCCGCTGCCTCCGCCCCCTTACGCAGGCGCAGGTAAGCCAAGCCACGCAAGTAGACCGCGTCAAGATAAGCGTGCTCGTATGGCGAGGCGGACGCCAGCAGTTCCACACTCTTGGCGGGTTGGTCGCGGTTGAGCGCAATCGCAGCTCGAATCTCCGGTAGCTGCACGGCATTCCAGATGGTTCCGTTCGGAAAAAGCTTCGAAGTCTCCGCGGCGAGCCTCTCCGCCTGGACCGCATCGCCGCACAGCGCCAGCGCCAGGGCTGGACGCCCCAAGCGGCGTACGGTCTGGCAATTGCTCTCGAGCGCGTCGGCCTGCGCATCGGCTTCCTCGAATCCGGAGGCGGCGTTCCGGAGTTCCTCGCGCAGCGCTGCCTCCGCGGCTCGCTGGAACAATTTGTGCGACTCACGACGCTGGCCATGGGCATTCCGGTTGGCCGCCTGCAAGCCGAGGCTGATGTACGCCGCCGGCTTGCCTGCGAACCATTGAATCTCTCTGGCGATGGCCGCCAGATCGTCTTCAACATAAGCCATTTCGAGGAAGCGCTGATGGATCCTCGCTCCGTCGAGTCCTTGCACCCGCAGTTTCTGCGCTAATTCCTTGGCCTCGGTAAGACGATCCGTGCAGATGTAGGCGTCCAACTGACGACGATAGGGGGGTTCGACCCTGGCCTGCAACCGAGCCGCCTCCAGGCCCTCCTTCAGCCCTTCTTCGTACTGCCCTAGGTCGATGTAGAGTTCGCTCAAGTTGTTATGGAAATCCCATTCTCGAGGAAAGTTGCGGACACCCAGTTGGAAGGCGTCAATCGCTTTGTCCGTCTCACCGGCGGCTTTGTAGTACATTGTCGCGATCTCATCCCGCTCGTACTCGGAAACCCGGTCGATCAAACGGAAAGCCTGTGTGGAGTACTCCCGGCTCCGCGCCATGTCCCCGGCGTTGCCGAACGCAATGCTAAGGAAGTAGTAAGCCATCGCGAAATTCGGATCGATTGCGGTGGCGCGCTCAAACAACTGAACAGCGGGTAGAAAATGGCCCTGGTTCATCTCGGAAATACCCGCGGTGTAGTTCTGAAGAGCTTCCAGTGAAGGAGTGGTGGCCTGTTCCAGCGGACGATTTAGCTTCTGGATCGAGTTGAGCGATTCTCCCAGCTTGCCGCGCACGGCCGTCGCCGCGCTTCCCACTGCGTTCAATACGTGCTCTTTATCGACTGCCTGAATCTGCTCTCGAGCGAGCGTTGCTCCGTCCTGGCAGGCGATTGCCTGTAGCGTGATGACATAACTTTTCCCCAGGCTCGCGACCGCGCCGTCGACTGTGGCCGCAGCTCCCTGGCGGACGCAGATTTCATGAGCGATTGGATTGGTGATGCGGGCGCCTGGGGGAAGACCCATCAGGCGAAGAACGCGCCGCACCTGCTCGTCATCCATTATTTTTAGAAACGGCGACTGTTCCAGTTGGATCGCCAGGCCCTGGCGAAGCGTGCTGTCGAAGATGGGATCGCCCGTGTTGTTGACGAAATCGGCCAGGACGATCGTGTCCTTGTCGCTGAGTTTCGGAGCAGGATGGAAATAGAAATACGCCGCGGCGGTGAACAACCCCAGCATGCCCGCGGCAGCGGCAAGCATGCGCTTTCCGCTCCCTCCGGTGGCGGTGACGCCTGCCAGTTCCCGCTCCAGTTCGGCGACGGATTGCCACCGGCGCTCCGGGGCCTCTTCCAGACACCGGCCTACAATTCTCTCCAGTTGTGTCGACGGAATGCGCCTCCGCTGAGACGTGACTCGGGCGCCGGTCGACATTTCGTAAAGGACGCAGCCGAGCGAATAGATATCCGAGCGCGTATCGGCCGGTTTACCTTCCCTTTGCTCTGGCGCCATGTAGGCAGGCGTGCCGATCACCATCCGGCAGGCCGTGACCGTTTCATCCTGACCCGATTTTGCCAGTCCGAAATCCAGAACCTTAACTCCGGATTTCGCGATCATGATGTTGCCCGGCTTGAGATCGCGGTGAATGATGCCCTTGGCGTGTGCCTCAGCCAACGCGGCGCCAATCTGGAGGCCGTAATGGCATACCATTGCAACCGGCATAGGGCCCTGTTCCAGCCGCTGGGCGATGGTTTCTCCCTCCACCAGCTCCATTACCAGGTAGTTGGGGCCAACGTCGTGCAGCGTGCAGATGTTCGGGTGGTTCAGCGAGGCAATCGCGCGCGCCTCGCGCTCGAAACGGTCGCTGAACCGCTCTTGCGTAATCTTGATCGCGACGGCGCGGCCCAATCGGGTATCGACAGCCCGGAATACTTCGCCCATGCCGCCCGCGCCGAGTCTGCCTTCGATCCGATAGGGTCCCAGGCAAGCGCCCGCGTCCAACACGGTGGCGGTCGGATCCTCCAGCAGTTGCGGGGCATCCCGGAGGCTATCCCGATCCAGAAACTCGCCGCCGATTGGCTGCGCCAGAAGCAATTCTACTTCGCGGCGCAATTTGGGTTCTGCCTCCGCTAACAGCGCCTTGCGCTCGTCGGCAGTTCCCTCGCGAGCCGCATGGTATAACTCTTCGATTTGCTGGAAACGCTCCGGGGTCATGCCTGCGGTACCGATGGTCCGCCTCTGGTCGAGTTCAACTCCTGCAGTAGCCACGCCTTGGCGAGATCCCAATCGCGCCTGACTGTGCGCGCCGAGATCTTCAGCGCGGCGACGATCTCCTCCTCGGTCAATCCACCGAAATACCGTAGCTCAACCACCTTGGCCTGGCGCGGTGCGACCCGAGAGAATGCTGTCAGGGCCTCATCGAGAGCGAGGATGAATCGGTCGGGCGCGGGCGACAAGACGGCGGATTCATCCAGATTCACTTTGATCGGTATTCCGTCACGCCGGCGCGAACCGCGGGCGCGAGCGGCGTCGATGAGGATGCGCCGCATCATCTGCGCCGCGATGGCAAAGAACTGCGCACGCGCCTGCCATTCGACGTTGGTCACGTCCACCAGGCGGAGGTAGACCTCGTGGACTAACGCGGTGGCCTGGAGGGTGTTGCCCCGGGCTGCGTTTTGCATGTACCGGCGGGCCATGAGACGCAGTTCAGGATAGACCTGCTCGGTGAGCCGGACCAAGGCGGCGTCGTCACCGCTGCCCCAAGCTTTCAACAGAAGTGTGATTTCCGCAGTGCGTACGTCGATAGTCCACCCATTCTCCCCATGGTATTAAAAAATTATACCAAAACGTGGCCGCTTTTGGGCGTCCGCAGCCGACTGTACCGGCGAAGGGGAACAGAAGGTCGGAATGATCTCCTCCCCGAATGGAGGCAGTTTATGAAACGAATCGCAACTCTGAAAACAACCGTGGCACTGATGCTCAATCTCGGTGTCGCAAGCGTTTACGCGCAACAGGTGCCAGTAACGTTGTCGTTCTCGGGTACTGCTGTGCCCAGCACGATCAATATACAGCCCGGCGCAGTTACGAGCGAATATGATTTCACCGGGAACGGCACGCTGGGTCCATTCACCTTTCGTACTCTAGAAGCCAGCTCTCAGCCGCCCGGCACGTGCCCGGCCGCAAATCACCCTTATTTTGGCGCGGGTGTATTTCGCTTCCAGGACGGAAGTCTCCTGATGGTCAACCTCACGCAGGGAAGCGATTGCATAGAGTTCACGTCTACGGGTCCGGTGGCCCTCTGTACCAGGACGTTTCAAATCACTGGTGGAACCGGCCGTTTCAAGAAGGCATCCGGCGGCAAAATTGCTTTGACCGAGACGGTCCTGGCGGTGTTGTTCGACGCCGCCAGCAACCCCGTCTTCTTTGCCGTTACGGGGGAGATGACGGGAGCGGTTTCCGGAGTGGCCATGGCGGCCGAATCTCAAGACGTGCCGCAATAGGAAAATGCAAATGCGCGTGTTCCTGCTCTCTGTACGCTTAAGTGCAACGAGTCCAATCGGAGGATTAGGCTGAGAGCGTATCCGATGGTTCCTGGCGCTCGCGCGCTGAGCCGCAGTTGGATCGGGTTAACGATAAAACCTCTAATCCGCTACGGCTCAGGCGTGAGCGCCTCGCGCCCGCACGAGTTGTCGGCGATAAGACATTCTGGACCGTATACTCGCCGTATCGAACAACTGGCCTGCCGAGCCCTCTCTAGGAACATACATCCTCCCTTGTCGCCAAGGGTTTACCGATTCCGGTGGAGAACAGCCCTTCGCCACAGCCACCCCTCGCCGCCGAAGGAAGTTCTGGGCCGGAAGTTGGCTCGGGAACACAAATCCTTCAACGAGTCCTCTGTTTCCTCTCAGCGGGTCGGCAACAATGGCCGTTCGCCCCACTCGGTGCCTCCAGCGAACAGCATTGGGACCAGACCTGGATTAGACCCGGCGGTCGAATCTACACCTGCGCCAGGGCAGCGCCGATTTCTTCGAGCCGCACCGGGCGGTGTTCGTTGTACGATCTCCGCGCCGCCAGCCCCATCACCACCGGGATGCGGCCGTCCGTGCCGGTGACGGGAGTCGGCTTATCGTCGCGCACCGCCTGTACGAAGGCCCGCAGCTCGTTGACGAAACTCTCCGTGTAGCGATCCATGAAGAAGTTCAGCGGCAGATCCCTGCGAACCGAAGATGCCGTGCTGATCACGGCCTCGTTCGGATAGCAGTTGCCGGTGGCAATGGCCCCTTCGCTGCCCAGGATCTCCACCCGCTGGTCGTAGCCGTACACCGCCTTTCGGCTGTTGTCGATGGTTCCGATCGCGCCATTGCGGAATCGCAGCACCATCACTGCCGTATCCACATCGCCGGCCCTGCCGATCTCGGGATCCACCCGCACGGCAGCAGCCGTGTAGATCTCCTCCACTTCGTCGCCGATCAGGAACCGCGCCATGTCGAAATCGTGAATCGTCATGTCGAGGAACATGCCTCCGGAAACCTCGACATACGCGATGGGCGGCGGCGCCGGATCGCGGCTGACGATGTGCAGCAGGTGGGGCGCGCCGATCTCGCCGGATTCGACTGCCCGCCGCACGCGGGCGAAGTTGGCGTCGAAGCGCCGGTTGAAACCCACCTGCAGTTTGACTCCGGCTTTTCTCACCGCCTCCAATGCGCGGTCGATCTTTTCCAGGCTGTGGTCGATGGGCTTCTCGCAGAAAATGTGTTTGCCGGCGCGCGCCGCCTGCTCCACCAGGCCGGCGTGGGTTCCAGTGGAGGAACAGATCAACACGGCGTCGATGTCCGGCGCGGCAAAAATCTCCTCGGCGCTCTCCGCCACGCGGCCAATGCCGCACGCGCCGGCCAGGGCCCGCGCCGCCTCCATATTGGTGTCCATGATGGCCACCGGAACCGCCTCCGGCAGGCGATGCGCGAGCGTCCCGGCGTGGACCTTGCCGATTCGGCCGGCGCCGATGATCCCCACGCGGACCGGCCTGGCCGCGTTCGCTGCGCCGCCCCTCGCCGCCGAGTAGTTGAATTCGATGGAGCGCAGGAATTCCCGATTGCGCCGCGCGCTGGCCTCGGGCGTTCCCATTCCCGGCAGGACGTCCTGTTCCACCAGTGCGTATCCCGTGTAACCGGTCTCGCCCATCCAGCGCAGCACCGCCGGGAAGTCGACGCATCCCTTGCCGAGCTCGCAGAAGACCCCGTGGCGCAGGGCCTGAAAGTAATCCCACTGTTCGGCGCGTGCCTGCGCGGCCACCTCGGGCTGGCAGTCTTTGAAGTGGATGTACCAGATGCGCTCGCGGAAACGCTCCAGCCCCTCCAGCACATCCCCGCCTCCCGAGCCGTAGCAGTAGTGGCCGGTATCGAACACCAGTCCGATGGACTCCGGATCGGTGGCGTCGAGGAACTTCGCGATCTCATCCGGCGTTTCCACATAACCGGCGCAATGATGGTGAAAGACGGTGCGCAGTCGGGTTTCGCGCAGTACGGTTCGGGCCACAAGATTGGCCCCGCTGGCGAACACATGCCATTCCGCTGGACGCAGTCCCATCGGCGCGGAGATGCGGCCGGCGTTGCGCGTCCGCTCTTCCACCGTGCCGTTGTTGTCCGCCAGCACCAGGTATGGCCGGGGTTCGGCGGCCACCGCAGCGAGCAGCCGTGCCACGCGCAGCGCCTGCTCCACGCCGGCGGCGTGCGCGGCAGGGTCTTTCAGGGCCACCGGCACGAATGCGCCCAGCATGGTCAGGCCGCGCGATTTCAATTCGCGTCCCAGCGCCTCGGGGTCGGTGGGCATATAGCCCCAATCGCCCAGTTCCGTGCCGGTGTATCCGGTCGCGGCCAGTTCATCCAGCATTCGGGCGAATCCGATCTGCTCGCCTTTCGCTCCTTCAAACTCGAGCGTGCCCCACGAACAAGGAGCGTTGCCAACACGAAGAATACTCATAGGCCTCCTTTTCCAACCGTCAGAAGCTGTGAAATAAACCGCGGCAACCGCTCCCTTACGGTCGCGGCTCTGTTTGCAGCCTCATTCAGAGCCGCGACCGTCAGGGAGCGGTCCTACCCCCGGGCATGCTATCTCGTGGCGCCGCTCGCGTTTCACGTCCTGCTCGTATTGCGCGCGCGCTTGCCGCACGGAATCCAGCTCGGAAACTTCCGCGATGGCCACGTCCCACCAGGACTCGTAGCCGGGCACGCGCTGCTCCTTGTCCACTTCGATGACCACGGCGGTGGTGCGGTCGTGGCCGCGCATGGCATCGAGCGCCCGCTCCAGTTCCTGGCGCGTGGTAGCTCGCACCGCGCAGGCGCCCAGACCGGCGCAGAGGGCCACGAAATCCACCGGCACGTACTCCCCGTCGAGTTGGCCGCCGGCGGTGCGGCGGCGGTAGCCGGTGCCGAAGCCTTTCGAGCCGATGGCTTGCGACAGCCCGCCGATGCTCGAATACCCGTGGTTGTCCAGTACCACCAGGTTGAGTTTGTACCCTTCCTGAACGGACGTCGCGATCTCCGAAGACAGCATCAGGAACGAGCCGTCCCCCACCATCACGTAGACTTCGCGCGAGGGATCCGCCATCTTGACGCCCAGGCCGCCGGCGATTTCGTACCCCATGCACGAGTAGCCGTACTCCATGTGGTAGCCGCCGGGCTGGCGCGTGCGCCACAGCTTGTGCAGGTCGCCGGGCAGACTCCCGGCGGCGTTCACCACTACGTCCTGGGGACGGGCTGCGCGGCTCACCGCGCCGATGACCTCGCTCTGGCTGATGGGCGGCCCGTGCCGAAGGTCGAAGAGGCGATCGGTTTCTTCTTCCCAGCGCGCCTGCCATTCCGCGATGGAACGGGCGTAGGCGGGATCGACGGTATAGCCGGAGAGCGCCGCTTCCAGTTGCTCCAGCGCGGCGCGCGCATCGGCCAGCACGGGGAGGCCGGCGTGCTTGAGAGCGTCGAACTCGGCGACGTTGACGTTGACGAACCGCACGCCGGGGTTCTGGAACGCGGTCTTGGACGCGGTGGTGAAGTCGCTGAGACGAGTGCCAACCGCGATCACGACATCGGCCTCGCGAGCGGCGATGTTCGCGCCCGGTGTGCCGGTCACACCGATGGCGCCGAGGTTCTGGGGATGGTCGAAGGGCAGCGATCCCTTGCCGGCCTGCGTCTCGCCGGCCGGGATCCCGGTGCGGCGCAACAGGCTGGCTAGCGCCTCGCCGGCTTCGCTGTAGAGCACACCGCCGCCGGCCACCACCAGCGGTCTGCGAGCCGCGCGAATGGCTGCGGCCGCCCGCTCGAGCATGACCGGTTCCGGCGCCTGCCGCGGGATGTGCCACACCCGCTTTTCGAACATCTCCGCCGGATAGTTCCAGGCCTCGGTTTGCACATCCTGGGGCAGCGCCAGCACCACCGCGCCCGTCTGGGCCGGAGACGTCAATACGCGCATCGCCTCCACCACCGAGCAGGGAAGCTGGTCGGCCCGGTTGATGCGGTCCCAATAGCGCGACACCGGCTTGAAGGCGTCGTTCACGGAAATGTCCTGGCTGCGCTCGCTCTCCAGTTGCTGCAGAACCGGCGCCACGTTTCTCCGGGCGAAAATGTCGCCCGGCAACAACAGCACCGGGATGCGGTTGATGGTGGCGGTGGCGGCGCCGGTGATCATGTTGGTGGCGCCGGGTCCGATGGAGGAAAGGCACGCGAACGCGGACAGCCGCTTTCGCGCCTTGGCGAAAGCCGTCGCGATGTGCACGGCTGCCTGCTCATTGCGGCAGAGATAGTAGGGGAAGTCGGGATTCTGTTGCAGCGCCTGTCCGAAGCCCGCGATAATGCCGTGCCCGAAGATGCCCCAGGCGCCTTCGAAGAAGCGCTGCTCCCGGCCGTCGCGCTCGACATATTGATTCTTAAGAAAGCCCAACAGTGCTTGTGCCATCGTCAACCGGCATGTTGCCATCGATTTTCTCCTCGTTTCCGCGGATCGGAAAGTGGCGCGCGATACGATCCATGTCGCGCCCCCGATTCGCTTCGCATGAACGAATTGCCTCGTCAACGGTCCACCCTTCGTGGATGATCCCGCCGGCCGCGTCCGCCCCGGCCAGCGGATCTTCGGCTCCCGGATACAGAACGTTTCTCCCCACCAGAGCGCCGCGCACGTTACTTCCTGACGCCAGGGCACGCGCCGACGACTCCGAGATGGCCCGCGCGCAGGCCGGCAGCGTCCGGAGCGAGGCGGGCTCGTGGTCGCCCGCGCGCAACAGAGGGAAGCCGCCCGGCGGCGAGACTTCGGCGATGGCCGGCGACGGCAGGTATCCGGGAGGGATCTGCACGTGGCGGGTGTCCACCTTCTCCTGGTTAAGAAACTCGATCGGGAGGCGGCTGATGCTGTACCCGATTCTGCCCAGTATGACGACGTCCATCGAGAGAGTCTCCTCAGAACAGCGGCACTCGCGGATCCTGTTCGCGCCAGGTGTCGCGCACCCACGCGTAGTCGGGGTCGTCGGAGGCCGCCATCGAGCGGGCCGAGCCTGCCAGCGCGTTCAAGTAGTAGACGTTGTAGCCGTGCGCCGCCACCACCGGGTGGTAGCCTTCCGGAATCAGGACCAGCTCGCGGTCGCGCACCGTGAGAGTGGCGTCGAGCCGGCGGTCGGCGGTGTACACCCGCTGGATCGCGTAGCCTTCGGGGCGATCGATGCGGTAGTAGTAGATCTCTTCCAGGTCCACCTCGCCGGGCGGGTTGTGCACGTCGTGTTTGTGCGGCGGATAGCTGGACCAGTTGCCGGCGGGAGTGTAGACCTCGACCACCAGGAGGCGCTGCGCGGGGAACTCCGGCGTCAGCATGTGATGGATCTGGCGCGTGGCGTTGCCTCCACCGCGAATTTCCACGCGAACCTCGTCCGGGGTTACCAGTTTCGCGGGGAAACGCTCTTCAGCCCGGCAATAGCAGAAGGCGAGGTCGCAATCGCTCTCGGCGGTAACGCGGAAGGAGGTCGCTACCGGCAGGTAGAGCGTAAACGGACGGCCCTGGAACACATTCGCACGCGCGCCGATATTCGTCCACTTGCCCGCTGAGGATGCTACCGAGCAGCGGCCGCCGAGCAGCACCACGGCCATTTCACGGCCCGCGGTTTCGCCGCGAAACTCCTCGCCGCATGCCAGCGCGCGGGTTTCAAACGACAGGTATTCGTAACCGAAACTCTCGATCCTGTTGGTGAACGCTTTCGGGTGTACCAACAATGCACTCATGAGCCGACCCCCGCAACAGATTCTAACTCCCGGCGGGGCCGTGGCGCAGGCACCCCTTGCCGCTCGTTGTGGCAAGCGCTACACTCCAGGCATGAGAGAATACACAGTTTCCACTCTGATTCTCTTGTGCATTTCAGCCTCTTCGGCGCAGACCGTAGCGGCGGGTTGGAAGGTGATAACAGACTCCAAGGGCTTCTGCCAGATCGCGGTTCCGCCGGAGTGGGTGCTCTTGGGCGACAATTCCGGCGCGGCGGTGTTTCGAGACGCTACCACGGGCATTGCGGTGGTTACCGCTCAGCCTGGGCAGGCGTTCAGGCCGCTGACTGCCTCCTTGCTGAAGATGATCGGCGTACCCAAGGAGAAGATGTTCGAGAATACAGTCAAGCGCATTTTCTATCAAGACAAGACCTCGAAGACTTCGGAGGATCCGAACGCGTTCAGCGCAAGCGTGCCGGCGAGCGGCGGTACGTGCAGTTGTCACGTGGCCGTTCTCCCGAGTGTTTCGGAGGAGGTCGCCAGGACGATCGCGCTCAGTCTCGGCCCGGCGCCGGAGAAATCGAGAACTTAGAGACAGCCACGATTAACAGTTTTGACGGGAATATTCGCATCCGGGCCGAAGTCTTGCAGGTTGACGCGAAACAAAAAATCTCTCCTCGTATTTCCAGCCGGCGCCATTTTTGATTGTGTTGGCGGCCTTGGCGCAGCAGGCCGCGACCGGGGCCCCCACGGGCTTCGACACCCCGGCCCTGGTCCAGAATCCCGGCACCCAGAGTTCAAGCAACGGAATCGCGGAACCCGCGAGCGACACATTCGCGCTTGACCAGAAGATCTTCGAAGCCGTAGAGAACCCCGTAAGCAACGGCTTGGGCCCGGTGTTCAACGCGACGTCCTGCGCCGGCTGCCATCAAAACCCGGTGACGGGCGGGCCCAGCCAGATCACCGAAATTCGGATCGGGCACAAGGATGACAACAGCAACTTCGTGAATCCGGCGATTCCCATTAACGACGGAGCCAACACCATCTCCGGGCGCTCGCTGGCGATCGCTCAAAATCAGCCCCAACAAAGCGGTGGTTTGATCCAGGGTCAAGCGATTCAGGTTCCCATTCTGGAAGCTCCGGGAATGACTCGTGTAGGCCGCTTCGGTTGGAAAGACCAGCACGGCAGCCTGCTTTCTTTCGCGGCAGATGCCTATCAAAACGAAATGGGAGTGACCAGCCGGCTGCGCCGGCTGCGCCCGGCGGACAGCACCTCCCTATGCAAATATTTCTTGGTGCCCGGGGCGGGAATCGAACCCGCACTCTCCTTGCGGAGAAAAGGATTTTAAGGCCAATACCGGAGCGACTCCGCGCGACTCGGCGCGGTCAAGTCGCTGATTTCCCAGAAGCGCCATCCCCCCAGACTCGCCCCACATTCTCTGGTGACGGGCACACTTTTGGGCACACTTGCCGCTCAATCAACCCGTCTAACGCATCACACCAGAGCGGGTGCGAAGCCCGGAGGTGTTCATGAGGGCCGCGATTTACGTCAGGGTGAGCACCGCGGATCAGAATTCCGACCTTGCGGCGCGAAGTCCAGCCGCCCAGGGCTGGACCGACGGCTCTGGACCGTCTTGCCGACCTTTCCACCCTCGAAATCCTGCTGGTATCGCGCGCGCCCCGCTTGAGTCCTTTCCCGGATCAATGAGCGCTCGAACTCCGCCGTGGCGCCCAAAACATGCAACAGAAATCGGGATCCGGCCGAAATCTACCACCACATCGGCCACGGAAGGTTTTCGATTCGGGAACGCGCCCTCCGTGTCAACATAGATGAGACAGTTCTCCCGGTCGTGATTACCGAGCAGGGCGAGAATAGGAATGAATGTGAAGAACAACGGAATCTCTTCGGCTTCCCCCACGGTTTTGCCT
>Ga0316363_10002643_pt1 | contig 13480 bp, 9 predicted proteins | sample Sb_taG_3_FD_200459 | JGI IMG/M metagenome (GOLD analysis project Ga0316363, IMG submission 200459) | Peat soil microbial communities from Weissenstadt, Germany - Sb_50d_a_PC metaG (v2) (version 2) | ecosystem: Environmental > Terrestrial > Soil > Wetlands > Peat | place: Germany: Weissenstadt...
GGCGATGATGTGCGAGGCGGCGGCGAGGATGTGGCCGGTCGAGCGGTAATTGCGCTCCAGCCGGATCACTTTGGCGCCGGGAAAATCGTGCTCGAAGCGCAAAATGTTGTCGACCTCGGCGCCGCGCCAGCCGTAGATCGACTGGTCGTCGTCGCCGACGCAGCAGATGTTTTTTGCCGCTTGCTCCTCCCTCTCCCCGCTTGCGGGGAGAGGGGTGGGGTGAGGGGGCCTCTCCACTCGCTCAGGCAGCGGAAGCGCCCCCTCACCCTCGCTTCGCTCGACCTCTCCCCGCATGCGGGGAGAGGTGGCATTTGTTCTCTGCGCCAACAGCCGCAGCCACAGATACTGCGCCACGTTGGTGTCCTGGTATTCGTCGACCAGAATGAATTTGAAGCGCGACTGATATTGCCGCAGCACTTCGGGCTGCTCGCGGAACAGCCGGATGCTTTCGAGCAGCAGATCGCCGAAGTCGGCGGCGTTGAGGATTTTCAGCCGCTCCTGAAACGCCTTGTAGAGCTTTAAGCCTTTGCCGTTGGCGAACACCGCGGCTTCGCCGGGCGGCACCTGCTCGGGCGTGAGGCCGCGGTTCTTCCAGCCGTCGATCAGCATCGCCAGCACGCGGGCCGGCCAGCGCTTCTCGTCGATGTTCTCGGCTTCGAGCAATTGCTTGAGCAGGCGGATCTGGTCGTCGACGTCCAAAATGGTGAAGTCGGATTTCAGCCCGACCATCTCGGCATGCCGGCGCAGGATCTTTACGCCGATCGAATGAAACGTGCCGAGCCACGGCATGCCCTCGACCACGCCGCCGACGATGTCGCCGACGCGGGTCTTCATCTCGCGCGCCGCCTTGTTGGTGAAGGTGACGGCCAAAATCTCGCCGGGCCGGGCGCGGCCGATTGCGAGGATGTGGGCGATGCGCACGGTGAGCACGCGGGTCTTGCCGGTGCCGGCACCGGCCAGCACCAGCACCGGGCCGTCGAGTGTCTCGACCGCGAGCCGCTGCTCCGCATTGAGCCCGGCGAGATATGGCGCGCCCGCAGCCGCTTGCGCGCGCGCGGCAATGCCGCCGGGGGCGGGCCCCGACGGTGCTATCGGCTCGATATTGCGCTTCAAAGGGTCAGCCAAGGTGGCCAACGTTGCTGATTCTCACGCGCCTAACATGGCACCTGGGCGCGGCTTTTACGAGGCTAAGGGCAATTGCGTCAGTGGACGCCGCGAGTCAGCGGACCCCCACCTATCCTCCCCCTTTCAGGGGGAGGAAGCGCGAGCGGCATACGATGAGTTCATTGAAGGCAAGGCCGTGCGGCTTTCACTTTCCTCCCCCTGAAAGGGGGAGGATCAAGGAGGGGGTCGCGGGCCGCAATCGCGGCGCCGGATTATGGCTCGTGGCGTGCCGCGATGACGTCACTTCATATACTTGTCGACCAGCACGGCGGCGTCCTGGCGGTCCTTCTTGAGGAACGCGGCAAAGTCCTCGGTCGAGCCGGCGGCCGGATCGAGGAAGTTCTGGTTGGCGAAGTCGGTGAATTTCTGCCCGCGGAAGATCGCCAATAGCTCGTCGTGCAGCCGCTTGACGATCGGCGCCGGCGTGCCGGTGGGAACCACGGCGCCCCAGAAGATCGGCCCGCCGGGGAACGCGCCAAAGCCGGCTTCGTCGAAGGTCGGGACGTCGGGCAGCTGCGGCGAGCGATGCGAGGCGCGCAGCGCCAGCACCTTGATCTTGCCCTCCTTCAACTGGCTGGTCATGTTGCCGACGCCGATTTTGGTGACGTCGATGGTGTTGCCAAGCAGCGCGGCGATGATCTCAGAGCCGCCCTTGTAGGGAATGGCGACGAAATTGGTCTGCCAATGCTCGCCGAGCCATTGCCGGAATGCGTCGGTGGTGGTGCGCTCGCCGAGCGTGCCGTAATTGAGCTTGCCGGGCTCCGCCACCGCCTTGGCGCGCAATTCGTCGATGGAGTTGATGCCCGACGCGGCCGGCGTCATCAGGCCTTCGACCACGTGATACATGTCGATGACGGGCGTGAAATCCTTCTCGGGATTATACGGCAGGTTCGGAATGGTCAGCGGGTTGAACGACATGGTGTCGGGACTGACCACGCACAGCGTGTAGCCGTCGGGATCCGATTTGGCGCATTCGCTGCCGCCGAGCACCATGGCGGCGCCCGGCTTATTGATGACGATGACCGACTGGCCGAGCCGCTCTTGGAGCTCCTGCGCGGTCAAGCGAGCGGCGACGTCGGTGATCGAGCCGACCGAGATCGGCACGATCATCTTGATCGGCTTATTGGGATAATTTTGCGCGATGGCGGCGGCCGGCCACGACGCGGCCAGGCAGGCGATGACCAGTGCGGCTTTTGTCATTTCTCTCCCCCGGATTTGTGTTTAGCGCACGACGACTTCGCCGATCAGCCCGGCGTCGTATTGCGTGAAGAACAGCCGGCCGTCGGCGAGCGCCGTGATGCAGCGCGCGCCGCTGTTCGGCGTCGGAATATCGTATTCGCCGCGGACCGTGCCGTCGGGCGCCATGCGGCCGATCTTGTTGGCGAAATTCGCGGTGTACCAGAGATCGCCGTCGGCGCCGACGGTGACGCCGCGCAGCGACGCGTTCGGCGTCGGAACCGGATGCTCGGTGATGCGGCCTGAGCGATCGATGCGGCCGAGCGCATTGGTCGAAGTCTCGACGAACCAGATGCTGCCGTCGGGATGGGTGACGGTGGCGCGCGGCTGGCTGTCGTGGCTCGGGATTGGAAATTCCGTGACCTTGCCGTCCATGGTCATGCGGCCGATGCGGTTGCCGGCGGCCTCGCTGAACCACAGCGCGCCGTCGCGCACCGAGATCGACAGCGGTTTTGCGCCCGGCGTGATGCCGTCGGAAAATTCGCTGATGCGGCCGTCGGGCGTGATCCGGCCGATGCGGCTCACCTCGCTCTCGGAGAACCAGACGGCGCCGTCCGGACCCAGGACGATGCCGTCGGGCCCGGCATTCGGCGTCGGCAGCGCGAATTCGGTGATCTCGCCGCGCGGCGTGATGCGGCCGATCTTGTTGGCGGCCTTTTCGGCGAACCACAGATTGCCGTCGCTGCCGGCGGTGATGCCGATCGGCGTTGCGGCCTTGTCGGCAAGCGCGAACTCGGTGAACGTGCCGCGATCAGGATCGAGCCGGCCGATCTTTGCGGCGCCGCTTTCGCAGAACCAGAGACAGCGATCCGGCCCCTCCACCGCGATATAGGGCTTGCTGTCGGCGCTCGGAATTTTGTGCTCGCGGATCGCTACCATGGCTGGACCTATCACTTAGTGCTCGGCATGGCGATGCGCCGTCCCGCGCCTTCAGGGCTCGGCAGGCTGGCATGCGCAATCTTCATGCGCTCGAGGCGCGCGGAAATATCCGGCGGAAAAGCCGCAGTCTTCCTCGCGTCGATGTCGACGTGCAGCGCCATGTTCTCGGACGTGGCCGAGAGCCAGTTCTCCCCGGCGTGATGCAGCTCCTCGAAGTAATGCAGCCGCTTGGCGTCGAAACCTAGCAACTGGAACGTCACGCGCACCGGATCGCCGGCATGCAATTCGCGCAAGTAGCGCACATGCACTTCCGCGGTGAAGGTGGAGTGCCGGCTCGTTTCGACATAGGCCAGGCCGAGGCCCAACAGCTCGTAGACCTCGTCAACCGCACGGTCGAACAGCACATTGTAATAGGCCATGTTGAGATGGCCGTTGTAGTCGATCCAGCCGGGCTCAACGCGCATCACCGAGGATACGAAAGGCGTGGGGATTGCGGGTTCGGGCCGTTCGAGCATGGTCATGTCCGGCGATCGGGCGTGCAATGCACCCGACCGAGGCCGCTTTGGCAAGGCTCAATTTCATGCCGGCTGAAGTGATGTGCTAACGTCGACGGCTTGCCCGCTTCTCGCAAGCGCCACCCCGGGATCGCCGCGCACCGTGTCGAAAAAAGCCAAGAACATCCTTTTCATCATGTGCGACCAGCTGCGCTGGGACTATCTGTCCTGCTACGGCCATCCGCGGCTCAAAACCCCGAACATCGATGCGCTGGCGGCGCGCGGCGTGCGCTTCAGCCGCGCCTATGTGCAGTCGCCGATCTGCGGCGCCTCGCGCATGAGCACCTATACCGGCCGCTATGTGCAGTCGCACGGCGCGGCGTGGAACGGATTCCCGCTCAAGGTCGGCGAGATGACCATGGGCGATTATCTTCGCCCGCTCGGCATGCGCACCGCGCTGGTCGGCAAGACCCACATGGAAGCCGACGTCGAGGGCATGGCGCGGCTCGGCATCGATCCGGATTCGATCATCGGCGTGCGCGTTGCCGAATGCGGCTTTGAGCCCTACGAGCGCGACGACGGTCTGCACGGCATGGGTCCGGACGGTATGCGCTATTCGCCGCGGCGGCCGCGCTACAACAGCTACCTCAACGACAAGGGCTACGACGGCGAGAACCCGTGGCACGATTGGGCCAATGCCGCCGACGGCGAGGGCAATGCGCTGGCCTCAGGCTGGGCGATGCGCCATGCGCGGAAACCCGCGCGGGTGCGCGAGGAGGATTCCGAGACGCCGTACATGACCCGGCGCGGCATCGATTTCATCGCCGAGGCCGGCGACGCGCCGTGGTGCCTGCATCTGTCCTACATCAAGCCGCATTGGCCCTATATCGCGCCGGCGCCGTACAACGCCATGTATGGGCCGGGCGACGTCATCCCGGCGGTACGCTCGGAGAGCGAGCGCCGCGATCCGCATCCGGTCTATCGCGCCTTCATGGAGCACGACGTCAGCAGGACATTTTCGCGCGACGAGGTGCGCGCCGAAGTCATTCCCGTCTACATGGGCTTGATCAAGCAGATCGACGACCAGATGGGCGTGCTGTTTGGTTACATGAAAGAGCATGGGCTGTTCGACAACACCATGGTCGTCTTCACCGCCGATCACGGCGATTACCTCGGCGACCACTGGCTCGGCGACAAGGATTTCTTCCACGACGCCTCGGTGAAGGTGCCGCTCATCATCTACGATCCGTCGCCGGCCGCCGACAAAGCGCGCGGCAGCGTGTGCGACGAGATGGTCGAGGCCATCGATCTGGCGCCGACATTCCTGGAAATCGCCGGCGGCGATCCGGTGCAGCAATCGCACCGGCTCGAAGGCCGTTCGCTGCTGCCGTTGCTACGCGGTGAGCCACCGCCGGCGTGGCGGCCGTACACCATCAGCGAATACGACTACGGGATGATGCCGGCGTCGGCGAAGCTTGGGCTAAAGCCGCGCGACGCGCGCCTGTTCATGATCGCCGACAAACGCTGGAAGCTCATCCATGCGATCGGCTTTCGGCCGATGCTGTTCGATCGGTTGAACGACCCCGACGAGCTGCACGATCTCGGCGCCGATCCGGCTCATGCCGGCCAATGCGAGCGGCTCTCGGCGGCGCTGGCGCAATGGGGCCTTCGCGTCTCGCAGCGCACCACGCGCTCGGAACAGCAGATCGACAATGCGCGCGGCAAAGCGGCGCGCCGCGGCATTTTGATCGGCGTTTGGGACGAGAACGACATTCCTGCGGAGCTGTGGAGCGGCTATCTTCGGGACAAGCGATGATAAGGAGAAGCAAGATGCCGGGCCGGCGGCTGTTGCCTCTCGTGCTTGCGGTTCTGGCGGGGTGGCTTGTTGCCGCCCCGCTGCAAGCTCAGCTCGGCGAGCAGCCGATCCGCATCATCTTCCCCTTCGCCGCGGGCGGCTCCGGCGACACCGTAGCGCGTTTGATCGCCGATAAGATGAGCGGCGCGCTCAACCGCCCGGTGATCGTCGAGAACCGCGCCGGCGCCGACGGCCGCATCGGCGTCAAATTGGTGAAGGACGCGGCGCCCGACGGCAGCACCTTGCTGTTGGCGCCGATCGCGCCGCTGGCGATCTATCAGCACTTCTATGCCCACCTGGACTACGATCCGATCGCCGATTTCGTGCCGCTGAGCCAACTCGGCACGTTCGATTTCGGCATCGCCGTCGGCCCGCAAACCGACGCCAAGACGCTCAAGGATCTGGTCGATTGGGCGAAGGCCAATCCGTCGGACGCGAACTACGCCATTCCCGGCGCCGGGACGCTACCGCACTTTTTGGGTGTGATGTTCGCCCGCGCCGCCAAGATCGATCTGCGTCCGGTGCCGTACCATGGCTCGGCCGCGGGCCTCACCGACCTCGTCGCCGGGCATATCCCGATCGAGATCACCACCACGTCCGATCTGGTGCAGATGGCCGAGGCCGGCCGCATCCGCGTCTTGGCGACTTCGAACCGGCAGCGCTCGCCGTTCCTGCCAGCCGTGCCGACCTTGCGCGAAGCCGGCTATGATCTGGTCGCGTCGGGCTGGTACGGCATGTTCGCGCCGGCGAAGACGCCGCCAGAGGTGATCGCGCGCCTCAACAAGGTGATCGTCGACGCCGTGCACTCGCCCGACGTGGAACATCGGTTCCTGGCGTTCGGATTGCAGCCGACCGGCACGTCGGCTGCCGCCTTCGCCGACATTCAGAAAGACGACTCGGAAAAATGGGCGCCGGCTGTTAAAGCATCGGGCTTCAGGCCCGAGGAGTGACACGAGACCACGCGATGGCATTGGCTGAGGCAAAGACCGAGCAAAAGCGCGACCGCAAGGCGGTGGACGGCGTCATCGCCGCGCTCGCCGCCCAATTCGGCAACCGGCTCGTCACTTCGCAGGCGGTGCGCGAGCAGCACGGCAATACGGTGACCTGGATTGCGAACCAGCCGCCGGATGCGGTGGTGTTCCCGCAGACCACCGAAGACGTGCAGCAGGTGGTGCGGCTGTGCGCCGCGGCGCGGGTGCCGGTGATCCCGTTCGGCGTCGGCACATCGCTCGAAGGCCAGGTCAACGCACCGCGCGGCGGCATCTCGCTCGATTTCCGCGACATGAACCGCGTGCTTGCGGTTCACGCCGAGGATCTCGACTGCGTCATCGAGCCCGGCATCACGCGCAAGGCGCTCAACGAGCAGCTCCGCGATCAGGGCGTGTTCTTTCCGATCGACCCCGGCGCCGACGCCTCGCTCGGCGGCATGGCGGCGACGCGCGCGTCCGGCACCAATGCGGTGCGCTACGGCACGATGAAGGACAATGTACTTTCGTTGAAAGTCGTGCTCGCCGACGGCGAGGTGATGACGACGGCGAGCCGGGCCAAGAAATCCAGCTCCGGTTACGATCTCACGCGGCTGATCGTCGGGTCGGAAGGCACGCTTGGCATCATCACCGAGCTGACGCTCAAGCTCGCCGGCATTCCGGAGGCGATATCGGGAGGTGTGTGCCCGTTTCCGTCGGTCGAGGCGTGCTGCCGGGCGACCATCCTGACCATCCAGTCCGGCCTTCCCGTCGCGCGCATCGAATTGCTCGACACGTTGCAAGTACGCGCGGTCAATCTTCATTCCAAGCTGGCGCTGCCCGAGACGCCGATGTTGTTTTTGGAATTCCACGGTACGGAGGCGGGAGTAGCAGAACAATCGGAACGTTTCGCCGACATCGCGCGCGAGTTCGGCGGCGGCCCGTTCGAGTGGGCGACGCGTCAGGAGGATCGTACCCGGCTGTGGGAGGCTCGCCATAATGCGGCGCTGTCGTGCAAATCGCTCAGGCCGGGCGCCCAGATTGTCGCCACCGATGTCTGCGTGCCGATATCGCGGCTTGCCGAATGCGTCGTGGAGACCCAGCGCGACATTGCCGAAAGTCGGCTGCTGGCGCCGATCGTCGGCCATGTCGGCGACGGCAACTTCCATCTGACGCTGCTGGTGGACATGGACGACGCCGACGAGGTCGCTCGCGCGCAAGCGCTGTCGCAACGCCTGGTCGAGCGCGCGCTGGCCATGGACGGCACCTGCACCGGCGAGCACGGCGTCGGCCAGGGCAAGATGAAATATCTGTTGGCCGAGCATGGCGAACCGGCGCTTGCGGCGATGCGCGCGATCAAGCGCACGCTCGATCCGCTCGACATCTTAAATCCCGGCAAGATCGTTAATCTCTGATCTAAGGGCGCGCCGGCGACATACTATCGCCCCGAACGCGGCCCAAACGTCGCCGTGAAGCGTGCAATCGCTGCCGGCCTCATTTAGGTTTGGGCAAAGGCGCGCAAGATTCGCAGCAAGCGGATTTTAGGAACAGCTCGGAGGCGCCGTGCAGACGACGCTGCTCGGATTGGCGATCGCGATCATCCTGGCGCTGGTTGCCGCGCTGGTGGCGCCGCTCGTCGTCGATTGGAACCATTTCCGCACCGCATTCGAGAACGAGGCGAGCCGCCTCACCGGATTGAGCGTGCGCGTGACCGGAACGATCGACGCGCGCATCCTGCCGACCCCGCGCATCAAGCTACGCAACGTCGAGGTCGGTGAAGCAGGCCAGGAGCCGCGACTGCGCGCCGGCGCGCTCGATCTCGAGGTGCGGCTTGGGCCGCTCATCCGCGGCGAAGTGCAAGCCACCGAGGCGCGCCTGGTGACGCCGCAGATCAATCTCGCGCTCGACCGTTCAGGAGCCATCGACTGGCCGGTTCCCACGCGCGCTTGGCGTGCGGATGATCTTTCCATCTCGCGGCTGCGCATCGAGGACGGCAGCATCGTTCTCGCCGATGCCGCGTCGGGCTCGCGTTTGACGTTGCAAAAACTCTCGTTCGATGGCGACATCCGCTCGCTGCTCGGACCGTTCAGGGGCGAAGGAAAGTTCATCGCCGGCGACGAACCTTACAGCTACCGAATTTCGGGAGGCCGCGGCGAAGCCGACACCGGGTTCAAGATCAGGCTCGGCGTCAATCCATCCAACCATCCGTTGACCACGGACATCGACGGCACGCTCACCATCGATCGCGGCGTGCCGCAATTCGACGGCACCATTGCGCTGGCGCGGCCGGTCGGCGCCGCGCTGTCGAGCGGCCAGCGGGTCATGAGCGATCCATGGCACGCCGGCGGCACGATCCGGGCAACGCCGGCTGCGGCGTCGCTGCACGACGTCACCTTCCAGTACGGGCCGGACGAGCGCGCGGTGGTGTTCACCGGCAAAGCCGATGTGACATTCGGCGCGCAGCCGCATTTCGACGGCGAAATCGCGGCGCTCGAGGTCGATGTCGATCGCGCGCTGGCCGCGCCGGACCTGACCCACCGGCCGCCGCTCCTGGTGGCCAAGAGTTTCGTCGATACATTCGTGGCGTCGGTCAAGCCGCCGCTGCCGGGCAAACTCGCCGTCGGCATTGCCGGCCTCACGGTCGGCGGCACCAATGTGCAGTCGTTGCACGGCGTCGCGCGCTTCGACGCGACGGGATGGAGCCTGGACGGCGTCGAATTGCGCGCTCCGGGGCTGACCCAGGTGAGCTTGAGCGGCCGGATTGCGCAGTCCGGACACGGCCTCGCTTTCACCGGCCCCGGCGCCTTGGACTCCGCCGACGCCGATACGCTGCTCGCCTGGCTCAGCGGCCGTGGCGACGCAGCTTCGGCCGGCGTGCGGACATTGCGCGCGCGCGGCGACGTCACCATCGCCGGCGATCGTTTGGCGGTCGATGGGCTCGATGCCATGCTGGACCGGGAAAACGTCCAGGGGCGCTTCGCCTATACCTGGCCGGCATCCGACCGCCCGGCCATTGTCGAGGCCGATCTTCACGCCACCAAACTCGATCTCGATGCGCTGGCGGCGTTCGCCAAAACCGCCGTGGACGAAAGCGGTTTTGCGCCGCCGCGCCAGGGCTCGCTGGCGCTCGACATCGGCAAGGCGACGCTGGCCGGCATCGACGCGCGGGCGGTCAAGGCGCAGGTCAAGTTCGATTCCGGCGCGTTGCAGATCGAGCATCTGTCGGTCGGCGAACTGGGCGGCGCCGCGCTCGACATTTCGGGCCGCATCGACGAGTTGTCGTCGCAGCCGCGCGGCCGCGTCACCGTCGATCTCAATGCCGGCACGCTTGCCGATATGTCGCGTGTGCTGGCTCGGTTCGCGCCGCAGACCGCCGATGTCCTGCGCCGCGCCGCCGATCGCCTGGCGCCGGCAAAACTGCACGGCACGTTGACCATGGAGCGGGCGGCGACGACCGGCAGCACCGCCAAGCTCGATCTCGATGGGCAGTTGGGCTTGATGCGCGTTGCGCTCGACGGCGCGGCGACCGGTGAGCCAGCCAAGCTTGGCGAGGCGAATGCACGCATCGACAGCCGGCTCGACGCCGATGACGCCACCGCGCTGACGACGCTGTTCGGCCTCGATCATGTCGTCGCCGTCGATCAACTGCCCGGCCGCGTGACGCTGTCGGCCGCCGGACCACTGAACGGCGAGCTTCGCGTCGATGGCGAGGCATCGGCCAGCGGTTTAACTGCCGCGGTGCGTGGAGCGGTGCGACTGAACGGCAAGGCAGCGCCCGCAGGCACGTTTCAAGTATTGGCGACCGCTTCCGACCTTCGGCCGTTGCAGCAGGCGATGACCGGCCAGCCGGGCAACGCGGTCCCAATCTCAGCGCGAGCCGCAGTTGCCATTGCCGGCACGGCACTGTCGTTCACGCAAATCGCCATCGCTGCCGGCAAGGCGTCGGCGCATGGGCGTCTTGCCGTCAATCTGGCAAGTCCGGTGGCAATCGACGGTGACGTCGGCGCCGACACTGTCGATGGCGCTTGGCTCGCGAGCGTACTGCTGGGGCTGCCGCGCCAGGCGCAAAATACCGCTACGCCGTGGTCGAGCCAGCCGCTCGGTGGCGGCGCGTTTGCCGCGATGAACGGCGCCGTGACTTTCACGCTCGATCATGCGGCGTTCACGCCGACGCTGGTCACCGGCAGTCTCAAAGGCGTGGCGCAGTTCCGCCCGGGCGAAATCGCGTTGCAGAATATTGGCGGCGGTCTCGCCGGCGGCCAGGTCAGCGGCGAATTGGCGTTCCGCCGCAACGGCGACGGGTTGGTCGGTCACGGCCATATTATGCTGGCCGATGCCGATGCGGCGACCGTCTTGCAGACCGACAGGAAGATCATCGACGCGCGGCTGACGCTCAAGGCCGACTTCGATAGCTTCGGCTCAAGTCCGGCCGCGCTCGTGCGCGCGGCGCACGGCAGCGGCGCGATGGCGCTGGCCGCTGCCCATATCGCGGGGCTCGACCCGGCAGCATTTGTCGCCGCCATGCACGCGGCCGATCAGGGAACGGCCATCGAGCTTGCGAAAATTCAGTCTACGGTGAACGCGGCACTGGCTGGCGGCGGCCTGGCCGTGCCGCAAGGCGATGCCGCCATGACGATCACCGATGGCAAGGCCAGCATCGCCAATGTGACGGTGCCGGCACAAGACGGCGCCACGCTGTCGTTTTCCGGCGCGCTCGATCTCAATAGCGGTGCCGTCGATGCGCGCGTGTCGCTTTCGGCGCCGCCGCCGCCACACGCCTTGATCCGTATGCGGCCGGAGCTCGCGCTCATGCTCAAAGGTCCGCTCCCGGTGCCGGCGCGCATTATCGACGTTTCGGCGCTGACCGGCTGGCTGAGCTTGCGCGCCGCCGAACTGCAAACCCGACGTCTGGAATCGATCGAAGCCAATGGCCGTCAGGATGTGATCGGCCGCGCGGTTCGCCCGGACTTTGCGGTTCTCCGCACAGTCCCTGCGGGCGGCATCGTCGAATTCGCAGGCTTAGCGAGCGCGTCGCCTCCCGGAATGCGAGGATTGGATCTGTTGCAGACCGAAGCGCCGGCTGCCGGCGTCACCGGTTCGACACCGGCAAACAAGCCGCGGCCCGCGCCGCCGCCGACCCAGCCCGCCGCCCCGCAAACCGCGGGACCGCCGCTTGATCTTTTATTCCGGCCGCAGAACTGAAGAGGCTGCCGCGGGCATGACCATCAGCGGCGTTTGGCCGCTGCTCTCGGCGGCATGGCCGTTGGTTTGCGCCCGGTAGTGGTCGAGCACGAACAACCGGATGGCCGATGACAGATTGCCGTGGGGGCGTCCGGTATCGATCTCGGCGACAAGGTCCGACAATGTCTTGTCGCGGCCGATGGCGATCTCCTTGAGCCCCCTCCAGAAGGCGTCTTCAAGGCTGACGCTGGTCTTATGACCGGCGATAACGATCGAGCGCTTGATGACTGGCGATTTCATTGCCCTTCTCCCGTTTCGACCCGGTGTAGGTCGAGGCTTCGCTGGGCTTTGTCGTTGCGTAACCGCGTCTCGGTTCGATCCGCCTTGCTTCGGCCGTGGGCCAAGCGGTTCGTCGCGGCCTTTTGCTCGGCTTCACGCCGTTTGGCCCGCTTTCGCGCGGTTCGAAGATTGACGATGTCGCCCATCAGGTCGCTCGGCGGTATCCGGATAACGTGGCTGGGGCCATCTTGGCCCGCTTCGACTGCAGACTTATACGCAGGTACCATCGCACTGGATCACGACAACCGAGAGTCTACGAAGCCTTAATGCGCGGGTTCGGGTCGTGACCAAAGCCTATTCCTCTTGTCCGGGAGAGAAAATGTCATTTCAGTGCAATATTTCTACGCGACGGGGCTCAGCCGATACTGCATGAATATTCGGAATGGCTGGATGGTTTGCGGTGATACAGAAGGTAGACGTTAAGCAGATGTCGGGAACCCAGACGATATACTTAAGAGCATCTTACCTATAGTATAGCGTTATCCTTCCGATATTGACGCAATTCATTGTCATCGGGGGTAAGCCGATACTGCCGCTCTCGCACACAAATTCGTGATTGCCGGCTCGCCGAGCCAGCGGCGACCGCATTGGTTCTCACTTCTTCCGGAATCGATCCAGCCGCACGACTTCGCCGCTGCCGCTCTTTGCATCGCGCGGCGGTTCCGCCGGCGCGGCATGGGCGGGAGCGGGCAGGGCCGCATCGGGCTTTTCGATCGCTGCGGGCGGTGGCGCGGGAGTGGGTGTCTTGGCCGGCGCGCCTTGCTCTTCGGCCGCCTGCTTGTCGAGCGTCTCGAACTGAAAGCCGAATTGCACCGCCGGATCGAAGAATGCCGTCACCGCGTCGAACGGCACCGCGACCCGCTCCGGAATGCCGCCGAACGACAAGCCGACCTCGAAGCCATCGTCGTCGACCGTCAAATCCCAGAACTGATGCTGCAACACGATCGTCATCGCGTCGGGATATTGCCCGCGCATCCGCTCCGACAGCCGCACGCCGGGCGCCGTGGTGGCAAACGTGATCTTGAAATGATGCTCGCCCGGCAGGCCCTTTTTGGCGGCGTCCGTCAATACCGTGCGCACGACCCCGCGCAAGGCCGCTTGGGCGAGAATGTCGTAGCGGATGTAGTCGGTGGCCATAGCGGACAACAGATGACAGACGACGGATGACAGATAGGAGACGAATCATAGAGGTCCAGATCGATTCTGTCCTCTGTCGTCCGCCGTCTGTCCTCTGAAAGAGAGTGGAGGCTTCTGTTGCCAGGTGCCTCCGAACCCCGCCTGACGGAGCTTAACCCGCCAGGGCTTTAAGTCGGTCTTTCAGACTGCGTTACGCAGCCAGAGCAACCGGAGCATAGTTGTCATTGGCA
>Ga0316363_10002666_pt1 | contig 13420 bp, 13 predicted proteins | sample Sb_taG_3_FD_200459 | JGI IMG/M metagenome (GOLD analysis project Ga0316363, IMG submission 200459) | Peat soil microbial communities from Weissenstadt, Germany - Sb_50d_a_PC metaG (v2) (version 2) | ecosystem: Environmental > Terrestrial > Soil > Wetlands > Peat | place: Germany: Weissenstadt...
GTGCGTGGCTCACCCTCGCCTCGTTTCTGTTGGGATGGACTTGCTTTGGGCGCCCTCCATCTATTTCGTGCAGACGGGATATTCGATTTACACTTTGCGGCAGGCGAGCCGCCGCTCGTGGCGGATCGGACAGCGTTCCAACGTCGTCGTGCGCTTCCTGACTTACAACGAGACCATGCAGACATCATGCCTGCGGTTGATGGGCAAGAAGCTACTCGTCTCACTGGCCATGGAAGGGAAATTCTCGAATGAGGGTCTTCAGGGCATAGAAGACGATGATGACGTGCTCACTGCCATGGCGCGCGAGCTGGTAACCCAACGGGGAGTAGGGGAGTCGGCCTCGGCCGTTTGGAAGGCTGTTCAAGAGCAGCACGCTCGGCTACTGCCGGCCTCATCTGTGCTCGATGAAGAACTCGGAGAGGAACTGGTCGCCGGCCCATTCGACGAAGTGGTCGCGGGCGATAGCACGGCTGCGGCCTTGGTTTTTGGGGCACGGCTCGAAAAGGATACGACTCGGCGAAGGCCCCTCGTCGTCGAACCGGACTGTCAACTCTCTCTGTTCTGAGATCGAACCCAACACAACGGAACGCTCGCCTCCATTTCCGGTGGCGAGCGCTCAACAAAGGAGAAGGAGCCCATGGAACTGCTTCCTGTGGAACAGAGGAAGACTCTGCCACCGCTGTATTCACAAGAGTCGTGCCCGACACCGATCGTGCACGTCAAGTTGTTCACACCCGACTCGTCATTCACCTGGCTCGTTACCGAGGGAGCAGAACAGGAAGACGGGGATTGGCTACTGTTCGGCTTCGTGATCGGACTCTCGTCCGGGGTAGCGGTTTGTTCGTCGGCGAGACAGGCGTAGCGGCCAATCATCACTTTCTCGCGCCAAACGACGGCAACGCTTTTGCCTTCACTGACGGTCGCTACAAGCTAGAGGTTTTCGCGCGGCTGCTTGGCGACAACGATCAAACGCTCCTTTTCTCGCAGACTTTGGGAATCTCGCGTGACACCGGAACGTTACTTGCCGAGCCGGGGGCGGGTTTGTATCTCGATTGGGGGCCGGACTCGTCGCGCTATTTGCCGCTTGTCGAAAAACGCCCTCCGTCGCCCGATCCAGGAAAGTTTCTGGAGCTTTTGGGCCTCAACGAGAAGTAGGCCGCCTAGAGTGGTAAGGGTAGATGCTGTTGCGTGAGCGGCGTTTTCAGGCCAAGCTTACGCGCTGCTGCATCGAGGTCGCGCGGCTGGCAACGGGCTAGTAGCACCTGCAAATCCTGGTCGTTCGCCAGCACCTGAAAATCTTTCGTCGGCGCGAAGTAAACCAGCGTGCGCTTACCGGCTCCAACTAGATTGAGCATGTTTTGCAAAGTGCCTTTGCTCTTGGCGTCCCACAGCATCACGCCGCATTGCGCCTCTTGGAACATCACAAAATCCTTCGCTGCGTAGTAGCTGGAATCCTTCTTTTTGCTTGGCGGCTCTATGCTGCGCGTCGGCCATGCGCCGATGTTGTTGCGGCATTCCTCCATGCAGAACACGGTTACGTTGCGATAGTCGCGCGTTGCGAGATACGTTTGCACGGCCTTATCTGCGCCGTTCGCGTCACCAATGAGAATCGCGTTGCCCCGCTTCATGAAGTCGTCCAGCCGTGCGCGAATGGCCGCGTTCAGCTTGGAAATCCCGATTGATCCGCCGATGAAAACGTTCATAGGTGCCTACTTCGTCGTCAGGGTCAGAAGGTAAACCGCCTTCGCGCCGCCTGGGTTTTTCAGGACTTCCACGATATGCCCGACCGTCGCGCCTGAGCCGTGAAGATCGTCGAACAGCAATAAATTCTTGCCTGCCGTCATTTCTGGGGCCACGGTGAAAGCGCCGCTTAGCGCCTCCTTCCTTTTATCGTAGTCGGTTATATCCTTCAATTGCGGCGTCTGCTTCACTTTCGACAAGCAGCCGTTGCAAACCGGCACGCCAAGCCGCGCGGCCAAAGCTTCGGCCACAACCATGACCGGCTGAAGCGTTCGGACGTTGGAAGGTGGAACTGGAACAATCGCGTCGATCGCTAGCCGCCAAGTGTCCAGCACGAAATGCGCGGCGGTGTCGGCCAACTGGTCGGCTATCTCCTGCTTTTGGGCTGCCGTTTGGGTGCGGCCATATTTCAACTCGTAAAGCAGTTGCCCGACCGGGGGCCGCTTTGTGTCGAACATCATATGACCGAACTGGTTTTGACCGATAGGGGTGCTGCTGAGCGTGTGCCAGTCGAGCGCGAAGCCGGAAGCCCACGGCCCGCGCAAGGTTCGCGGATTGGTTTCGACAATCGCCACGGTTGGAGGAAGGGCTATCCTCCCTTGTGAACGCGCGGTGTTATTCCGGGGTTGCCGTAATGCCCGTCATGGCCGCAATTGAGATGGCAGTTTTCGACGCCGCCACAGCACAAGATCACCGGCGTAAATCGGCTTCCGTGATGCGCTTCCCATTGGCCGCGACCGCCGCCGCGGGACCGGCTGTTAGACCACGTTAGAGCCTTGCCGCAGCATTCGCACGCGCTGCCAGCACGATCAAACGCTGTCTCGATTTCTTCCGCCGTAAATTCGTACGTGGCGATCATCGTACCAAGCCTCCCGACTATTCTAGCGCCTTCAGCAGGCGCGCGCCGCCGCACGTCGCGTTGGCCAATAGGCGATTTTCAGCGCCGTTGTTTCCGCTGACCTTCGTCCGTTTTGGAGATCATTTTTGATCCACCCTCGCGGCTCGCGCTGGGTGAAAGGCCGTACAATGGCGGATTCAGGGGAATGCATGAACATACGGCGGGGAATGTTTCGGCTTTGGATCGTTTCCAGCGCGTTATTCGTGCTCGGCGTCAGCGCGGTTTCGTACAGCGCGATCCGTGAAGAGTTCCGGGCCTCCAGCATTGACTACGACGCGATCGCCAAGAAGTACGGCGGTGACACGCTGCTACCGGTCGATTGCGGACAGGCGCGAGGTGTTGCGACCTCTGACTATTCAGTGCACGACGGTTCTTGCTGGTACGCGACGGCGATTTTCAGGCGGCTGTATCCCGAGTATAAGGATTTCAATGACCATGACTTGTCTGAGAAAATCTACGCGAAAGCCGGAAGGGCGCTTACGCACCCCCGCCCTTGGGCTAAGGTCGCGGAAACTGCTGGCTTGGCGCTTGGCGTACCGGTAGCGGCGCTGGCCTTGGGATGCTCGCTGAGCTGGGCGCTTTCCGGGTTTCGGGGGTCTACTTCGCGCGGCGGCAAAAATTCTGCCACTCCATAGCCACTTCGCACGATGCGGGTGTGGCGTCCAGTTTATAGCCGCTCGGCGGATTGGTCCACTCCGGCAGATTGTCCGCATATCCACCATGCGCCGCGAATGAGTCCGGCGGGGGCCGAACACTCTGCCTTTTGCAAAGAGCCACAAAATCGTCAGCTTGTTTGCATGCGGCAGCGCGGTCGAATACATCTCCTCGATCGGGTTTTAGGCTCTCCGCTTTGTTCTTGCCATTCGCCTTGTCATCTTTTGAAGTCACCAGCGTAGGCGTCGGCAAATCGAGCCGAACCTTATTGTCCTCGTCAAGCGCGACGAATCCGCTTACATCGCCCAAGGCATCATGAAAACAAGTCGGCTCATCCCTCTCGCTTTCTTTTCCCCTGTCCAGATCGGAAACTCTACAGCTATAGGCGGTCTGTAGCGTCAATTGAGCCCGCTCATGGGCTGGTATCAAAAACGCGTGCTCAAGTTTGCCGTTGAATTCCTCCAGGGCCTCCGTCGCAGCTTGTCGCTTGAACAACTTCACGTTTTGCGGAACGGTATAGTCACGACCGGTGTTGTTAGCCACCGCGAATCTCAACGAAAAGCCCGACACCTTCATGGCCCGCGTTTCAGTGTTGTATTCGTAGACCGCGCCGGCATTAGCGGATACGCACGAAATCGCCTTGCTGTCCCACGATTTTGGTCGGGTTGAGTACCAGAAGATCGAAAGGCCAATTCCCGCAAGAGCGACAGTCACTCCGGCAGCTACGCCACCGGCACGAAGAAATATTTTCTGCCAATCTGTCACTTTTAAGAGGCCCACTGACGGGTGCCGCAGTCCGAGGGCTTTTCCTTTCTAGCCGGGCCTTTACTCACAAGACGGTGGACGCCAGCACCCGGCCGTCTCGAATCAGCCGTTCAACGTCCTCGATGCGAATAGCCTCCTTGGGATGGGCGCAATTATTCGCAACGGCAAATAGACCATCCAACTGCGATCTCTGAATCTGAGTGAGGACGGTCTCCTTTACGAGCGTAGCCAGCAGGTCGGACACGTCAGCGACCTTCTTGGTTGGGGGGTTCTTCACGACCGTCAAAGAGCGACTGTCCGCGACGGTCCAAAGGTGGCGTTCGAGAGCTACCCTGCCGATCACGCCGCCGGCGCGGATCATGACCTCATTACTGCGGTTTTCCTTAACAAGGCTTTCAGCGCTGTCGAATTCGTTCTCTGCCATGGCGAAGCTCAGGCGCGTCATAATGGCAAGCTCGCGGGAAAGAAGCTCATCTTCAGACGCGCAGACCAGGCTCCGTGCCTTACGGAAGCCTTCCCCGAACTGGGCAAGCGTCATTCCGATGTTTCGCCGACTCTTGGCTGACAGGATCGGTTCGAGATTGTAATAGTCGTCATCGGAAGACGAACGGTAACACTCCTCAAATTCCGCGAAGCTCGATAGCTTGTTTTGAACGAGAAGCTCTCGGCATCCCCGATACCATTGCTGCCCTTTGCGGCCCAGGTCGGCATCGCCGGAATTGTCGTCACGATAGTACCCTTCAACCAGCGGAACGAGTTCTTCGGCGAGCGTCTCAAGCTGGCGAATCCGTTGCTGAAGCGGAACGAGGCGAGTGTTCACAACTACGGATTCTAGCAGGGTAGATGCGCGATTTGTCCTTTTGATTACACTTGGGTGCTTCCTTTGCTGATCGGCGGCCGGGGACTTCCGGATTGTCACTTCAGTTGAAACGCATGGGGTTCGATTGCGGACCGTACGAAAGATTCAACGAAGAATTCATCGTCTGCCGAAAGTGCGGCGGGCGGATCGACCTCCGTGACTGGGAGTGAAGAGGAGTGGGGGTATCTCTACTGAGCGAGCTCGCAAGTGGGGGGCCCCCTTGGCCTGGCGGTAGAACGGGATCTGTGGTTCCGGCCTGGCCCGAATCGACGAAGTGCTTCGTCGCGAGCGTCCGCGGTCGTCCACCGCGGTAAGAGAAGGAGGCGTGTGAGATGAACGATAAGGTTCAATTTCAAACCAACGTCCCGATCGACGTTGCATTGAAGTACAACGATGGCAGGGAAGTGACTGGGCAGTACGGTGATCAAGTCCTCTACACGCTCACCGATGGCCGCGTCATGTACGTCCCGCCCATCGTCAAGAAGAAAATTGACGAACTCGGAATCGGACGTGGCGAACTGTTTACGATTACGAAGGCGGAGAAGAAGAACGGAACGCGGCGCACCATCGAGTGGGTGGTTGCGACAGACGGATGCGGAGATCGAAAACCTCAAAGGCGCGAGCAGCAGCCGAACGGCACAGCGCCGGCTCAGCGCCGCGGCGGACCCGGATCGGCGCCGGCAAACGGAAATGGTCACAGGCCCAGTTCACTCAGCGATGCCAAAGGCTTCTTGGTAACGAGCCACGGGCAGTTCCTGCTGCAGGCACTGGCAGCAGCGGTGGACGTGGCGTCTGCGACCGAGCGCTATGCCGCCGCGTGCGGCCTGGAACTGCAGTTCACCAGTGAAGATCTACGCGAAATCGGGCTGAGTATTTACACGACCGGCGCGAAGTAGGTGTCGTATGGAAGCTGGACAGGAAATGCTTCTCGCCGAGGTACTCTCTCCGAGCCAGGTTTTGCAGTTCTTGAATTGCCCGGCCAAGTGGATGTTTCGATACCTTCTCGATCTCAAGGAGCCAGGTACCGCGGCCACCGCATTAGGTAGAGCGTTTCATGAGACCATTGCCCACAATTTCCGCCAGAAGGCGGAGACGACGCACGATCTCCCAGTCGCGGAATGCCTGGACTGCTTCCGGAGGGTTTTAGGACCGCAACTGGAAGAAGCCAAGCTACAGAAGGGCGAACATCCCATGGAACTACTCGAATTGGGAGAGGCCATGGTCACAAAATACATCGAAGATGCCGCTCCGTTGATCCGGCCGGCCGCTGTCGAATCCAGAGTCTCCGGCGTGATTGGCGGCGTCAAGGTGTCGGGCTACGTGGATCTGCTCGATACCGAGGGACGAATCGTCGACTCAAAGAGCGCGCTCAAGCCGCTCAGGGGAATCGCCCACGATCATCACCTGCAGCTTACGAGCTATGTGATGATCACGCCGGCCGCAAGCGGGGCCTGCCGGTTGGACACCGTGACAAGAGGGAAGACGGTCAGCCTGATTCAAAAGAGCTTCTTTATCAACGAGAAGGACAGGCACTACGCGGAAACGATCTATCCGATGGTCCAGGACTCAATCCGTGAAGGGATTTTCCTGCCTCGGCGCAGCAGTCCATTGTGTTCAAGACGATTTTGCGGATTTTGGAATGTATGTGAGAAGGAGTACGGCGGCTCAGTACGCGCCGACTAAGGCGCGACTAAGGCGACGACAAAGTACCCGATTCAATGTTCCCTGCGTCTATTGGGTTTTTGACGGGTCGCGCGAGATTCGAGCCTCCATTGTTGCAACTCGGTTACGTTTGCTGGTCCGGAACTTTCGGTAAATGAGACGGTTTATCCTAAAGAAGGTCGCTCCCGTCTTTCGAGGCTAACTGCCTATGAAAGCTGTACGTATTCAGGTCCTCGCAATTTGCGCCGTTGCTTTTGTGCTCGGGCGTTCGGCGTTCGGGCAGCAGGGTGAGGCCGAGCGTCTGATCGCCGAGGGCGAAAAGCTTGCGTGGTTGAAGAACTGGCAGGCAGCGGAGCCATTCTTCGAGAAGGCAGAAGTCCTGTTCCGAGAGCGCGGCGACAAGCGCAATGAGTTGTACGCGCGGATCAGCCGCATGCGAGGCCAGTTGCCAAGCCGCGGGCTTTTCGAGACCTCAACCTATCTGGCGTCCGTCCTGGACGACCCTCTCACAAAAGATGACGCTCGCCTTCGGCTTCGATGCCTGACCGTGAAGGGGGATGTCGATCTGGATTTCGATACAGCTCTCGCTGCGCGCGATTGGACGGAAGTGTTGTCAATTGCGAAGCGACTGGAGGATGCAGCGTGGGTCAATCGCGCGAATGGCGAGCTCGGAATCATCAGCTTCGTTCAGGGCGATTATCGGACCGGAACCGTAAAAGTCATGGGCGCACTGTCACAGGCCACGAAACTGAATGACATAGGGGCCCAGATTCGATATCTCACTTTGGTCGGCGCTGGTCTGATTCAGCTTCAGAGGAACGAGCAAGCAATTTCCATGTTCGATCAGGCGCTGGCGGCAGCGCAGACTATTCCAGAACTCGGGCAACCTGTGATGACGTACGCCGGAAAGGCGCAGGCCTTAGCCGGTCTCGGTCGGACCTCGGAAGCGAAAAAACTGCTGGAAAGCGTCTTGGAAATCTCCCACAAGAGAGCCGCTCTTGGTTACGAAAGCGAAGCTTTGCTGGAGTTGGCGAAGCTCGAAGAGAGGACGGGCCAAGACACGCAGGCGATCGATCACTTTAGACAAGCCGTTGCTGCTGCGACGAAAGTTGACGGGCATAACCTCATCAGTGAAGCGGACCTCGAATTGTCGAAGGTGCTGGCGAAGGAGAAACGCTACGGCGAGGCAGAATTGGCGGCGAAGGAAAGTGTAGAGGCAAGCCGGGCGATCGGCGACAAGCTCTTAGTGCCTCGATCCCTGGCGCAGCTTGCTGCGGTGGAGGAATCAAGAGGCAAATATCACATCGCGGATCAGCTGTTCAATGAGGCGACAGATGTCGTAGAGGCAATCCTCTCAACGACGACTACTGCAAACGCGAAAAGCTCCGTGGCGGGATCTATGGACGGGATCTTCCTGGGCCACTTCGAACTGGCCGCAATGCACCTGAATAGCCCCAGCAAAGCGTTTATGGTAATTGAAGGGGTACGGGGCAGGTCGATAGCCGACAGCTTGCGGTTCAGGAGAGTGAGCCTTGAGCCCGAGCCAGCATCGCTCACGCGCACCGAAAAGGAGATCTCCCAGCTTCAGCTTCGGTTTCTTAGGGCCAGCACCCGGGAGAGAAAGCGATTGCTGACGGATTTGCTCAGCCTCGAGCAGCGAGCCATTGAAATTGAAGCCGGACAAGACCCGCCGTGGCTGCGCCAGCAAGTGCAACCGATCCCGCTCGCACGCTTGCAAAGAGCTTTGGGAGGAGATGAGGCTTTCCTTGAATATGTGCTGACCGACCCGGTTTCATATTGTTTGGCGATCACCCGAGACCATATCGAGGTCCTCCACTTGGCTGGACGCAGTCAGATTGGCAAACAGGTTGAAGCGGTTCTGACTGCGCTCCGAAAGGGAGGCACGGACGCCGGAGCAGAGGCAGTTCTATATGCGACGGTGGTTGGCCCCATGGCGAGTGTGATCTCTTCCAAGACCAGATTGACCATTGTTCCTGACGGCCCGCTTTACCAACTTCCCTTGGAGATGCTCGGACCTCGACCGGACCAGCGCTTGTTGGCCTCCCACCTTGTGACATACGCCCCGTCGGGGACAGTATTCACGCTTTTGTCGGAAAAGAAGGGGAGCCGGCCATCCCTTCCTCTGCTTGCCGTAGCAACTGGAACTGATTCCTTGGCCGAGGCGCGTGCTCGAATGGCGGATCAACAACAGCGTCTTGGGAACATTAACCGCGAGATCTTCGACGCCGGGTCATCTCAGCTCAAACCTCTGCCGGCCGCCAACGGCGAGGCTCGGATGGTAGCCGGAATGATGGGCTCGGACTCCGTGATGCTGTTAGCGGATGCTGCAACGGAAAGCGCCTTGAAAAAGCAACCGCTCGGACAGTTCCGCGTGCTTCATTTTGCTGTCCATGGCCTTGTGAGCACGAACTTTCCTGACCGATCGGCGCTGCTTCTGAACGCGGATCCAGCGAGCAACGAAGACGGTTTTTGGCAGGCGCGGGAGATTGCACGAACGCAATTGAATGCTGAGCTTGTGACATTGTCTGCGTGTGATGTTGGCTCCGGGTTGATTGTGGGAGAAGAAGGCATCTCGAACCTGGTGCGCCCGTTCCTGATCGCGGGTGCTCGCACGGTGGTCGCGAACCTATGGGAGTCCAACGATGATTTCAGCCGCGGCCTGATGCGCGAATTCTATACCAGGTTGGCGGCGGGTATGGAAAAGGGACGCGCGTTGCAGCAGGCAAAGCTGGAGATGATTCGGAAGTATGGACAGGATGCCTCGCCGCGTCTTTGGGCGGGCTTCATCATGGTTGGTGAGAGCCGGCGGAGCCTCCAATCCGAATGAGGATTCGGAAGATTAATGAACTCGCTAACGAGGGACCAGCTCAGTTTGATGTTCCACAAGGTCGTGGACACGTGTGAGAAGAAGCTCTACGATCCCAACTTGAATGGCGTCAATTGGCGCCACCTGGCCGAAGCACGGAAGGAGCGAATCCTCGCTGCTGCCAGCGACGAGGAACTCGAGCGGGAGTTCAATGAGCTAATCAAGGAATTGAAGGTCAGTCACGCAGGGTTCTATCACGAGAAGCGGCCTCGCGCGGCGGGAAAGATGGCCATCAGCGCTACGCTCTTCAAGGCGGAAGACGACGGCCGAAGCTGTTGGGTTTTCCAAGACGTTCATCCCGGTGGCGCCGCCTTCAAGGCTGGCGTGCAGCCGGGCGATATTCTGTTACGAGTCGGAGAGAACGAGATTGCACCCCCCGACCTTCCGTTGTTTCCGTTGGGGGAAACGACTCCGCTTGATATCAAGAGGCGGGACTGCGCCCACGTGAGACTGCCGATCGAGGTGCCGAAGTCGAAGACGAAAGAGCGGCCGCTGATTGAACTGCAACCAGTCTCGTCTATGAAGCACGGCGACGTCGGCTGGTTGAAGGTCTGCATGTTCCCGGGCGCAATCGGTATCGATGTCGCCCGCGATATCGACAAGGCAATCAAGAGCCTGGATTGCGAACGATTGATCATCGATCTCCGAGGCAATACTGGCGGGGGAATCGGCTGTCTGCGGCTGATGAGCTATCTGACGCCAGATCGAGTTCCCGTTGGCTACAGTGTTACGCGGCGGCGGGCCGAGCAATCGTTCTCGAAAGAGAAACTGCCCGTGTTCGACCGCATTCCGTCGAGGAAAATCGGCCTCGTCGGCCTGCTGCTGAAATTTGCGCGTCGCGACCAGTCGGTGGCCATAGCCACCGAGAGGCTTGGAAAGCAGCGCTTTCATGGCAAGGTTGTTCTTTTGGTGAATGAGCATTCCGCGAGCTCGTGCGAAATGGTTGCTGCGTTCGCGTCGGAAAACAAGCTTGCCACCATCGTCGGGACAAAAACGCCGGGCCGGCTTCTCGGCGGGCATTCTTTCCGAGTCGGGAACGGATACCGGATTGCCCTGCCAGTAGCCGCCTACTACACGTGGAACGGGACTTTTCTGGAGGGAAGAGGCGTGGCGCCCGACATGGAGGAGCCGTTCTCCGTGTCAGCGATACGCAACGGCCGAGATGCGCAGTTGCAGCGGGCGATCGAAGTGGCAAACGAACTGTGACCCACTATTGGAGGACAACGGAATAGGTTCGCCACTCATCGGCGCTCTTTCTGATGGCGAGGGTGTGGAGGCCCGGCGATAAAGCACTGAGGTCGAGTTCCGCGACAGCCGTTACGATGTGATCCTGAAGCGTCGCGGTCACATGCTGCTTTAGAATCGTGCGCAACTGGCCATCGAGCAACTGCAACGCGTACTGGCCTTCGTCTGCACCGACTGGGAAATAGAGAGTGAGGCGTAGATGCTTTCTCGGAAGGATCAGTGGAGGCTTGGGCGTGCTCGGGCGGCCCTGTTCCAAGCCGCGATTCTCGGTTAACGGTCGAAGGTCGAGAGTGGCCGGAGTGGTGACGCTGGCGATTTGGACGGGGGGAGTCTGCCGGACCACGCCGGTCCAGTAAATAATGGCGCCGAGGACAAGGGCGGCGGCACACGCAGCGGCCACCATCCGAAACCTAACGATTCGCCTTTGACGCATCTCCTGGCGGATCGCCAGAAACGTCTGGAAACAAGGCGAACAATGGGTGACGTGGTGGAGTTGGTCCTGCGTCATCTGTATGATTCGCCGAGACATGCCACCCAAGGTCTCGGGGTCGGGACAGCCAATCCGCTCAGGGTTCGGAAACTCCCTGAGGGCAGATTCCTGCAGCTCCTTGCGAACACGTTCGATGTCCATTCGATAGCATATTATGCCTTAACTCGCAACTAGTGTGGTGCCTTAATACGCGGCGTACGGCCCGACAATATTGCCCCGAGCTTCGCCTGGAACCGCCTCATTCGTGCCGAAGCGGCCTTTGCGCTGATGCCCAAGCGCGGAGCGATGTCCTTGGGTCCGTCGTCGGCGAGGAACGCGTCCAGGTAGGGAACCTGCTCGGGCGGAAGTTGGGCCTCCAGAAACGCGACGAGTTCCTGGCGATAGACGGTCTCGAAGGGATCTGGCCGCGCGTCGGCAATTCGCTCCAATGAGGGCCGGTCAAGAAAAATGAGTTTTCCATTACGTCGCGGCTCGGGAAGGGCGGCGGACCATTGGGCCGGAGTCAGTGCTCTTGCGTCTTTGGTGATAGATTCGAGATCCGCGGAGCCCCTGCCACGGAAGTAAGCTCGCACGCGCCGAACAGTATCCTTCGCGCGCGCGGAGACGCACGAAAAACCTTCCGACGACTGCCCGCCCGAGTCGGGAGCCACTAGTGGGGGAGGCTTGACCGGCATTTACGGCCCCGATCAGAATGCCCTTATTATACTGCCAAAATAACGTCATTCGAACTGGCGAACTTGCAAATTGTCATCGTCAAGGGCCTTAATACCACCGGCATACTACCGAGTTGCCAGCCGGGGCGGAAGGCTTCCCTGCTCCACTTCAAAAAAACTTCAATCGAAACGGCGAAATCGGCCTCTCCGAATGCCTATTTATATAGGGGCCCTTTTTCCCGCGTGCGCGTGGTACCCGCGTTGAGAGCCCTGGGGGTATCGCTGTTGAGGGGTCTACATGAGCGCGAAACACGGCGCAAAGGATAGTGCCGCCTGGACAAGGGAACTCGACGTCATCCTGTTGGATGGCATCGAGGACAACAGGCAAGGGAAGGATCTGGCACACGAGCGAGTGAAAGCTTTGCATCCTCTCCCGCAGGGAAAGGATCGCTACCCCAAGGATTTTGAGAAGTGGCTGGCCAAGGTGTTTGAGAAACCATCTGAGGATGGGGTAGCTCCCTGGCTGTCCTTGGAATTCTGGCAGCGCGAAGTTGACAAGGTGCTAATCCAGGGAATTTTCGCACGGAATGTGACGCAAGATGAAGTGGTACAGCGGGTCCGCTCGGTCTGGCCGAAGCTTTCGATCTCATGGCTCGGCGCCCGCATGGAGGAAGTCGCACGGACAGGGCTCCCCCGCTGGATGGACCAGGCGTTCTGGGCGACCGAGATCGACCCGATCCTGCTTAGCGGTCTCCGGAATGCCAGCCAATGTCAAAGCGAAGCGGTTGAGACGGTCCTGCATGCATTCCCGCAACTCCACGTCGGCATGATCTGGGATCGTCTCCGACGATTGCGAAAACAACGGACAGCGGACTTGCAAGCAGTGGTGCCGGCATTTGTGGTGGCGAACGATTGCAACGACCGGGTAGAGGCCGGTGGCGGACACGCCGATTCGAGCGCGACAGCCCAATTGGACGGGATGGTGCCGCCGTCAGGAATCGAGCGACGGTTCTGGCGCACAGAGGTCGACCCGATCTTGCTCGGGGGAATTAGAACCGCGAACCGATTGGAGCGCGAAACAGTTGACAGGGTCCTGCGAAAGTTTTCCGAACTGCGGATCGGCACAATTTGGGCGCGCCTTCGACGCCTACAGGAACAACGAAAAGAAAACAGATACACAGGCCCACCGTTTCGATGGACAGATGAATTGGATGAGCGGCTGATCCACATCCACGAAGAAGCGGGGTTGAGCGCAGCCGTGTCGGGTGTTCAGAGCCTAACCGGCTTCCCACGAAAGGCCATCTTACGGCGGGCGCATAAATTGGGGCTCCCCACCCGACCTTTGGGCGCTCGCCGACGCTGGACGATGGTAGAGTACCGTTTCGTTATCGAATCCTTGAACCACATGAGCGTGCGGGAGATCGCCGAACAGATCGAGAGATCAGAGAAGGCGGTTTGGGACATGGTTGGCCAGCGTGGAATCGCGGCTAGATTCCAAGACGGATACACCATGCGCGAATTGGCCGAAAAACTTCACATGAGGCGCTTAAGTGTTCAGAAATGGGTT
>Ga0316363_10002667_pt1 | contig 13418 bp, 9 predicted proteins | sample Sb_taG_3_FD_200459 | JGI IMG/M metagenome (GOLD analysis project Ga0316363, IMG submission 200459) | Peat soil microbial communities from Weissenstadt, Germany - Sb_50d_a_PC metaG (v2) (version 2) | ecosystem: Environmental > Terrestrial > Soil > Wetlands > Peat | place: Germany: Weissenstadt...
CCACCGGGATCCGGTCCCGCCCGGCCGGGAACCGGGCCCGGACCCGCAGTTCGTGCAGGCGGCCGAGCTGCTTGATGCTGGTGGTCTTGCCGGTCGCCGCGTCGCCGGACACGATCAGGCCGCGGCGAGCGCCGATCTCCCGCTGGTTCATCAGCACCAGCATCTGCCCCTCGGCGGTGATCTCGGTGATCGCCGAGGTGGACACCACGACCAGCTCGGCGTGATGAGCGATCCGCGCGTCGTCGTAATCCCGCCGGTCCCGCTCGCCCAGGCCCTCCCACTTCTCTGAGGGGAGCAGGGTCAGCTCGGACGGGTCGGAGTTGACGAAGCTGCGCCAGCCCTCGAGCGTGGTCGTCGGGGCGCGGCGGTTCTCCAGCTGCCCGGCTTCGGCTACCACCATTTCTCTGCCTCCTTGCGGGCGTCGAACAACGGCAGCGGGATCACCTTCGCCGCCGGGGGCCCGGACGCCTGCCCAGCCCGGTCACCGGCGCCCGGGCCCGTGCTATCCGCGCTGCGCTGCCCGGCCGGGCCTTCGCCGTCAGCGCCGTCGTCGCCTGGGCCGGGTTCCGGGCGGGGCCATTGCGGGGCGGCGGTGGCTGCGGCGCGCCCGCGGATCCGCCGGGCACGCGCCGAGCCGGCCCGGGCGGCTGCCTGGCCCGGCAGTGGCGCCTTCCCGTCTGGCTGGGGATCGGGACCCTTCCCGGCGCGGTCGAGCAGGTCCGCGGCCGCCGCGGCGATCTCGGCTTCGGTGACCGGGTCGGTGCCGCGGGAGGCGACGACCTGGCGGGCCTGAGTCCAGATGAGCTCGCCGAACGGGGCCGGGCTCGTGCGCAGGTGGGTCCAGGTCGCCGACAGCCAGCCGCCGTGGTGGTGGTTGCGGATCCAGATCCGGGAGATGTCGTAGGGGTCGTGCCGGACCTCCCACCTGTCATGCCGGGCCTTGATCCCGGATTTCTGGCGCCGGTAAGGGTTGAGCTCGCGGCTGTCGTAGGTCCGCAAGCCCACCTTGACCCCGTAGGAGTTGATCACCCGCCAGGTGACCGGCAGCAGCTCGATGTAGTCCTCAGGGCCAAGCGGGACCGGGACGTAGCCCGCCACCGCGACCAGGGCGGCGTAACGCTCGTTGGGGGTCAGCGCCCGGCCGGGAGTCAGCGGGTCGCGCAGCCCGTCATGCGGGCGGTTCTGCCAGACCGCTTTACCGACCGCCACGGGACGTGTCCGTGTCGTTGCCCTGAGTCTGCGAGATCGGCGTCCTAGACTCCTTTACCGACCTGGTCCGGGGCGTCGCCGATGTCCCAGGGGTCGGCACGGGGGATGGATGACGCGGCGGGTGGTCGTGGGGGACCTGCGGGTCCAGCGGATCGACCGGAGGGGCGGGCGGCGGTCGTGGACGATCGTGTGGCCCGAGGGGCGGGTTCACGAGGAGGCGGACCGGTTCCTGCGGGTTCATGACGGGTCGGGGACTCAGCGGACTTATGCCTACTACCTGGTGGACCACTTGCGGTGGCTGGAGCGGGAGTGCCTGGCCCTCGGCCAGGTCCAGCTGCGGGACCTTGAGCGTTACATGGGCATCGTCGGCGCCGATGTGCACATGCCGCTGGGCGAGCCGTGGCGGGCCGGGATGCGCCCTTACGGGCGGGCGGCGCTGTCGACGGCGGCGGCCTGCCTAAAGGGCTTCTACCTGCACCAGGCTTCCCTGGGCGTCAACGCCGGGCTCGGCAAGAAGCTCGACCGGACGAGGCTGCCGACCCGGGCGGACCGGCGTCGGGCGCTGCTGGGGCACGTGAAGTCGTCGGTGCCGTCGAATCCGCTCGCGCCGAGGGGGCCGCACCGGCGGCACCCGAAGATGCTCCCCGACGGCGCCCGGGACGAGCTGCTGGCGGTGGTGAACTCGGCCCGGGACCGGCTGGCGGTGACCTGGCTGGCCGACGGGGGCCTGCGGGTCGGCGAGCTGTGCGGCCTGCACCTGGCCGACTTGCACCTGCGGGAGAACGCGGCCTGCGGGGAGTGCCGAACCCCGCACCTGCACGTGTGCCACCGGCCCGGGAACCCCAACGGCGCGGAGGCCAAGACCAAGCACCCCTGGCGGGCCGAGCACGGCACCGTGACCGGCGGGCTGGTCAAGCGGGTCAGCCCCGCGATGGTCCACGCCTACTTCGAGTACATGACCGGCGAGTACCCTCGCGGGGCCGGGCACGGGATGCTGCTGGTCCAGCTTCACGGCCCGGCTGCGGGCCAGCCGTGGGCGCCGGTCGCGGCCCGCCGGATGCTCGCCCGGGCCGGGAAGCGGGCCGGGCTCGGGGTCGTGAAGCCCCACGCATTCCGGCACTCGTTCACTTCCGCGGTCCTCGATGCTTCCGGCGGGAACCTGCTGATTGCCCGAGACGCGGGCGGGTGGGCGTCGGCCGCGACGGTCGACGAGGTCTACGGGCACGTCGATGTCCACGATCCCGCGTTCGACGCCGCCCTGCGCACGGTCTGGGGCGGGGCGAGGTGACCCTCACGCCGCTGCCGCAGCCCGGTGCCCGCGAGGGCCGGGACCGGCTGGAGATCCTGGCCGCGCTGATCAGCGCGCCGTCGTTCGACCCGCTGTTCCGCGGGGACATCATCAAGATCCCCGCCGGGCATCCCGTCTACCGGTGGAACTGCCTGGCAGGATGCGAGCGGACCGTGATGGGGCACGGTGACCTGTGCGGCGCCCACCAGGCGCTCTGGCGCAGGCACCGTGACAAGGGCGGGACGCGGGCCGCATTCCTGCAGGCGGCCCGGCCCCTCGGGCCGGGCGAGGGAGTGGAGGAGCAGGCGTGCCAGGTCTGCCCGGACCGCCCGGCCTGCCACGTGACCCTGCGGCTGTGTCACTACCACCAGTTCCGCTGGTATCACCACCGGGACCAGCACGGCGACGGCGCCGACTTCAGCCAGTGGCTGGCCGGGCAGGAGGCGGTTGCCGGCTACGGCCGCTGCCGCGTCCGCGTCTGCCCGGAGATGGCGTCCTCGCCGCTGGGGCTGTGCTCGCGGCACGACGCGCGCTACCACCGGGACGGCAGCCCGGGAGGCGCCGCCCTGCCAGGCCAGTTGGGCAACCGCTACGAGGGCCGCGGGCTGCCCGTCCCCGTCGAGTACGCCGACGAGCCGGCCTTCCGCCGGTGGTGCGCGGCGGCCGCGGCGGTGCTGCGGCCCGACCAGGTCAACCTCCGGGGCCTGCACCCGCTGCTGCGGGCCGAGATCCAGTGGGGCATGTGCTGGCATATCCGGCGGCAGCACGGGAAGTGGGAGCTGGCCCCGATCCAGCGCCTGGCTGACTACGGCCGCGCCCGCGGCCTGCGTTCCCTCGCCGACCTGGACCCCGATGACCCCGGCCTGCGCAAGGCGGCCGGCCGGGAGGGCGCCCGCATAGCCCGCTCCCTCGCCGGCGGCCTGCATCCCCTCTACGTCACGCCCGGGGAGACCCGCGAGGCCGGCTACATCCTCACCGGGCACTTCGGGCGCAAGCTCAGCAACCGCCCCGGGCGCCTCGACCTGGACCGGATCTCCCAGCGGTGGCTGCGCGACCTTGTCTGGGACCACTTCGCCGATGTCCTGCGGTCCCCGTCCTGCCCGCGCTCCGGCAGCACCTTCGACCACACGCGGCGCGCCGGGCTGGAGCTGAGCGCCTTCCTGGAGCTCGCCGCCCCCGGCGGCGGCCACGACCCCCGGCTGCTCACGGCCGCGCACATGCACAAGTTCGCCGCCGACCAGCGGCAGCGCGAGCTCGACGGGCTGACCTCGCTGGGAGCCAGGGGCGTTCACGGCAAGCCGTCGATCGTGACCGCCAACACCAGGCAGGCCGTCTTCACCCGAACCCGGCGGCTCCTGCGCGGCGCACTGGAGTCCGGCGAGGCCGGCAGGCTCGGCCTGGACCGGGGCTTCATCACCGCGATGCCCGCCGCCGGCCGGGTGATCCAGCGGACGCGCGCCCCGTTCACCGACGAGGTCGCCCGGGCGCTGGCCGACGAGGCCAGCCTGCAGGCCCTGGCACGCGACCACGACCCGTTCGACCGCGGCCTGCGGGACGCCTGGGACACCATCATCGTCACCGGACGCCGCTGCAGCGAGGTCCTCAAGCTCCGCCTGGACTGCCTGGGCCGCTACGGCGGCCTGCCCATGCTCTGGCACGACCAGACCAAGGTCGGCAACTACGACGAGGCGATCCGCATCCCCGAGCGGACCTGCCAGATGCTGGAGGCCCGCCAGCGCAAGACCCTGGACCTGTTCCAGGAGCGGAACAACCGCCCGCCCACCCCCGGGGAACGCGCCACGATGGCGCTGTTCCCCACGAACTTCCGCAACCGCGACTGCCAGCACGCCCTGTCCTACAACTGGTTCCACAAGGGCTTCAAGCCCTGGATCGACAGCCTCGACATCGGCCGCCAGGTGCCCCACCAGGCCCGCCACTCCCTGGCCACCAGCCTGCTGCGCGCCGGGGCCAGCCTCACCCACATCCGCCGCTACCTGGGCCACGTCTCCGAGAAAATGGCAGAGCGGTATGTCCATCTTGCCCAGTCTGACCTGGAAGACGTCCTGCAGCAGGTCTGGGTCGCCGGGCCCGGCTCCGCCAGCCCCGGCGAGCTGCTCACCGGGACGGGCGACCCGCTCACCCGCGAGCAGGCCCAGGCCCTCGCGATCGACCTGTCCCGCCGCAGCACCCCGGCCGAGGGCGGGTTCTGCACCTTCCAGCCCGTCGTCGACGGCGGGGCCTGCCCCTGGAACCTGGACGGCAACTGCGACAAGTTCGTGCTGTCCGGCGCCGACCTGCTCTACTGGCGGCGCAAGCGCGAGCAGTGGCGGCTGCTCGCCGAGGGCGCCCCCGACGACGTCACCGCCGACTACCTGCACGCCTACTTCGACCCCACTGCCCGCGCCATCGACGGGCTGGAAAAGGCCCTGGCGGGCCTCGGCCTCCTCGAGGACGCGCTCGCCCTGGACATGCGCAAGCCCCAGGACTACTTCCACCGCGTCTGGTCCATCGCCTTCCGCGCTACCGACCTCGCCGCCCACGGCGAAGACGAGGACGCCGGCGAGGACACGGAAGAAGAGGCCCGCGCATGAGCACCGAAGCAGCACTGGCCGCACGCCACCGTGCAACCGAGGCAGCCATCAGGCGCGTCCATGACGCGATCACCCGCCTCCGCCGTGAGAAGGCCCAGGTCAGCTTCGCCGGCGTCGCCCGCCGGGCGGGCGTGTCCCGCACCTTCCTCTACAGCAACCCGGACGCCAGGACCGCAGTCGCGACGGCACTCGCCGAGGCCGGGGAGCGCCGCGTCCAGATGGCCGCTGCCCAGGACGACGAGCGGGAGGCGACCTGGCGGGAGCGGGCGCTGAACGCTGAGGACGCCATCAAGGCCGCCCACGCCGAGATCCTCGCCCAGCGGACCCGCATCGGCGAGCTCCTCGGCCAGGTCCGCTGCTGCGGATTTCCGAAATTCCCCACTGTCGATCACTGGAATTCCCCAGGGGACGAGCGGTGCGGAGGGCCTGGGATGAGCTTACGGGGCTGTCAAGTCCGGTCCTCCCGGCCGGTCAGCTCGGCGATGGTGACGGGCTCGTCGCAGTGCGGGCAGCAGCCCCCGGTTCCGGCCCGGCGCATGAAGGTTCCGCACTGGTCGCAGCGCTGGTTCGGCGTTTTCAGCAGTCCCTGGGTGCTGGAGGCCGGCTGGCGGTGTGATGGGCGCAAGCGGTGTAAGGCTTTTGGAGCCGGGGTTGCCCGGCTTGAGGCGGGATACAGGTGTGTCCCTCGTCTGGCTTTGTGAGACCACCGGGGCGGCTGTTCAGGCCGGCTCCCGCTTTGCTGGTGCCGGCGGCGTGGTCCCCGGCTGGGGCCGGTTGGCCTGTTGCATGAGCTCGCGGTTGATGGCCCGGGCGGCTTCGAGTTCCTCGGCCGTGCGGCGCTGTTGTTCTCTGGCCTCGAAGAGCTGCTGCTCTATCTCGGCGTTGCGCCTGGCCAGCTGCTGATCGGCTAGCCCGGCGATCATGGCGTCAGGGAGGAGGTCGTCGGCGACAAGGCGGGTGCCTTCGATCTGCGACAGGCGGCCCTCCAGTGCGCGGAGCTGAGTGCTGAGCCGGTGGTTCTGTGCCCGGCTGTTCTGCAGCTCGGCACGCAGTGAGGCACCGGTCACCCGTGCTGCTGAGATCAGGTCGCCAGCCTGGCGGTGGGTTGCCTGGGCCATTTTGAGTTCGATGTCGGCTTTGAGGTCGGGATGGTCGTAGATGAACTTGCGGCCTACGCCGGCGGCCCTGGCGATGCTGGCGATGCTGGGGGTGGTCCCTCGCTGGACAGCGGCGTCTGCGGCGGCCAGGACGAGCGCGGTCTTGTGCTGGCTGGCTATCCGGCGGGCGTGGCGCATCGGCTCGCTTCGGTCAGGTGTCATCGGCTGGCCTTTGCTCGCGGTGAACGTTGGGGAATAACGTGGGTGCCGGCTGGCCGATGACACCCAGGAACTGCACGGGAACGGTGGTGTCGAGCTGTGCCCGGCTGCGGCGTGCCACTTTGATGGCTTCGTCGACCTCGGCTCGCTCGGCGGCGGGAAGGCCGGCGAGAAGCTGCTGGCAGCGGTCGATGATCCGGCGGACGGCCGCGGTCTCCAGTGCGGAGGGGATGGCCTGGTCGCGGGCCCAGTCTTCCAGTTCGGGGGCTGCGGCCCGGAGCCGTTCGGTGTCGGCCAGCAGGCGGGCCAGGTGTGCCCGCAGCTCTGGCAGGAAAGACGGGTCGGTGTGAAAGTGGGTGCAGCCGAAGCACTGGTGGCGGAAGGGGCAGGCCTGGCCCCGGGCCTTGACGTTGGTCGGCTCGGCGCAGGTGCCGAAGGGGACGGCGACCTGCCCGACTGCGTCACGGGCATGTTCGGCATCGAGCAGTCGCTCCACGGCCGGGCGGGTGCGATCGGCGCCGCGGTCGACCTGGAGCGCGGCGAGCACGTCGACTGCTGCGCGTTTCCGTTTGTGGGTGACCCGGTAGTAGATCTGGGTGGTGGTCAGCCGGGTATGCCCCATCAAGGCGGCCAGCACCTCCACCGGGGTGCCGGAGTCCGCGTGACGCTGGGCGTAGGTGTGCCGCCACGAGTAGATGGTCGTGCTGGAGCGGTCGTAGGGCTCGCCGCCGGGGCCTGCCAGGTCGGGCAGGCTGTCGACCCAGATGCGGAAGTGCCCGCTGAGCAGGTCGCCGCTGGTGGCCTTGACGCCACGCGGGTTTTTCTCCGGGGCCGGGAATAATGCCAGGGCGGTGGCGGGAGTGTCTGGGTATCGTGCCCGCACCCGTGCTTGCTGGGCGGTGATGATCGCGGCGGCGTCGGCGCCGATGGGCAGGTGGTAGCCGCGGACGCTCACCTTGGGCATGTCATGGACCAGCACTGGCGCCGCGCGCATCTGGCCGGTTTCGCCGGCGACCTCGTCGAAGGCCAGGCAGTCCCATCGCAGGCCGCACAGCTCGCCGGTGCGCCGGCCCACCTCGGCTTGCAGCTCGACCATCGCCCGGACGTCGGTGCCGTGGCCGGTCTCCAGCAGATCAAGGGCGGCGGGTGCCAGGAGCTGGTCGGCAACGACCTGGGGCAGTGCCCTGGATTCCCCGGCGGGATCGGCGTCCTGGCCACGGATCCGGTCGCCGGGGGCGATGGCGACGTCGTCTGGCAGGCCGCTCAGCGGGCCGCCGGGGCGGGCCAGGCCCAGTGCGCGAGCCTCCCTCAGGAACATCGCAACCCCGCACAGGAGCGACCGCCGGCCGTGACGTGACAGCCGGCCGGCGGTTTCCAGGTGGGCCAGGTCGTTGAGGAAGGCCAGCACATCGGTCCGGGACAGCGCGGCGGGCTCGGCACCCTGGTCGGGGCGATGGCGGCACAAGGACTGCGAGAACGCTCCCACGTTCTGGACGACCCGCTCGATATGCCCGGCCGCCTCCGCAGTGTGGAGGCGCTCCGCCGCCCAGCGCTTAGCCGCCTCCTTCAGCCAGGCCTGCCTGATCTGGCCGAAATGAAGGCCCTTGCCGCGGCGGCCGAAGACCCGCAGGTCCCAGTCGTCTTTAGCCGCCTCTGTCTCGGGCGTGGCCAGGGCCAGGGTCACCCGGTCACGGATGAAGGCCACGAACAGCCGGCGCTCATCATCGATGTGGCCGGTCGCCACGTCGAACACGCTTGGCGCCGGCCCGGCCCGCAGGAGGCTCGCCACCATCTGCACGACCCGGAGCGTGGTCCGCCGCTCCGCCTGCGCCCGGCACTGCAAGCCGTAGAGCACCTCCAGCCGGGCCCGCTCGGTCAGGTCGCCCAGCACGGCCGCCCTCTTGTCGGCGTCGTAGTCGCGCTGCCGGGCGCACCACGACTCGGGCGGGTCTTCGCCCGAGCGGCCTTCCCTGGTCCACCGGACGTAGTGCGAGGCACACAACGCCGGCTTGCCGTGGGCTGCCCAGCGTCTGCACGCGGTCACCTTGCAGCACCCGAAGCTGGACCGCGGAGCGGCGGGGCCGAACCTGTCATCGCCGTTGATGTACTCAGCCAGGCTCTGGCCACGCTGGCCCATCGACGAAACGCAAGCGCCGCACAGGCCCTGCCAGTGCGCCGGGCGCTGGTGGCCCGGAGACCGGCATACCAGGCACAGGCGGTCCGCGAGCTTCCCGGCATGCTCTGGCGCTGTCTGGCAGAACTCCCCGAGGCTGGTTCCCGCGGCGGACCGTCGCCACTGTCCCGCGCACCGGTAGCACAATGCGAAGCGGTTGGTGGCGGCGACCTGGTCACAGCCGCCCCTGCTGCACTCAGTGAACCCGAACACCGCGTCGCCGGAGGCGGGGGCGAATACGCCCCGGCCGGGATCCCAGCCCAGCCGGGCCAGCAACGGCCAGTCAATAAGCCTTTCCAGTACCGCGCTTTCTCCGGCCGCCCCGGTCAGGGGGACCGTCCTGGCCGCAGCTCTGGCTTTCATGAACCCTCCCTTCCCCGGCTGGACCGGCGCTGCCGGCTGACCGCCTCCACCGCCTGGACAGCGTCGCGCATCCGGTCCTGGCCCGGGCGGGCGTAGACCTGGGTGGAGGTGATGGAGCGGTGGCCGAGCACCGCCTGCACCACGTCGATAGCCGTCCCGGCGTCGACCATCTCACCGGCCGCCGAGTGGCGCAGCATGTGCGGATGAACCGCCCGGGCCAGTCCTGCCCGGCGGCTGCCGGCGGCGAAGGCCTGCCGGACCGCGGAGGCAGTCATCGGAGCCCCGAGCGGCCGGTGGAACAGGTTCACGAACACGAAGTCACAGCCGTCGGCGTCCGGGCAGGCCAGTCGCTCCTGCAGGTAGCGGTCGTAATATGCCAGCACCCAGGCTCCCACCGGCAGCACGCGAGGATCACGCGACTTGGCCGACGCCCCGTTCGGGTTGTCCCGGTGCACAACATGAAGGTGCGGCCCGGGCACGCGGCAGCCCGCCTGAGCTGAGGACTCCGCGAAATGAAGGTCCGATCGTCGCAAGCCCAGCGCCTCGCCAATGCGCAGGCCTTCGAACCACATCAGCACCAGCAAGAACCGGTCCCTCCAGGACGAGGCTGCCTCCAGCAGGGCTTCCCACTCAGCCTGAGCCGCCGCATCAGGCCGCCCTGTCCGCTCGGCCCGGACCCTGTGCCGGGGCCGGGCCCGGTAGCGCAGCCCGCCGCCCTCGGGACGCAGCTCGGCCGGCAGGTGGCGACCGTCGGCCACCTCGTAAAGAGCAGCCAGCACCCGGCCGTCCACCGCCCTGCTCGCAACGGCATGCTTGAAGAACTCCCGGACCACTGCCAGCACATGGTTCACCCGGGCAGCCCCCGGTGGCCGGCCCTGGCCAGATCCCGGACGAGCAGTCGGCGTCGTGCGCAGCAACAGCACGAAGCGGCTCAGATGATCAGCACCGTCCTCCAGGCTCCGGCCCGTCTGGGCACACCAGGCCAGGAACCTCGCCAGTTCCCCCGCATACAACCGCGTGGTCGACTCCGCACGGTCACAGCCAAAGCGCAGATCAAACAAGAAGCGATCGGCCACCACCACCTTCACGTACTGGTCGTCGACCACCGTCCAGTACGCCCGGCCATCAGGCAGGACGATCCTGAACGCCCGGCAGGCAAGCCGCAGCTCCGCCGGACCCGAGACCGCCGAACAGTCGCGCACGTGGGAGACAGTATGGCGTCCGCCTGTCTCCCGCACGCACCACACGGTCCCAGCAGGGACACACGGCAACAGTCCAGGGACTGCTGAAAATCCCGAGGGCGCGGCTGCCGCAGCTGCCGCATTCATAGACCGTCCCCGGCCGCCTGGGCCGGGCGTCGGGGACGACGATGGCTGCCTGGGCCTCGTCGCGGCGCCGCCGGTAGGCGAGTGCCCGGCAGGCGCCGGAGCAGAACTGGCGCCGGCCGGCCGGGGTGAACGGGTGCTGGCAGACCGGGCAGGGTGTCGTGACGCCATCGTGACGCGACGGGGGCACCAGGGTCGTGACGGCGTCGTGACACGGCGGGGGTCCGGACCGGGTGGCGGTCATGCGCTGGCCACGGCACGGCGGGTGGCCTCGGCCCGGGCCCGGTGGGACCGCATCCGGTAGCTGTCCCCGTCGATGTTCAGCACGACGCTCCGGTGGAGCAGCCGGTCGAGCATGGCGGCGGCGATCATCGGGTCGTCGTTGAACACCTTCCCCCAGCTCGCGATGCCCAGATTGGTCGTCAGCGCGATGCTGCCCTTGAGGTAGCGCTGGCTGACCACCTGGAACAGGGCAGCGGCGGCCTCGGCGGGCAGCGGGAGATAGCCGACCTCGTCAATGATCAGGAGCCGCGGCCCGGCGTAGAACCGCATCGTGGTGGCCCACCGCCCTTCGAGCGCGGCCCGGTGGCAGCGGGCCGCCAGATCGGCCGCGGTGGTGTAGTGGACCCGCATCCCGGCCGCGACGGCGGCGTGGCCGAGGCCGACGGCCAGCATCGTCTTGCCGACCCCGGGCGGGCCGATCAGCAGAATATTGGTCGCGTCGTCGATGAACCGCAGGGTGCCGAGGTCGGCGATCAGCTTCGGGTCGACCGACGGCTGGGCGGCGAAGTCGAAGTCGGCGAGGGTGAACGGGGACGGCAGCGCCGCGAACCGCTCCAGGCTGACCCGCCGCCGCTCATCGACGGCCCCGACCTCGACGGCGAGCAGCCGCTCGAGGAACACCTGGCTGGTGAGCTTGTCCTTCGCGGCCTGCTCGAGCAGGCCGGGCAGCGCCTCGGCGGCGGCGGTCATCCGCAGGAACGCGAGGTGCGCGCGGAGCTTCTGGTAGTCCGAGGACGCGCTCATGCCGTCACCCCCGTGCCGGAGACCGCCGCGGCGGGCGCGGCGGGCGGGAAGGCGAGGCGGATGACCTCGGCCAGCTGGTCCAGGTCCACGGCCGGCTCCAGCCCTCCCGGACCCAGGAGCGCGGCCCGCTCGGCCAGCGCGGCCTGCCCGGGCGGGCGGTTCGCCTTGCGGTCACACGGCCGCGCGGCGGAGAACTGGCTCAGGACGACTGCTTCGAGGGCGGCGCGGTGCGCGGGCGTGCGGACCACGGCCCCGGCGCCGGGCGGGGCCAGGCGGTGGGTGACCATCAGCGTCCCGCCCGGGGAGAAGATCTCCACCGTCCCGGTCCCCAGCCGGTGCCGCAGCGTCAGCTCGGTGCCGCCCAGGCCGGGGGTGACGGAGTAGCGGTTGCCGCGGAACGCGACGCTGGCCCGGTCATCAGCCGCCCTGGTCACCTCGATCGTCGCCGGATAGGGCACGGCAGGCAGCGGCATCAGGACTTCCGCGCCGGCGAGCGCGCCGACGGTCGGCCAGGCAGGCCGCTCACCGCCGCCGGGCTCGTCCGGGCCGGCGGGCTGGCCCGGGTCGGCGTAGCGCCCGGGCGGGCGCAGCCGGGCATCGCCGGTCGTGGCCCAGAACCGGTCCAGGCTGACCTGGGCCTCCTCCGGCGTGGCGGCCGTCATCGTGCGCCACCACCGGCCGCAGCAGAACTTCACCCCGCACTCCACCGCTCCCTTGCGGTTCCCCCGCCGCGGCGGGCACGGCACGACGACCGCCCCGTAATGCTTCGCGACCGGGGCGAAGCTGGCCTGGACCTCCGCGCTGCCCGGCACGATCACCGTGGCCAGCCGGTCGGTCCGCCAGTGCCGGGCCGTGCCGCCCAGGCGCCGCATCACCGCGTCCATCGCCTCCACCAGGTGCGCCTGGTCCATCCGCTCGGACAGGACACCGCGGGTCCGGCCCGAATGCGACAGCGTGCCCAGCAGCACGTACGCGGTCCCGGCCCACGGCGCCCGGCGCCGCTCGAACCAGTCCCACTGGATCTCCTCACCCGCCGGGTGGCTGATCTCGATCGTCTCCCGGCCGCCAACCCCCGTGCACGCCTCGCAATGCGGGCGCAGCCCGGCCAGCCGCAGCTGCCGGGCGAAGCTCACGTACGACCGGTCATAGCCCAGGGGAACGACCTCGTCGAACAGCGCCGACGCCCACAGGTGCGGGTCATCAGCGAACCGGGCCGCCACGTACCCCGCGAACGGGGCCAGCGGATCCGGGGCCGCCGGGCGGCGGACCCCGGGCTCCCGCTCCCCGGCCAGATACGACCGGACCGTCTTGCGGTCCCGGTCCAGATGGCGGGCGATCGCCGAGACCGACCATCCCCGCCTGGACAATGCGCTTGCTTCCACGTCTTCTCCCACTGAGAGCATGAGCTGGAGGGCTCCTCCTGCTGATCGGCTTGGTCACCGTCAGCATCGGGGAGCCCTCGCCCGGTTTGTCGGACCTTCAGATCCGGCGCGCCGCACCGCTCAGAGGTGGGGAATTTCAGTGATCGAGTCTGGGGAGATTCCGGTGATCGTTAGCACCGCGACCTCGAATCCGAGTGGACCCAGGAGGCCATCGCCCGGATCACCACCGAGAACACCACCCTCAAGCAACGCGTCCGCCAGCTCACCGCCGACAACCGCACCCTCGACGAGAGGCTCAAGGCAGCCAGGGACAACCTCCGGTTCCACGACAAGCGCATCGCCGACCTCGAAGCACAACTCGCCCCGCAGGGATAGGCACCCGGCAGCACAATTCACGCGATCAGCCCGTTAAGTTAAAGCCCTGCCCGCCATGCGGCTGAGCCAAATGTCACCCCGGATCCTGGCTGAACTGGGTGGCCTCCGCGGGCGAGGCACGCTGCTGTCCCCGATGAGGCAGTGAACCTGTCACCGGGATCAGCTCGCAGGCCGCAGGCTCAGCCGACCTGATCATGACCGCGCGTGGACCTTCCATTGATAACGCGGCTGCCAGCCGAGGACGCGGGCCGCGGCGGAGCAGTCGAACAGGGAGCGCCAAGGGTCGCCCTGGAAGCGGGCGGCATCGCGGACGGGCACGGACGGGGCGAACCGCCCGGCCATGACCAGGCCTGGCTCGGTGGCGGCGATG
>Ga0316363_10002670_pt1 | contig 13415 bp, 13 predicted proteins | sample Sb_taG_3_FD_200459 | JGI IMG/M metagenome (GOLD analysis project Ga0316363, IMG submission 200459) | Peat soil microbial communities from Weissenstadt, Germany - Sb_50d_a_PC metaG (v2) (version 2) | ecosystem: Environmental > Terrestrial > Soil > Wetlands > Peat | place: Germany: Weissenstadt...
TGGGTCAGCACGCTGATCTTGCACTCGGCGGTGGGAATGAGCTTGCCGTCGAACCAGATCAGGTCGGAACGTTGGTCGAAGGGCACCGCCATGATATGCCTCCCTGGCCGTTGCGCCGGGCCTTGCGCCGGACCTTGGGCTTTTGCTTCGGGAACAAACTCCCGGTATGTTCGCGGCCGCCCAGCGAGAGCACCCTTCGGCGCCCAGGCAATTCGTGCTTGGGCAAGCCAAGAACGATGCTGCCACGACAAACGCGCTTTTGGGGTAACAATCAAACGGAAATATGTCAATATAGCTGACATAATGGCCGACATCAGCATCACGACGCCGGGTAAAACCCGCTCCGCCGCCGGGCCGATCGAGCCCGCGGCGGCGGCAGGCGAACCGTGCTGGGACCTTATCGAGCTTTTGTTCTTCGCTTATCGCGATTTCGTCAGCGATCCGGACCAGGTGCTGGATAAGCTCGGCTTCGGCCGCGCCCACCACCGCGTCCTGCACTTCGTCAACCGCAATCCCGGGATCAAGGTCGCCGACCTGCTCGATGTCCTGAAAATCACCAAGCAATCGCTCGGTCGCGTCCTCAAGCAGCTGATCGATGAAGGCTATGTCGTGCAAAAAGAAGGCGCCGACGATCGCCGCCAGCGGCTGCTTTACGCGAGTTCCGCCGGAGAGGCGCTGGCGATGAAGCTCACCGCGCTGCAGACCGCGCGCATCGGACGCGTGCTCGACGAGCTCGGGCCCGGTGGCCGCGAAACGGTGCGGCGCTTTCTCGCCGGCATGATCGGCGCCGAGGATCGCGAAAGCGTCCTGCGTCTGATCGCGCGCGCCGACCGCGTGCGGCTGCACGGCCGAGATGGAGTCTCATGACGACGCCGAACGCGAATCCGGCCGATGACGCGCCGCACCTGCTCGTCGTCGATGATGATCGCCGCATCCGCGCGCTGCTGTCGCGTTTCCTGGTCGCCGAGGGCTACCGCGTCACCACCGCCGAGACGGCGCGGGAGGCGCGCGCCAAGCTGGAAAGCCTCAACTTCGATCTGCTGATCCTCGATGTGATGATGCCGGGCGAAAACGGCTTTGATCTGGCCCGCGCGATCCGCGCCGGATCGGCGGTGCCGATCCTCATGCTCACGGCGCGCGACGAGAAGGAGAGCCGCATCAAGGGCCTGGAAATGGGCGCCGACGATTATCTGGCGAAACCGTTCGAGCCGCGCGAGCTGTCGTTGCGCGTTGCCAGCATTCTGCGTCGCGTTCGGCCGCCGAGCGCGCCGCCCGCCGAATCGGTGCGCTTCGGTCCGTTCGTATTCCACTTCGCGCGCGGCGAGCTGCGCCGCGGTGAAGAAATCATCCGCCTCACCGACCGCGAGCGCGAGATGCTGCGCGTGCTTGCCATGAGCGTCGGCGAGACCGTCCCGCGGCAGGCGCTTGCCGGCAACGGCGACAGCGTCAGCGAGCGCACCGTGGACGTGCAGGTCAACCGGCTGCGCCGCAAGATCGAAGACGATCCCGCCAATCCGCTGATCGTCCAGACGGTGCGCGGCTTCGGCTACCGCCTGGTCGCGGCGCCGTGAGCGGCACCATGTCCAGTTTAGACGACGGCATCGGCCGCCTGCGCAGCGCCGCAAGCCACCTGCTGAGCGCGGCGAACGCCGCCGCGACGGCCACCCGCTCGGTCGCGGCCCCCGTCACCGGCCCGTGGAGCCGCTTCACCCACTCGCTCAAGCTGATGCTGCCGAAAGGGCTTTATGCCCGCGCGCTCTTGATCATCATCATGCCCATGGTGGTGCTGCAATCGGTGGTCGCTTTCCTGTTCGTGGAGCGGCAGCGGAGCGTGGTCACCTATTACCTGTCTTCGGCGGTGACGCAGGAGATCGCGACGCTGATCGACGTCTACAAGACCTATCCGCAGGGCGACCGCGCACAGCTGCGCCGCATCGCGCAGGATCGGCTCGGCCTGGTAGTCGATTTTCTGCCGGAGACGCAATTGCCGCCGCCCGGACCGAAGCCGTTCTTCTCGCAGCTCGACGTGGCTCTCTCGGACCAGATTCGCAAACAGATCGGGTTACCGTTTTGGATCGACACCGTCGGCCGCTCCTCGATCCTGGAAGTGCGCATCAAGCTCGACGACACCGTGATGCGGGTCTTTGTACGCCGTGCCGACGCTTACGATTTCAATTCGTGGATATTCCTGTTGTGGATGGTGGCGACCTCGCTGGTGGTGCTGACCATCGCCATCCTGTTCCTGCGCAACCAGATCCGGCCGATCGTGCGGCTGGCCGACGCCGCCGAGGCCTTTGGCAAGGGCCGCGAAGCGCCGAATTTCCGACCCCGCGGCGCCCGCGAGGTGCGGCGTGCGGCGGCTGCCTTCCTGGAAATGAAAACCCGCGTCGAGCGCGCGATCGAACAGCGCACCACCATGCTGGCCGGCGTATCGCATGATCTGCGCACGGTGCTGACGCGTTTCAAGCTCGAACTGGCCTTGCTCGGCGACGGCCCGGAATTGGATGCGATCAAGAAGGACGTCGACGAAATGGCGGGTATGCTCGAAGCCTACCTGGCCTTTGCGCGCGGCGATCTGGGCGAGCAATCGGCGCCGACCGATATGGCCGCCATGCTCGAGGAGCTCAAGCTCGATACCGAGCGCCACGGCCAGCGCGCCAGCGCCACCTTCCACGGCCAGCCGGAAGTCACGGTGCGGCCGGCGGCATTCAAGCGTTGTCTCGCCAATCTCGTTTCCAACGCGACGCGATATGCGTCGACGGTGGCAATCACCGGGCATCGCGATCACCGCTGGCTTACGGTGACGGTGGACGATGACGGGCCGGGCATCCCGCCGTCGCTGCGTGAGGATGTGTTCAAGCCGTTCCTGCGCCTCGACGACGCGCGCAATCAGGATGAAGGCGGCACCGGCTTGGGCCTCGCCATCGCCCGCGACATCGCGCGCTCCCATGGCGGCGACATCACGCTCGGCGATTCGCCGCTCGGCGGCTTGCGCGCGACCGTCAGAGTCCCGGTTTGAGCGGCAGCGTTACTTCCGCTGCAGATCGGCCGACGCGCGCGCCAAAATCTCGACCAAGTGCGCCTCGGCTTCGGCATCGCCTTCGAGGCGCTTGGCGATGGTCTCGCGCAAATGATCAAGCGCCGCCTCCGTCAGCGGCGGCAAGGTGCGGCGATTGTCGCGCTCGCCGCGCGCGGCGCGCCGCCAGCGGTTCACCCGTTCGCCGAGCGCCGTCAGCCGGTCGAGCACCACGTCGACGAGATCGCGATTGGCCGTGAGATAGGCGCGGCCGTCCTCGGTGATGGTGTAAAGCTTCTTGCTGCCTTCGGTGCTGGCGGTGACGTAGCCGGCTTCCTCGAGATAGGTCAGCGTCGGATAGACGATGCCGGGGCTCGGGCTGTACCAGTCGGCGGTTTTTTCCTCGACCAGCTTGATGATTTCGTAGCCGTGGCGCGGCGCTTCGGCGATCAAGGCGAGCGCGATCAGCCGCAGGTCGCCCTGCGCCAGCATGCGCCCGGCGCGCATGTCGTCGGGATCCATGCCGCCCCGTCCGCCCATGCCATGACGCCCGCCGAAGCCGTAGAAGCGGCCGCGGCGATGGCGGCCGGCGCCCCATTTGCCGCCGTAGGATTCGCAATTTCCATGCATAGTCGTTCTCCAGTGAGAGTTAGATATATCTTTAGATAGATCAATTGCAGCTATGACGCAAGATATATCTTTTGACTATCTTCGCGTTGGGAAAATCGAGCCACAGATCAATGGTTTGTGGTCAAACAGCAGCGATGACATCCGGGCGCGTGCACGCCGTAGCCTGATTGCGCGCGTCAGGATTACAATGCCGCGAATGTTTGCCACCTTCTTCCACGAACTGAAGCAGGCGGGCGTCCCGGTGACGCTCCGCGAATACCTCACGCTGATGGAAGCGATGGAGAAGGACCTCGCCGGCCGGCGCATCGAGGAGTTCTACTATCTCTCCCGCGCGGCGCTGGTGAAGGACGAGCGCAACCTCGACCGCTTCGATCGCGTCTTCGGTCACGTCTTCAAGGGCCTCGATTTCATCGAGCAGGCGCTGACCGCGGAAATTCCGCTCGAGTGGCTCAAGAAGCTGACCGAGAAACACCTCACCGAGGACGAGAAGAAACTGATCGAGGCGATGGGCGGCCTCGACAAGCTCCTGGAGACGCTGCGCCAACGTCTCGCCGAGCAGAAGGGCCGTCATCAGGGCGGCAAGAAGTGGATCGGCACCGCCGGCACCTCGCCGTTCGGCGCCTACGGCTACAATCCCGAAGGCGTGCGCATCGGCCAGGACGGCAACCGTAATTTCCGCGCCGTCAAGGTCTGGGACAAACGCGAGTTCAAGGATCTCGCCGGCGACGTCGAGCTCGGTACCCGCAACATCAAGGTCGCGCTGCGGCGCTTGCGCAAATTCGCGCGCACCGGCGCGCCGGACGAACTCGATCTCGACGGCACCATCAAGGGCACCGCGCACAAGGGCTATCTCGATATCCTGATGCGGCCGGAGCGCCACAACACCATCAAGGTGCTCTTGTTCTTCGACGTCGGCGGCTCGATGGACTGGCACGTCAAGGCGACGGAGGAATTGTTCTCCGCCGCCAAAACCGAGTTCAAGCACATGGTGCATCTGTACTTCCACAACTGCCTCTATGAGAAAGTGTGGAAGCAGAACGCGCGGCGCTGGACCGAGACGACGCCGACCTGGGACATCCTCCACACCTACCCGCACGATTATAAGGTGATCTTCGTTGGCGACGCCTCGATGTCGCCTTACGAGATCGCCGCGCCCGGCGGCTCGGTCGAGCACTACAACGAGGAGGCCGGCAGCGTCTGGATGCAGCGCGTGATTACGACCTATCCGTCCTGCGTCTGGCTCAACCCGGTCGCCGAGCGGGAGTGGGACATGACCGCCTCGATCCCGATGATGCGCCAGCTCCTCGGCAGCCGGATGTTTCCGCTGACGCTGGAAGGCCTCGACGCCGCGATGCGGGAGCTGGGGCGGTAGGCTCGCGCTCATTTTGATGAGCAATGTGCCTGTAGGTCAGCCGCCAAACATGCGCAGGAGGAGCCCATGCCCGCTGAACGCTCCGATCTTGGCAATGCCGCGGACGCCGCGCCCGGCACTGGCATCGTGCGCGAAACGCGACGCGGCCTGTTCCAGCAGGAGATCATCGCCGGCGGCCATCGGCTGATCGCGGACGAGCCGACGGATGTGGGCGGGCTCGATAGCGGGCCGGGTCCGTATGATTTGCTGCTTGCCGCGCTCGGCGCCTGCACGTCGATGACGCTGCGGCTCTACGCGGACCGCAAGAAGCTGCCGCTGACGCGGACGCAGGTGCGGCTTCGGCACAACCGCATTTACGCCGTCGATTGCGCCGAGTGCGAGACCAAGGAAGGGATGATCGACCGCATCGAGCGCGTCATCACGCTCGAAGGCGATCTCGATGCCGGGCAACGCGCGCAGCTCATCGACATCGCCAACAAATCCCGGTGAATCGCACGCTGAAATCGGAAATCGACATCCGCACGGTGGAGGAGCCGGCCGGCGGGAGAAAATAACTTTCAGACGGTAGCTTTGTGAACGCGCGCCCGCGCCGCCTTGATCACTTCCGGGATCGCCGCGTCGTTGCCCGGCGCCATGATGTGCACGCCGGCGACGCCGGGAATAGTGGCAAGCTCCTCGATCAGTTCGACGCAAATGCGCACGCCTTCGCGCGCCGGCTCGGTGGCTCGCTCCATGCGCGCAATCAGTGCCTCGGGGATGATCGTGCCGTAGAGGTGGTTTTTCATCCAATGCGCCGACTTGGCCGAGCGCAGCGGATTGACGCCGATCAGGATGGCAAGCTGCCGGGTGAGCCCGGCGTCGGCGAGCGCCCTGACATAGCGGCGCACGATCCCGGCATCCATGCAGAACTGCGTCTGCACGAACTGGGCGCCGGCCTTGGCCTTGGCGGCAAGCGCGCTCGGCTCCCAGCCTGCCGGCGGGTCGATCGGCAAATCGGCGGCGCCGAGGAAGAAGGTGGCCTTGCCCGCGACCGTGCTGCCGGTCGGCAGCACCGCGTCGTCGCGCAGGCGGCGCGCGGTCTCGATCAGCCTCTTGGAATCGAGATCGAACACCGGCTCGGTTTCCGGCTGGTCGCCCGTTTTCGGATCGTCGCCGTTAAGGAGCAGCAGGTTGCGGATGCCCAGCGCTGCCGCGCCCATCAAGTCGCCCTGTAGCGCGATGCGGTTCCGGTCGCGGCAAGTGAGCTGCAGGATCGGCTCGATGCCGGCGCCGATGAGGATCGCCGCGGCCGCCAGCGCCCCCATATGGGCGCGGGCGCCGGCGCCGTCGGTGACGTTGACCGCATCCGCGAGCCCGCGGAGCGGCGCCGCCTTACGGATGAGGTCCTGCGCGTCGCAGGACAAGGGCGGGGTGACCTCCGCGGTCATGACGAAGCGGCCTGCCCGCAGCCGGTCTTCCAACGTGCGGGGGAGTAGGGCGCTTTGCTCGTTCATTGCAGGCTCGCTCACCGGCGCGCGGCGGAGACAGAGCGCTTATATGCTTTGCGGCGTCACCGCAATTGCGGCTTTCCTGGACAGGAAACACCAGTGTCGCTAGAGAGTTGCGGCAAATGAGCGGCGTCAACGAAATCAGGTCGAACTTCCTCGGCTTTTTTGCGCGCGAGGGGCACGTGGTCGTGCCGAGCTCGCCGCTCGTGCCACGCAATGACCCGACGCTAATGTTCACCAATGCCGGCATGGTGCAGTTCAAGAACGTCTTTACCGGCCTGGAGAAGCGGCCCTATACGCGGGCGGTTTCGGCGCAGAAATGCGTCCGCGCCGGCGGCAAACACAACGACCTCGACAATGTCGGCTACACCGCGCGCCATAACACCTTCTTCGAGATGCTCGGCAATTTCTCGTTCGGCGATTATTTCAAGGAACGCGCCATCGAGCTGGCCTGGAACCTGGTGACCAAAGAATTCGGCGTGCCGGCCGAGCGCCTGACCATCACGGTCTATATCGACGACGACGAGGCGTTCGAGCTCTGGCGGAAGATCGCCGGCCTGCCGGAGCGCAAGATCATCCGCATCGCCGGCTCCGATAATTTCTGGGCCATGGGCGAAACCGGGCCGTGCGGGCCGTGCTCGGAAATTTTCTACGATCACGGCGAGCATATCCCGGGCGGGCCGCCGGGCAGCGCCGACGCCGAGGGCGACCGTTTCGTCGAAATCTGGAATCTCGTGTTCATGCAGTACGAGCAGCTCGTGGGCGGTAAGCGCGTCAACCTGCCGCGGCCTTCGATCGACACCGGCATGGGGCTCGAGCGCATGGCCGCGGTGCTGCAAGGCACGCACGACAGCTACAAGATCGACCTGTTCACAAGGCTGATCGGCCATATCGCGGATCTAACGGGCGTCGACCCAAACGGACCTCGGAAGGTTTCGCACCGAGTGATCGCCGATCATTTGCGCGCCTCAGCTTTCCTCATCGCCGATGGCGTGACGCCATCAAACGAGGGTCGCGGTTATGTGCTCCGCCGTATCATGCGTCGGGCCATGCGCCACGCCGAACTGCTGGGCGCTAAAGAACCACTGATGTGGAAGCTAGTTTCTGACCTTACCCACGAAATGGGCCAAGCCTATCCAGAGCTAATTCGGGCCGATAAACAGATCACGGAAACACTTGGTCTGGAAGAGGTACAGTTTCGTCGCACTTTAGCACGTGGGCTTGCCATTCTTAACGACGCCATCTCGAACATCGAGGCCCAACAGGTTGTCGGGCTTCTTGGCCAAAATCCGAAGTTGCCCGGTAACATCGCCTTCACGCTTTATGACACGTACGGCTTCCCGCTAGATTTGACGCAGGATGTGCTTAAGACGCGCAACATTGCGGTTGATGTGGATGGCTTCAACCTAGAGATGGATCGTCAGCGCGAAAGAGCCCGCGCATCTTGGGCAGGGTCAGGCGAGGCGGCGACCGAAACGGTCTGGTTCAATCTGCGCGAAAGGATAGGTAGTACCGAATTTCTTGGGTACGAGACGGAAACTGCCGAAGGCGTTGTTGCGGCGCTTGTGCGTGACGGCCAACAAGTTCCCGAACTTATGGTTGGCGATAGCGGTGCCGTGATTCTCAATCAAACCCCGTTCTATGCGGAATCAGGCGGCCAGGTCGGCGACATCGGTGTGATGAGTGGCCAACACGGCCGCTTTCAAGTCAATGATACACAAAAAATGGCCGACGACCTGATCGTCCATTTTGGCGTGGTCGAGGCGGGCACGCTTCAAGTTGGCGCTAAACTCACTCTTGAAGTCGACCACGCGCGACGCACTGACATCCGCCGAAATCATTCGGCCACGCATCTGTTGCACGAGGCGCTGCGGCAGGTGCTCGGCGATCATGTGGCGCAGAAGGGTTCGCTGGTCGCGCCCGATCGCCTGCGCTTCGATTTCTCACATCCCAAGCCGATGAGCAACGATGAGATCGAACGCGTCGAGGATATCGCCAACGACATCGTGCTGCAGAATGCGCCGGTGATCACCCGGCTGTTGAGCCGCGGCGATGCCATTACCTCCGGCGCGCGCGCGCTGTTCGGCGAAAAATACGGCGACGAGGTGCGCGTCGTCGCCATGGGGGAGGGCGGCGGCAACACGCTGGGCTGGTCGGTCGAATTGTGCGGCGGCACGCATGTGCGGCGCACCGGCGACATTGGTCTGATCTCCGTAGTGGGGGAAAGCGGCGTTGCCGCAGGCGTGCGGCGGATCGAGGCATTGACCGCGAATGCCGCGCGCGCGAATGCCAATAACCTGGCGCGTCTCGCCAAAGCCACCGCTTCCGAATTGCGCGTGCCGATCGACGAAATACCCGCACGCATCGCAGCGCTGCTTGATGAACGTAAGCGCTTCGAGCGCGAATTGACTGAAGCGCAACAAAAATTGGCATTGTCGGGTGGCGGCGCACGTAACAATCAACCGGATTTTGTGATCGTGAACGGTACAAAGTTAATGATTATCCAGGTCAAAGATGCTGACCCAAGAAATTTGAAGCCGTTAGCTGACCAAGCAAAGCTAAAGATCGGATCGGGCGTTGTCGCAGTTGCCAATACAACATCGGACGGCAGAGCGTCCTTGGTAGTAGGCGTTACTAGCGATCTAACTCCGCGGATTTCGGCAATCGACCTGGTGCGCAAGGGCGCCGAGGCGCTGGGCGGCAAAGGCGGCGGTCGGCCCGAAATGGCTCAAGCCGGTGGCCCGGATGGCAGCAAAGTAGACGCGGCGCTCGCCGCCATCGAAGCCGCGCTCGGCGGCTAAAGCCTGCTGTTTTGCCCACCCTCACAGCTCGACGATCTTCCCGTCCTCGGCGGTTTCGAACGGAACTTCGGTGCGCCGCGCCAGCATTTCGTTACCCATATGCGTGAGAACGAGGCGCTTGGGACGGATCTGGCCGAGATGGCGTTCGAGCGACGACAACGCCATATGAGTGGGGGTCGGCTTGTCCCGGGTATAGGCTTCGCAGATGAAAAGGTCCGCGTCCTGCCCAACCTCGATCAGCGCTTCGGTCCACTCGGTATCGCCGGAATAGGCAATCACCTTGCCTTCGGCCTCGAAGCGCAATCCGACACACGGTCCGGCACGATCGTCATGCATGACATGAAACGGCGTAACCCGCAGGCCGCCGACCTCGTTGCGCGCGCCGATCTCCAGTTCCCTGAGCGTCAGCGGAAATCGCAAGTCCAACGCCTTCGTTCCGGGAAACTCGCCCTCCATGATCTCCGGATAGCGCGATTTGAGACTGGGCGGCCCGGCGATGGTGAGCGGTCGCTCTCGCTTGAGTACGTAGTTCGCCTCGAGGATGAAGAACGGCACGCCGCCGACGTGATCGCCGTGAAAGTGCGTGAGGAAGATGACATCGATCTCGTTGCGGTCGATCGCAAGCTTGTTCATCGCAACAAGCGAGGTGGCGCCGCAATCGATCAGGGCGTTGATGCCTCGTCCGACGAGATGGAAGCAGGTATTGAATCGCCCGCCCGAGCCGAAGGCATCGCCGCAGCCGACGAATTGCAAGTGCATGGATTGTCCCCAGGGAGTTGTGAGCTTTGTGAAATGGCTTGGCCAAGCGATGCGGCAGTCGATACCAGTGTGCTGTCAGGCGGCCGCCAAGTCCGTGACCGGGGTCACACCGGCGTGGCTTCCGCGCCGCGTCCAGGAAGTGGGCCCAAGCGCTTGTCCTCTCATCGTTTTTTTACCTTTGCGCGATTCATTCTATAAGCTGCGGCGGGGCGGTGGAAGCTTCGGGGCCGGCGGTTTGCGCTTTGCGCCACGATCACAACACAAACCGGCGCATGCTGCCACAGGCTGCCGGTCGCTCTGAAGGGGATGGCTTGGGTGCTGGTTGAATCAAATCGTTGCGGGGTGTTGCTGACGTTGGCGATGGCCGGTGCGCTCGCCGGCTGCGCCAATACCAATTTCGACACCAGCGGCTCCTGGTTTTCCAAGCCGCTTGACGTGTTCGGCCGCAATGCCGGTTACACCTACTCGCAACTCGACGAGTCGAAGCAGCAGCGTCCCGTTACTGCCAATGATCTCGTCGATGCAAACGGCGCCTGCCCAACGCCGGCTGCGCCGGATTCGCTCGGCGGCGGCATCGCCATTGGCATGAGCGAATGCGATGTGGTCGCGCGTGTCGGCCCGCCCAGCGCTGCAAACCTCGGCCGGACTCCAAACGGCGATCGGATCGCGATCCTGACCTACCAGAGTGGTGTGCGACCCGGGGTCTACCGGTTTGTTGCCGGTCGGCTCAAGGAAATGGACCGCGTGGAAGAACCGCCGCCGCCACTTCAGCCGGTGAAGAAAAAAGCCGAGAAGAAGATTGCGAAGAAGCCGCCGGTGAAGATCGAAAAGCCGCCGAAACCCGACAGCAAGACCTGAGCGGCGTTGCATGCGGTAGAGGGGCCGCTCGACGGCTTCATGTGCCGGCGCGCCGCTTGCCGCGATCATGAGCGGACGCTATAAGCCGCGCGGTTCCGCACTGCATTCGCAATTCCCAAAAGGACGATGTGATGGCGATCGAGCGTACATTTTCGATCATTAAACCCGATGCAACCAGCCGCAACCTGACGGGCGCCATCAATGCGATGATCGAAAAAGCCGGACTGCGTATCGTCGCGCAGAAACGCGTGTTGATCAGCCGCGAGCAGGCCGAGAGGTTCTACGCCGTCCACCGGGCGCGGCCGTTCTTTCGCGAACTCGTCGACTTCATGACGTCGGGTCCCGTTGTCGTGCAGGTGCTCGAGGGAGAGAACGCGATTGCAGCGTATCGCGATCTGATGGGCGCGACAGATCCCGCCAAGGCCGCACTCGACACTATTCGCAAGGTCTTCGCGCGATCGATCGGCGAGAATTCGGTGCACGGCTCCGATGCCGCCGACACCGCCGAGAAGGAAATCGCGCAGTTCTTCGCCGAAAACGAAATCGTCGGCTGAAGACGCGTCGCTCGTGCGTCCACGATAGTGGGCACCGAGCATTCGATGAGCCCGGGCGCACCGTGCAATGCCGGCTAGTCGCCGGCATGAGCCCGCCGGCAAAAGACGGGTAGGACGGTGGGTTGGATCGCGCAGTACCTGAATCCTGCGTTCTGGAGCGACGGTCTCCAGGCGAGCGCCCCTGGTTTGGGAGGCGCGGCTTTTTGGATCGCCATCCCGCAGATCGTGTTGATCAACGTGTTGCTTTCCGGCGACAACGCCGTGGTGATCGCCATGGCGTGTCGCGGTCTGCCGCCGCGCCAGCGGTCCTGGGGGATCCTGATCGGCGCCGGCACTGCGGCGCTCTTGCTTATCATTTTCGCCGCTGTCGTCACGCAGCTGTTGGTGCTTCCGTATTTTAGACTGATCGGCGGGCTTGCGCTGCTTTACATCGCAGTCAAGCTGCTCGCTCGGGAGGACCGCGATAACGAAGTCGAGGCGGCAACGCATTTGTGGCGCGTCGTGAGAGTCGTCGCCGTAGCCGACCTCATCATGAGCCTCGACAACATCATCGCGATCGCCGCCGTGGCACGCGGTAATCTCGCGTTGCTCGTGACCGGTCTCGCCGTCTCCATCCCCATCATCCTGGCCGGCGCGGCTCTCTTCATGGCGCTGCTTGATCGCTTCCCGATTTTGGTTTGGGCCGGTGCAGCCCTGCTCGGCTGGGTCGCCGGCGACATCATGGCGGTCGATCCAGCAGTGGCGGGTTACTTGACTGCGGAGCTCGGCGGCAAGGGTGCATGGTGGATCGAAACGGCTGCAGCGGGCGCCGGCGCGGTTCTGGTGATTGCTGCGGGCGCGTTCCTGCGGCGCGGAAATAACTCCGGACAAAGCGCCTCGGATTAACTCGCGCTAAACCATTGCGGCGTTTGGCTTGCGAACTGGCAAAGTGCGCGGCTCATAACAGCCATGCTTGCGCCGCATTTCTCCGTTTGTTGTTTGCTCGCAATCGGATTTTGGCCTTCCGGCCGATGCTGTCTTGCCGACGCGATCGTTTCGGACCTTCCCCCAAAATCTGGCTGGTGGCGCGGTGCGCGGCACCTGCACGCGGCGTGCGGCGTGCTGTTGCTGCGCCGAAGTTTGACTGACTGAGGAGACAGACGATGGAGAAGGGTACCGTCAAGTGGTTCAATTCGACCAAAGGCTACGGATTCATCAAGCCGGCCAGCGGCGAGAAGGATGTGTTTGTCCACATTTCGGCAGTCGAGCGTGCCGGGTTGCGCACGCTGAATGAGGGCCAAGAAGTCGAATATGAGCTGGTGACAAATCGCGGCCGGACTTCGGCGGAGAATCTCAAGGTCGGATAGCGCGTTCCGGGAAAATTCCGCTACTTGTAGCCCCCGGCGCTCGCACCGGGGGTTTTGCTTTTGGCGCCTGATCCGGAAAGGCGAGAGCTGGCTTTCTGAAAGATTACACGCTGCCCTCGCGAGGGACGTTTTCGTTCGACGACGAGGCCAAGCTTGCCCGGCCTTCGGCCAACGCGCGCAATGCTTGCGGGTAAATGCGGTGCTCGACCTCGAGCACGCGCGCGGCCAGCGTCGCTTCCGTGTCGTCCTCGCGCACCGCAACGAAGCCCTGCGCTACGATAGGTCCCGCATCTACTTCCGGCACGACGAAATGGACGGTCGCGCCGTGCTCTTTCACGCCAGCCTCGAGCGCCCGGCGATGCGTATCGAGGCCTTTGAATTGCGGCAACAAAGCCGGATGAATGTTGAGCATCCGGCCGCTCCAGCGGGTGACGAACCACGGCGTCAGAAGTCGCATAAATCCGGCGAGGCACACCAAATCGATCCGCTGCGCTCGAAGCTCTGCGTCAAGCGCGCGTTCGAACGCCTCGCGGTCTTCGCCAAACGATCTGTGATCGACAATCGCGGTCGCGACGCCCGCTTCGCGCGCCCG
>Ga0316363_10002673_pt1 | contig 13405 bp, 13 predicted proteins | sample Sb_taG_3_FD_200459 | JGI IMG/M metagenome (GOLD analysis project Ga0316363, IMG submission 200459) | Peat soil microbial communities from Weissenstadt, Germany - Sb_50d_a_PC metaG (v2) (version 2) | ecosystem: Environmental > Terrestrial > Soil > Wetlands > Peat | place: Germany: Weissenstadt...
CCTACACCCTGCGCAGTCAGGATCGCAACGGCTTGCAGGCGGCGCTGCAAGCAGAGGGAATTCAGACTGGCGTCCACTATCCCGTACCAGTGCACCTGCAGCCCGCATATGCCGACTTGGGTTACGCGGAGCCTTCCCAAACGCCGAAGAAGCGGCAAGCCAGGTGCTTTCGCTCCCGCTGTACCCTGAACTCTCGCCACGGGCCCTCGCCGAGGTGGCCGCTGCGGTGAAGAAAGTTACCTTCCGCAGAGTACAGACGGTGGGCTAGCTGAGCACGGGCGTGGACGCAGTCACAGGCACGGCACGGGAATTTAGCGACAGGTTGCCCAAGAACATCGGCGGCGTGATGCAGGTAGTCTGGGAACGACCAACGATTCTTTCCCAGTAAAGGGCTCGAAGGGCTGTGAAGGAGTTGCGCTAGCGCACGCTGCTGCCGGCAGCGCCTTGTGCACGTTACCGCGACGTACGTCCGCGGGCCAACCAGGAAACTTCGGCAGGCGAGGTGCGCGGGGATTCTGGAGATCGTGGTGGTCGGCGAGTTGTCGATGTTGTGCCGGGCCGGAATACCTGAAAAGCCTTTACCCAATATTGATGTTGATGTTGATCTCCGCTTCCAGCATACGACGTGATGCTAGCATAAGGAAACGGTGGCCTATTAGCGAGTAGTGACTTTCAGACCAATTCACGATAAATCCCTCCGTCGCGATACCATGTCACTGACCAGCATATTTACCTTGCGGAACTAACGGCATATGCGACAACGGACCCATATTGGTAATTCCCGGCCATTCGCGCGCAACTATTTCGGTTCAATTCGCTGGCTTCAGTGGCTTCTTGCCTTGCTGGTGGTCTGCTATGCCATGCAACTCCTACAGGCGTTCAGTCCACTCCGGATCGATGGAGATGGCATCGATTACTTGACGGCAGCCGCATCAGCGGCGGATGGCGAGGGATTGGTGTCCCTCAGCAGAGCAAACCTGCGTCCACTGGGCTACCCAGTAATGATCGCGGCTCTCGATCGAATGGGGATTGCAAGGCCATGGAGTTTGGTCGTGCTCAACTGCGGGTGGCTCCTGGTGGGATTGGTCGCCAGCTACGCTATCGCAAGGATGGCCTATAAATTAGGCGAAAAGTTGGCCTTGCTCACATGCCTGTTGACTGTTCTCAGCTTCTCAATAACGAAACACACTCCGTTAGTGGCGAGTGATATCCCTTACTTCGGATTGTCGCTGGCCAGCCTGGCCGCGTTCGAGCGTTTTGAGACCGCACATGGCAAAGTTCTCCAACAAATCGCACTGTTGTTGGCGGGGATTTTTCTCTTGATAGCCGCGACGCTGACCCGCTCCATTGGGATTACATTGCTGCCGGCGCTCGGCTGGTCAGTAATACGAGTCAGTCTGGTACTGAGACGCCTTTTCGACAACAAGCGGCACATGATCGGCGGCTTCGTGATCGTTGCTGTTGCCATCGCCGTCTGGTGGGGACGGTTCGCCCACAGTTATTATGGGACGCTGTTCATCCAGGCCTATCACGGTGGTCTGGGCCAGACATTGGCAGGTAACGCATTCATGCGACTGAAGCATCTGGGCGAACTAACGCTCAACGTCCCGCTGACCAAGTTCCCGGCCGTAAGGTCTGTATCCTGGATCGTGGGTTCGATGGTGGTAGTCGTGCTTCTTCTCGCGCTCTGGCGCCGCAGGCTTGCTCCTACAACCACGGATGTCTACTTGCTTTCTTGCCTTGGCGGCTTGCTGCTCACGCCTTGGGCCGGGGGGGCGGGGCGCTACCTTATCCCGGTTCTGCCGATTCTAATTGCGGCGGTCCTCGCTGAACTGAGGTTGCAGTGGGAGGGGTTGGGTTGGGGCCGAATGGGGGTTTACGGAATAGGCGCCCTTTACGTCGCTATGGGAGTGGTAGCGATGGGTTACAGTACTTGGATCACATTCTCTGGACCCAAATTCCCCGAGCGATACGGTGATGGCAAACTCGCGGCCACCTACCGGTTTTTTTTGCTGAACCAGCCGCCTGCGCAAACCGAGGACTTGAATCCAGCGGCTCTCAAGGTTTTACGGCGCTACGGTGGACACTGATAGTTCTGTCATTGCCATTAGAGGCGCGGTCCGCATGTTTGTTCTTACTTTCCCGGAATGAGCCGAGTACCGTGACCACGAAAATGAGACATACAGAACAAATGCTCAACCGACAACCATTTCGGCTCCTATGGCCTGGCTCAGTGTGGGTGGTTCAAGAGCAACTAAGCCGAGAGAGGTTTGCAGCAAAGCACTTGGTATTGCGCACCCAATGGTAGCCGCAACAGATGAGGCTCGAGGGAACGCAGCACTCTCGCAAAAGTCGGGAAGAAAAAGAGATAGTCAGTACTCAGATATTCAAACCCTCCTCCGACGAGCATGCGCCGCGCCTCGGTCGGGGTGAGCGTTATCGCATCCCGGTCAAAGACGCACTCGGACATGACGTAACGGGTCCCCGGATTCCACGGGTTGTTTTCCCAAAAGGCGAAGATTCCCCCTGGCCGCAGGCAACGGTAAACGTAGTCAACGGTTGCAGCGCGCTGTTCGAGCGGAATGTGGTGAAAGACACCGTTGCAGTAGGCTAATTCAATTGTGGCATTGGGTATGTACTCTTCGAATGTAGCGAAGGCGCAGAAGGGCGACTTGTATCGGGCATTTGCCACGTCGAGCGAGCGCAGCGAGACGTCAAGGCCAATCACGGACTCAACATTGAGCAAATCACGGAATAGCGGGGAGGTGTCACCAACACCACACCCGTAGTCCAGAATGGATTGCGGGCGCTGTTTCAATCGACGGAGGCAAGACTCCAAATGCTGGACTCGGCCGTGGGCGAAGAATTCTTTGGTTTCGCCGCTGACTAAGAGGGCCCGGTCGAGGTCGTCGTCGTAGGTGTCGGTGAACTGGTCGAATTCGGAGGTCATCATCGCCGTCGCAATCCCAATACACTCAGAAAGAAACTGGCCAACACAGTTTGGGCTCCGAGGACCAGGAGTAGCGCGGCGGGGATCACGACGCGCATGGTGTGCGAATAGTTGAGCGCGCCGAAGTGCTGGGCTCCCCAATCACGAACGGAATAGAGGGAAGTACCAAAGCCGGCGGTCATCAGGAGCGCTCCCAGCACAAGTCCCACCTCCAGGGTGATGTAGCGGAACAGCTTGTCGAGCGCCGGGTCTGGGGGCAATAGGCCCTCAGAAATGGCAAAGATCTTGGTGAAGACAGCAAAGGCCACCGCCTGGAATCCGAGCAGGACGAACGCGGCGGCATACACCATCGTATGTACGTCGAAAGTAACGTCGCCTACGGTTCGTGGCGCGGGCAGCAGCCAGAGTCCCAGCAGGGTCCCAACCAGCATCAGAGCGAGGCCCGGGTATAGGAACAACCAGCGAGGGCTGTAAAGCAGCAGAAAACGCAAATGGCGCCAGCCGTCCCGCCAAGTGCGAAGATGAGAAGCGCGGGTGCGGCCATCCTGAGAAAGCGTGGTTGGAACTTCTGCCACCTGAAGTTTCAACAGAGTAGCCTTAACCACCATCTCGCTGGCGAACTCCATGCCGGTAGTGTGCAGGCCCAATCGGGCGTAGGTCGCCTTGCTGAAGGCGCGCAATCCGCAGTGGAAGTCACCAAAGGGACTCTTGAAGAAGATCCGTCCGAGACCGGAAAGGACCGGGTTACCCAAGTACCGATGCAGGAAGGGCATGGCGCCGGGCTCGATGCCGCCACGGAAACGGTTGCCCATCACCAAGTCGGAGCCGGCGCGGAGCTTTTCGACAAAACGCGGGATATGTCCGAAGTCATAGCTATCGTCCGCATCGCCCATCACGACGTATTTGCCGGAGGCGGCGGCGATGCCGCCCATGAGAGCGCTGCCGTATCCCTTGGCCGGGACCCGCACGACCCGCGCGCCCAGCCGTTCGGCAATTTCGACGGAACCATCGGTGCTGCCGTTGTCGGCGACGATGACCTCGCCCACAATACCCGCCCGATCGAGGGCATGCTGGGCTTTCCGGATGCAGGCTTCTAGCGTCTCTGCCTCGTTGAGGCACGGCATCACGACCGACAGTTCTATGGGCGCGGTTCCGTTCACTGGCACGGCATGGGGGCGCGATTCCGAGTCTGACCTAAGGGCCACAGGCACTATTCAAGTCCTAAAGCAAAGAGCCGAGCATATGCTCAAAATTGAGGTACCTGAGATGATAGCAGGAACGCGGGAACCTCCGGAACCGCGGAAGATAGCGCGTCGCACCGCGGGCATTTAGGCGGTGGGGATTAGCTGCTTGGGTCCTAACCTAACCTCTGGGCGAAGGCAGGAAGATCGCATGAAAAGGATGGCACGCCTGCGACATGGTGGGTTGCTTACTTCGCGTGCGGGCAGCGGTCCGATCGGCTATTCTAGATGGCTATGCTTGCGCGTTACGGGCACATGTACTTCGGGCTCCTGGTACAACTGGCGGTAGGGCTGGGCGTTTGTTTGCTAGCGTGGTGGGCCCCCGAATTGGCAACTCCTGGTTTCGGACGGTTGAGGATCTCGGCATCCGACTCGCCATTCGCAAGCAACTGGCGATCGTCGTCGTGTTCATCACGACCGTTGGGGTCCGCTTGCTACTGTTGCCGCTAGGAGTGCCGCTGGCGGGGACCCATGACGAGTGGAGTTATCTACTCATGGGAGATACATTCGCGCATGGACGGCTGTCTGCGTAATCATTAAAACCACATCGTCTTCTTCCTTCATTGTCCTGATCTCGACAGACTAAGCACCTTTTTTCCTATATTCAAATTCAGGGCCCTAGCACCCACCGGTGCCTTCGCCATTATTCGGACGGCTGCAATTCCTGTCACTAAGAAAAATAGAGCATAGTATCTGTACTCATAGGACGGAAACAGACAAAAGCGAAGCAACGAATAGAACCCTGACGCTCCGAGAAGGAGTCTGGTCTCAAAATCCGCGTTCTGAAAAGTCACTAGCCACAGCAGAAAGAAAATAGGAACTGAACCGTGGACCACTTCTCGAAACCCTGAATCCAACGCTGCGAAGTAGTCGCCCAGACCGAAATGTGGAATGGCGGTTGGTTCTCCATTCGCGAATGTGTGAAAGTACAGCGATTTCCATCCGTAACCGAAGTGCGAGATGAAAACAAAACTGGATACGGCAGCAACCGCCGTCACAAGCCCCGTCGGGAGATCTATTCTGTGATGAAAAAGGAGCGTGCCTACAAAAAGGACACAGAAGATCGCGTTCTCAGGTCTGACCCAGACCGAAAGAAGGAGGGGTAAAACAGCGAACTTCTTCTGCTTCATGACGGCCCAAATTCCGATCAGCAAGAGAAGAGTCGACATGCCGTCAGGTTCGTTAAGCTCGCCAAGGGCGAATACCTCTGGTAGCAATAGAATTGCTAACGAAAGCAGAGAACCCGTGTAAAGCCAAAGCATACCAGCAATTCCCAAGAAACACACTGCGGAGACGATGCGGCTGGAGTCGAAAACACTCGCCCTCGCTTGGTGAACTGCAATCATCGACAGAACGTATAAGGGTTTCACAGAAAAATATGGCAAATAGGCGGCAGAGTAGTAGGCATCTGCTGCCCGCCGTCGAAGATCTCTGGCCTGAAGATCATCGGCGTCCGTACCGCGAAGATGGGGAGTGAGTGGTTCTCGGTAGACAATCTCGTGAACTCGGACGGGGTCGTTTGTATCAGACAATGCAACATTTCCTGCATACGCGAGAAGATCGATACCGTACGCCGGGTGTCTATAACAATGGAAGCCTAATGCCAACGAGATAACTAGGTAGATGCCAACATATACTCCGCGTTGGTTCTGACAAATCACCTATATTCAGGATACTCGAATTCGGAGTCAAGTGCACTCCACATGATTGTTCGCCAGGCACGCACGTGTGGATTACCATGCTGGGAAAGAAGACCTCGCTGAACATCGCGACGGCGGCGGGGATTGTGCCTTACGAACTGCTGCGCAAGTGCCGCGCATTCTGAAGACGAATGCTGGAGGCTGGCCCTTGTTCCCTGCGGCACCTTCCGCACCGAGCAACTTACAACACGTTCCTAGTGCGGCTTTCCAATGGCCATCAACGAACTGCCCAGCGGGAATGGGATTCTGCCCAGCGCCTTTTGCTCGAAACGCGATAACGAGAAGAGAAACGAGTTGACCCCCGTCGAGGGCACCTGCGCGGGCTTTGGCTTCACTTGAAAAGCGCTCTCGTACACTCGCACCGCAATCTTGACGGGGAACGTCCAGTGATAGAAGTAGCGCTGCTCGGTGATGCGCAGACCAGCCTGCTCCGCCACACTCCGAAACTGTCGCCGGGTGTAGCGCGTAAAGTGCTGATTCAGCGCGTCGTGATTGGTCCAGAGCAGCATGAAAGCTGGCACGGTGATTAGAAACGTTCCGTTGGGTTCGAGTAGATCGCGTACCCCGCGCAGCGCGGCAACCGGATCCTGCAAGTGTTCGAGAACGTCCAGCATCAGGATCAGCGAATACTTGCAACCTGGTTGGAAGTTGGCGTCGAACCCGCCGATGTAAATGCTGGCCCGATCAGGATTGTCGGCGGCGACCAGTTCCGCATCGGGCTCGACTCCCTCGACCTCACCAAACTGGCGAAGTTGTGGGAAGAACAAGCCGTCTCCGCATCCGATATCGAGGATGCGCTTCCAGCCTTCGCAAGGCTGCAGGCGGCGCAGTGTTTCGACGATCAGTTCCGAACGTGCGCGCCACCACCAGTGCCTTTCAAACAATTGATGGTATTGTGCGGCGTAGGTGCGGTCCAAACCGGTAGGTCCTCGCGGAAGGCAAGGTCAGTCGCTGGCCATTGCCGAGGGGCTGCGCCGCCAGGCAGATGACGTCGGACTTCCGTAGCTGTCCCCGTTTCTGTCAGCCATGCGTCCGACGACTCGGTCGACGACGTAGTGCGGGCGAGCCTTGGTTTCTTCGTAGATCCGGCCGACGTATTCGCCGATGATTCCAAGAAATAGCAGGTTGACCCCGGACAGAAATGTGATCGCGACGATCAAGGCGGTGAATCCCTGCGGAGAGTGCAGCCAGAACTTGGCGTAGAGCGAGTACGAGAACAAGAAAGACACTGCGATGGCGAGCGACCCGAGAATCGAGGCAGCCCGCAAGGGAACGATCGAAAACGCGAAGATGCCGTCGGAGGCGAGCTTCAGCAGGCGGATCGGGCTGTACTTAGTGTGTCCGGCCTGTCGAGCGGAGCGTTCGATGGGAATGCCGATTTGTTTGAAGCCGACCCAGCTACGTAGGCCTCGCAGGTAGCGATGGTGCTCGGGCATGCGGCCGATTTCATCAATGACGCGCCGCGAGAGAAGACCGAAGTCGCCGGAATCCAGCGGCAATTGAACGGGGGAAAGCGCCGAGAGCAGGCGGTAGAACATCCAGTAGCAGAAGCGAAGCCACCACGCCTCTTTGCGCTTGACCCGGCGCACATAGACGACATCGAATCCCTGCAGGTAGATTTCCAGTAACTGAGGAATTGCTTCGGGCGGGTCCTGAAGATCGCCGTCCATGAGGACGGCGACGTCACCGGAAACGTGGTCGAGAGCGGCAGCGAGAGCGGTCTGGTGTTCGAAGTTTCGCGAGAGCGCAACCAGCACGACTCTCGAATCCTGGCAAGCCGCGGATTCCACCATGGATGCCGTGCGGTCTGAACTTCCGTCATCGACGAGGACGACTTCGTGCGGGCCTTCCTGGAATCAGGTCCAGGACAGCGGTTGTGCGACGAAGCAATTCCGGAATGACGGCTTCTTCGTTGTACACAGGAATGGCAAGGGAGACTCGGGGGAACTCCCGAACCTGCTCAGGTAATGTCGGGTCTGACGACATCAAAAAAAGCCCTCGGAAACTTGCGCTACATGATATCAGGTGAATTCACGGATGGAGCTTTTCCTTTGAAATAGAACATGTGCCACAGCTTCACGCCGAGCGCGGTCAGGGGATAGGGCTGAGCCACGACAGGCTCGAATATTCCGGTGCAGATCCGCTCCCATTCGCGCAGGGGACGCGCGTATCGGCCACGGTCGTGCCGCGCGAGCTATCGGGCGGGCGAAGCGTTCCCAGGCATCACGAGTTCCAGGACATGAATGTGTCCGTCAGGGGTCAGGAGCGTACGGAGATGGGAGAGGATGTCCACGACGTTGGAGTCTGGGAGATGGTGCAGGAAGCTGTTGACGAGGATGAAATCGAATCGCTCGCTCGGTGGGACGCGGTATTTGCAGGCATCGGCTACGAGGAACTTACGACGATGGCGCGCTCGCGCATGTTCGATATAGCGCGGGTTGAGGTCGATTCCCAGATACTCGCTGTTGGTGAAGTACCTGGTGTTGGTTCCGGGACCCCGCAGGCTACGTACAGCACTCGCCTGACACGCTGCATGTTCGTGTGCGCAAGCACCGGTGCGAACTTCTGGTCTGCAAACGGCGCCTGCCACAAGCGATAGACGAGCGTACGTTCCAGAACGGCCTCGGTCAGGCTCATCAATTCCCTTCCTTCCACCGGATTTGATAATGGCACGTGATCACTGTGCTTCGTTTCCGTACAGCTAGTGGCCGTGCAGAGACTTTACGAGGTCATTGGCAGCAAGCGAACCCCGTGCCAGTTTGGTCGTGAGAGTCTGGACCCTGTTGTCAGCTACCACGGTTCTCCCCGACGGGTCACGATTTCTGAGATTATAGTGATTTATAATAACGATGCTTTCGCAGACCACGTATCTTTTGCCGCATTCGGCTGCGCTTTGGCCTAGTAGCTTGCTGCTCCGGGGTTGAGTGTGAGGATAGCGTGGGTACAGTGTCCATATGGCCGCCGGGCCTAGTCTTTTTCTTTCCAAACTCAAGGGCCCATGGGAACAGCTCGCGATCTTGCTGTTGCTTAGGCCGGTAAGGTGTCACGATTGTATGAGCCGTTCCTACCGTTTGGTCTTTATTGCGACTCCGAAACCCAACCGAATTCAGAACGACCCGAATTCAGAATGACGCGCCGGAACATTGTTGCCGGAATTCTGCGCGGACCTTTAATCGATCAGTCCTTCCCCAACGCATTTACGCCCTTCCGCACCGCATCCTCGCCACGTAAGCGACAAACTCACCCACTGCTTGCCGCTCCCCCGCGCCCACCTCGTTCGTTGCGTTTACCAACCGGTAATGGGGATGCACCTTTTGAAACGCTCCACCTCCTATCCCGTCAAGTTACCGGGCAAAGCGCTGCTGACGCTGGAAAACCCGGCATCGCGGGGCACTTATCTGCCGAAGTTGTGTGCAGACGTTTCACAAGATGTCCAGACTGCTGTAGGTCCTCGACTCCAACGCTAGGGTTGTGCGAGACTACCACCCGCACATGGCCTCTGGAGCTCACGAACGTAAACGCGGAGACATAATGCACCTCTTCGCTAGTCTCGATGCCCAGGGCATCTCCGTAAGGGAGGAAGTAAGGGACGAACCTGCTATTAGCCAACGTCGCCAAGTCAGAGGCTTGTACCTACTCCTAGTACTCGCGACTGTCTGGCTGCTCAGTGCCTTGTACGTGGGCGACATTCTTACGCGTGGAATAGCCCCTGGGGATGAGGGTCTGCTGGCGCAGTCAGCTGAGCGCGTGCTGCTTGGCGAACTTCCGCATCGAGATTTTGACGAACTTTACACTGGTGGCCTCAGCCTGTTGAATGCACAGGCATTCCGGATGTTCGGAGTCAACCTAGCTAGCATGCGGTACATGTTGTACTTATTCTTCCTGCCGTGGGTCCCCTGCCTTTTTTTCATTGCCTCCCGTTTCGGCCCACCATGGATGGCTGCAGCTTTCACGGCTCTCGCTGTGGCTTGGAGCGTTCCAAATTATTCCACCGGGCTGCCGTCTTGGTACAACCTGTTTTTTGCGACGTTTGGAGTGGCGGCCTTGTTCCGCTACATCGAAAGACGCCAGTCCGCGTGGCTCTTCGTCGCCGGCATCTGCGGTGGGATTTCTTTTCTGTTCAAACTGAGCGGGTTGTACTACGTCGCCGGCGCCGTTCTGTTCCTCCTAACCACGAAAGGCAAATCCAATCCCATCGAGAGACGGCCAGATTCGTGGTCACGCCTAGCGCTGACTGCTTTCTGTGTTCTAGCGTACGAGGCATCGGTTTTCTCGCTACTGCGAAAGGCGTTCTACCCAGGATCATTCCTGTATTTCTTCCTGCCCGTTCTAGCGGTTGGAGTCGCCGTTGTCTGGCAGCAAAGGCCAGCCCGGAGTGAAGATTTTGGCTTGACGGGTGAGCTATTGAAAACCCTCGCCTTGTTTGGAGCAGGAGTTGCAATTCCTGTTTGTCTCTTTCTTATTCCGTATTTGCGAACTGGGGCCGTCGGCGATTTCGTGCGTGGGGTATTTGTGCTTCCGGGCAAGCGCCTGCACTACACGATTCTCACCGAATCACTACCGAGATTTCTACTCGGCACTGCAGCCGACATGGCCGCATTGATCGCAATATTCGCAAGCACAAAGACGATAAGGAAGGTGTCAAGTAGCCTCTTTCTAGCCTTGGCAGCGGTCGTCATTGTGGTGGCCACAACGAACGCTTGGCTTTACGATGCCGCCTGGGTTGCAGTCTGGAATTCGCTTCCGGCCCTAGTCCTGCTGGGCGTCGCACTCCTGCTGGCGAAGGCAGACACCGTTCCTTCCGAACAGAGGCAGAAGATTTTCTTGCTTCTCGCCGTGACAGCGGCCTGCAATGTCATTCAGTTCCCCTACAGCGCTCCAATCTATTTTTGCTATGTCGCGCCGCTGCTTATTCTGTGTTTTCTCGGAGCGCTGACTTTGCTCCAAAAAACGTCGAAGACATTCGTGGCCGGATTGTTCTGCGCATCGCTGCTGTTTGCCTTTTTCGATATGACACCGAGGTTCCTGACTTACCACCGCGAGCCACACTTTGCACCTCGGGCGAAAGCCGATTTCGTACTGCCCCGGGCCGGTGGCTTGCGCCTCTACGGGCCTCAGGCCAAACTGCGCTCCGAGATGGTCAAGGCCGTGGTGCAGCATGCGCGTGGAACGTACATTTACGCGACTCCCGATTGCCCAGAGGTATATTTCCTATCAGGATTTCGCAATCCTACACGCACGCTGGTTGATTTTCTGGACGAACAAGTGGGGCGCACGCAAAGGATCCTTGCGGATATCCATGCGCACAATGTTAACTTGGTTGTGATCAATCACGCGCCCATCTTTTCGGGCCCACCACCGCAGGATCTTATCGAGGCTCTCGATCGCGAGTTCCCGGAACAAGAACTCGTTGACCAGTATGAAGTCCGGTGGAGACCCACACAGTGACTGCGGACTCGCCTTTAGCATCGGAGTAAAGCGTGACGCATGACTCTAACCCCAGTATTCAAACCCCAAACGGACCGGGGGATTCGGGCAAGGGAGGGAGCATTTTGCCGTCTATATACACCACCCCGACAGAGATTGGGCCCATCTCAAGCCCTATCCGCTGGAGAGGCCGTCTGCACGCTGATGGGTACGCCGGAGGTACAACCCGCGTCTTCGCACCTAATGTTTGAAGAGGACTCTGGCAGCCTGATGAATCCCGATTGCTGAGGCGGCGGCAAGAACTGGGGCAGCAGCCGCCAAGCCCCAGATGAACCTTCGATCGGTGGGAAGGTACCGCCTGAGAAACACTAGGGCCCACGGCAACAAGGGCAGCGCGAATCTTGGAAAGTTAGACCTAGACCAGCCGGGAGCGCTATAGGTGTAAAGCGCAATCGCGTACAAAATCACAAAGCAAGCCTCGGCCGTGTGAGCCTTCGCATATTCACGCAATTCCCCGCTTCTGATCGCAACGACCAAGGCAATCAGCACGAACAGAATCCAACCCCATGTCAAAGCCAGATTAGTCCAGGGTACGTTCCCTGGAAACGAATCTTTGAGGACGGCCAGCAAGGGAAAGCTGAAGGGCAGGCCCCCATGCCAATCATTTTGCTTGTAAAGCGCCACGTTGGCAAAAGGATTGCCTAAATAGTGTTTAACGGGCCATGCGTAGAGAGTGCCGATGGCTAAAGCAACACCTGTGGCTACCGCTGCGTCACGGACCCGTCGACGATACAACAGTTCAATCCCCAGTGCGATCAAAGCAAAAACACCGAACGGGCGAACGACGGTGGCGAGCGCCCCTAGTACCGCTGCCACCAACCAACGGTTGCGTTTCAGTGCAAGGAACGAGCCCAGAAGAAACGCGAGAAAAAGCGGCTCGGCTCCTCCCAGCAAGGAGCGCTGAAACCAGTCGAAACTGAGGAGTGCGAAAAGGATGGCGATCCAGCCGTCCCACAGCCAATAGCAGAGGACAACGCTCACCAGAGAAGCCACAACGCAAACGATGACGAGGCTGACAGGCTCCCGCAAACTCGTCACCAGAGATAAGGCGCCAACAGCGTACGGCAGTCCCCAGAATTGCTTCACTAGGACGCCGGAAAGCTGCCAGTGATGGATCGCGGTAGCGAGCCGGATATAACCGGGATTGTCCCCGAAATCCTCAACTCGGGACCAGAAGCTTCCTCCCAGGAGAAAAAACGTAGCCAGAAATACGCCGTACGATACGAACACCAAAAGCAGCACGTGCGACAAGGCCGGAGGTTCACGCCAGGCGATCGTTCTACCGGAAGGGAGGTCCGCAGTCAGGGGCATTGATCAGTGAATCAGGCTCATCGTAGCACAAGCGGTGCCCGGTAACTGAGCAGGAAGGACGGGGACAGGATCTGTTGCCGGTCGCGGTTGAGGAGACGAGAGGTAGTCTCGCTAGGTGAGGTTTGGTCCTCTCGGTATCCGAGCGAAATCCTCCTCTGATGGCTCGGGGATAACCCCCTTGAATCTGGATTGCGCAAGATCGATGAGTTGCTGGACATGCTTCTTCCAAGAGAAATCCCGTGACCTCAGTTGTCCTTTGGCGCTGGAATTTGTTGCCAGTTCGTCGTCTTGCACGAGACGACAGACCTGGTCAGCGAGGGCTGGGGGGGACATGCGCGGAAAGAACAGGGCGGCTTCGCCGCATATCTCCCGATGAACCTCCGTGTCAGCGGCGACGATAGGAAGGCCGCTGGACATCGCTTCTACCAGGGGATGAGCGAATGACTCCGCGTACGCGGCGGTCACATAGATGTCGGAGGCTCGATACAGGTGATGTAAGAGGCTGTAGGGGATGGAACCAAGCTCAATCACATTCTCCGCAAGTCCCAATTGCCTCACGAGGTGAGCCGCCGAGTCAGCGCGGTAGGACCCGGGGTTGGCCTCCGAGCGCAGCTTGCAGGTAAGGATAAGGCAGACTCTCTTGGGCGCGAGCCTGTCGCGCAGCAAGGGTAGGGTCCGGATGAGGGTCTCGAAGTTCCGATAATAGTTGTAGTGGC
>Ga0316363_10002677_pt1 | contig 13374 bp, 8 predicted proteins | sample Sb_taG_3_FD_200459 | JGI IMG/M metagenome (GOLD analysis project Ga0316363, IMG submission 200459) | Peat soil microbial communities from Weissenstadt, Germany - Sb_50d_a_PC metaG (v2) (version 2) | ecosystem: Environmental > Terrestrial > Soil > Wetlands > Peat | place: Germany: Weissenstadt...
CGCCTGCGGCTCCTCAGGATGGCAGGCGAATAGGTTATTCCGCGGCCCATCAGAAAATCACCCTCAGCGAAAACTGAATCTGTCGCGAAGTGCCGGCGGTCTTGTTGATGATCCCGAAGCCCGTTCCTCGAATGATATTCAGTGGAAGTCCGAAGTTAACTAGATTAAAAACATTGAAGAACTCGGCGCGGAATTGCAGGATCGTGGCTTCGGTGTTTCCGCGGTGCCCGAAGCTTGTATCTTTGATCAGCGAAAAATCCAGGTCGTGTAAGCCCGGCGCGCGGAAAGTGTCCCGACCGAGTGATCCAAATACTCCTTGGTTAGGGCCGGTGCCGCCGGGAACGCCGACGGGAATCTGGAAGAATTCAGCGTTGTTACTACCCTCTCCGAAATAATCTTCCCGCACCGTACGGCTGGTGGAGAAGACTGGCCGACCGACCTGGTCGGGACGGTCGGCGCCGGCGAGTCCCGCACCCGTCTGTTGAATGCCGGAATAGACACTGAAGGGAGAACCGGTGGTCAGGGTAGTGATATTCAGGATTTGCCAGCCGGAGGTGAGCTTGGCGCCGAGAGGCCGCAGGAAAACGGCGCGATCGAACGGCAGGTTCTGAATGGCGCTCAGCGTGAAGACGTGCGTGACGTCAAACGTAGACAGTCCCTTGTCGAGCGCGGGATGGCGCGGATCCTGTGGCAGCGCTTGCAGCACGGGATCGGTTGCTCCTAAGAAGCCACCCAGGACGGCACTGGTATCATCGAGGGACTTGCTGTAGGTGTAGCTGGCTTGAAAGCCCAAGCCAAGGCGCGCCGAGGTTTTCCCCAAGGCGGACTGCAAGGCGTGGTACGTCGAATGTGATCGAGTCGCCATTAAATAACAGAGTCCATACCCGGCGACGGGGTTCCCACTGGCATCGGTTTCGAGAAAGTGAGCGAAGGCCGGCGTGGCGCCTGCATATCCGTTGATCGCCTGCAGAGCCGCCAAATGAATCCCTGCTGTCGCCACGTAGGATGCGCTTAACGTCACATCGCTGAACGAATGTTCTAATCCGCCGCTGTACGTTCCGATGTACCCATTGCGGAAGTCCGGGGAAACCCCTCCCACTCCCAACAACTGGAGTTCGTGCCCGGGCGTGAGCGCCGTCAGGTCGCGTTGGAATCGCATCATATCCAGCGCAGTATTCGGCGGGACGGCAGTGCTGGGGCCCTGGCCAAAGAGCGCTCCGGCGCCGAGCGTATAGATGGGCGGCAGCGCAATTCTGTTGACGGAACCAGTGAAAGGCAGGGCCACGTTGGGTTGGGCGGTCACGAGCGGCGAGACCGTAAAGGGCAGATTGCCGGTCATGAAATCGTCTTGGAACAAATTCGGTAGAACCGTGGTAATGGCGCCGCCGGCATGCCACACCGTATGTTCCGTGACCTGCCAGTCGAGGGCCAGACGCGGCCCCCACCCTCGCCAGTCCATCCCGTACGGAGGCTGCGGATTAACCAGGATTTTCATCGTGTCGCCCGGCGTCCACGGCACCGTGGGGGTACCCTGCGGATCTACGATGCTCGGCCCGGAGGTAAGGTGGTGAGCTTCGGCGATGCGCGAGTTAACCTCATACCGCAGGCCGTAATTTGCGCTCAATCTTGGCGAGAGCTTCCAGGTGTCCTGAAAGTAGAAATCATAGGCGCCGCGCCGTTCCGCGGCCTCTCCTAGCCGATTGCCTTGCGGATAAAAGCTCGGTGCGGCGGAAACAGTATAACTGAACGGCGTCGCGGTGAGGAAAGCGCTGAGCGTGTCTGGCAGCGGTTGGCCTGCCTGGATGTTGTGCTGTCCGCTGAGGGATGGAATCGCGGACTGGGCATAGGACGTCCCGCCGCCGAACGTATATAAACCGTCGGGGTCGAGGCCAAATATCGTGTAGTCGTGATTGAAGCGTGTCTCCACGCCCCACTTCATGGCGTGCGCTCTGTGGGTGTACGAAAAGGTTTGCCTTGCCTGGTACAACAACCCGACCGCGCCGATGTTGGTGCCGGCGGGGCTGTCGAACGGTTCGTAGAGACCATCGCCAAACGCCAAGCCCGGCTGGGTAGTGTTGAGGGTGGGAAAAAACGGGGTGCTCCGCTCGAAACCAAGCGTAGTGTCCGCGAGAAAATGTGAGCTCACTGTGCGCGTGTAATGAAACCCGCCGTTACGCTGATGATCGAAAAAGCGGATGGCAAAGCTCGGGTCAATCGCTGTCTGGTCGGGATTAGTCAAGGGACCATTCACTTGGTTCAGAGAGAAGCGGGCAAAGAATTGCGCCTTGTCGGAGATGCGGTGGTCGATGCGGACGGAAAACTGGTTTGTAGTGGTTGTGACAGGTGCGGGAGCTGCGTAAGTGCGGTCGCCGAAGGGTCCCTGGGGATCATCGGGCAACGGATAGCGAGCCAGCACCTTGGCGATTTGCGGGTTGACGGGGACATGCAAGGTGTCGCCCGGGAAGGCGGTGGTATCTATGCCCTGGCGCTCGAGCGCCGTCGGAACCGAAAGGATCTGCGTGGTTCCCAGCACCTGGCGGAATCCCTGGTATTGCCCGAAGAAATAAGTCCGCTTGCGGCCGTTGTAGAGGCTCGGGATCACAAAGGGACCACCCACCGTGAAGCCGAACTCGTTGCGTACGAAATGCGGCAGGCGTCCGGGGCTGACCAGGTTGCGTTCGTCAAAAAAGTTGCGCGAGTCGAGCGCCGAGTTACGCAGAAACTCGAACACGGATCCGTGCAGATCGTCCGTGCCGCTTCGCGTGACGATCTCGGTAAAGCCGGCCGCGCCGTGGCCGATCTCCGCCGGCATCACCCCGGAACTCGAGCGGACTTCCTGAATGGCGTCGACGTTGAAATTGGAGAACGTCGATCCGCCCATCTCCGGGTCGGTGGTGTCGATCCCATCCATGGCGAAAACCGTGGTCACGCCACGCTGGCCGTTCACTGCAAACTGCTGGGTGAAATTCGCCGCCCCGTTGGTGTCCGTCATGGTCCCGGCAGCCAGCAAGAGTAGGGCGCTGAAGTCGCGCTTGTTGAGCGGCAACGTCGACACTTCCTGCTTCGACAAGCGCGCGCCGCCGCTCGACTTCGATTCCGACGCCGTTTGTCCTTCCGAGGGATTTTGGTTCTGCGAGGCCGAAGCCTGGTCCGATGTCGCGGCGGGCTTCGTTTCCGTCGCTTGACTTTGCTGGCCAAATGACTGGCCGGGCCAGAAGCCGATCACGATGAACAGTGCCAGGAAGTGAGCTATTCGAGAGAAAATCAGATTCCTTGAATCACCGAGATTTCGTTTCATGCCTTCTCGCTAGGGTGAAAATACAGCAGATGATTATAGCCGATTGCGGCTCAGGCAAGCCCCACTGCGACTCAATAATTCGGCTTATTAGCCCACTTGCCGGGCTGAAGCCCGGCTTTGGAGTGCGGCAGCTTGCTGCCGCTTTTCTTCAGGCCAGCTTGCTGGCCGGAAATCGAGACCCAGCCGAAAGGGCGCGAGCAAGCTCGCTCACGAGGAGAGCGGCAGCTTGCTGCCGCTTTTCTTCAGGCCAGCCTGCTGGCCGGAAATCGAGACCCTGCCGAAAGGGCGCGAGCAAGCTCGCTCCCGAGGAAAGCGGCAGCTTGCTGCCGCTTTTTTTCAGGCCGGCTTGCTGGCCGGAAATCGAGACCCAGCCGAAAGGGCGCGAGCAAGCTCGCTCCCGAGGAAAGCGGCAGCTTGCTGCCGCTTTTCTTCAGGCCGGCTTGCTGGCCGGAAATCGAGACCCTGCCGAAAGGGCGCGAGCAAGCTCGCTCCCGAGGAAAGCGGCAGCAAGCTGCCGCACTCCAAAGCGCTTGCTGCCGCAGGGCCCGCAAAACCACTTTACTTTCTCTGCGAAGGGAGTTAGCTTTTCCGCACACGAAACACATTGTGTTTCCTTGCAGGCGGCTCGGAAGTGGCCTCGCGAGAGCAACCACAGGAGGTGCGAATTCACATGAAACGACGAACGTTCATTCAGAGTGTCGCGGCAGGAGCAGTTACGCTCATCGGCATCAGGCCGAAGATTAATCTTGGCGCGGAGGCGGCGGGCACGCTCGAATCGGCATTCCGCGAGCCGCCCCCGGGCGCCCATTGCAAAACCTGGTGGCACTGGATGAACGGCAACATCACCGCCGAGGGCATTACGCTCGACCTCGAAGCCATGAAGCGCGTGGGCATTCGCGGCTTCCAGATTTTCCAAGTCGGCACCGGAATTCCCAAAGGTCCGGTGGACTACAGCAGCTCCGAGCACACGAGCCTGCTTCACCACGCGGCCAAGGAAGCCGAGCGCCTGGGCATGGAATTCGACATTATGAACTGCCCCGGTTGGTCCTCGAGCGGCGGCCCGTGGATTACTCCCGAACTCTCCATGAAGCAATTTACCTGGAGTGAAACGCTGGTGCGCGGCGGACAACGAGTGGTCACGTACCTGAAGCAACCGCTCACCAAACTCGGTTACTATCGCGACGCTTTCGTGTTGGCTTTCCCGGCCCTGGAGGGTGAAACCCACGCCTGGGAAGACACGCTCCAGAGGGCCAGCACCAACGCCGGCGCGGTGGATCGAGGCGTGTTGATTTACGCCGATCGCCGCATTGGTGTCGAGCTTCGCCCCGCTCCGGACAAGCCCGCGTTCCTTCTGCTGGAGTTCTCCGAACCGTTCGAGGCGCGCTCGCTGGCGGCCTACGGCGTTCCCATAACTGACGCGCCACCGCCTTCCCACGAACACGAGCAGACGCCCCTCTGGCTGGAAGTCTCCGACGACGGACTCGACTTCCGCAAGGTCTGCGACCTTGACTGGGGCGACAGTGGCGACGAGTCGGTGGAGTATCCCGAAACGGCCAGTTTCCCCGCCGTCCGGGCAAAGTTCTACCGCATGCTCACCTGGCACCCGGCGCGCATCACCGACCTGCGCTTGAGCGGCGCGGCGCGTCTTCCCCACTGGACGAAGAAGGCCAACTTCACTCGTAATTCCGGATACGGACCGAATTCCGTCGAGGTTCCACGCGGCTTCATCATCGATCCGTCCAAAGTCCTCGACATCACTCAACATCTGGACGGCGAGGATCGCTTAACCTGGGATGCGCCGGAAGGAACCTGGAGCGTGCTGCGCATCGGACAAACCACCACCGGCGTCCAGAACCATCCCGCGCCCGATGGCGGCTGGGGTCTCGAGTGCGACAAGTACAGCCGCGAGGCTTACGATTATCACTTCGATCATTTCTTTGGCGAATTACTCGAGGCGCTCGGCCCGCTGGCGGCGCAGGGGCTGGCCGGCGGCGTCATCGACAGCTACGAAACTGGAATGCAGAACTGGACTCGTGAATTTCCGCAGGAGTTCTCGAAGCGCCGCGGCTACGACCTGGTGAAGTACCTGCCCGCCATGACCGGCCGCGTCGTGGAAAGCACGGAGGTTTCCGAGCGCTTCCTCTGGGACCTTCGCCGCACCTGCGCCGACCTGATGGGCGACTACTACTATGGCCGCTTCGCCGAGCGCTGCCGCGAGAACAAGATTAAAGCCTACGCCGAGCCTTACAGCGGCGGGCCTTTCGAGGAAATCCAATGCGGCTCCCACCTGGATGTGCCGATGGGCGAGTTCTGGGTAGGGCAGGGAAATAACAACTACAGCGTGAAGCTCGCCGGCTCCATCGGGCACCTATTCGGCAAGCCCGTTGTCGGCTGCGAGTCCTTCACCGGCGACGAAGTCTTCGCCAAGTGGCAAAACTATCCTTACCAGATGAAAGGGCAAGGCGATTTGATGTACACGCAGGGCCTGAATCAGTACATCTTCCATCGCAACGCCATGCAGCCTCATCCCCCCACCGCGCTGCCCGGCATGACCATGGGCCCGTGGGGCTGGGAAAACGACCGCACCAATACTCTCTACGACTCGTTGACGGGTTGGTACAGCTACGCGGCCCGCGCCCAGAATATGTTGCGCCAGGGAACTCTGGTGGCCGACCTCGTTTACTACATCGGCGTCGAGGTCCCCGTAGATACGCCGGTCTATCCGGAGCAGTTGAAGCCGACGCCTCCGGAGGGCTTCTACTACGACCTCGCCAACGAAGGCGCCATCCTGAATCGCATGAAAGCCGAGAACGGCGCCATGGTGTTTCCCGACGGCCTCAGCTATCGCGTGCTGGTTCTTCCCGAGGATCCGCGACTCAATCTCGACGTGCTGCGCAAAGTGCGCGATATGGTGAAGGAAGGCATTGCCGTCGTGGGCCCGAAGCCGCAAGCGAATCCCGGCCTCACCCAATACCCCGCGAGCGATTCCGAATTGCGCCAGATCGCCGAGGAAGTCTGGGGCGATCTCGACGGAAAAACCGCCACCCACCGATCCTGCGGCAAAGGGCAAGTGTTCTGGGGATTGTCCATGGCGGCGGTCCTCGACGAGCTCGGCATCAAGCCCGATTGCGCCGTCACTTCGCGCTCCGGCGACGCGGCCATCAACTTCCTGCATCGCCGCGTGGAGGGCGCCGACGTTTATTTCGTGGCCAACCTGCGCCGGCGCGCGGATGACGTGGTCTGCACCTTCCGCGTCAAAGGTAAGCAGCCGGAACTCTGGAACCCTGAGACCGGCGAAATCAACAATCTCGAAATCTACGACACCTCAGATGCCGGGACTCGCGTGGCGTTGCAACTCAGTCCGGCGCAGTCCGTGTTCGTGGTGTTTCGCTCTCCCGCCGGCACGCGGCATATCCGTTCCATTGTCAAGGACGGCAAGCCAATCTCGGCATCCACTCCCTTCCCGGCGTTCAAAGCCGGTAACCAGCGCGACGTCACGAACGATTTCACCGTGAGCGTTTGGATCAAGCCCGATCTCGATAGCTACCAGACCGCCAAAGGCGATAAGAACACCGACGTGCCCAACCGCAGCCTGGTGCTCTCGCCGCCGCAGGGCGATGCGGTCTATGGCTCCGGGCATGTTTCCTGCGGGCTGCTCGCAGGGCGCAACCTGATCGCGGTGCTCGAGCGCGATCGCGCCAACTGGCGCACCGTGTTTTCGACGCCGATCGCGATTTCGGGCTGGGCACATGTGGCCCTGGTCTATAAGGCGGGCGCTCCCTCGGTCTACGTGGACGGCAAGCTGGTCGGCCAGTCGGAAGCTTCCGGCGCCATCGTTCATCCCGGAGTCCACGACGCCAGCGAGCGCGACGGAGCGGAGTACTTCGACGGGGATATGAGCGAGCCGGAACTTTTCAAAGAAGCGCTCGGGGAAGATCGCATCCGCGAGTTGGCGGCGAAGCCCAGCCCCGGTCCCATCGAGCCTTCTGCGGTCGAGTGGCCCGGCGGTGTGGATTCCGAATTGCTCTTCTGGCAGGACGGCAGCTACACGCTCGAAGGCCCGGGCAAATTAAGCGCGAAGATTGCCGGAATTGGCAAGCCGTTGGACGTAACGGGGCCGTGGCAGGTCAACTTCCCGCCCAACCTCGGTGCGCCGCCTGAGGTTACGCTGCCTGAGCTGATTTCGCTCCACAAGCACTCCGAGCCGGGGGTGAAATACTTCTCCGGGACGGCGACCTACAGCAAACAGCTCACACTTTCTCCCGGCGCGCCCTCCGGCGAACGGCGGCTCTACCTGGACTTGGGCTGGGTGCATGCGGCGGCGCAGGTGCGCTTGAACGACAAGGATCTCGGGTTGTTGTGGAAACCGCCCTTCCGCCTGGACATCACCGCTGCCGCGCGGCGCGGCGACAACAAGCTCGAAGTCCTGGTCACCAACCAGTGGGTCAATCGCCTTATCGGCGACGAGCAACTGCCGCCCGACAACGAGTACGGACAGGACGGCGCCATCAAAGCCATTCCCAAGTGGTTCACGGAAGGCAGACCCAAACCGCCCAGCGCGCGAGTCACCTTTGCCACCTGGAAGCACTACACCAAGGACTCGCCGCTCTTGGTGTCGGGCTTAGTCGGCCCCGTCCGTCTCCGCACCGCGATCCGCCGGCGGGTTAGTTGACGCGGCCCCGAATGGGGCCAACCGTAAGTAGCCGCAGGTTTTAACCTGCGGATAACGGGAGCGCTCCCAAATTAGGCCAACCCCAACGGGGTTGACCTCGGACGGGTCGGCCCCTCCAGGGCCGGAAGGTTGATGGACGCTTCAGTTTCCGTAGGTTTCACCTGCGGCTACTCACGGTGTCCCGCTTCGCGGGACGCAACCTCCCTCTGGGCTAATATGCAGATTCTTGCATATATGTGTCAAAATGCTACACTTTGGACCCTGTTTTTCACATTGTGAAAGTTTCTCATCTTGCCAACCCGTTGATTCCATTGCAATAAAGATTTATTTCCACATTATTCTCAGCTTTTCCCATTTTCTCATTTTCATTTGATAGCCTGGAAGATGGGGGATTATCGGCTGTAGCGGCGGTCTCCGACCGCCGTCGGCACCCCGTACGGGCACGCCATGGTGTGCCCCCAATAGAAAGGAAACGAGACATGGAAGATTCAAATACTAACCAGGCGACGAGCCAGTCGCCCACTATCACCAGTCCGTCGCCAACCGGTAGGCGCGGCGGCGGCCCGCGCACGGCGGAGGGCAAGCGGCGCTCGTGCCAGAACGCTCACAAGCACGGGCTTTACACGGATGAGAGTTTTCTCGAAGGCGCCGCCCTCGAGCTGGGCGAGGACCCGCGCCAATTCCAGCGCCTCCTGAAGGGCTTGATCGAGGCACGCCGGCCCGTGGGGGCTCTCGAACTGGCCGTCATCGAGGACATCGCGTTGCTGCTTCTGAAGAAGGGCCGCGTGGACAAGGCGGAGTTGGCCGTGCAGGTCTCGAACCTGCACCAGCACGATCTCGATCGCCGCAAACAGATGATTCAGGTGGGGCACGCCAATAGCGAGGCTAGCCAGTGGGACGTGCGCGAACACGGCCTGCGCCGCGCGATCAGCAGCCCCGGCCAGTACGAGCAGGTGCTGAACTTGCTGGGCAGCCTGCTGGCCATGATCGACTTCAACGAATTCGACCGCATGAAGGAAGCGATGCGCACCCTCTACGGCACGGAACACACTCTGCGGGGCGCGGAGATGGACACGCTGCGCTACAAGCTCTCCCGGACCAAGCCCGAGGACGAGAGCTTCCAGCCGGCCAAGAAGGCCATGATGCGTTTGGTGGCGGAAGAGTGCGCGGCGGTGGAGCGGGAGTACGAGATCTTCCTGCAGGAGCACGTGACGAACACGCGGTCGGCGCGGGTGGCGGCGACGGCGCCCTCGCACGCGCAGTGGGCGGCCATCATCCGCCAGCAGAACTCGCTGAACCGGCAACTGGAACACAAGATCCGCCTGCTCATGGAGCTGCAGCGGGAGCGGAAGAACGAAGCGCAACTTCTCGAGAGCCTGGAAGCGTCATCGCCGCCGGATGCGGGCGACTCGCAGGGCGGCGGTCAACCCGCAAGTTCGAAACTCGAAAATCGAAATTCGAAACTCGGCTCTTCCAATTTCCGGCTGAACGCGCCAACGGTCAGCGCCCCGGCGGCTTCACACCCTTCCGCGACCGGGATGGCGCAGACCTCGTCTTGTGAGGTCCCGGATGTCCCGAAGGGACAGGCTGGAACGGAGAATTCGAATCAGCCAGTGACCGAAGAACAGGGCGGCGTGCTGGAGGAAAAACGGACAATAACTTCAGTTACCGCCGCAACGGCAGCGGTGCTGGTCTGGATCGGCGCGGTCCTTGCCGTCACCTTCAAAAACATCAAAAATCGTGGGAACGAACTCAAAGAATTATTGCAAAGACAGGGGATAACTGAAATAGTGGCCTTAAAACGAACTCGTTTTCGCGCAGAAGAAGCGGCAATCGCCGCGGAACGAGGCGGCATTTCGACGATTGTAGGGGGATGGCTTGTCCTCCCCTGGCCAAGCCCCGAAGGGGCGACCTAACGTAGCCCAGGCCAACGGCCTGGGTGGACGGCCGGTTGGCCAACCTGAGCCCTGAAGGGGCGATGAACCGCACCCGAGATATGCGCGCCCCTTCAGGGCTTGGAACAGGAATTCATATTATGCTTCACGCTCACCCAGGCCGTTGGCCTGGGCTGCGTTAGGTCGCCCTTTTGGGGCTGAACGGGGCAGGCTAACTCCTGCGCCTACGAAGGTGTGAAAGAATCGAGAAGCCATGTCACTCCGAGCGAAGCGAGGAGAGAGAATGTCTCACGAGCGGCAAGCAGGAAGCTGTGGCCAATGCCCGAATTGGCTTGAGTGGCAAGATAATAGGCTTGATCTTCGAGATCTTGGTCGGCCTTCGGCCGGAGGGCGTATCGGCGGCTCAATGGATACCAGATTTCTTCAAGCGCTCATCCAATCGCCGATGTTGGCTCTCCCAATAGTTCGGCCCGACCTCATACGGCTCGCCCGAGGTGATGCCTTCGATGGCCAGGGCTGCGAGCTCCTCTTCTGCGTGCTGGTCCGCGCGCAGAAGGCGCTCGACATACTTTTCGACAGTAACTCCCTCGGCCTCTGCGCGCCCGCGGATTCTGGTTTCGAGCTCTGGAGGAATAGTGATTGTCATGGCTCCTCTGCCTGCTGAATTCGTTCTAATTCTACCACGCGTTGATTGCTTTTCGGTTCGAAACCTGAGATTCTTACGCGGGAGAATCCCATGAAAAAAATCCTCAACGATCCGTTTGCCTATGTTGACGAAATGCTGGAAGGGTTGTGCCTGGCTCATCCCGAATACTACCGGCGGCTCGGGCCGGAAGGTCGGGTAATTGCACGGGCCAGTGGTCCGGTGAAAGGAAAAGTTGGAATCGTCTCAGGAGGAGGGTCGGGCCACCTGCCGGTGTTCACTGGCTACGTCGGCAAAGGATTGCTGGACGCTTGCGCCATTGGCGACGTATTCTCATCACCTTCCGCGGACCAGATGGCCGAGGCGATGCGCGCCGCGCATGGCGGCGCGGGAATCCTGCGCTTGTACGGGAACTATGGCGGGGACAACATGAATTTCGACATGGCCGGTGAGATGCTCGAGATGGAGGGAATCACGAGCACCACCGTGCGCGTGGCGGACGACGTGGCCAGCGCCCCGCCCGAAGAGCGCGCCAAGCGGCGGGGTGTTGCCGGGCTGGTTTACGCTTACAAACTCGCCGGGGCCAAGGCCGAGAGCATGGCTACGCTCGATCAAGTCACCGCGGTCGCCCAGAAGGCCGTGGACGCCTGCCGCTCGATTGGCGTGGCACTTACGCCCTGCACGGTTCCGAGCGTGGGGCGGCCGACCTTCGAAATCGGCGAGAGCGACATGGAAATCGGCATGGGGATTCACGGCGAGCCGGGCGTACAGCGAGGGCCGCTGCGGCCCGCGGACGCGATCACGGACGAGATGGTTTCCCGCCTATTCACTGATATGCCTATAAATCCTGGAGATAATATCTCTGTACTGATTAACAGCCTGGGCGCGACACCTCATGAAGAGCTTTATATCGTTTACCGCCAGGTCGCGAGGCGATTGAAGGACGTAGGGGCCGCGATCGTAATGCCCCTGGTCGGCCGTTATGCCACTTCCATGGAAATGGCAGGTCTGTCGATCACTTTCTGCAAACTGGATGACGAGCTGGAAGGGCTGCTCAGAGCTCCCTGCGATTGCCCATTCCTGAGGATCTAACATGCCGGCAGGGCTCACCACCGCAGTACTGTGCGAGGCTATGAAGCGCGTGGTTGTGAAACTCGAAGCCTGCGCGGACGAATTGAACGCTCTCGACGCCGCATTGGGCGACGGCGATTTGGGAGTGACCATGGTGCGCGGCGGCCGTAGCGTGCTGGCCGAACTGCCCAACCTGCCGGAGGACGTCGGCATGGCGCTGCTGAAATGCGCACAGGCGCTGACGCGGCTTTCAGGGTCGACGTACGGGACCTTGCTGGCCACCGGCCTGATGAGCGCGGCGAAGTCAACCAAAGGACGGCGGGAAGTTCCCTGGGCTGAAATCTCGCCGTTGCTCGGTGGCGCGATCGCTGCGATCTCCCAGCGCGGCGGGGGAAAGCTCGGGGAAAAGACGGTGCTCGATGCGCTGGACGCCGCACGCGTTGCTACGGAAGGCGTTGACGATCCCGCTGCTTTGGCCGCCGCCGCCGATCAGGCTGTTGGCGGGGCCTTGGAGCGGTTTCGTGACCAGCCCTCGCGACAGGGCCGGGCCCGCATCTTTGCAGATAAGAGTGTCGGCCGGGACGATCCGGGAATGGCGGCCTTCAAGCGCATTACGGAAGCGCTGGAATGAGAGGAATGTGTCATCCTGAGCGCAGCGAAGGATCTCCGCAGTTTCCTATGACCCAGCGGTTTGAGAACAACTGCAGAGATCCTTCGCTGCGCTCAGGATGACAGGCGGTTGGTTATTCACGCGTCGGTTGCTGACATGCCGAAGAGCGGCACGGCTGCGCCACCCGTGATAGCATCTCATTCACTTGAAGTGGAGGCAGTATGAAACGTCTTTGGGCTGTGCCGGTTGTTTTCTTCATAGCGATGAGCGCCTTGGCTCAGTCGGACCCTTGGGCGCCGCTGCGCGCCTTCGAAGGGAAATGGGAGGGTGAAACCTCCGGCAAGCCGGGGAAGGGGACCACTAAGCGCGATTACCGGTTTGAGCTGAACGGCAAGTTTCTGTTCCAGCGTGACAAGTCTGTCTATCAACCTGCGGATCCGGCAGGAAAACCGCTCGAGCACGAGGATTTCGGCGTCTTCAGCTACGACACGAACTTGAAGAAGATCCTCTGGAGGCAATTCCACAGCGAGGGGTTCGTCAATGAATACGCCCTGGACTCGGTGAGCGAGGACGGCAAGACTCTCGAGTTTGTAACCACGCACATCGAGAACCTGCCCGGCTTTCGGGCCAAGAAGCAGTATCGAATTGTCTCAGCCAGTGAGATTGAGGAAACGTTCTGGCTGGCGCCACCCGGAAAGGAGTTGGCAGTCTACACGGTCGCTCATCTGAAGCGGGTGCCGTGATACGGTCGCGTCGAGAGGCGCATACATCGCGGCAGACACTGGCGCGACGTATGCGCCACGCGGCACTGCTGTAGGGGTAGGGCTTGCCCTACCCGCTCGTGAGGGGACGGCAAGCCGTCCCCCTACAAGGAAGCTACTTTGAGAGAGCTTTCTTGAGCGCTTCCAGTTCGGGCTCGCCCGGGCCGAGAGGCAGCTTCACTTTGCCGCGCTGAACTACCGAGCGACAGAGCGCCATCATGATCTCGAAATCCCTGAAGGCGCTCTCACCGTTGCAGGGGTGAACCTTCGTGTCGTCGTCGAGCCACTCGACCATCTCCTGCACATACGGGCCCATGTCGTGTTCATAGTCCATGCAGCCCGGACCGGAGCTTGCCCCTTGGCGAGTGACGGCGCGCCAGCCGCCGCCGGTCAGCGCTTCCGCGAAGCCTTCGGAGCCCAGCGC
>Ga0316363_10002679_pt1 | contig 13372 bp, 10 predicted proteins | sample Sb_taG_3_FD_200459 | JGI IMG/M metagenome (GOLD analysis project Ga0316363, IMG submission 200459) | Peat soil microbial communities from Weissenstadt, Germany - Sb_50d_a_PC metaG (v2) (version 2) | ecosystem: Environmental > Terrestrial > Soil > Wetlands > Peat | place: Germany: Weissenstadt...
GCAGGGCGGCAAACACTCCCACCGGCTGACTGGTGGGCGTTCCGTCGGGCTGGAAATGGGGCGGTGAGGCGTCTTCAAAGTCCGGCATATTCATGGGTGCCGCGCTATTCAATGCGTTGAAGGCCATGTCCAGCGGATGCCACGGCCCGGTGAGCTCCAAGCCGGGATTTGTCAACGGGTGGGCGTCCCGCGGGATGGGTACCTCATCGTTGAGGCGCCAGCGCCACTCGCTGTCTCGACCGAGGAGGTTATCAATCAGGCCTTGGACGATGTGGCGAAATGTCCAAAACTGCCCGCTGACAGGATCCTCAAACCTGTCGTCCCACTTCGGCCAGGCATACTTCTCGCGGACCGGCGCGGGGGATTGCAGTAGCGTCCGGCGTGCGGTCAGGGCCGCAGCAATATCGGGACTCAATTCTCGCGTGAGCGTGGCAATCGTCTGTTCGATATTGACTTCTCGGCCGTTCACCTTCTTGGTCCCGAAGATGTCTGGGAATTTTTGGAGAATGTCTTCGCGGATCACGGCTATCATGGCCTCGGCCCTCCTCGGCTGTTTCCTACGAGCGCGCCAAGCGTCGTGTCCCGGAAGTTTCTCGTTCGCTCCGCTCAGGACGACATCTCAAAAATTGTGTAACGAACTTACCGGACGCGACACTAGCGTTCAGGTGAACTACAACACTATCGCTGGCAGGGCGTCAACCCCGCCGACACTTCACCAGCAACTCCCCCTGGAGGCGTCACGGCGAGAGGCGACCCGACACAAGGGTACGGCCATGAGGGAAACCTCCTGCGTTACCTGTGCTTCGACAGCATTGCGCTGGCCTGCCTGGTAGGCGTGATGTTCACCCTGCAAGCATATGGGTTGCATTTACCTGGCTGGTGATTCGGTAAGGCACCAGGAAACTAGCACTTCCGCCAAGTTTCGCTCGAGGTCGGTTGCGGCCTCGGCCGGAGCGCGGCTTGCGGCCGAGAATGGCATCCGGCACCACCGCCCGCGCACCCGCTAGCGTGTCCCGTGGGCATTGACACCGGGCAGCTCACGAAGCGCTTCCGCCGGCTGCGGCATTCGGCTGCTGCACAGAACAGGTCGCGGCGTGTTGCCGAGAACATCAGCATGTGTTTCGCAATACTACGAGCTCCATTTCGGGTCTCTTGTCTGACAAGGGTTAATGTTCTGCAAGGATAGCCGGGATTCCGCGTTTCTCCGGGTCCTCCGTGCTATATTCGCTCGACCTGTGACCCAGCAAAAGCTTCACGCCCGCACAGCGCTGCTCGTGCTCACCGCGCTCAATCTGCTTAATTATGCGGACCGCAATGTGCTGTTCGCGGTGCAGCCTTTGGTGCAGGATGAATTCCATCTGAGTAAGGTTCAGATCGGATATCTCACGAGCGCGTTTTTGGGTTTTTACATGATCGCCGCGCCGTTTGTGGGGCCGCTGGCGGATCGCTACTCGCGCAAGCTGATCATTGCTCTTGGTGCGATCTTCTGGAGCGGGCTCACGCTGCTCACCGCGTTCACACACACCTACACGGAACTGCTGATCCGGCACACCCTGGTTGGGATTGGCGAAGCGACATTCGTTACCATCGCACCGACCTTTGTGGCGGATCTATTCGCGGAGGAAATGCGCGGACGCATCCTCGGCGTGTTTTATCTGGCGATTCCGGTGGGATCGGCTGCGGGTTATCTGCTGGGTGGCAATCTGGCTCCACACTATGGATGGCGCTTCCCCTTCTACATTGCGGCGGCACCGGGATTCCTGCTGGCGATTGCGGTGCTGCTCCTGAAGGAACCGGAGCGAGGACAATTTGATTCAGTCAAGGAAACTCCGGAGCGCGGAACGGTCTTTGGCCTAGCGCGCAATCCGGCGTTCCTGACGGCAACTCTGGGAATGGCGGCGATGACGTTTTCGCTGGGCGGTATTCAGGTCTGGATGCCGCAGTTTCTTTACAGCGAGCGTCACTACTCGCTCGCCCGAGCCAATTTTGTTTTTGGCATCATCGTTGTGATGGATGGGATTGTTGCCGCACTGGCCGGCGGATGGTTGGGCGACTATCTGCTGCGGCGGATGAAAGGTTCCTACTACCTGGTTTCGGCCGCCAGCATGGCGCTCGGCGTTCCCGTCATGATTGTGGCGCTGTTTGTGAAGGGCCATGCCATGGTGCCGGCAATCGCGCTGGCAGCTTTCTTTTTGCTGCTGAATACTTCGCCGCTGAATGCGGCGGTGATCAACTCGGTTGGCGCCCATATTCGCGCCACTGCCATCGCCGTGAACATTTTTATCATTCACATTCTGGGCGATGTGCCTTCGCCAACCATGATGGGATGGGTCGCCGATCGGGGCTCGTTGCAGGCCGCTTTCGTTTTGCCAGTGATTGCGATGATGATTTCCGCGGCGATCCTGTTTTACGGCACGCGATTTGCGCCACCACTGCGGGTCACTGAAGAATCGGCGGCATCGCAAGTTCCCTCAGGAGCATCTTCCTAAGCAGAATGCATTGGCAAACCGTTCACTGGATGGCAGGCGGCATCCTCGCACTGGCCTGGTTTTCGCGCATCGTGGAAGCGGCATTCGGTATGCCGCGGGTTGCCGATATCGCGCGGCCCGAATGGGACCGCAGGCCAGCGACCCCAAACGGCGAGCCTAGAGTCAGCATTGTCGTTCCGGCGCGCAATGAGGAAGAAAGTATTCGCGAGACGCTTGTGCAGCTGCTTGCCCTGGACTATTCGAACTACGAAATTATTGCCGTCAACGACCGGTCGACGGACCGCACCGGGCAGATCATGGATGGAGTTGCCGACGGCGCTGAGAAGCACTTGCGGGCACACGCGAGCTCGCCGGCGCATGCAGAGGCGGACAAGAGTGTCCGCCCTACACGTTTGAAAGTGATCCACATTTCGGACCTGCCTGCCGGCTGGTTAGGCAAAACGCACGCCATGTGGATGGCCGGCCAGCAGGCGAGTGGGGACTGGTTGCTCTTCACTGATGCCGATGTATTCTTCAAGCCCGATTCGTTGCGGCGCGCCGTTGCCTATGCCGAAGCTGAGCGAGCCGACCACGTAGTCCTTTTCCCGCGCATGATTATGAAGGGCCCGGGCGAGAGAATGATGATCGCCTTCTTCCAGGTGCTTTTCGTTTTCGGACACCGACCGTGGAAAGTTGCCGATCCCAAAGCCCGCGACCACATGGGTGTGGGCGCTTTCAACATGGTACGGCGCTCGGTCTATGAGGCGGTCGGCACGTATCGGGCATTGCGCATGGAAGTGCTCGACGACATGAAGCTGGGCAAGGTAGTCAAGAACGCGGGGTTCGCCCAGCGCAATGTTTCCGGGGAGGACCTGATTTCCCTCCACTGGGCAAAGGGCGCTTTCGGCATTGTCAACAATCTCACCAAGAATTTTTTTGCCGTGCTTTCTTTCCAGTGGCCGCGAACCGTGGTCACCGTAGCGGGTCTGGGTTTTCTGAATCTCGGGCCCTTTCTTGGCGTCTGGCTGGCACATGGATGGGCGCGAGTTCCTTACGCCATCGCCTTAGGTTCGCTGTTTCTGATCTATTACGGAATCTCGCTCAGGTCGGCGGTCCCGCCATATTATTTCTTTCTGCATCCGGTTGGCACCAGCCTGTTCATGTATATACTCCTGCGCTCCATGGTCCACACCCTCTGGAACGGCGGCATCGTGTGGCGGGGGACGAAGTATCCGTTGGAAGAGCTGCGTAAGGGGATGGTGTGAAATCCGTGGAATCTGGGGCTATCTCAGATTGCACTGGCGGTTTTGGGCCTTTGGGTGGCGCAGCGGTTTACCGCTGCGATTTAGGCGCTCAATTCCGACGGCTTTAGCCAGTGAGGGACTGCATCAACACAAATTCATGCAGCAGATATTTTTCCTGTGATCGGTAGTTGAGCAGAACATCCAGAAACAGTTGTGCCATCCTGTCGGATTGAAGTAACTGCCGCTTCTGAAACGCGCACGCTGGGATGAAGTAAGTGCCGGATCCAGCGTGCCTCTGTGGGGAGCAGCCATCGACGACCTCAGCGGCTAAAGCCGCAATTTGTAACAGTGCCTTTACCGCAGCGCTGAAGCGCTGCGGCACCCAAAATCAACACCCAAATCAGCGCCCCCAAGTCAACGCCACGTACGAGCGGCGACCAGCTACTGCGGCTCTTCTGGATCTTCGATCGAAATCGGCTGGCCCTGCTTTTTATGTGTCTTCTTGGCGGCTTTGGGACGGTTGTACTTCCCGGCACTGTAGCGGCCCTGACGCTCGACGTCGTAGTCCGTGGGCACCGGAGGAAACAACCGGAAAGCGCCTTCGCCCAGCTGTTGGGAGTGTCGCAAGACGATCTCTGCGCGTCCGTCGTAGTCCTGGATCGTTCCCTTGATTTCAACCGTTCGGCCTTCGAGCTGGCGAACGTCGCCCATCTTTTTGAGATCCGCCGGGAACACGACCACGGTGAAGGGACATGTGCTGTAGTTTTTGCAGAAGTTTAGGAACTTGACACCCCTCGTGCCATCTTCCACGTGCAGCACGGTTCCGCTGACGCACTGGGTCGTGCCCACATGCTTGTGCGCCTCAGCGAATGCGACACAGTCAAGCTTGGAAGTATTGCGCGCGAAGCAAACCGCGCTCGTTGCAACGACGCTCCCGACCAAGAAAGCCAGAGTACGAAAACACATGACGGCTGAGGCGCAGAGAAGTGCAGCCTCAGTTTGATTGTAGGCGTGGAGGAGAGATCCTACGCTAAGCAGGACGAAAATTTCCGCGACGACTTCCCGAAAAGGGAACGTGCAGCGCCGGGGTCCCCAGCACGCCCGGTTTTGGCGTGTTGGGGGTGGAGCGCCGGGGCCGGGCCCCGGCCTGCCGAGTTCTCGCGGCTACAAGCACCGCGCGTCCCGCTACTTGCTGAAAGACTTTACGCCGGCTGCTTCGTCGTCCTTGACATCGAAGACGGTGTAGAGCTTGGTGATCTGCAGCAGGTCGTGTACTTTCTTGGTGAGGTTGAGCAGTTTGAGTTCGCCGCCCTGGTTTTTAGCAGTGGTGTAGGCGCTGACGAGCTCGCCGATACCGGAGCTGTCGATATAATTCACGTCGCCGAGGTTCAACAGGATCTTCTTCTGCCCTTTGGAAAGCAGGTCGCGCACCGTATCGCGCAGAACCACGCTGCCTTCGCCGAGGGTGATCCGGCCGCTGAGGTCGACAATCGTGACGCCATTCACCTGACGAGTACTGGACTTCATGGTCACTGGGGAGCCTCCTTGGAGTCCGCGGGGTTGCCGTGGACATGCTTGATCATTCTAAGTTCGGTGCCCGTTTGGGAGGGGTGGATTTCCACCACATCCATGAACGAGCGTATCAGGAAAATGCCTCGCCCCGAAGTCTTCAGCAGGTTGTCCGGCGCTAATGGATCCGGAATCCTGCTAACGTCGAGCCCTTTGCCTTGATCGCGGATGACGATGACCAAGTCGTGGACCGTGAGCTCAAACGCGAGTGTAACTTTCTTATTCGGGTCGTAGGCATTGCCATGCAAAACTGCGTTAACGGCGGCTTCTCGCACCGCCATGGAGATCTTCATGATCTCCTCGTCGTCAAAACCGGCTTCGGCGGCTATGCGGCTAGCCGTCTCTTCGGCGTTGTTCACCGTCTCCAGCGTTGAATCGAGCGTGTAGGAGACTCGGTCTGCGGACATAGAGCGAACGGTTCCTGAGTCGGCCTTCGCCTCGCTTGCAGCGGTGACGCCGAGCCTATCATGCCAGCCCGAATGCGTTGGACGGGCGAATTGAGAGTTTGCCTGTAGGGCTCGCAAAAGTCAACGCGATACCCATGTTTTGTCATACCACGTCTCTCATACGACATTAGACAATGTTCCCGCATTGTGCACAATCCCTGCGGCGGCGCGGGCCGCAGCGGGGCCCATGGAGCCAAGCGCAGCGCCTTGCGGTCGCATCTCATTGTGTACCTGCACATTGTGCACCCGCACTGCGCACTGCCGAGAAGAAGCGCTTTAGCTTGGTGGCATCCAGCTTGCCATCGCTTCGCACGCCGGAACACAGATCGAGCCCGAATGGGCCCACCTCTTCGATTGCCTGGGCTACGTTCTCCGGCGTGAGCCCGCCAGCCAGAAACAACGGGATGCGGATACGTTCCCGGATCGCGCGACTGAGGGTCCAATCGTGAGTTCTGCCTGTACCGCCTAATTCCTTGACCGCGAGTTTCTGATTGCCGGAATCGAGCAGGATTGCATCCACGTGCGCCGCCGCCCGCGCCGCCTCCTCGACGGACTCGGGACCGATCACGTGGATGACCTGAACCAGGGAAATTCCTGGCAAAGCATCCCTCAGATCGCGATGCGTGCCGAGAGTAAGAGGATCGCAGATCTGGATCGTATTCGTGCGGCAGAAGCGCTGCTGCTCGATGATGTCGGCAACCCTTTGCCGCGAAGTCAGCAGGAATGTCCCGATGGCAGGTGGAACGGTCGCGGCAATCTCCGCGACTTGCTCATCGCTGATGACGCCCGGTCCGCTCGGCATGTCTGACACCAGGCCCAGCGCGGAGGCTCCACACTCGATGGCCAGAGCTGCTTCGTCAACACTGGCGATACAGCAGATTTTTACTCGTGGCGTGTGGGTCGCGTTCATGAGATTTCCGCTGTGATCCTTTGTGCTCCCTGTGGTTGCAAAAGGCTCTACCACAGAGGACACAGAGGTACACAGGGTAGAACTACCAGTTGTCAGAATCCTATTCGCCGTATGGAACCCAGATGTTCTTGACCTGGGTGGCATGCTCAAGAAACCAGCGGCCCTCGGCCAGTCTCGGGTTGAACCAGTCGATAGCGCGGCCTTCGTTCGTCCAAACCTGCTTCAGATTGCCCACCGACATGGCCTTGGCCGCCGCGGCGCTGGCTTCGTCGCCAAAGCACCAGAGGGCATCGATATCGTCGTGTTCGGCGAGCGTCTTCAGAAGCTGCGACGTGTATCCCGTCACAATATTCAGCGCGCCACCGGGAAGATCGCTGGTGTCGAAAAGTTGGTAGAGATCGCCGGTAATCAGTGGATAGGCTTCTGACGGAACGGCGATCACCGTGTTTCCCACCGCGAGAACGGGCATCACGAGAGAAAGAAAACCGAGTAGCGGCGCCTCCCGCGGACAGATGACACCAACCGTTCCAATGGCCTCGTTCATCGCGATGGCGACATTCCGGAACGGAGGATTGTGCACCGCGCCGTCAAACTTATCGGCCCACGCCGCGTACGAAAATATGCGCTCGATACTGAGATCCACTTCCGCGGCAGCCTGCTTTTCGCCAACCACGGCGGCCAGCCTATGCGCAATTTCATCACGCCGTTGAGAAAGATTCTCCGCGCTGTAGTAAAGAACCTGGGCACGATTGTGCGCGGTAGCTTTTGCCCACGCTACGGCCTTTCGCGCCGCCTCGACTGCGTTGCGGATGTCTTTGCGATTGCCCAGCGGAGCTTCACCCAGCAATCGCCCGTCGGCCGCGCGCACTTCCATGCTGTAGCCGGAGTCCGGCCGCGCCTGCTTGCCGCCGATGTAGAGCTTGACGGTTCGATCAATCGCAGGAGTATCGATGCCAGGAGTGCTGGAGTCTTCTTCCGATTCCGGCTCAAGTGGCGCGGGTGTCTTCACCGCTGGAAGTAGCGGAGCGTTCTTGAACCATGCTGGCTCCATATATTCGAGCAGACCTTCGCGTCCGCCCTCGCGTCCATAACCGCTCTCGCGGTAGCCGCCAAAGCCGCAGGAAGCGTCGAACAGGTTCGTGCAGTTTACCCAGACCACTCCCGCTTTAAGTTGCGCCGCAACATGCAAGGCAACGTTGACGCTCTCGCTCCAGACACAGGCCGCCAAACCATAAACCGTATTGTTCGCCAACTCCACCGCTTCCGCCGGCGTGCGGAACGTCATCGCCGCCAGCACTGGTCCGAAGATTTCCTGCTGCGCAACAATCGACGTCGGATGCACATTGCTCAGAAGCGTCGGTGGATAGTAGAACCCGCGCGCAGGCAACGTAACCTGCGGTTGCCAGCACGTCGCGCCGTCGGCAACGCCTTGATCCACCAGTTTGCGAATGCGGTCAAGCTGCACACGCGCCACGATGGCGCCGATGTCGATGGCTTTGTCGAGCGGCGCGCCGATGCGCAGGGTGCTCATGCGGTCCTGAATTTTGGCGAGCAGAGCTTCGGCAATGCTCTCCTGCATCAACAGCCGCGAGCCCGCGCAACATACCTGCCCCTGATTGAACCAGATTCCGTCCACCAGGCCTTCGACCGTGCTATCGAGGTCGGCATCTTCAAAGACGATGAAGGGAGACTTTCCGCCGAGCTCCAGCGAAAGGCGCTTGTGGCTCGTCGCCGTGGCGGCGCGAATTGCGCGTCCGACTTCAGTCGATCCGGTGAACGCGATTTTGTCCACGTCCGGATGCTTGACCAGCGCCTCGCCGGTTGAGCCGTCTCCGGTGACGATGTTGACCACTCCGGCGGGCAAGCCAGCCTCCTGGCAGATTTCGGCGAAGGCCAGCGCGGTCAGCGGCGTGAATTCCGCCGGCTTCAACACGACGGTGTTTCCGGTCGCCAGAGCCGGAGCAATCTTCCACGCCAGCATCAGCAGCGGGAAGTTCCAGGGGATGATCTGGCCGACGACCCCGCAGGCCACGTATTCGGGAAATTCCTGCTCCAGAAGTTGCACCCAACCCGCGTGGTGATAGAAATGGCGCGCGACCAGCGGAATGTCAATGTCGCGACTTTCGCGGATGGGCTTGCCGTTGTCCATCGTTTCCAGAACCGCTAGAAGTCGGGAATGCTTCTGCACCAGCCGCGCGATGGTATACAGGTAGCGCGCGCGCGCATGCGGAGTGAGTGCCCGCCATCCAGAAGACGCCGCCCGAGCCGCTTTGACCGCAGCGTCAATGTCAGCCGCCGCCCCTTGTGCAACCGACGCGAGTTTCTCGGCGTTCGAAGGATCGAGCGTGTCGAAGTACTCGCCCGCCGCGGGCGCCTGCCATCCGCCGCCGATGAAATGTTGGAAGCGGTGGCCATGACGCCCCAGCCATGCCGCTACTTCCTTCGAATCTTCAGGAGCGGGGCCGTATTCCATGTTGACGAACTTTTCGGCAATGCTCATTGGCGGTGGCTCGATTCCTAAACCTTATGAATTCCGAACGAAGCGAGGGATCTGTAGTTTGCCCTCGTAATTGCTGCTCGCAACTCATGCAATCGGATGCCGATACTCGGCTGAATAACGCCCGGTTGCATGATGCTCCAGTTGGCGCTCGATGTCTCCGAGCAGACCGCTGGCTCCGAAGCGAAACATTTCCGCCCGCAGCCACGATGGGCCCAGTTCGTCTTTGATCATCGCCAGCCAGTCGATCGATTGCTTCGCCGTGCGAATCCCGCCCGCGGGCTTGAAACCTACCGCCATTCCCGTTTGCTGTGCGTATTCGCGGATGGCGCGAGTCATCACCAAGCCGACCGGCAAGGTCGCGTTCGTCGGCTCTTTGCCCGTCGAAGTCTTGATGAAGTCAGCGCCCGCCATCATGGCAACCACGCTCGCGCGCCCCACGTTGCGCAGCGTGAGGAGGTCCCCGGTTCCAAGGATCACCTTCATTTGCGCCGATCCGCAGGCTTGCTTGAAAACCGCCACCTCGTCGTAGAGCGCCTGCCAGCGGCCGCCGAAAACATGCGCTCGGGTGATGACGACGTCGATCTCATGTGCGCCAGCCTCCACCGATCGTCGAATCTCCGTTACCCGCTCCGCCAGCGGCGATAGACCCGCGGGGAAACCGGTCGAAACGGCAGCGACATGCACTCCACTGCCATCGAGTGCGTGCAGGGCCGTTTCAATAAACGCGTGGTACACGCAGACGGCAGCGACCTTAATTCGCAATTCCTCGATCCCGAGCTTCTGTTCCAATTCCTGCTGAACGGGGTGTCGGGCCTTCGCGCACAAACGGCGAACCCGTTCGTCGGTGTCATCGCCGGAAAGAGTGGTCAGATCCATGCACGTGATCGCCCGCAGAAGCCACGCCGCCTGCCATTCTTTTTTCACCGTTCGTCGCGCGACATGGGATTGAGCGCGGCGCTCGACCGCGCTGGTGTTGACGCGCACTTCGCGGACCCAATCCAGATTGAGAGGAATGCCGGTATTCGCCAGCAGAGGCCGCCCGGAGAGAATCGCAATCGCCCTACCGTTGTGCGACTGGTGACGCGCATTGCTCAGAAACTGGTTGTGTTCGACCGGCATCGAGTGCTCCACTACAAATGCGGGCTCCGTAGCTGCTCCGTCTGTAGAGACGGGGCTTGCCCAGGGCTTGCCCTGTCTCACTCTGCGGCGGAAGACGCGGCAAGCCGCGTCTCTACGGAAAGTTTATGGGCTACGCATCGACGCCCGAATTCTTCGGCAGCCCGTCCTTTGCCGTGTAATTGTACGGCAGATGCGGCGAAAGATGAATTCCGGTTTCGCCTTGACACTGGGCGTCTGCGCGACTACGCTACGGCGCGATTCCTACACAAGGAGAAGCGATGTTCACACCCCACAGTTTGGGTATTGCACTGTTCATGATGATCACGAGCGCCATCTGCTGGGGCTCCTGGGCCAATACCTACAAGGGCGTCAAGAATTATCGCTTCGAGTTGTTTTACTGGGACTACGCCGCCGGCATTTTTCTGGTGTCGCTGATCCTCGCGTTCACCATGGGAAGCACAGGCAACAACGCTTCCAGTTTCCTGAACAATGTGCGTTCCGCCGACACCAACAACATCGTCTCCGTTATGGTTGGCGGCGCCATCTTCAATCTGGCGAACCTGCTGTTGGTGGCTGCGATTGATATAGCCGGGCTCGCCATCGCATTTCCAGTTGCCATAGGAATCGCGCTCGTCGTCGGCGTGATTTCGAGCTATGCCCTCCAGCCTAAGGGAAACGCAGCGCTCCTTGCCGCGGGCGTCCTTTGCGCCCTCATCGCCGTCGTCCTGGACGGAAAGGCCTATGGCAGTCTGGCGATCGCCGGCCGCTCGGCTTCGAAGAAGAGCATCATCGTCTGCGTGGTCTCCGGTGTCCTGATGGGGCTCTGGGCTCCCTTCGTGGCGCGAGCCATGACCAACGGCAACACACTTGGTCCCTACAGTATTGCCGTCTTCCTAACGCTGGGTGCGCTGCTCTCGTGTCTGATCTGGAACACTTACTTCATGAGGAGACCACTGGTCGGTGAGCCCGTGAGTTTCGCCGGCTTTTTCAGCGGGCCCATGTCCGGCCACGCGCTCGGACTGCTCGGCGGATTCATTTGGGGCATCGGCATGGTTTTCAATCTGGTTGCCGCCAGCTTCACCGGCGTAGCAATTTCCTATGCCATCGGGCAATCCGCGCCGATGGTCGCCGCTCTCTGGGGCGTTCTTGCCTGGAAGGAATTTGAAGGCGCACCCGGCAAAGCCAAGATGTACCTGGTCCTGATGTTCGTCTTCTACTGTCTGGGGATCGCGCTGGTGGCTAGGGCAAATGGCTAGGGCAAATGGCTAGAGGAAATGGCTAAAGTCGCGCCCAGAGCCGGCCGTGGGTTGTAAGATTCTCCCTAAGAAGATTCTTCCTGGGACACGGACTCATGAATTGCAGGCTCGCCGCGGTTGTTGCCACACTGTGACCGAGCGGCCTGGTGCAGCGCCTCGAAAACGTCGCCGGCAACCAGATCGTAAAAATCCGCGAAAGCATAGGATTGTGGAAAAGTGAATTCGCCGCCTCGGCGCACGACATTCGCGGAGTCCGTACAAAACTCTTGACTTTGCATTTCTAATCTATTTAGATGACCCATCGTAAAAAAAGGGACGCTCCCGGTTTTCCGTGACGAGGTTTCAGCCGCGAGGGAGTCGAACCCAAATCGCCACTCCTCATGAAGAGAAGAGTGGCTGCCAAGGTGGGGGACCGATGCTGAAAAGAAAAGCGCTGCTCGTAGCGGTTCTGTGTTCCGTGTTTTCCCTCTGTCCACTTCTGTACAGCCAGGCGAACGGCAGTCTTTCCGGAACGGTTGCCGATAAAACCGGGTCGGTCATCACCGGAGCGACGGTAAAGATCACTTCACAGGGCACCGGTCTCACGCGTGAAGTGAAGACTGATGCGTCTGGACACTACCTCGCACCGCTGCTGCCGGTAGCGCATTACACCATCCGAGTGGAGTCCCAGGGGTTCCAGACCACCGAGCAGAAAGACATTCGCCTGCAGGTCGACGAGCATCTCGAAATCGATTTCTCGCTCAACCCCGCGTCGGTCAGCCAGACGGTGGAAGTCAACGCCACCGAAGTAGCTGTGGAAACCGCAAACCCAACCCTGGGCCAGGTGATCACATCCGAAGAAGTCGCCGACCTCCCGTTGAACGGACGCAATTTCGTTCAGCTCGCGACCCTGACTCCAGGTACATCTGCATCCACCAGCCCAGTCAGCTTCTTCACCAATGCCGCCAGTAGCGAAGCCGCCACGCGAGGCTCCTTTTCGCTTTCGGTTGGCGGGTCGCGCGAACAGAGCACGGACTGGCTGCTCGATGGCAACGATAACAACCAGCTCGACGAAGGCGGCATTGGAATTTTCTCTTCCATCGACGACATTCAGGAATTCAAGGTGCTGACCTACAACTACTCGGCGGAATACGGAGAGCGCGCGGGTCCGACCGTGTTGGTAACCACTAAGTCAGGCACAAACCAGTGGCACGGCACATTGTTCGAATTTTTCCGTAATACGTCACTCGACGCGAAGACTCCTTTCATTAACAAAGCAGCGAAATTCAATCTCAACCAGTTTGGCGGCTCGCTCGGCGGTCCAATCCAGAAGGACAAAACGTTTTTCTTCATAGACTATCAGGCAAAAATGCAGCGTCGTGGAGTTCCTTTCACAGGTTTTGTTCCGACCACTGCCATGGTCACGCCCGACGCGAACGGCAATTACGACTTTAGCTCTAATCCCTTTGGCACACAGCTCACCAATCCTTATGCAAACCAAAACAAGAAAACAGGCGAGCCCACGAACTTCCAATGCGTGGGAAACACCACCACGCCAGAGCCGGTGCAAGCCGACGGAAGCCAGCCCGCAGGCACGCCCTGCAGCATCATTCCAGCGGCCTTGATCACCCATGCTGGGGCCGGCGTGGCTGCGCTTTATCCGGCGCCCAACGTTTCAGGCAATTCCGGTTTTAACTATGCCAACCAGCCCGTGCGCAGACTCAACGAAGGAACATGGGACATCCGGTTCGATCACAATTTTTCCAGCAAGGACTCCGCGTTTGCGCGCTTCAGCTACGATCAGGCAACTAACTTCGTCCCGGGCGGTTCGCCGACCTGGTCGGAACAAAACCCCTTTGGCAGCAATCAGCACATCGAGAA
>Ga0316363_10002685_pt1 | contig 13357 bp, 14 predicted proteins | sample Sb_taG_3_FD_200459 | JGI IMG/M metagenome (GOLD analysis project Ga0316363, IMG submission 200459) | Peat soil microbial communities from Weissenstadt, Germany - Sb_50d_a_PC metaG (v2) (version 2) | ecosystem: Environmental > Terrestrial > Soil > Wetlands > Peat | place: Germany: Weissenstadt...
CGTCGCGCGCCGCGTGGATCAGGGTTTCGTCTGTCAGCGCTCTTGTTAGGGCCGCCGCGACGACGGCGGGGTCTTGGGCAGACACGACGATGCCGTTGATTCCGTCGCAGATCCATTCCCGAACAGAAGCGACGTCGCCGACGACCGGAAGGGCACCGCACGCCATGGCTTCGAGGAGCGTGTTCGGGGTGCCATCGTGCACGCTCAGCGACACGCTCACACGACTCGAGCGGAAGGCGTCGGCCATCAGCCGGTGGTCCAAGGTCGGCAGCAGGTGAACGCGCTCCCGATTCAGGCGAGTGTCAGTGATCATGTTCTCCGCGTAGCGTGACCCAGCCATGCCCGGGCACACCACATGCACGTCCGGGAAGGATTGGAGAACGGGGGAAAGCGCCTTGAAGAACGTGTCGTTCCGGACGTATTCTCTGATACCTCGCGGGTTCAGAATGATCGTAGCTCGCTCAGGTATTCCTAGGCGAAGGCGGAGGTCACTTCGCCCTGGGCGGCGGAATACGGTCCGGTCGACGCCGCCGTTTCCCGGAACCACCCAGATCGGGCGGTCGGCGGGAAATCCCCGCTCGCCCGCCATTCGCGCATCGCGATGACAGTCGCAGTGCAGGACCGCCGCTGCCGCCAGTGCCCGCCGCGTCGCTTTCGCCATCGTCCGGGTGCGGTCAGCATGGAGGGTAAAGTCATTGCCCCAGACGGAGACGATCAAAGGCGGCCCGGTCAGTGCCCCGGCCGCGATCCCCTCGAACGGGATGCGCATCGCGTGGACGAGATCCGGCCGATGCCGCTCGACCAGCCTCTGCAAGCTCCCGCGCTTGGTGTGGAGCAACGCTGGTCCGACGAAGCTGCGGACGGCCGCCACCTGCCGTGGAGTTGCCCACTCGGCGACGGACGCTCTCATCGACGGTCGGCGCGCCGGCTCCGGCCTTCGCGGACTGGAAGCCCTTGCCCGCCCGGAACCTGGAAGCACGAGTGGCAGTGACGTCGTTTTGGCGCCCGCGAGCACATTGCCGGAGATCGGGTAGGAGGAGATCGCCTGAACATCATGCCCCCGTTGGACGAAGTGCCGGATCCACTGGACAGCGATCGGGCTCCGAAGATCTGCGAGGAAGGTCAGCCTCATGCGGCAGGCCCCCCTGCGGAGCCCACGGACCGTGCCGCCGCGGCCATGGCCGCGGCCACCGCTTCCGGCCCGAAGGCCGCCCTGAGCTCGGGCGGCACGCCCCGGCCCCTCGCCCGCCTGGCTGCATCGACCAGGTCCTGCGGTGTGGCTGTCGGCATCGCGGACACCGCCTCTCCAGCGACGTGTTGCAGATCCGGGAGGGAGCCGACGCCGGGACCCACGACGATCGGCCGGCGTGCTACCAGGGCCTCGCAGGCCACCAGCGGCCAGGGATCCCTCCTGCTGGGGATGAGGACCACGGCCGCGTGCTCGAAGAGCCGTGTCTTCTCCCGACCTTCGACGAAGCCTGCGTACTCCAGTCCTGGCAGCCGTGCGGCAAGGGCAATGACGTCACGGCGCAGCGGGCCGTCGCCGGCCACGATAAGACGCGGGAACACCTCCAAGATTTCCGCCGCCGCGGTGAGGACGAGGTCTGCCCCCTTTCGCTCTGACAGCTCCCCAATGAACAGGGCTGCGCCTCGTTGCGGCGGTGCGCCGATCGCCCGCAGCTCCGGGGCGTCCAGCGAGTTGGGCGCATGGTAACAGGGAAGTGCCGGAGCCAGTTGATGGACGAATGCCTCTGCGGCAACCCCGGGAACGATCGCAGCCGAACATGCCCTCAGGAAACGGCGCCGAATCGTGCTGCTGACGGCGCCTCGGTGCTTCCCGGTGCGCCGCGAGCTCTCCACCCAGCCAACTAGCGGGACCCCCTGCCGTTGCGCCCACGACAAAGCGGCCCAGCAGGCATGGACATCCCAGCCGCCCAGCACGACCGCTTGAGGCTTCAGATCAGCCAAGGTGGAACGGACGCTGCGGGACGCCTCCAATGTCCCTCGCCCGATATCGAGGCGGTGGCCGGGCAAGACCACCACACGGCAGTGAACCTCGGACCACGGGACTGTCCACAGCCGGTTAGGTGTCGGATCCCGCCGGGTCAGCACCAATGTGAATTCGCCGCCCAGTGCATCGCTCAAGCTATTGAACAGCGACACCCGATAGGGTGCCAGCGATCGCTGGAACAGGACGATCATGTTTCCTGACCCGAATCCGGCACCAGCGAACCAGAGTTTGGCATCAGCGACGAGCTGGTCAAAGGACGAGCGGCCGCCAGGTATCGCACCAGGTGGTAAAGGGTGAGAAGTCCTGTCGTGATCGCGCCGACAACACTGAAACCGATGGCCACAGTGCCAAGCCGCTGGTGTCCCCAGGCCAGCAGCACGGCGAAGCATCCAGCACATATGACAGCGCCTGCCAGCTTGAGCACGGGCTTGCCCCTGCCTCCCTCCGACCGATGGTATGCGCTCAGTTTCCGCGCCGCCGGCGTTGCCTCAAGAACGGCTGTGCAGGCCAGCACGGCTGCGGCGGCTCCGACCGCCGACCATCGTGCCGCAGCCACGATCGCCACCGGGATCTGAGCGACCATGCTGGCGACGAACCAGTACCGCAGTGAGCCGAGGCCATTCTCCGACTGGATTTTCCGGAGGAAAGGCATATACATGCTGCGGATGGTCTCAGCCAGGACGAGAACCAGGACGACCCACACGCCGCCCCCGTAGCCACCGCCGAACACCATGCGCATCCCTTCAGCGCCGACGGCCACCACAATGAAAGCCGCCGTGGCACCGCCAGCAAGGGCCACCACGGAAAGCTGAGCCGCCAGCCCCGCGACGGCTGCCCGGGCCGGGACAGCCGCCCGGCACAAGGACACGAACAAGCTTTCGGTGAAGGGCGTGAAGAACCTCGGCACGACGCTACTTACCTTCCACGCCAACCCGTATACGGCAGCCGCCACGGGCCCCACCACATGAGCTACGACGGCGACGCCGGTGACCATGCTGACCAACGGCACGAGGTCGATCACCAGCACCCCGGTGGACTCGTACCACAGCCGGCCCCACCAGGCGAGGCCGCGGCCGCGGGCCGGTTCGATGAGCGACCGGGGCAAGCATCGGCGCGCGATGAACACCAGGCCGGCGTCGAAGGCGATCTCAACTGCCGCATAGCCAATCGCCACGGCAACGGCTGTCCCAAACCAGTGCGCTGCCAGGACCGAAACGAGCGTGCCCGCGATAGCCGGCCCAGCGCCGAAGATCCGTTCCAGATCCATACGGCCCAGACTCAGCAGACGCAGCGTACAGGGCTGGCACCTCAGGTTGACTCCCATCGCCACGATGACCGCAAGCGCGGCCAGCACCGGCATCCTCGTCTGCGACAGGTACGGACTGATCAGGCCTCCGGGGATCAGGCAGGCAAGCAACAGGCTGGCGGTGAGGACGGTGCTGCTCACCCGATAGAAAGCCGTCGCGCTCCGCAGGATCGAAGCCCGGTCGGCACTGGCGTCATCCGTCATCCTGCGCACGAAGACGGCCGACATCCCCATATCGGCCGCGGTCGCCAGCGCCGACAAGGACAACAGTTGCGTCCACAGCCCAAACTCGTCCCTGCTGAGCAGGCGCGTAAGCAACGGCAAGGCGAAGATCGAGACGGCAAGCGCCCCCTGGGACCAGGTCCACGCGGCGATCGTGTTCGCGAACAGCTCGTGCCGATCCCGCGCTGGTCCTCTCACAGGGTGACGACCGAACGTCGAGACATCCCGGGCACAGCGGGCTCGGAAAGGACCGGTGCGGGAGTTTCCGCCAGCACAGGCGACCGTCGTCGGCAGGTCAGAGCAGTCACGGTGAGGAGTCCCGCGAATGTGGTGAGCATGGGGGCAACAGCGCCGCGGGTGAAGACCTGCAGGAGAACGGCTCCACAGACGGTGATGAAGACGGACTCCCGGATGCTGGTCGAGCGGGCGAAGCGTCTGGAGAGCAGTTCGATGAGCGCGCCAAGCAACAACGAACCGACTATGACGCCGGGCAGCCCGAAGTTCGCGTACATCTCACCGAACTCGGGGAAGGCCAGTCCGGAATTGCCCGGGTCGATCGCTTTGGTGACTCGGACAATGGCACCTTCCGGCTTGCCGCTCCACAGTGCGCGTGGAATGAGGAAGGCCGCTGTCTGCAGATAGCTGGTTCCGTCGAAGTACGGGAGCTGACTCGGCACGGTACTTGCCAAGCCGGCCAGCGGAAGGAACAGGTTGTTCCCGGGCCCGACCGGTTCCGCGAGGACCGTTCCCGCCGTCACCTGGCGGCTGTCGGCGGCCCCGCGGGCTACTCCCACGAGCCCTCCGAGGACGACCATCAGAAGTACACCAGCTGCGGCCACTCGCCGCGGAGAACGGTTGATTTTGCTGATCTTCAGCCAGATGAGGCCGGCAGCGAACGCAGGAACGAAGAACTGTCCTCTTTGACCACCACCAAGCAGCACGAAGGTGGCCGAAGCCGCGAAGAACAGCGGCCTCAGCCAGTGGCGCGAACCAGTGCAGCCCAACCGGAGAGGAAACAGCACCAGTGCCAGGCCGGCGATGCATTGCACCGCCACCAGGAATCCGATATTCCCGGTCGCTTCGCGTGCAAACGTGCCGTAACCGCCCGACGTCGTATAGACGAAGAAGCTGCGCAAGCGCGCGCCGCCCAAGGCGCTGACGGCGATGACACCCAGGATCGCGACAAAGATGGACTGCCATGCCGCCCGGTCGAGACGAGACGATGACAGCTGCGGGAACAGCCTCCTGAAGCCCGGAACCGGCCACAACGTTCGCGCTGCTATCGCACCGGCCAGCATTCCGCATTGGGCCAGGGCGGCGATCTCAAGGGCTCGAACGACGCCAGCCTGGTAGTCGTTCCCTGCGATCGTTGTATGGCCGAATAGCTGGGCCTGCGTCGCCGGGAGGATCACGAACAAGAACATCGCCGCCATGAATGCCGCGAACAGCTGCGAGAAGGACGACCTCGTCAGCGCCCACAGCACGGCGACGATCCACGCGGCCCACAGGATCATCAGCCAAAAGTTGCCGGCCGAGGTCGGCACGTGCACGACCGCGATCTCGGCGCCGAGCAACACGGCGACACACAAACCGGCGATCCACCGGTTCATCCGATTCCCACCACCTCGCGAAGCGTCCGCCGGATATGCTCGATTTCGCCGTCGGTCAGTGAGGGGTAGATCGGTACCGACACAAGGGTTCGGTGCAGCCGATCCGACACGGGGAAGTCCCCCCTTCCCGCCCACCGGCGCTCGGGAACTGGCTGGCTGAACCCGACCCCATGGCCCCGTCCATGCTCCACCACGCGCGCGGCATCGCCTGTGACCGCAACCAGATACCGCCACCAGGTACCCGTCCCATCGCCCGAAGCACGCAGAACCCGGTGCGCCGCCTCTTCCAGTGCCTCGTCATACAGACGTGCGATCTCCACTCGGCGCGCCACGAACTCCGGGAGCCGCCCCAGCTGCACTCGAGCGAGAGCGCATGCCATGTCGGGCATCTTTGCGTGGGGAATGGGCGCATCGAGCGGCAGGTCCGACTCTGGATCTATCCATCTCCTCGCTGCCTCGATATCCTCCACGGATCCCAGGACGGCGCCTCCCTCCCCTCCGCACAACATCTTGGTCGCCGAAAAGGACATGACGACGAAGCGCCCGAACGCACCTACCGCGTGTCCCATCACCCGGCCGCCGATGCACGTCGTGGCATCTTCGATCACGGCCATCGGGACGTCAGCGGCCTCAGCTGCCGAAGCCGCCGGAAGCCCGAACTGGTGGACCATGATCGCCGCCCTGCACTTTCCAGCCAGTGATCTGAGGGCTCCCGGGGGAAAGGACAGGTCATCCGGGTCAGCATCCACCAGGTAGGGGCGTCCGCCCGCTCGTACGATCGCTCGTTCGATCGAGCCGCAGGCGAATGCCGGGGTGGCCACTAGTTCGCCAGAGACATCCACGACCCGGAGAGCCACCTCCAAGGCTGCCGATCCCGACGACACGGCTACGGCTGCAGGACGCCCGAACGCTGCCATCAGGGCGTTCTCGAACTCCTTGCTGGCGTCACCCCCAGCGCCCACCCAGGAACGATCCAGCGTTGTCAGGACTGCCAGGCGCTCCGGGTGACCCAACTGCGGCCGTGAGTGCGGAATCGGTCGGCCGTGCGAGCTGTCAGCCGACATTCGCATCCAAAGCCACCTCGGACAGGATTTCTGTCGCTGACGAGAGTCCCGCATTGGCCAGCAGGTCAAGAATCGACGGATCGCCCAATCCCTGTCGCGCAACCGGCGCCTTCCATGCCTGCACCACGACCTCCACGCCCTCCTGCCGGAAGCGCTCCAGTGGCAGGTAGGACACTCCGGGTTCGCCCGAGATGTACGAGGTGCCACCGACCGCCTTTACCAAGTCGAGGACCAGATCCCCTTTTGTCGAATGCACATCGAGGTCAGAGCTGCGGATGACACGAGCGGTCGGCGCCAAAAGCTGCAAGCAAGCCTGAAACGTTCGCCAGCAGACCTCGTCAATCGTCTCTGCCTCATGCTCGTAGACCGCTTCGACCGTTTGCTCGGCCGTGTTCCAGTGCGGGCGCTTGCCGTAGCACTGGCGGATGGTCACCATGTGTCGGCGCCACGTCGGCTGCACGCCTGCCTCGGACCACAGAACGAGCCTCGATCCCTTGAGGGGCAGGCGCAGAACCACTGGCCGCCCATCGGGCGCCTCGACCACCGTCCTGTCTTCCCACTTTGTAGCCGAACGGGAGAACTTGACCGAGTCGAGCCAGATGTACACGTCACTCGCGAAGATGCGATTCCACACATGGGTCCGCGCCCAATAGGTCGGTTGCGTGATCGCCACTCTCACTGCGGCTCACCGACCGTCAGCCGCAACGCCCGAAACGCCTCGGCATGCTCGAGCCCAGCGAAGGCACCACGAAGGCGTGCCCAGCTGGTGACCACATCGGGATCGATGATCTGCCGGCCCGCCTGCGACCCGTTGTAGTGCCTGACGGCTGCCAGCTTCCTTTCCATGACTGCTGAGATGTCGACGTAGTAGTTGAGCTCGGCCTCACGACCGTCATAGGCCCATGCCGATCCTGGGTACTCGTAGGACAGCACCGTCTTGGCTACGTAGCCGAACCGCGACAAGGGCCGGGTGGCTGCCAGGCCTGCCTCGAACATCACCACGTGATCTTGGTGGTATGAAGGGGAGGGTATGCAGACAGTGTCAGGGCTCTCGGCTGCGAGGATCTTCTCGACCCGTCCCACCAGCGCGCGCCGATCGAGAGAGAGCATCCTCGCTTCGTAATCCGAGCCCTGCAGCACGACGAAGCGGAACCCGAGTTCGGCGGCGACCTCGTCGATCTCTATCCCCGCGTCGCGCGACTCCACACCAAAGATCACAAGCGGGTCAGTCGCGCGGGCAAGCAGACCTCCGCAGCCAAGGGTCTCATCGTCCATGTGCGGGGCGATCACCACCAAGTCAGCCACGGCCGATCCCCGTCTTCTCTTCTTGTGCGAGACGTCCATCCGGCCAGCGGCTCATGGTTCGCGCCACGCCCGCAGGCACATGTCGTTCGGAAGATAGGACCGATCCAGCTCTAGGTGCGACCAGTCGCAGGCAGCCAGGTAGGAAATCAGCTCGTCGCCACCGTAGTTCAGTCGTCCGTCAGCAGGAGTGCGCAAGACGGTGAGCCCTATGCCGCGCATGCTGGCATCCCACATTGCGGAGATGGCTTCCGCTGTCTGGTTCTTCGACCAGCCCTCGGCATAGTTGAACGGGCCAGAAGCGACGACCCAGTCGTGGGGGGTGAGGTCAGCTACGCTTCCGGAGCGGAACGCGCCATGTGGACGTCGGCGCCGCGCCAGCGTGAGAACCTCACGGGACCAGTCCAGACCTTCATAGCGGACGTCGCGCGGTACGAAGTCGGCCAGGCGTCCGGTCCCGCAGCCGAATTCCAGCAGGGTGTCCCCTTCTTTGATCGGCAGCTGTAGAAGAGCCCTCAGCCGTCGCTCGTGCGTCTCCGGGGACCCGCAGTCGGCAACGAGATAATCCGGCCCGCCCTGGATGGCATAGGAATCCCAGGCCTGTGGACTGCTCTCAGTGAGCCACGGAATCCTTCGAGCACGCATAACCACCTCTGCATCACTCATCAGCAGGTCCCCCCGGCGGTCTCAAGCGATCGGAGCAATTCAGGCAAGAGCCATCCCGCTTCCTGAAGGAAAGGGCCCGACAGACACAATATCAGCTGCACGGCTGAGTGGAACTTGAATTGGCAATGTCGTAATACCCGAAATGCCATGAGGGCACCACCAACCACTTTTCCAGCTATTACGGGCGCGCCGCATCTAACGTCCGATTGCTTAGGCAATCCGTGATCAAGCCCTCCTAGCGGCCGATCAGCCTCCCGATTGAGTCCACGATGCTGTCGGTGTAAGTGGCCAAGTTTCGCTCGGCCGCTTCACCCAGGCCTGCCGCTGAGAGCCTCTCCAGTCGTGCCGGATCGTCGGCCAGCGCCTCGATGGCTCCGATGATCGCCTCCGGGCTACGCGAGGGGATCACCATCGCACTCGCGGGAGCGCCAGCTTCCTCGGTCGTTACCACCGGAAGCCCGAGTGCGGCAGCTTCCAAAGTGACGAGCGCACTCCCCTCCGAAAGGGATGGAAAGAGCAGGGCATCGGCACGGCGGAACTCTTCGAACAACTGTGAGCGGGCAACAGGACCGTGAACGGTTCCGACTTCCGCGAGGCGCCGTACTCCCAGCGGCGTGAGATTGACCGGACCGAAAAATTCGATTTGCACCGGAAGGTTCGGTCTCTTGCGGAGCGCTTCGTAAATGTATTGGACTCCCTTCTCGAGCATCAGCGTGCCGGCGAAGACTATGCGCAGGGCCCGACGACGCGGGACATTCCTGATTGTCCCCGCCGGCTGCGGTCTGACGATCGGATAGGGAATGACATGGAACTTCAGCGGATCGGCCCCAAATTCTTGGGAAATGCCCACGAGATGACATGACGGCACCCAAATGAGGTCGGCTGCCTGCCACGCGGCCTCCATCCGACGGTCCCAGGGTGAAGTTCTCGTCACGCCCTCTGGCGCCCATCCCGGAAAGCGATCGAGTTCCTCAGCAGCGATGACGCGCTCGTAACGAAAGGGAGGGGATACCTGCTCCATGATCCGATACGCCCGGTCCTCGAACAGCTCGAGGCAAGAGGATTGAGTGCCAACGACAGCCTCCGAACTGCATTGCCGTGCGATCGACGAAAACATCCGCACGAGCACCCGATCCACTGCTGAGGTGTCATGCCCCGCTAGCTCGAGGCGGCGCCGGGCCCGAGCGGCGATCGCCAACTGTGGATGCCTGTGGATTCGCGCCGCGGGAAGATCCCTCACGACGCGGTTCGCTACCCGCGGCCCGGCAACGTGCTCTAGGACGCGGGCGGTCCTTCCGGGTAGGAGGCAAGCATCTATGTGGGCGCTTCGCAAGAGGGCCGCCGATTCGAGCGCTACGGCGGTTTGGAGACCCATGCGAATACCTGGACAAAAGTAGTCGAAGGCGATTGCCCGCCCTGCCGCACCTGGTGATCTCAACATCGGACAGCCGCCGTCGTCGGGAAGCTAGCCAGCGACCTTGCCCGGCCTGCAGTTGCGCCGGTCAGCCGAGCGTTGCGCTGCAGGGTGCACCGCGGCCCGCCGGGGATGACGAAGCCCGCGGCGTCCACGATCACAGTGGCGGTCACGGCCGGTTCTCCTGCTTGTCGGCGCGGCGGAACGCGACCAGCCGCAGCGGCGAAAGTCTGCTTCTACCCGGCACCGGCGCGGGGCGCAGGCCGGCCTGCGCTGCGGCTGCCAGCCACCACCGGGCGCGGTGGTCGAGCAGCTGGTCCCCAGGCTTTGTGTCGCGGCTCACCACGGCGAACAGGCTAATGAGCCGGTCCGCCAACGGCCCGTCCGGCGCGTGCTTGGTCGGCCAGCCGGCCGCTCGGGCCAGTGACACCTGCGCCGGGCTGACGTCAATGCCATGAGCGTCATAGGTCGCGGCAGTCACAGAACGAGCATATGCGACCACCCGCTGTAACCGCCGGATATTCTAGAAGAGTCATCTTCGGCTTTCCCGAGCTGGATCACTGGTCGGGCCCGACCGAACGCGTCAGTACAGAAAGTCACGTCTGTCATTGGACGTGGCAACCGTTCCTATCGGGCCGGAATAGCTGGTATCCGTACTGTCCCAAGTAGATCGGCAAGAGGTTAGCGACCTGATCCGACGGCGCCGTCTTTGCGGTCTCGTTCCATTCGGGCTGGATTAACCCGATCGGTGCAGAGCGGGTGCCTGCATCCTTGCAATAGCTGCAATGGAATCGTCCATTTTGGGCGTCACCTCCGGCTCGTTGGCGGAGGTGACGTTCATAGAACAGCCGAGCAGGCTGGCTCGGCTGATATATTCTCATGCAATCGTGTTGCTTTGAATTTTGAAAGAGTGATAATGACCAGCTTACTGCCTCTCCTTATATCGCTGTCGTAATCGGAACTCGCCCGGACATAGTGAAGCTCGCGCCAGTTGTCCGCATGCAAGGTGCAGAGGGGAGACTGCTGGGCACCTGCCACCATGAGGACGAGGAACTGAACAAGTACCTGGAGACCCCTCAGCTTACCGATCATCGAGGAGCCTGAGCATGTGCGGGATCGCGGGACACATTCGACGCCGCGCGGGCACGGCCCTTGGCAACTGCGTGCTTGACGCGCTCCGGCATCGTGGGCCAGATGCCCAGCGCATCGAAAGCTGCGCGAGAGGCGATGTGACGGCCGATTTCGCGTTCGCGCGGCTGGCGATCGTCGATTTGTCAAGCGCCGGCCAGCAGCCGATGAGGAACGAAGATGGCCGGTTCACCATGGTGTTCAATGGTGAGATTTACAATTCTCCGACGCTCCGGCGCGAATGTGAGCGCGCTGGTCACCGATTCTGCTCGTCAATGGACGGCGAGGTTATTCTCCATATGTGGGAAACAGAAGGACCGTCCGCCCTCGAACGTCTCAACGGCATCTTTGCCCTAGCCATGTTTGACTCAACGACAGGCGAACTGTTCCTGGCCCGCGATCCGCTCGGTGTGAAGCCCCTGGTGTACGCCGAGGATCGTGGCGAGCTGTGGTTCGCCTCCGAGCTGCGTGCGCTGCTTGCCACAGGAGCGCCGACCGGCGGGGCTGATCTGGTTGCCTTGGCGCAGTTCCTGTCGTTTCTCTGGATTCCAGATCCGCGGACCCCGTATGCGCGTGTACGCAGCATCGAGCCGGGGACCGTGCTCCGGTGGACACCGGACGGCTCAAGAGTGTGGCACTACTGCGAGCCGTTGCATCCCATCGAATCGCCGCAAGCGATTCACCCTGAGCACGCGGTGGAGGAACTGCGCTCACGGTTCGCCGATGCGGTACGACGGCAGCTGCTTAGCGACGTCCCAATCGCGCTGATGGCATCCGGTGGCGTGGACAGCAGCCTAATCTGGTGGGCCGCAGGTGAGCGCGTCGAGCGCGCTTACACGATCGATTGGGGTGGTACCACCGGCGATGAGCGGCTGTCGGAGGATGCGGAGACGGTGCGGGTACTCAGCGATCTGCTTGGTACTCCGGTGACGTACGTGGCAGGGGAGGAAGCATCCGACAGCCTGCCCCGTGCTGGCGACCTGTTCGCCGACCCGGCGCACAACCTCGCTCGCACTATTTCGCACCGAGCTTCGGGCGACGGTTTCAAGGTGCTCTTGTCCGGCCAGGGTGGTGACGAGTTGTTCGCGGGCTATGCGCGCCACCGCATTGCACCTTTTCTGCGGCAGCTCCGCCTAGGCGTAGCAGGCAAGGCGGCGGAACAGATCTCCCGCTGCGGCACGGGGCTTGGCGCCGAGTACATGGCGAGGATCGCCCGCGCAGTCTCGGAGCCAGACCCGTTCGAGTCGTACATGCAGCTTTGTACCTATAGTGCTCCGGTTGACCGCGCAAGGGTGCTTGGCTGTAGCGAGGGGGAGGTGAGCAACGATGCCGTCTGGCAGCAGCACCGCGCAGTGTTCGACGCACTGCCTGCAGGCATGTCTTTCCTGCGTAAGGCAATGGCGCTGGATTTGGCGGTGTACTTGCCTGGCCTCGGCTTGGCATATAACGACCGCGCATCGATGGAACATGGCGTAGAGGTTCGCGTGCCATGGTTGGACCTCGAACTGGTGCGCTGGTCACTGACCCTCCCTGATGCTGTTCTGATTCGCAGACAGCGCGCAAAATGGCTTCCCAAGGAGCTAGCGGCACGTGTCGTCTCGCCTCAGGTAGCGCGGCGAGCAAAGCGCGGCTTCGGCGCCCCAGCGCATCACGTGGCGCCAGGTCGGCCGCCGGGCAGCCGGGGTTTTCGCCAGGGACGGTACTTCGCGCTGGCCGCATCTATCCTCGAGCAACATGGCGCGGTGTCAGCCAACCGCTAACCTGCGCTGCGCGCGGAGTGCAGGAGAATGCGCCGTGCTCAGGCGACCGCTGATCGTGGTCAGGAACTCGGCAGAGAGCCCCAAGTCAGTCGAATCAGGTTTCGCGCATTTGGTCAGCCGGCTCGATGATCGGAGACCTAAGGCGCGAGCCGATCCCGTATCCGCCGATTGACGAGCGACTCGCCGCATTCCTTATCCTCTCAGAGATAGGCCGACCGCGGACGGATTGCCTGATGTGAGCGGAATTTGCAGTCGCTGGATGAGTGAGGAGATCGTACTGGGCTGACACGCTGGCGAACGGGCCGGGTCTCCACTAGATTACTCTCCGTAATTCGAAGTGTGCGATGAGTAATTACGGGAATTCAACCGCCAGATGGGGCGTGGTGGAGCCGGTACTGGAGGGGGCATTAGCGCATGACTGACACATCTATGCAGGAGTTCACTGCCCAGCCGTCGGAAGCGGCTGGCGGTCCAGAGCCTGGCCGTATGCACCGGCAGCGTCGGCCGAGGCATCGGCGGCTTAGGCGCGTCATCATTGCCGTGGCCGCCTCGCTGGTGGTGCTGGTCGGCGGGATAGCCGGGGTCGGCTACCTGTTTGTCAACCACCTGCTCAGCGGGATCCACCGGATACCGAACATCGCCGCGTTGGACGCGGCCCATCAGCCGGTGATGCCGGCCGCAACTCGGCGCAGCATGACGACCCTGCTCGTCGGCTCGGCGGTACTGCCTGCCGTAAGGCACGGCCGAGGTCCGCTCGGCTCGTCGCAGGCACCTGAGGACATGACCGGGCTGATCGCGCTCGTCCATCTGAACGCCAGCAAGCATGGCGGTGCGGTGGTGTCCATCCCGCCGGACGCGGTCGTGCAGGTGCCGG
>Ga0316363_10002696_pt1 | contig 13325 bp, 11 predicted proteins | sample Sb_taG_3_FD_200459 | JGI IMG/M metagenome (GOLD analysis project Ga0316363, IMG submission 200459) | Peat soil microbial communities from Weissenstadt, Germany - Sb_50d_a_PC metaG (v2) (version 2) | ecosystem: Environmental > Terrestrial > Soil > Wetlands > Peat | place: Germany: Weissenstadt...
TATTGCCCTGAACCTCCAGAGCCCCGCCCAGAACACCGCCCTCCGCGGGAGTTGCCTCGTATCGCATCACCCCGCCTTCCGGCGTTCCTGCTCCTCTTCGCGGTCTAACGCTTCGTGGAGCAGGGCACTGATGCAGCCCTGAATGCTGCTGAATCCCTTCCGGTCGGCCACCTTCTCCACCCGTTCGATGTCCGTTTTCGGGATGCGCAACTGGATAGCGCGCGTCTCCCTCAGCGGCATCGCCGTGGATCGCGCGGGGAACGTGTACATCGCTGACGCCCAGTTTGCCCGCGTGCGCATGGTGAACACGGCGGGAACCATCAGCACCGTGGCAGGCGGCGGATCGGGCGGCGGCGGCGGACCGGCCACAAGCGCTGCCCTTCAGGGCCCCTTCGGTTTGGCGCTGGATAGCCAGGGGAACCTGTATATCGCCGAAGGCTTGGGGGGCTCGGGGACCTCCATGCGGGTTCGTAAGGTGACTCCGTCGGGTATCATTAGCACGGTTGCCGGGGGAACCGCCACCGAAATGCGGAGGCACTTCGCTCGCCGCCCGCGACGTCCACGGGTTTCGGCGGGAGGCGTGTTCCTGTAGGGTCTTCCGGCCCGGGTTGGATCGGCCAAGGTTTCTGTCATGTTCCCCCCGCCATTTTGCGAAAGGAGCGCAATTGACGGACACGTTGGGGGCTCCGTCAGTTATTCGGGTTCGTGGGGGCAGCAGTTCCTGCCGTTGGCAGAATTCATCGGCAAGGCCGCCGCCCTCGGCTACGACGGAGTCATGCTGATGGCGAAGCGTCCGCACCTCTCGGTGCTGGATTGGAGCCCGGACGTCAAGGCCCGGCTTCGAGCTCGCCTGGAGGAGCATGGCCTGCGCATGGCGTGCATTGCCGGGTACACCAACTTTACAGCAGACCTGGAGCATGGCGACATTCCGCACCGCGAGGTCCAGATCCGGCACGTCCAGGACCTGGCGGAGATGGCGCGAGCGCTGGACGGCAGCCTGGTCCGCGTGTTCACAGGATATGAAAGTCCGCACGCAGCGCCGCAGGCGCAGTGGAAGATGACGGTTGACTCGTTGCGGGAGTGTGCGCGACGCGCGGCGGACGCTGGCGTCACCATCGGGGTGCAGAACCACCACGACATCGCCTGCGGTTTCGAGAGCCTGTACGACCTCATCCAGGAAGTGGATCAGCCAAATTGCCGGCCGATGTTCGACGCATGGGCGCCAGCGCTGCACGGAGCCGACCTCGCGGTGGCGGCAGCGAAACTGGCGCCGCTTACTGTCCACACGACCATCGCGAACTACCAGATGCGCCCGCGCTATCGCTATATGCCCGCACTTGTCAATTACGAAAAGTTGACACCCTCCATCCAGGCGGTGCCGATCGACGAAGGTTTCGTGGATTATCGTGCTTTTCTCTCGGCCCTCGAAGCTGGGGGATTCGCCGGAACGGTCGCGTACGAGATGTGCTCACCGCTCCTGGGCGGAGGCGGCACAGACAACCTGGACCGCTGTGCGAGGAAGTTCGTTGCTTATATGCGGGCGCTGCAGACGGGCGCTGCGGGGTCGGGCGCGTGAAACACTGTTCGCTCGCGAGAACGCCTACTACACCTGGCCATCCCTCAGGTGTATTGAGGTACCGTTTGAATTGCCACAAGCGATATCCGGCAATTCGGTAGCTACGATGCCGACTCGATGGTCCGCAGATGCGGACCCCCTACCCCACCTCCGGCTCGGGCCGCGGATTCAGACACCCTGGACCCCGGTACTGTTCGCCCCAGCGTGCCAGTGTACGACAACGCGGTTTCACAGCCAGTGGCGTAGTTTCCGAGTGCGCCGTTTCACTGGCCAATCGTGATGCCCGCGCGCGTCTAACTCAAACAGAATATGGCGCGTGCACAGATTGGACCAGTGAAACGCAAATTAACCGGCCAAACTGCTTGATTATATAGCGCTTACGCTGAGATTTAGGTTCAAACAGTTTGGCCGGTTAATTTATGTGATCCGCCCGAACCGCGACTCGCACTTCCCGCCTGTCGCTCGGAGCTGGCACAGGTCCAGCGATAGCGGACAGTGGCGGAGAGCGGTGCAGAAGAGTCGGTCCGAGGAGTTTCCGCGAGGTTAGGAACGCGCCGCCGGTCGTTCCAGCGTTCGCAAATGGGAGTTGTTGAAGTATTCGACACTGTGTCAGAGAATGGCAAAACTTTTGATCGTGCTTGGCCTAGTTGTTCCAGGAATCCTCGGTAGCATTAAGGTTGGGAGTACGACAAGCAGATGACCTGGAAACTCGATTACCGCAACAGCGTCCTTAAGGCATACCCCGAGGTCTACACCCCGGCGGCGCTTGAGGCACTAGAGGTCCTGGTGCCGCTCAACCGTGACCGGCGCGAACTGATGGCAAGGCGCATCGCCCGGCGGCTGGCGCGGGAGAACGGCCGGCAGCGCATCGCTTTCCTCGACCCCCAGGCGCTGATCCCGCGCACGCGCATCCGGGTTCAGGACGCCCGGGACGGCAACCTCGAGGGGAGCGAGATCCCTGCCGATCTGAAGCGCCAGTGGATCCAGGGCACCGGGCCCGCCACCAAGCCGAGGGCGAGCATGGAAAGCGGCCTTCGGAACGCCGCCTACGCGCTCCTGTCGGGCGCCGACGGCTGGATGTTCGATGGCGAGGATGCCCTCGGGCAGGTCGATACCATGTCGCTCGATAACCAGCGCAACCTCCAGCTCGCGATCGCCCAGGACCCACTCTTCTTGCGCGTCGCCGAAGAAGTCGCCGCCGAGATGAACCAGTGGGCGCAAGGCTTTTTCGGACGCCCCATCATCGCCGACTGGCGGCGGCAGCTCGACTTCACCACCACGATCTTCCGCGCGCGCGGTCTGCATCTCGACGACCGCCACGTGCGCGAGCAGGACGGCACCGGCTTCTCCGCTTCGATCGTCGACCTCACGCTCTACGTGGTCAACAACCACCAGCGGCTACGCGACTCGGGAGCATCGATCGTCCTCTACCTGCCGAAGATCCAGACGGGCGAGGAGGCGGCACTGTGGAACGACCTGCTCGCCGCGCTCGAGCAGCACCTCGGGCTGCCGCCAGGCACGATCAAGGTCTACGTCCTGGTCGAGCAGATCGAGGCGGCCTTCCAGTTGATGGAGATCCGTGCCGCCCTCGGCCGCCACTTCGTGGGCTTCAACACCGGGCGGTGGGACTACATCAACAGTGTTGCCGACGCGATGGCGTGGGACCCGGGTTTTCTCAACCCCAATATCGACTCCATCGGCATGACCTACGGCTACATGCGCAACTACGAGGACCGCGTGCGCCGGGCGGTGAACACCCCCGACCGGAACGGCCGGTGCGCGCTCTGGCAAGGCGGCATGGAGCCCAACATCCCGGTTGGCTCCGCGGCGGGCGTCGCCGCTGGGATGCGCCGGGCGAAGGCCGGCGGCAAGCGCGAGCAGCTCGCGGGGGCGAGCGGCAAGTGGGTGGCGCACTGGAAGATGGTGCACATCGTGCGGCCCGTGTGGGAGGAGGTCGGCGCCGACAACCAGCTCGGACGCGACTTCCCGCCGCTCACCTATACACAGGAGGACGCCGACGGGTTGGTGCTGCTCGAACCGGCGCCGCGCACCATCCGGGGCGCCCGCGATCTGCTGAGCGTCGCTCTGCAGTACGGCAACGCCTTCGGGCAGGGTTTCCAGGCCGCGGCGCTCAAGCCGGCGGACTTCTTCGGCGACGACGACCAGCTCTACCTGATGGAGGACATGGCGACTGGTGAGATCCGTGTCAGCATCCTCTGGGAGTGGCTGCAGAAAGGCGCGAAGCTCACCGACGACGACCCCGCGACCGGAACCCGCACCGGCGATACCCTCGACGCGGCGCTCCTCGCGCGGTTGCTCTCCGAAGAGTACGAGAAGCTGCTCGCCGCCCGTGACCGCGACGTCCACGACGACTCGAAGGCGACCACGCTGCCCATCGCGCGGGAGATCGTCGCGAAATATGTCACCAGTGGCGTCAAGCCTCCCTGGTACATCGACCTATTGAACCTCAGCCTCAATAACTACGACCTGGCCACCGCCAAGTCCCGCATCCGGAGCTACATCGAGGCCTTCGAGCGGGACGGAACGCGAATCACCGAGAACCTCGACTTTGGTGGACTGAATCAAGGAGCGCGATCATGAGACCGTTCGAGAAGGAAGTCGCCGCGACCCAGCAGTGGTTCGACAGCCCCAGATTCGCGGGGATCGTTCGCCTCTACACCGCGCGTCAGGTAGTCGAGCAGCGCGGCACTATCGCCTCCGACCACACGGTGGCGCGCGAAGCCGCGGCGGCATTCCATGACCGCCTCCGACAGCTCTTCGCAGAGCGCAAGTGCATCACGACGTTTGGTCCGTACTCGCCAGGGCAGGCGGTGGCGATGAAGCGGATGGGGATCGAGGGGATCTACCTGGGTGGGTGGGCGACCTCCGCCAAGGGCGGCACCAGCGAGGACCCGGGACCCGATCTGGCCAGCTATCCACTCAGCCAGGTACCCGACGAAGCGGCGATGCTCGTGCGCGCCCTGCTTACGGCGGATCGCAACCAGCACTATGTGCGTTTGCAGATGACCGAAGCGCAACGCGCCGCGACGCCCGCTCACGACTTTCGGCCGTTCATCATCGCCGACGCCGACACGGGCCACGGCGGCGACCCGCACGTCCGCAACCTGATCCGCCGCTTCGTAGAGGCTGGCGTGGCGGGCTACCACATCGAGGATCAGCGCCCGGGCACCAAGAAGTGCGGCCATCAGGGTGGCAAAGTGCTTGTGGCACAGGACGAGCAGAACAAGAGATTGAACGCGGCCCGCTTCCAGCTCGACGTCATGGGCGTTCCGGGCCTTATCGTCGCCCGCACCGACGCCGAAGCTGCCAATCTGATCGATGGCCGCGGCGACGAGCGCGATCAACCCTTTCTTGTTGGGGCGACGAACCCCGACGTGCCGGCCTACAAGCCGTGCTTCCTGGCGCTGATCCAGCATTTCCACGAGCTGGGAGTAAACGAACTCAACGGCCATCTCTTGTACGCCGTCCCGGCCGGAGAGCACGCCGTCGCCCAGGAGTGGCTGGAGCGCCGCGGCATTTTGGCACAGGTCGCCGAAGCCGTGGCCTCCTTGCGGGGAGGGAAGGAGACATCGATCGACGCCATGTTCGACCGGATCGCCGCCCGGTTCCTCGAGGCGTGGGAGGACGAGGCCCGCCTCATGACCTTCGGAGAGGCCGTTGCCGAGGTGATCGAGTTCCGCAAGAGCGAAGGCGAGCAGCTCGAGACGAGCGTCGACGAGTGGCAGCGCTTCGCCGCGCGCGCCTCGCACTACGCCGCCCGCCAGAAGGCACGAGAGCTCGGCACCGACGTCGAGTGGGACTGTGAGGCGGCTAAGACGCCCGAAGGGTACTACCAGGTGTGCGGCGGCATTCCGTACGCCATTGCCAAGTCGCTTGCGGCAGCGCCCTTCGCCGACGTGCTCTGGATGGAGACCAAGACCGCCGACCTTGCCGACGCCCGCCAGTTCGCCGAGGCGATCCACACCGAATTCCCCGATAAGATGCTCGCCTACAACCTCTCGCCGTCATTCAGTTGGGACACCACCGGCATGAGCGACGAGGATATGCGACGCTTCCCCGAAGAACTCGGCAAGCTGGGCTTCGTCTTCAACTTCGTCACTTATGGCGGGCACCAGGTCGACGGCCTCGCCGCCGAGGAGTTCGCCACCGCCCTCAAGCAGGACGGCATGCTCGCCCTTGCCCGTCTGCAACGAAAACTGCGCATGGTCGAGTCTCCCTACCGCACGCCCCAAACCCTCGTCGGCGGACCGCGCGCGGACGCCGCATTGGTGGCTACGTCGGGGCGCACGGCGACGACCATGGCGATGGGGAGAGGCTCGACCCAACACCAGCACCTGGTACAGACGGAGGTGCCCAAGAAGCTGCTTGAGGAGTGGCTGGCGATGTGGACGCGGCACAACGAGCTCCCCGACGGACTCCGCGTCCAGTTGCGGCCCCACCGCGCCGGCTCTGAATTACTCGAGCTCGGAGTCTACGACAAGGGGGAGGAGAAGCTCGCCAACGTGGTCTTCGCCCCCATCCACGACCGGCGTGGCCGCAGCATCCTCTCGATGCGCGACCAGAACACCTTTGCGGAGTCGCTGCGCAGGAAGCGCCTGATGACCCTCGTCCACCTCTTCCTGGTGCACCGCTTCAAGGCCGAATCGGTGCACTACGTCACCCCCAACGAGGACAACCAGTACCAGGTAGCAAAGATGAAGTCTCACGGCATCTTCCGCGAGGTCAACACCGAGGTCGGCCAAATCATCGTCGCCGACGTCGACCACCAGCGGATCTCCGAGCTCTTGGCGCCGGATCAGACGGCGTTGGGGAAGCTGATTTGCAGGGAGAGATAGGGGTCGGAGACTACCTGCGGTAAGTCAGCGCGCTCGACCAATGAACTGTTCAGGCAACACTACGCGGCAGCCGCCCGACAGACGGACAACTGCGCCCCAGGATCCTGCGTCTGATTCGGGCAGACGCCCTGGCTGCCCGGGGGCAGAATCCACCCCGGTTTACCAGGCAAGGAACCTCCTCCACTTAATATAATCCGGCCCCAAGTCTTCGAGCCCTATTGTTCGATGTGCCTCGCTCGGTTCCGAGCGGATCGTCGGAGTTTACCGGCCAATGAGTAACGGCGGTGGCTCCGCGCCAGCGGAACGCGCTATTCTTTTTTCGTGGAACTGACTTTACCTGGAGGGTGAAGGCCGGTCACCAGATCGAAACTTGGCAGCGACGGTCAGCGGCCGGCCTTCACGCCCGCCGTGATTCTTTTTATCGCACTGCCCGAGACGGAAAACAAGACCGAGCCGGGGTGACCGAGATCCCGATCGAACTTCTCCCCAGGTCCGGTCCGCTTTGCGGTGGGCAGACCATCATTGGTCACGGACGACGGCTGAAACAGGCTCACGACCAATGGCGCGTGCAGGTCTGGATTCGCCGGGGTATCTGTCGCCCATGCAAGAAGACTTTCACGGTGCTGCCCGATTGGTCGCCGCCGTCAGGGCACTATAGCCTCCACTGCCGACAAGCGGCGTGGGAGTTGCAGCGGCAAACAGGCGGCAACTGGGAACGATCCGTTCCCGACGTCGCCGATGCGTCTCGGTCGCCAGATCCGTCCACCGTGCGATGGTGGGCAGGGCGCTTGGTGGATCTGGGAACCCTGCTGGCGGCGAAGCTCTGGCAGGCTACTGGCTGGACCCTCTCGACTTCACCCACCATCCTTGCCTGGGATTGGACCTCGATCCGCCGTATTCTGCCAATCGAGGCAAGAAGTCCATGAGCCGAAAGGCACTCGATGAACTGAAACAGCAAATTCCCCTAGCAACGGGATCCTGTATCAACCGGCTGATCCATCTCCGTTTCGTTTTCCAGGAACTCGCCTGGATGGAACAGCTTCCTGACCTCGCTCATCTGATCCGTCCCGGGGATATCCCGCGCCTCCCCCAAAGGCTCCCACGTCCGCTCACCGCACAGCAGGATCAACTCCTGCAGCAGGAGTTGATCCGCCGCAACGATCTGGGCGGCAATGCCTTTTTGCTGATTCGCCATACCGGCATGCGCATTGGCGAGTGCGCCGATCTGGGCTACGATTGCCTCCGCTCCGCCAGCCCGGATCAATGGGCTATTCATGTGCCCCTCGGCAAGCTGAAGACGGAACGCATGGTCCCGGTGGATTCGTTTGTTTGTGAACTCGTGCAACGCCTACGGTTCTTTCGCTTTCTCGATCCGCTGCCCGTCGACGGCAAGCTTCTCGCTCGCCCACTGACCAAAGAAGCACTTGTTCGTCAACTCCGCGATTACTTTCACCAGGCCTGCCACTCCATTGGCCTCTCCACGCGCATCGTCCCGCATCAACTGCGCCACACATACGCCACCGAGATGCTTCGATCCGGCGTCGGCCTTGCCGCCGTGATGAAATTACTCGGACACACTTCCGCAGACATGACCATGCGCTATATCGACGTGGCCTTAGCGGATCTCCAACGGGAATACCTCCTAGCTCGTTCACAACCCCGGCATCTGGTTCCCCAGCCGCAGACATCGGGCGCCGCCCTTCGGTCTGGTCTCGACGGTGTGTTCGATTCCCTGCGTACTACTCAACATCTGCTGGAAATGTTCCGCCGTGCGCTGCCAAACGAAGCGCCACGCCGTTGCTGCGACCGGCTCTCCAATCGCCTCACCAAGATCATCGCCGAGGCACGCAAACTCGCCTAATCCTGAAAACGGGCAGAGATTGGCCGATGAAGTCGGCCAACCGGAAGTTACCTTTTGAGCCCGAGTCTCTGTTGGCGCTCCAGGCCCTGTGTGCCGAGGCGGGCTGCCGCCCCTTGAATCGAACCTCAAAAACCGGCCTCAAAGACCGTCGTTTACACGAGCCGGGAGCCGCTGTACACTGTTTACCTTGATGGCCGCGCGGAGGATTCTTGCGACGGCATTATGCGGTGCGGCGCTAGTGGGCGCGCTTCTCAAGCGCCCTCCTTTCGTCCGTGCCCAACAGACGAGTCACTTGCAAATCGCGTCGTTTTCGGTCAGCGCGGATCAATCGCTTACGTATCCACACAGCCCGCCGGCACCCTACCTGGACGATCTGCCGGACGAGCACACCACGTTCCTCCCGCCAGCCTCCGGCTCCTCTTCGTACTTGGTCTTTGGGGCGAGCAGGATTTCGGCTGGAACGGGCGGCGCCGTGGTGCTTCAAACCATGGACCTGAAGACCTTCACGTTCGCGACATCACTGGGTTACAACCCTCAGGTCATGGCCCCTCCCATTGACATCATGGCGTGCAATTCCTCCCTCGATACAGAGTTTGATGAAGGTTATGCCGCTCCGGGCTCGGTGGTGCAGGATCCCACGCTGCCCTCTGGCAACCTGATCATGCTCTATGAGGCGGAGAACCACTGCCCCGGTGGTGTGAACCAGCTGCCCTACTACGCAACCGTCGGGTTTGCCAGGTCATCGGATAACGGCAAGACTTGGCCTGCTCCGGCCAACGGCCCTCAAGGAAACGCCGCACGCCATCCGGTCTTGCAGAGCGACGAGCCGCAGCCTTCCGTCGCGCATCCGTCTATCGGCGATGCGATCCCCAGCGCCTTCGTCGACAAAAGCGCCGATGGCAACAATTACCTCTACGTCACCTACGGCTTCCATTCCGATATGGGCGCCGCGAATGGACTGGTGCGCGTCGCGCGAGCCCAGCTTGGCCAGAACCCGCTCACGTTTCTCAAGTGGTACGACGGCTCGTTCAGCCAGCCCGGCATCGGCGGTTTGGACACCGGCGTGACACCCAGTGCCGGATGCGCGAATGGCATGCAAGACCACCCTCAGATCAGCTTTAACGACGATCTGGGGATGTATCTGTTGATGTTTGTGTGTCAAGCCAACAGCATGGCCGCCTGGTATTACTCCACCGCGACCAGTTTGGATCTTCAGGACTGGACCGAGCCGCAGATGATCGCGAATTCGCAATATCCGATCACCAAGCTATGCAGCGCTGCCGGGACAGGCGGGAATCAGTTCGACGGTTGGTACCCGTCATTCATGTCGCCAGGAGCCGCAGCGGGTCACACCAAACTGACCGGGATGGTTTTCTTTCAGAACGGATGTGACACCGGCGCTCGCGTGTTCGCCTCGCGAACCTTCACCATCAGCACCCAGCCGCAGCCCGCGCCGGTACTGACCTCGGGTTCGCTCGCCAATGGCGCGACCTATGTCGCGGGAGGCTTGGTGCCGGGTTCGTGGGCTCAAGTCAAAGGCACGGGCTTGAGCAACGTGACTCGCCTGTGGACCGGATACGACTTCCTCAACTTGGGCAGCAATCTTCCCACCAGCCTGAGCGGTGTGCAGGTGATGGTGAACAACCTCGCCGCTGCCGTGTACTACATCTCGCCAACTCAAGTCGATTTTCAGGTGCCCACCGGAGTCAACGGTGCGGCGTCGGTGCAAGTGATCGTTAACGGGGCCGCGAGCAATACGCTCACCGCTGCGTCGGCGGCCAACGCTCCGGGACTTTTTCCGAACATCGTCAATGGGAAGAACTATCCGGCGGCGGTGTTCCCTGATGGCGCATACGTCGGCAATCCTGCAGTCAGCTCCGCTTATCGCAACGCCAAGCCCGGCGATGCGGTCGAGCTCTATATGCTACCGGGTTGGTCGCCGAACCCGGAGGCGTGCTACCGATAGCGCAGGGGATTCCCGGAGTCACCGTCACAATCAGCAACGTGACGGTGCCCGCCGATTTCGCCGGGCAGACCCCGTATGTGGGCGAATTCCAGATCAATTTCACGGTGCCGCCCCAATTCGCCAGTATGCCTGCGGGGAACTATCCGCTTTCCATTACCGTGAATGGCGTCTCCTCACCGGCCACCATCAACACCAGCCCGCTCGGACCGTTGGTATTGCCGGTCACTCCCTAGCTCGCGGGTGTTGGGATCGCGAAACTCGGTTGGGCCGCGGGGAATCTCGCTCCAGGACGGCAAGCGAGTGGACGTGCTAGCGCCCCGTAGACGCTCTGGAGGCGCCCAAGCACGAACACGAAATGGCGATTCTCAAAGACGTATTCGACGAAGTGCGGCGGCGGATGCCGACGGACAATTAAAGTCACCCGCTGGTATCGGCCAAAGCCTCTCATAACGGCTTCACTTCTAAAGGGTTGGCTGGATAGGGAATGGATGGTCGGCCACCCTTCCACTATCGGACCGACGGCGCGCTATTCACCCTTTGGTTCGATCCCGATTCGATCATTCACGGCCGAGCGGATGCGCTGCTTGCAGCCGAGGTATCGCTCGATGGTCTGGATCGAGACGTGGCCAAGCAGGAACTGTATCTGCTCCAGTTCGCCTCCGGCCGCGTGGCACAACCTCGCGCAGGTCCTTCTCAGGTCATGCGGCGCAAGCTTGTCGATAGCAGCCTTTGCGGCGAACTCGCGGACGACATGCCAGACAACTTTCTCGGTCATACTTTCACCTCAGACCCGCCCGGCTCTGTTCACGCGACGAAACAGCCGGCCGGAGGTAATTCCCGCGCCCTTCAGCCAAACGTCGAGAGCCTCTTTGACCCAGCGGCGGTGCTTGCGAACGCAGACGAGACATCCAGCCGGGGACGTGCTCACGGCGCAATTGCCCCAGAGCGCACACCTGGGGATGAATGGCACCGAGATAGGTCAGAAAGTTGCGAATAGTCCCACGATAATGACGAGTCGTGTCGGGATGGAGCGAAGCGCTGCGTGAGTCGAACAGCACGGTCCAAGACAGCAGCCAGCGGATGTTGGAGCGGGGAACGTCGCGCGCGGTTCACGATGAGGTCACCAGAAGCGGGCGGATGTGCTGGGCTACGGCGCGCGCATACGGAAGATAAACATCTTGTGGGGTGACTTGAACATAGAGCAGTGTGGTCTGGATATCGGCATGACCCATCAACTGCACGTCGATCACTCCATAGAAGAAGGTGACGAACTTCCCCGGCGCAATGCTGCCGCACAGCACTTCGTTGAGCTTGCTGCACAGCGCTCCCGGACCAGTGCAGACCGGCGCGAACGCCCGCACCGTTGCTTGCAGATTCGCCATCAATAGCGCCGCTGTGATCCCCTTGCCCGACACGTCCGCAATGCAAATCCCTAGTCGATCAGGTCCGAGCGTAAGCACGTCGAAGTAGTCGCCGCCCACCGACCGCGCCGGCTCCCCCGCGCACGCAATCTGGAATGGCTTCATCTGCGGAGCTCATGCGGCAGAAGATGCGCCTGAATCTCATGCGCCGCCTGCAACTCCGCTTCATGGGCCTGCAGCGTGATTTGTCCGACCGTAATTTGCTTTTCCATCTCGCGATTCCGCCATTCAAGCCGCGCCCTCGCCTTTCCCGAAATAAATAAAGCAACTCCGGTCAGCAGCGAGAAAAACATGCCGTTCCGGATATCGACCCAATCAAGCTCAAGTAGATGCTCGGCCCGGCCCGCCACGATCCGGCTTGCCACCGATGCGATCCAACTCGCCACTGCGGCGACTGGGAGAAGAACGCCCAGATAAGCGATCCAGTCCCAGGGGGACTTCTGCTTGATAACCGGTGCGGCGAGAAGCACCGCCAGCCAAGTGCAATTCCCTATGATGAAGGTGAAGAGAACTGGCGGGATGGGGTTCGTAATTCCCTTCAGCAGCCAGAAGATTCCAGCGACGGCCACTGCGCAGCCCACCAGCAGAATCTGCAGCTGCCAAAAGCTTAAGCCCGATGCAGGCGTCAGCTTCGGAAATGGCCACAAGCTTCTCGGCATGAATGTCTTACTCTTCAGCATCGCACCGATGCCGATTCGCAGGCTGAAAATCGGTCGGCTCGATTATGTTCTGGACCGGTCGACTCGGAAAGAGCCTGCCAGGAAAATGGGCTTTGCTTCCATTGGGCGGCCGATGGCGGACCTGCCGGTCCGGCCCGCTGAAGTAACCGTCGCGGGAAGGAACTGACCGTCCTGCCCGTCTTCGCATCCTTGACCGCCAATGAGCTGCCGGTGTTGAAGAAGCCAGAGGCGATGTTGTGGACCTCAGCGAGCTGCAAAACGCGCGCACCGTCGGGGGAGAAAACTCCCGCTGTCTCGGCAGCCTCGGGTACCGTATTGGGAGCCAGCGGAACGGACCAATAGCTGACCTTGCCGGAGTTTGGGGAGCCACGACCTGGATCGAAAGGAGCGCCGACGAAGCCGGACACATTCATGATCGTCGTGGTGGCACGCCACGGGTCAAAGTAGACGACAAGACCAGTGTTCCGAAACATGCCGGCAAATCAGCTCAACGCAAACCGATTCCGCACTGCGCTCCCTGAGCCGATACGCTACGCCTACTTGGCGGGCGGCGAGAGTTCCAGCGCCGCCCGAAATCCCGCTACCGCCAGCAACACGCGCAGCGGACCTCTCAGCGCCGGTGCATTCAGCACGGGCCGCACTGCTGCTACCAGCCCCAATGCCAGGAACCGCGTCAACACTGAGAGCACCAGCGCCATGAGGATCAACGCGATCCAGCGCCATACGGGCGTGTCGAGGATCTCAAACGTTACCAGGGCCTGAGGAAGCTTCTTCTCGAACGCTGTTTCCTCCACGAGTTGGTGCGCTTTCGGAATCAGCGGGAGGCTGTCGGAGGCCACCAGCCAGACATGGTATCCGGGCCTCAGTTCCACCCGCTCCAATTGCAATTCCAAGGTTTGCCCATCCACCCGGAACGTGTCCAGATGCTCGCGCGCCGTGGAGAGACCGTCCGCGGTATCCCCTTC
>Ga0316363_10002697_pt1 | contig 13314 bp, 14 predicted proteins | sample Sb_taG_3_FD_200459 | JGI IMG/M metagenome (GOLD analysis project Ga0316363, IMG submission 200459) | Peat soil microbial communities from Weissenstadt, Germany - Sb_50d_a_PC metaG (v2) (version 2) | ecosystem: Environmental > Terrestrial > Soil > Wetlands > Peat | place: Germany: Weissenstadt...
AGATCTACGTCTATCCCGACGCCCAGCACGGCTTCCATTGCGACGAGCGCGGCAGCTATCAGAAAGCCGCCGCCGACCTCGCCTGGCAGCGCTCGATGGCGTTTCTGGCGAAGAACGTAAAGTAATAGACGACAGACAACAGATGACGGACGACAGATATTCGGCGGAATCCTTTTTCCGTCGTCTGCCGTCCGTAGTCCGTCGTCTGTTTTCCGTCGTCCTCCTCACGCTGCTTCTGTTCGCCCCGTTTGGCGCCCGCGCCGACGACTATCCGTCGCGGCCCATCCATCTGATCATCACCACGCCGGCGGGCTCGCTGGTCGACGTGCTCGGGCGCCTCTATGCCGAGGCGATGAGCGCACGGCTCGGTCAGCCGGTCGTGGTCGACAACCGTTCCGGCGGTATGACGATGCTCGGTACCGACGTGCTCACCCATGCCGATCCGGACGGTTACACGCTGATGATCGGCCCGTCCGAGCTGACCATGCTGCCGTTCCTGAAAAAGGACTATCGCTACGAGCCGGGCAAGGATTACACGCCGGTGGCGCTGGTCACCTCGTCGTGGACGGTGTTCGCGATCTATCCGGGCCTGCCGGTGAAGACGCTGCCGGAATTCATCGCCTACGCCAAAGCCAATCCCGGAAAATTGCGCTACGGCTCGGGCGGCGTCGGCGGCGCGCTGCATATCGCCGTCGAGGAGCTCAAGCTCAAGACCGGGATCGATCTCGTCCACGTGCCCTATCGCGGCGGCGGCCAGGCCGCGACCGACGCCATGGCGGGGCAGATCGACATGGTGTCGCTCGGCCTTGCCAGCGCCCGCGTCGCCGAGGGCGGCAAGCTTCTGATCCTGGCGCAGACCGGGCCGAGCCGGCATCCGCTGTTTCCCGACGTGCCGACCACGGCCGAATACGGCTTGCCCGACGTCCGCATGGACACCTGGTTCGGCCTGATCGCGCCGCCGAATATGCCGGTCGCAATTGTCGAGCGATTGGATCGCGCCACTGCCGAGGTCGAGCAGCAGCAGGACTTCCGCGACAACCTGGCCAAGATCGGCTGCGCGCCGGCCTACCTGTCGCATGCCGCATTCGCAGCCTTCATCGCCGACGATCGCAAGAAATGGCGGCAACTGATTCCGGCGATGGGCATCCCGCCGATCGAGTAAAGGAGCGACGTTGTGACGAAGCAAAAAACTGGGTCGAATAGGACTTGGCCGAACGGCAAGAAGATCGCGGTCTCGGTGACGGTGATGTTCGAGACCTGGTCGGAAGGCGCGGCGCCGAATTATTCGGTGCAGACCACGCATCTGAAATCCGGCACCGTCGATCACGCCAGCAAGGCGTGGTCGACCTATGGCGGCCGGGTCGGGGTCTGGCGGCTGATCCGCATGCTCGACCGCTTGGCGATCCCCGGCACCTTTTTCACCAGTGGCCGCTGCACCGAGGATTATCCCGACGCGGTGAAGCAGATCGTGAAATCCGGCCACGATCTCGCCGCGCACGCCTATACGCAGGATCAGCTGCTCGCCTACATGTCGCTCGAAGACCAGCAGAAAACCATCCGGCGCAGCATCGACGCGCTGGAATCCTGCGGTGGCAAGAAGGTCACCGGCTGGGGCAGCCCGGTGGTCGCATTCACGCCGGAGACCGCGGGTTTTCTGGCGCAAGCCGGCCTGAAATGGACCTGCGACATCACCTATGCCGACCTGCCGATCCTCATCAAAACCCCGCACGGTGCTATCGCCGGCGTGCCGACCACGGATTTTTCCGACAACCGCGTGATGCGTGCCAGCCCGCGCGATCTCTACGACGCGCACAAGGGCACGTTCGATTATCTCGCCGCCAACGAGCCGATGTCGCTTTTGGTGCTGGTCATCCACTGCCAATTCGGCGGCCGGCCGCTGATGACCGCGGTGCTGCAGGAGATTTTGCAGTACATCGCCAAGTCGCCCGACGTCTGGTTCGCGCGCCACGACGAACTGGCGGATTGGGCGCTGGCAGGCGGTGTTGACGAGCACACCTATCGCAGCCGCTATTTTGAAGGCGCCAGCTGATGACGGACGACAGATGACAGAGGACAGATAAGGAAGAGGATTCTACTTTTTCTTTATCCGTCGTCTGTCGTCCGTCGTCCGCTCTCCGCTAAAACCATCGCTCCTGCACGTTGATCGTGTCACCGGGCCGCAGCGGATAGCCGAGCGGGACGGTCATGCGCATCTGCTGGCCGTTATAGTTGCGGATCAAGACCACCGATTGGCGCACGGCCCGCGGCGCGAAGCCGCCGGCGATCGCCACCGCGGTCTCGGCGGTCATGTTGGCGACGTAAGGGTACTGCCCGGGCGCGGTGACTTCGCCGAGGATGAAGAACGGCCGATAGGCTTCGACCTCGACCGCGACATGCGGCTCGCGAATGAAGCCGTCGCGCAGCTTGTCGGCGATGCGGGCCGACAGCTGGTCGGTGGTCGCGCCTTTCGCCATCACCGAACCGATCAGCGGCATGGCGATGTGGCCGCTGGCATCGACCAGATAGGAATTGGTCAGGCCGTCCTGGCCGAATACGACGATGCGCAAGCGGTCGCCTGAATCGAGCGTGTAGGAAGACTGCGCGGTGATCGCGGGCGCCGGCGCGGGCGTCGCCGTGGAGTTATAGAGCGGCGCGGGGCCGGCGGCGGCGGCGGGATAAGCGTAGCGCGGGGCGGCTTGATAAGCCGTGGCGCCAGCTTGATACCCATAGCCGGCGCCAGCCGGATAAGCACCGGGCGTTCCCGGATAAAAACAAGTCAGCAGCCCGGTGCACGCCGCACTGGCGGGATATGCGTAGCTCGGCGCGCTCGGGGCGCCATAGCCGGGTTGATAAGCGTAGCCGGGTTGATAGGCCGGCGCGGGCGCGCCGTAGGTCATCGTGTCGATGCTGGGCTGCATCTGGCCGGGCGGCGGCATCTGCACATAGGCGACCGGCTGCGACGCGCAGCCCGCCGTGCAGAGCGCCACGGCCAGTAACAGCAGGGAAGAGCGGATGACCCGCATACGCTTGAATTCCGACCCCGTTCGAGCGAACGTTGCCGCCGATTAACGCCGGTTAAGGTTAATAATCCCTAACCAGATGGAAAGACTTGGGAAAATGTCGCGGTGCGGGTCGCAAAAGCGACAGTGCCGCGCTAGCCCTTGTCGCTGCGCCGTCCGAGCCGGTCGGAAATGGCCAGGATCAGCATGCAGGCGGCGAAGGTGAGCGGAAACGCCAGCACCCAGATAAGCTTCGCCGTATCGGGCTCCTTTTCCAGATCGAAATACCAGGCCAGTGCGTCGACCGCGGCGATGCCGACGATCGAGCCGAGCAGTTTCTGCTTGAGCTCGCCGAAATCGACCTGGGTCAGGCCCTCGGGCCAGTCCGGATGTTCGGCGGGATCGATGCGGCGGATGAAGTTTTCGTAAGACGAGAAAATGACGATGAGGATGAGATTGGCGGTCAGCGCCAGATCGACCAGGTTGAGCACGTTGGTGACGAGATCGTGCCAGTTCATCTGCGGCAGCTGGATGACCAGCACGAACAGGTCGCCGAAGAAACGGTAGATCAGCAACAACAGGCACAACAGCAGCCCGAGCAGGAACGGCGCCAGCAGCCAGCGGCTGAAAAAAATCGACGCCTGGATGTAGCGTCCGTCCGGCCAGCGCATGTGACCCCCCGTCGATGACCTGCGCTCCGTCACCCTGAGGTGCGAGCGCAGCGAGCCTCGAAGGGCGACGGCCCGGGCCGTGCATCCTTCGAGGGCCGCTGCGCGGCCACCTCAGGATGACGGAACAAGAGTCGGCGCCTTGCCAACACTGTGAATCGTGCTGTGCACCCGGTCAATGCTACGCAGCCACCCCCGTGCCGATCGGGCAGCTCACGCCGGTGCCGCCAAGGCCGCAATAGCCGTGCGGATTCTTCGCCAGATATTGCTGGTGGTAATCCTCGGCGAAATAGAACGGCGGGGCGTCGCGGATTTCGGTGGTGATCGGCCCCATGCGTTCGGCGCCGAGCGCCTTGGCATAAGCCGCCTTCGATGCTTCGGCGGCGGCGCGCTGCTCCGGCGTGAACACATAGATGCCGGAACGGTATTGGGTGCCGACGTCGTTGCCCTGACGCATGCCTTGGGTCGGGTCGTGGCTTTCCCAGAACGTCTTGAGCAGCTGCTCGTAGGAAATCTTCTTCGGGTCGTAGACCACGAGCACGACTTCGTTGTGCCCGGTGCGGCCCGAGCAGACTTCCTCATAGGTCGGGTTCGGCGTCAGGCCGCCGGCATAGCCGGCCGCGGTGACGTAAACCGCGTCGCCGAGCTCCCAGAACTTGCGCTCGGCGCCCCAGAAACAGCCGAGCCCGAACATCGCCATGGCGAGCCCGTCGGGATAGGGGCCCTTGAGCGCATGGCCGTTGACGAAATGGGTCCGGGCGGTGGGAATGGCGGTCGCGCGGCCCGGCAAGGCTTCATCGGCAGACGGAATTTCCAGCTTCTTGCGGAATGAAAACATGCGGCGCCTCCTGATTGGCGAGGCAAATATAGTGCTGGTCCAGGCGCGAAGCACCGGGTGTTGCGATCACGTTTGCGCGCAATTTTCCTCGCCCGTTCCGGGGCAGGCAAAGGCGGCTTCCACCTTCAGGTTTTGCACTTTATTGTGCCGCTCGCGTGTCGCGGCGGCGGCGCTGTTTAAGGAGGCTCTCCAGATGTTTCGCATGCTCGCGCTGGCCTGCGCGTTGGCCCTCTCGGCCGGATCGGCTATCGCCCAAACGCCCCCGACGCCGTCGGCTGCGACGCTGCCTTACGGGCCGCCGATCACGCTGGACCAGGCCAAGCGCGCCATGGCGGCGGCGGAGCTGGAGGCGGCGAAGAACTCCTGGCAGGTCGCCATCACCATCCTCGACAGCGGCGGCAACATGATCATGTTCCACAGGGTCGACAACGCGCAGCTGTCGGCGACCACCGTGTCCGAGGGCAAGGCGCGCACCGCGCTCGAGTTCAAGCGCCCGAGCAAGGCGCTAGACGACGCCATCGCCGCCGGCGGCGCCGGCATGCGGCTGTTGGCGCTGAAAGCCATCACGCCGATCGAAGGCGGCTTGCCGGTCGTCGTCGACGGCAAGATCATCGGCGCCATCGGCGTGTCAGGCTCTTTGTCGTCCCAGGACGCCCAAATCGCCAAGGCCGGCGTTGATGCGCTGAACAGGTGACAGGAATCACCGATCACTGAACCGTGTTGAGCTTGCGCAGCCGGTCGATGATCTCCGGCGGCATGGCGTATGCGCGTTCGATGACCCGCAGCAGCTCCGCGCCGCTGCGCGGATCGTTGAGCGACAATCCGATCTTGTCGGCTTCGGCGCGAAAATCCGGATCGGCGAAAGTTTCCGCCAGCGCCTGGCGCAGCGCCGCGACGCGCTCGGCGGGCACGCCCGGCGGCATCAGCAGCGGCCGGCCGATCGACAGCGGTGCGAACGCCGCTTCCAACAGAAGCTTGTCGGCGCCGCTCACCAGATCGGGCACGAACGGCACACCAGCGAGTTGCGGCAGCTTGGCGGGACCGTATTGCACGATGGCGCGCGCGGTGCCGTCGGCGAGCCAGGTCGGCCGCGTCGACGACAGCGCGCTGTAGAACACGCTCGGATAGCCGTCGAGCTCGCCGCGCTCCATGGCGACCAGCGCGTCGTTCTGCCCGGGATAGCCGGGAATGATTTTCATCTTGGTGCCCAGCGTGGCGTTGAACAGGCGGGCGAAAAACGCCGGCGTCGAATTGGCGCCGGACGCCCCCATCACGGTCTCACGCGTGCGTAAATCGTCGACCGTAAAGACCGGCACCGTTTTCCAGACCAGCACCATGGCCGTCTCGACGCTCGGCGTGCCGAGCCAGTTGAACTGCCGCGGGTCGAACCGCGCTTCCGGCGTGCCGAACAGCGGCTCGAACGGCGGATTGTTCTGGATCAGGCCGAGCACCGAGCCGTCGCGTTCGGCGGCGGCATACAGATAATTGGTCGCGGTGAGCCCGCCGGCGCCCGGCATGTTGCGCACGATGACGGTGGGATTGCCGGCAATGTGCTTGCCGATGTGGCGGGCAATCGCCCGCGCCAGCGTGTCGTAGCCGCCGGCCGAACTGGTGGAGACGATCAGCGTCACCGTGCGGCCGCCGTAAAAATCGGCGATCGAATCGGCCGCCGCCGGCGACAGGCAAAACCACGCCAACCAGCAGGCGAACAGCGCAAACATGGTCGATTGCTTCATCATCGGCGAAGGCCGATGATAACGTGATCTGCGGAAGATGACTCCCTCTCCCCGCTTGCGGGGAGAGGGTGGGGTGAGGGGGCCTCTCCGCTGGGCGTAGAATTGCGGCGCTCAGAATCGCGGAGAGGCCCCCTCACCCTCGTTCGCTTCGCTCACTCGACCTCTCCCCGCGCGGCGGGGAGAGGTGAGGAGAAACGGCATGGTGCGCGTACTATCCGTCATCATCGCGATTGTTGTCGCCGCCATCACCGCGGCGCGCGCCGAGGAGCCGTTCTACCAGGGCAAGCGGCTGACGCTTCTGGTCAACTTCGCGCCCGGCGGGCCGACCGACGTCGAAGGCCGGCTCCTGGCCAAGCACATCGTCAAGCATATCGGCGGCAATCCGCTGATTGTGGTGCAGAACAAGGACGGCGCCAGCGGCATGGTCGGCGCCGCCTATCTGGGCGAGGTCGGGCCGAAGGACGGCACCATGTTCGGCTATCTCACCGGCACGGCGTGGAACGCGGTGATCGATCCGGCGGCGTTCCGCGTGCCGTTCGCGTCCTACGCCTTCATCGGCGCGCAGCCGGGCAACGCGGTCTATTACATGCGCGCCGACACGCCGCCCGGCATCAAGGTGGCGGCCGACCTGATGAAAGCCGAAGGCCTCGTGGTCGGCGGCCTCGGCGCCGATTCCTCGAAGGACCTTTTGGAGCGCCTGACCTTCGACATGCTCGGCCTGCAATACCGCTACGTCACCGGCTATCGCTCCAGCAACACCGCGCGGCTGGCTTTGCAGAACGGCGAGATCAACGTCCATTCGGAATCGACGCCGGGCTATTTCAGCGTCGTCGAGCCGAGCCTGGTGAAGACCGGCAAGGTGATGCCGCTGTGGTACGACGCCACCTATAACGGCAAAAGTTTTGCGCCGCTTAAGGCGATGGCGGGCAAGAACATCATGACGTTCCCCGAGTTCTACAAGGCGGTCAAAGGCGGCACGCCGTCGGGCGAGCTGTGGGAGGCCTACAAGACCAATCTGATGGTCGACGCCCAGATGCTGCGCCTGGTCGCCATGCCGCCGGATTCGCCGCCGGCCGCGGTCGCGGCGCTGCGCCAGGCCCTCATCGCGCTCAACGACGACGCCGACTACTCAGCCGACGCCTTGACGGCGATGCAGTTCGTGCCGCACTACGAAGTCAGCGCCGATCTCGACCAGACCGTGCGCGACCGGCTGACGATCTCGCCGCAGATGCGCAGTTTCATCACCGGCTATATGAAGAAGGTGGCGAAGTGATTTTAATTCCGCGCGCGGGCTTGCGCAGGCGAACTCCCTCTCCCCGGCGGGGAGAGGGTTGGGGTGAGGGGACTCCGACCGAGAGGCCCGCGCCCCGACTTCGCACGGATGATTTGCGAACCGTGTAATGTCGAAACCAGCGAAACGAAAAAAGCCGCCGCGAAAACCCGCCGCCCCGCCGGCCGAGGACGCCTCCGACGACCGCATCATCGCCAGCAACCTGACCCTCCACGACCTGTTCCAGCAACAAACCACCGCCATGCTGGAGCGCGCCGACCTCGACGACGAGCAAAAGCAAAGCATCCTCATCGCCATGAGCTGCCCGTGTTGCGGGGCCGGCGGGATGTCGTTTACGGCGAAGTTGAAGCGGGGGAGGTGAGGGCCTTTCCCTCTCCTCTTGCGGGAGAGGACACCCGCGCGAAGCGCGGGCGGGTGAGGGGAGTGCCTATCCGCTTGCGAGAAAGGCTTCCGCCTCGGTGCGACTGGGAAACCGCCCAAGCTCACAATAGTCGGCGCAATGTTCTGCAGTCTCAGGCGACCACAGCACGACAAACTCGCCACCGTCCGGTTCGATCACTTCCGTCAGGTCGTCGCTTTCGTACGGCGACATATGCCGCGCGCCGCAATCGGGACAATCGTCGTCGCACATGCACGACCATTCGTCGCGCCATTCAGAGTCGCAGCGATCGCATCTGTAGTAGTTGCGATACCAAGCCAAGATTAGCCTCCCCTTGCGGGCATCACGACTGCGAATCGTAATAAGAATATCAAACCACTTCAATTGTCGGGTCGCAAACGATAATAGCCGCGCGATACGAAATCGAGATAACCACGATCTCTGAGAAATTGCAGCTGTTGACGAATCTTCGGCTTAACGTTTTGGTTGTCTGGGTAGAGTCGACTGAGGTGGTCCTCAAATGCGTAGACGTCGTCGATCTCAAATTCATTCTTGCCAATAGCATCCACGCACTTCATCACTTCTAAAAGCCAACCCCTCGCTTCTTGTCCTTCGTCACGCAGAAACAGCGTTCTGTTCCACTTAGCGAGCACAGAATCTTTCGGCTCAATCTTGCCGTCGCGGACAATGAATATTTTCCCGGATTGCGGGATTTGGTTCAGTAAGATATGGGAGCCAATCCAGCCCGCACGTCTAGCTGTGGCTGCCAGCGGCTTTCGCTCCTCAATAATCTTGCGAACAAAAAAATGTTTTGGAACGACAAACAGATTAACGACACTCAACTCTTGCAGGCTGTAGTTCATGAGAAATAAGTTCGGATTGTTGTCGGCGGCTAGTCGCTCGCACTTGGCGTCGAATGCGCCATCCAACACCTTGGTGCCGAACCTGCTCTTCTGGCTTTTTAGCTCATATTCTTCTTTGCAAGCGAGGCAATGAAAGTCCGCGACCGGACTGTTATTCGGAAAGGGATTTATTTTTGCGGCGCCGCAGTTCGGGCAATACGCCCAGGTGCGCACCCATTGTTCGGTCCAAGCCCGCGCGCTCTGCGAGCCACTCGTATAAGGAGTTTGAGACTCCTCAAAGCCAAGTTTCATATCGGAAATATATCATATCCTGAACGCGTAGGACGGCGCGAACGCGCAGACCGCTGAACCCCGGCAGCGACGCCCGGCGCACTACGGCGCCTGGTCGAGCGCGAGCTTGTGCAGGTTTTGGCGCACAACCCCACCCCGACGCGTTTCGCGCGTCGACCCTCCCCCTGCAGGGGAGGGTGTTTGCGGCACCGCGCCGGCTATTTCTTGCCGTACGGTTTTGGCGTGGTCTGGCTGTGCATGCCGGCGAACGGCGAGGGGGCGGGGGCGCCCTTGTCCTTGTTCTTGTCCTGCTTTGGTTTCTTCTTTTCCTTGTTGCTGCGCATCTGGCCTTTGGCCATGGCGTCCTCCGGGTTCGCGGTGAATGATTCGAAAGCGGATGATGCAGTCTAGCGCATTCGCTGTGCTTGTTCCCCTCCCCCTTGTGGGGAGGGGTAGGGGTGGGGGTCGGGAGGTAGCGCACATTCGTCGACACTTGTGACTTCCCCTCCCGACCCCCACCCCTCCCTCCCCGACAAGCCTGCACTCGGGCGCGCGCAGGCGCGGCCCGGGTGGGGGAGGGGGGAGATCAGCGGCGCGGCATCGCGCACCCAACAAAACCGCGACGCCACGCCGCGGACCATGAACGGCTTGTAACGAAACAGGCATTTTCTGCCCGCGTTTTTCCGTTGAGGGCGATGTCCCCCGAACAACAAAAGCAAGGAGGAACTGTCATGAAGAAACAGACAACTCTGGCCCTGGCCGCCGCCGTGTTGCTGTCCGGCGCCGTCGCGGCGTTGGCCGAAACCGTCAAGCCGATGGCCCACGATACGCTGAACCTGACCAGCACGCAGCAGAAGACCGCCTGGAACGACATCAACAAGACGGCGTCCATTCAGAGTGCGCCGGCCAATTTCGATGCCACGGCTCGCGCGTCGGTGCCGGGCAGCGTGAAAGTCAGCGCGGTGCCGCGCAAGGCGGCGCGCGACGTGCCGGCGCTGCGTCCCTATGACTTCGCCATGGTGCAGGGCAAGCTTTTGATCGTGAACCCCGCCGACAAGAAGGTCGCCGAGGTCATCACCGGCTGACGGACCGCTCAGTCTTCCCCTCCCCCTTGTGGGGAGGGGTAGGGGTGGGGCCGTCCGGTTAGCGCGTTCCGACGCACTTCCCCACCCAACCCTCCCCACGAGGGGGAGGGATTAGAAATCAGCGCCGTCGGGGCTTGAAGCCGCCGTGCATGCCGGGTTTGCCCAGTGTCGAGCGCGGGCCGGAGGGGTCGCGTTTGCCGGGGATGGATTCTACGCCCGGGCCCATTTCGTCGAGGTTCGGCTTGCGCGGCGCGGCGCGGGACGCATCTGCGCGGTGTGGCGCTACTTCGTGGTGTAGCGCGATGCCCATTTCGTCGAGCGCCGGCTTGTGCGGGCGCGCGGCCCCACCCCGGCGCGCGTTCCGCGCCGGCCCTCCCCCTGCAGGGGAGGGTGGAAGAAATTTTGCCGTCGGGTCGTCGGTCACCGCCAACTCGGTCGCGCGCAAGCGTTTGATCTCGTCGCGCAGGCGGGCGGCTTCCTCGAAGTCGAGGTCGGCGGCGGCGGTGCGCATGCGGGTTTCGAGATCGCCGATCACGGCTTCGAAATTGTGGCCGATGGTGGCGGCGTCCGCGAATTCGCCCTCGGCGCCGGCGCCGGTGCCGATCAGCACGTGGTCGCGCTCGTAGACGCTGTCGAGAATGTCGGAAATTCCCTTGCGTACGCTTTCCGGCGTGATGCCGTTCTCGGTGTTGTAGGCGGTCTGCTTCTCGCGCCGGCGCGACGTCTCGGCCATGGCGCGTTCCATCGAGCCGGTGATGGTGTCGGCGTAGAGAATGACGCGGCCGTCGATATTGCGCGCGGCGCGGCCGATGGTCTGCACCAGCGAGGTCTCGCTGCGCAAAAAGCCTTCCTTGTCGGCGTCGAGGATGGCGACCAGCGCGCATTCCGGAATATCGAGGCCTTCGCGCAACAGATTGATGCCGACCAGCGCGTCGAACGCGCCCAGGCGGAGGTCGCGAATAATTTCGATGCGCTCGATAGTGTCGATGTCGGAATGCATGTAGCGCACGCGGATGCCCTGCTCGTGCAAATATTCGGTCAAATCCTCGGCCATGCGCTTGGTCAGCACGGTGATCAGCGCGCGATAGCCCTGCTGCGCCACCGCGCGCACCTCGCCGACCAAATCGTCGACCTGCAGCCGCGCCGGCCGCACGTCGACCGGCGGATCGATCAGGCCGGTGGGGCGGATCACCTGCTCGGCGAACACGCCGCCGGATTCGTTGAGCTCCCACGGCCCCGGCGTCGCCGACACGGCGGTGGTCTGCGGCCGCATCGCGTCCCATTCCTCGAAGCGCAGCGGCCGATTGTCCATGCACGACGGCAGGCGGAAGCCGTATTCGGCGAGCGTCGCCTTGCGGCGAAAGTCGCCGCGATACATGCCGCCGAGCTGCGGCACGGTGACGTGGCTCTCGTCGACGAAGACCAGCGCATTGTCGGGCACATATTCGAACAAAGTCGGCGGCGGCTCGCCGGGCTTTCGGCCGGTGAGATAGCGCGAATAGTTCTCGATGCCGGCGCAGGCGCCGGTCGCCTCCATCATTTCCAGATCGTATAATGTGCGCTGCTCGAGCCGCTGCGCTTCGAGCAGGCGCCCCGCGGCATGAAGCTGGTTCAGCCGCTCGCGCAATTCCAGTTTTATGCCGGACAGCGCCTGCAACAGCGTCGGCCGCGGCGTCACGTAGTGCGAGTTGGCGTAGATCTTGACGAATTCCAGCTCGTCGGTTTTTTGCCCGGTGAGCGGATCGAATTCGTGGATCGCCTCAACCTCGTCGCCGAACAGCGACACCCGCCAGGCGCGATCCTCGTAGTGCGCCGGGAAAATCTCGATGGCGTCGCCGCGCACGCGGAACGAGCCGCGATAGAAATCGCCGGCGGTGCGCTTGTATTGCAGCGCCACCAGGTCGGCGAGCAGCTGGCGCTGGTTGAGCTGGGCGCCGCGCTTGATCGAGAACGTCATCGCCGAATAGGTCTCGACCGAGCCGATGCCGTAGATGCACGACACGGAAGCCACGATGATGACGTCGTCGCGCTCGAGCAGCGAGCGCGTCGCCGAGTGGCGCATGCGGTCGATCTGCTCGTTGATCGAGGAATCCTTCTCGATATAGGTGTCGGTGCGCGGGATATAGGCTTCCGGCTGGTAGTAGTCGTAATACGACACGAAATATTCGACGGCGTTGTCGGGAAAGAAATTCCTGAACTCGCCGTAGAGCTGCGCCGCCAGCGTCTTGTTCGGCGCCAGGATGAGGGCAGGGCGCTGCGTCGCTTCGATCACCTTGGCGACGGTGAAGGTTTTGCCCGAGCCGGTGACGCCCAACAGCACCTGGGTGCGATCGTTGCGGCGCACACCTTCGACCAGGTCGGCGATCGCCGTCGGCTGGTCGCCCTTGGGATCGAAATCCGACTTGATGACGAAGCGCCGGCCGCCTTCGGATTTGTCCGGGCGCGGCGGCCGGTGCGGCGTCCAGATTGTGGTGGCGCCGTCCTGCTGGCGGAACTCCTCGCGGCCCTCGCGCAGCAAATGTTCCAACGCCTGCATCGAGGCGGTGACGCCGAGCGTCACCGGCTGAATGGCGGGGCGATGCCGCTTCTCGCGCTGCGACTGGAAAATGTCGGCAAGCTCGTCGCGCTCGGCCGGCGCCTCGCCGGTCAGCGGCTTGGTCGGATCGCTGTCGCCGTAACCCAGCGCATCGGCCAGCTCCGGATCGAGACCGGCCGGCCCTCCCTTGGCGACGTAGCCGCTCTGCGGCCGCTCGCCTAACCCTTGTTGGGCAGACAAGCCTTGCGTCGATTTCCGCGCCTTATGGGCATTGGCGAAATCGGCGCGGCGATCGAAGGAGTTGTCCGGCGGCTGCTGCAAGCCGGTCTGTGAGCCTAAGCCCGCGGTGCCCTGGCCGATGCCAGGATTGAGCAGGTCCGCCAGCGCCGGGTCGAGCGGCGACGAATCCGGCCGCGCCGCCTTGGCGCGGGTCGGTCTGGCGGGGTCTTTCTTCGAATGCTTTGCGGGGTCGCGGTCGGGGCGCTTCGCCATGGCCCCAATATGGGTCGAGTCCGGTGGCGAGGAAAGACGCTCGTCATTCCGGATTGCCGCAAAACGGCAAGTCCGGAATCCATATTCGCTGACCTGTGGGTATGGATTCCGGGTTCCTCGCTTCGCTCGGCCCCGGAATGACGCTAGTCTCCCATCA
>Ga0316363_10002704_pt1 | contig 13285 bp, 13 predicted proteins | sample Sb_taG_3_FD_200459 | JGI IMG/M metagenome (GOLD analysis project Ga0316363, IMG submission 200459) | Peat soil microbial communities from Weissenstadt, Germany - Sb_50d_a_PC metaG (v2) (version 2) | ecosystem: Environmental > Terrestrial > Soil > Wetlands > Peat | place: Germany: Weissenstadt...
TGAAAAGCCAGGTCGAAGCGCAGTGGCGTGACGACGAAATCGCCACACGGCTGAAGGCGAAGGCGGCCGACATTCTCGACAAGCTGAAAAACGGCGGCACGCTCGATGCCATGGCCGCGGCCAATGGGGTGAAAGTCGAAACCGCGACCGGCATAACGCGCAGCAAGCCGCCGGAGACAATTTCGGGACGGATGATCGAAGCCATCTTCCATACCGCGCTCGATGCCTATGGCAGCGCCGAGGGCGACAAGCCGACGCAATGGACCGTGTTCAAGGTGACCGACGTCAAAACGCCGAGTTTTGCGGCCAACTCGCCGAACGGCAAAGCGCTCGACGAGATGGTGTCGCGCCAGGTCAGCGACGACATATTCGGCCAGTACATGGCATGGCTGGAAAACGATCTCGGCACCAGCGTCAACCAGGCGGCGCTGCAGCAAGCCTTGGGCAACAGCGCGCCGGATACCACGCCGGATACCAATTGAATGCAGATCGAGCCTTCGGCGGAAAAATTCGCCGCCCGCTATGAGGCCGGCGAGCCGCAGGTGGTGTGGACGACGCTGGTTGCCGACCTGGAGACGCCGGTCTCCGCATTCCTGAAAATCGCCGGCTCCCGGCCGATGAGCTTTTTGCTCGAATCGGTCGAAGGCGGCGCGGTGCGCGGCCGCTATTCGATCATCGGGCTCGAGCCCGATATGATCTTTCGCGTCGATGGCGAACGCGCCGAGCTCAACCGGGCGCCGGCGAGCAGTCCGGGGGCGTTTGCGCCGATGGCCGAGCCGCCGCTTCAGGCGTTGCGCACCTTCATCGCCGAAAGCCGCATCGCGCTGCCCGACGAGCTGCCGCCCATGGCCGCCGGCGTGTTCGGCTATCTCGGCTACGACATGGTGCGGCTGATCGAGGAACTGCCGGCGCAGGCGCCCGATCCGATCGGCATTCCCGACGCCATGCTGGTGCGCCCGACGCTGGTGATCGCGTTCGATGCCGTCAAAGACACCATCACCGTGGTGTCGCCGGTGCGTCCGCAGGCCGGCCTGTCGGCAAAGGCCGCGTTGGCGCGCGCGACCGAGCGCCTCTCCGCCGTGGTCGATGCGCTCGACCGGCCGCTCGACAAGGCGGCAGCGGACATCGACTTGGGCCCGCTCGAAGTTGCGCCGCGCTCGAACACCACGCCGGCCGAATTCAAAACCATGGTGCTGCGCGCCAAGGACTACATCGCCGCCGGCGATATTTTTCAGGTGGTGCTGTCGCAGCGCTTCGAGGCGCCGTTCGCGTTGCCGCCGTTCGCGCTTTACCGGGCGCTGCGCCGCGTCAATCCTTCGCCCTATCTGTTCTTCCTCGAATTCGGCGGCTTCGCCATCGCCGGATCGAGCCCCGAACTGATGGTCAAGGCGCGCGACGGCGTCGTCACCATCCGCCCCATCGCCGGCACCCGGCCGCGCGGCGCCACGCCGCACGAGGACCAGGCGCTGGAAACGGAACTGCTCGCCGACCCGAAAGAGCGCGCCGAGCACCTCATGCTGCTCGACCTCGGCAGGAACGACGTCGGCCGCGTCGCCGAGATCGGTTCCGTCACCGTCACCGACCAGTTCTTCATCGAGCGCTACAGCCAGGTGATGCACATCGTCTCCAATGTCGAGGGCAAGCTGCGTGGCGACCGCGACGCGCTCGATGCGCTGGCCGCGGGCTTTCCCGCCGGCACCGTGTCGGGCGCGCCAAAAGTGCGCGCCATGCAGATCATCGACGAGTTGGAGAAGGAGAAGCGCTCGCTCTACGCCGGCTGCGTCGGCTATTTCTCCGCCGGCGCCGACATGGATACCTGCATCGTGCTGCGCACCGCGCTAATCAAGGACGGCACCATGTATGTGCAGGCCGGCGCCGGCATCGTCGCCGATTCCGATCCGCAATTCGAGCAGCAGGAATGCATCAACAAGGCGAAGGCGCTATTCCGCGCCGCCGAAGAGGCCAAGCGTTTCGCCAGCGCGGCCGGTAGGGCGCAATAGCCGCGGCTAATGCTGCCGGCCGCGAAATTCCCGGCCAGCCGTTGGTCCTCGCGTTACCCTGCAGCCAAAGACGAGAAAGCCGACCGTTGCAGCCAGAAGAGCCCAAAGCGCCATATCGACAGCCATGTCGTCGTCCTCCATGGCCGCCCCTGCTCTATTAATCGCGCATCGGGCCGATGGGCTCCGTGCCCGAATGTCGCAGCGATCGGATTGAGTGTCGCAGGCGCGGTCCCGACTGCGCGCGCACTATCGCCTGAACAATTTGATTGCCCTGTCCGCAATCGTATCCGCCGGCCGGTCAGCCACCAGATATCGCAGCCCCAAACCGAAAATCGCGCATTGCGCGAGAAGAGCAGCCGTAATGGCGGCGACGGCGGCCTTCTTGACGCCCGGCAGGACGAACAGCAATCCGCCGTAGAGGATCGGCACCAGATTGAGAACGAGCCATGTCGCTGTGGCGCCGAATATCAGCGTCCCGATTCCCAGCAGCACCACGACCCAGATAGCGGGCAAGTCACGCGCTTTCTGCAGGATCAACGCCGATACGCCAAAGCCGAACACGATTTGCGTTGCCGCGAGAAGAGCGGGAATCACCTGTCGGGTGAAAAACAAATGCCAAACAACATCCAACGGACCGGCAAACAACGTTGCCGGCCATGGCACCCGCGCGGCCCAATGGCCGACCGTCGGCCAGTCTCCGACAAGCGGCTGTGTTTCGCACTTCATCTCGGACGATATCAGGCTCGCCATCGCATTTTGTCCGCACTCGACCTGCGAGTCGTGGAGCAAGCCGATCATCGTCAACGGCGTGAACTGACGAAGCTTGCCGAGCATCGCCACCGTGTCCGGAGCGAGCAGGTATTGCAGCGCCACGCCAAGCACGGCAATGGCCAAAGTCATGAAAAAACACCTCAGCCCGCCATTGAGCAAGCGATGGGGTGAGGCTGGGTCGCCCGATCCTTCGGTCTGCTCCGCCACAATATCGTTCCTCTATTGCCGGACACTTCCATCGATGCAGACCGCGCGCAACTGCCGCTGCGGCAGCGCCGAAATTATCGATCGCGATGCAGCCGATCAATCCCGTTCCGCGGTCGGCGCTGGCCAAGGCGGCCAATTGGCTTTAGCATCCGCGGCATCCCTTGCGAAAAGTCGATATGGCATTGTGCCGAAGCGATCGCGGGAGAGCAGCAACGCAGACGGCTGTTCGCAGGCCAGAAGATTTCAGGGAGATGGTCATGAGCACCACACCGGCGGTTGCGGCGACGACGCCGAGACGAGGTTCGGGCGAGCTTCGCACGCGCGCGCTGGCGCCGGCGATCGGCGCCGAAATCATCGGCGTCGATCTCAGCGCACCGCTGAGCGATGCGACCTTTGCCCAGGTGCTCGACTGCTGGCACCGCAATCTCGTGATCCTGTTCCGCGACCAACACCTCACCGAGGACGACCAGGTCCGCTTCGGCGAGCGGTTTGGGCCGCCCGCGGTGAGCCACACCCAGCGCTATACGACCAAGAACCCGGCGGTGATGCTGATTTCCAATATCCGCGAAAACGGCCAACAGATCGGCGCCTTGCCCGACGGCGAAATGCACTTTCACACCGACCAGTGCTATCAGGAACGGCCGGCGATGGCGTCTATTCTGTATGCCCTGGAAATTCCGAGCCAGGGCGGCAACACGCTGTTCGCCAACGCCTACCTCGCCTACGAAACGCTGCCAGCGGCGATGAAGAAGCGTATCGAAGGCCGCAACGCGCTCAACGCCTACGATTACGACAACGCCTCGATGAAGCGCGGCACCAAGCTCGGCGAAGGCGTTCCGTCATACCGGCATCCCATCGTGCGGACCCATCCGGCCACCGGGCGAAAGGCGCTCTACGTCAACCGGCTGATGACGGTTGCCATCGAAGGGCTGCCGGACGCCGAGGGCGAAGCCCTTCTCAACGCGCTGTTCGATCATCAGGAGCAGCCGCAATTCATCTACGAGCACATCTGGCGCCCGCACGACCTCCTGATGTGGGACAACCGCTGCACGCTGCACGCCAGGACCGACTTCAGCGCCGCCGAACGCCGCCTGATGCGGCGATTGACCATCCTCGGCGAAAAGCCGGCTTGATGCGCGCGCCCACGGTGCGCCGGACCGGGATCGTGATAAAATCGGTGTCATGACAAGACGATCCGGCGCCGCTTCGATCGCCTGCATGTTGGCCCTGTCGGCGCTTGCGCTCGCTGCCGCGCAGACGCCGGCCCGCGCGCAATCAGCCGACCTCGTGCTGTGCGACCGGCTCGCCGCCGATCCCACCGATCCGGACAAGCCGGCGGACGTCAAAGGCGCAGCCGACATCGCGCCGTCCGACGTCGCGACCGCGATCAAATTCTGCAAGATCGCGGCGCCGTCGTCGCGCCGGGCGCTGTTTCAGCTCGGCCGCGCTTACGCCGCCCATGGGCAATTGGCCGATGCGATCGTCGCCTATCGCAAGGCGATCGACAAAGGCAGTTCCGCGGCTATGGTCGAGCTCGGCATCCTGTACGCCGCTGGCTCCGGCGTCGACAAGGACGAAGCGCAGGCGCGCAAGCTGTTCGAGCGCGCCGCCGCAGCCGGCAATCCGCGCGGCGTGACTCGTCTCACCGCGCTCGCCAGCGGTGGCACCGCCGGCCCGCCGGAAGATCCGGCCCAGGCCAGGGCGATGCTGATGAAGGCGGCGGAAGCCAATTCCGCCGAGGCGCAGTTTCAGCTCGGCGTGATGTATGCGGAAGGCACCGGCGGTCCGAAAGACGACGTCGCGGCGCGCGCCATGTTCGAAAAGGCCGCCGCGCAAAACCACGCCGAGGCGTTGGATTGGCTTGGCTCGTTCGTGCTCTCCGGCCGCGGCGGGCCGCAGGACACCAGCGCCGCCAAGGGCTATTACGAGAAGGCCGCCGCGCTCGGCAACGAAGACGCCAAGGCCGCGCTCAAGCGCCTGGAATGTTCCCTGATCATCAGAGACAGGCGCGGCAACTTCGTCGGCAATCTCTGCTATTAGAGCATGATCCGGAAAAGTGGAAGTCGGTTTTCCGAAAAGATCATGCTCCATTAAAATGCTAGAGCGAAATCGCTTCAATCTGAAGCGATTTTGCTCTAGCGGCGGCGCGATATCGCCGTTACGCCTTCACCGCGCCATCGCGATGGATCGGGTCGACCCACAGCACGGTTTGCGGCTTCTCCACCGGCTCGATGTCGAGATTGATGGCGATGGCCTCGCCGTCGCTGCGCACCAGCACGCATTCCAGCACCTGATCCGGACTGGCATTGATCTCCTGGTGCGGCACATAGGGCGGGATGAAGATGAAATCGCCGGGATTTGCTTCGGCGGTGAACTGCAAGTGCTCACCCCAGCGCATGCGCGCCTTGCCGCGCACCACATAAATGATGCTTTCGAGATGGCCGTGATGATGCGCGCCGGTCTTGGCGTCCGGCTTGATCGTCACCGTGCCGGCCCACAGTTTTTGCGCGCCGGCGCGGGCGAAATTGATCGCGGCCTTGCGATCCATGCCCGGGGTCGACGGCACGTTGGGGTCGAGCTGATTGCACGGAATGACGCGCACGCCGTCGTGCTTCCAGCGTTCGCTTGAGTCGGCGGAATGACCGGCGTGTTGCTCGTTCATGGGTTCTGCTCCACGAATTTGAAGCCGTCGCCCCAGCGCCGCACCCGGCCGGTCGAGGGCGCCGGAAAGTGGGTCGCGCACATGACGGTCGGCTCCTCGCAGAAGCGGTCGAAGATTTTACGCCGGGTTTTGCCGGCCTGCGGCGAGTCGTAATCCGCCATCATGCCGAGCTCGGGATATTTGCCCTGCAGCGGCGAGTGAATCATATCCCCGGTGATCAGCGCGTCGGCGCCGGCGCGGCCGACCAATACCGAGAAATGATCGATGGTGTGGCCGGGCGTCGGAATGAACTGCACCTGGTCGTTGAAGGTGAAATCGCTTTTGACGATCTGCGCGCGCTTGGCGGCGATGATCGGCAGCACCGAGTCGGTGATCCACGGCACGCTGTCGGGATTGTCCTTCTGCCGCGCCGTCCAATGCTCCAGCTCGCGATCGGCCATGATGTATTTCGCCTTGGGAAATGTCGGCACCCAGCGGCCGTTTTCGAGTTTTGTGTTCCAGCCGACGTGATCGGTGTGCAGATGCGTGCACATCACGTAGTCGATGTCGTCCACCGTGAGGCCCACGGCTGCCAGCCCCTTCTCGAACCGGTCGCTGTTCATCAGGTGCCAGAACGGCCGCGTCGGGCGCGGCTTGTGATTGCCGACGCAGGCATCGACCAAAATATTGTGGTGCGGCGTCTTGATGACGAAGCTTTGGATGCAGAGCATCAGCTTGTCGGCTGGATCGACGAAGGCCGGCTGCAGCCAGGAGCGGTTCTCGTCGAGCAGTTCCCTCGTCAGCTTCGGGAAAAATCCCATCACGTCGAAAAACGGTCCCTGTTGCTCGATGACAGGGTGAATGGTGATGTCGTTGAGCGTAATCGGCATGGGCATCGGAATGCTTTCTGTGGACGGCGCTGCGGCGATGTTAGTCGCCCAGAACGCGCGCGCAAGCCCGGCGGCACAATCGGCACTTGTGTCGAGCGCCCGCCTGCCCGATCATGGCAGCGCCACAAAACAAATACCGGGAGGAATTCATGCGTGTGCGTTTAGCCGCTTTCACGATCGTTGCCGCAGCCATCGCGTCTCCTGCATGGGCGCAAACCGCGGCGCCGGCTTCGGTGTTCATGAGCGATAAAGACATCATGGCCCTTGTCGACAAGGCCAAAGCCGACCGCAAGGGCGACGCGCCGGTGACGGCCGAGCCCATCCTGCTGCTGGCGCCCTATCGGGCGCAGCTCGAATACCGCCCCGGCAATGCGCCGGCGGCACTGCACGAGCACGACGCCGAACTGATGGTGGTGCTCCAAGGCACCGGCAATATCGTCACCGAAGGCAAGCTGGTCGACGAGAAGCGCGTCAATGCCAACAATCTCAGCGGCTCGTCGATCTCGGGCGGCGTGTCGCACCAGGTGGTCAAGGGCGATATGATCCTGATCCCCAACAACACGCCGCATCAGGTGATCCCGAGCGGCGGCGCGCCGATCGTGCTGATGACCATGCACGTGCCGGATCCGGCGGCGGGCTGGCCGCCGGCCAACTAAGCCGCGGGCGCGGGGCTTACCAGCGCCTGCTGCCCCATCGCGGCCGATAGCCCCAACCGCCGCCGCTGACCAGGCGGAGGATGAGGAGAAGCACGACCGCGCCGATAAAGGCGTTGATGATCAGCGCGACGATGCCGACACCGAGGTGAATGCCGAGCTGCGGCATCAGCCAGTCGCCGATGAAGGCGCCGATCAGGCCGACGATCAGATCGCCGATCAGGCCAAAACCGCCGCCGGCCATGACCCGGCCGGCAAGCCATCCGGCGACGATACCGACGACGAGAATGACCAGAAGACTTTGGTTGGAAAGGTTCATAGCAAAAATCCCCGGGACAGAGGTGCCCAGGGGGCTAATCCGGCGGGGTGGGAAAAGTTCCCACGCGGGCGTTTGGAATTTCCGAGTTCGGCCGCACCTTGTCATTCCGGATTGCCGCCAACGGGTCCGGCCCCGGAATGACGGAGGCGGCTCACTCCCCGCCGTTCTCCTCGCCGCCCTCTTCCGTTAGCCGTTCCACCGACGCCACCTTCTCGCCCTCGCCGGTCGAGAACACGATGACGCCTTGCGTCGAGCGTCCGGCGATGCGGATGCCGTCGACCGGGCAGCGGATCAATTGGCCGCCGTCGGTGACCAGCATGATCTGGTCCGTTTCCTCGACCGGGAACGAGGCGACGATGCGGCCGTTCTTCTCGGTGATCGCCATGGCGACGATGCCTTTGCCGCCGCGGCCGGTGGTGCGGTATTCGTAGGACGAGGTGCGCTTGCCGAAACCTTTTTCCGAAATGGTGAGCACGAACTGCTCGGCTTCCGACATCACGACATAGCGCTGCTCGCCGAGCTCGATGGCGCCCTCGGCCTCCTCGCTATCGGTCGCGCCGTTATCCTCGCCCTCGCCATTGCTGCCGCGCCGCACCGCGTTGGCGCGCTTGAGATAGGCGACGCGCTCGTCGGCGCTGGCCTCGACGTGGCGCAGGATCGACAATGAAATCAATTTGTCGCCGTCTGCGAGATTAATGCCGCGCACGCCCATCGAGGTGCGGCCCTGGAACACGCGCACGTCATCGACCGCGAAGCGGATGCACTGGCCGGCGGCGCTGGTGAGCAGCACGTCGTCATTGTCGGTGCAGATCTGCACGTCGACGATGGCGTCGCCCTCGTCGAGCTTCATGGCGATGATGCCGGAGCGCCGCACGTCGGCGAAATCCGACAGCTTATTGCGCCGCACCGTACCGCGCGTGGTGGCGAACATCACGTCGAGCTTGTCCCAGGTCTTTTCGTCCTCGGGCAACTGCATGATGGTGGTGATGTTCTCGCCCTGCTCGAGCGGAAGAATATTGATCAAGGCCTTGCCGCGCGCTTGCGGCGCCGCCAGCGGCAGCCGCCAGACTTTTTCCTTGTAGACCTGGCCGCGCGACGAGAAGAACAACAGCGGCGTGTGGGTGGAGGCGACGAACAGCCGGGTGACGAAATCCTCCTCGCGGGTCTGCATGCCGGCGCGGCCCTTGCCGCCGCGCTTTTGCGCGCGGTATGTCGACAAGGGAACGCGCTTGACGTAGCCGGCGTGCGACACGGTGACGACCATGTCCTCGCGCTGGATCAAATCCTCGTCCTCCATCTCGCCTTCCTGATCGATGATCACGGTGCGGCGAGGCGTGGCGAATTCGCTTCTGATGGCGGCGAGCTCTTCTTTGATGATCGCCTGGATGCGGGCGCGCGAGCGCAGAATGTCGAGATAGTCGGCGATTTCGGCGGCAAGCTTGTCGAGCTCGGCCTTGATCTCGTCGCGGCCAAGCGCGGTGAGCCGCTGCAGGCGCAGATCGAGAATGGCCTTGGCCTGCTCGGCGGAGAGCCGCGTCATGCCGGTGGGCGACACGCTGTGGCGCGGATCGTCGATCAAGGTGACCATGGCGGCAACGTCCTTGGCCGGCCATTCGCGATTCATCAACGCCTCGCGCGCCTCGTTGGCGTCCTTGGCGGCGCGAATGAGTTTGATCACCTCGTCGATATTGGCGACCGCGATGGCGAGACCGACCAGGACGTGGGCGCGGTCGCGCGCCTTGCCGAGCAAATGCTTGGTGCGCCGGTAGACCACCTCCTCGCGGAAGGCGATGAACAGCGTCAGCAGGTCCTTCAGGTTCATCACCAACGGCCGGCCGTTGTCGAGCGCCACCATGTTGGCGCCGAACGACGATTGCAGTGCGGTGAAGCGGTAGAGCTGGTTGAGCACCACGTCGGGCACCGCGTCGCGGCGCATTTCGATCACCACGCGATAGCCGTCGCGGTCGGATTCGTCGCGCAGCGCCGAAATGCCCTCGAGCTTCTTGTCGCGCACCAGTTCGCCGATGCGCTCGACCAGGTGCGCCTTGTTCACCTGATAGGGAATTTCGGAAATGATGATCGCCTCGCGCTCGCCGCGCAAAGTCTCGAACGCGACCTTGCCGCGCATCATGATGGAGCCGCGGCCGAGATGGTAGGCGGAGCGGATGCCCTGGCGGCCCAAAATGATGCCGCCGGTCGGGAAATCCGGGCCCGGGATGATGCCGATCAAATCCTCGATCGACAGCGCCGGATTGTCGATCAGCGCCACGCAGGCATCGATCACCTCGCCGAGATTATGCGGCGGGATATTGGTCGCCATGCCGACGGCGATGCCGCCGGCGCCATTGACCAGGAGATTGGGGAAGCGCGCCGGCAGCACCACCGGCTCGCGCTCGGAATTGTCGTAATTGGCCTGGAAGTCGACGGTATCCTTGTCGAGATCCTCGACCAGCGAGCCCGCCACGCGCTCGAGCCGCACCTCGGTGTAGCGCATGGCCGCCGGCGCATCGCCGTCGACCGAGCCGAAATTGCCCTGGCCGTCGATCAGCGGCAGGCGCATCGAAAAATCTTGCGCCATCCGGACCAGGGCGTCGTACACGGCTTGGTCGCCGTGCGGATGGTATTTACCGATGACGTCGCCGACCACGCGCGCCGACTTGCGATACGGCTTGTTCCACTCGTAGCCGTTCTCGTGCATCGAGTAGAGGATGCGCCGGTGCACCGGTTTGAGCCCATCGCGCGCATCGGGCAGCGCGCGCGCCACGATCACGCTCATGGCGTAATCGAGGTAGCTTTTCTTCATCTCCTCGGTGATGGAAACCGGGCGAATGTCGGAGGGGCCGCCGTCGGTGGGCGGGAGAATGTCGTCGTCTGCCAAAGCTGGAATTCCTGAACGAATCGCTGCTGAATTTCATAGCCGATCGGGCGCCGTGACGCCACCTTTATCGGCTACTTCTAGATACGATTTTCCGTATTATTTTCAAGGCGTTATTGCCACACTTCGGACCGATTTTGCGGCCTCGGTGACCGCTGTTTCGCAACCGCGCCATACGAGGCTTACACAATCGCGCCCGGCCCCTATGATGGGCGCAAAACAGGGAGAAGCTCTTTCATGGTTCAGCTTGCCGACGGCGACATCAAGACCCGCGAAGTGCTGGGCTGGAAGGGCGTGCACGTGCTGCACTTCATGGGCTCGTCGTGCTCGCAGAAGCTACGCATCTTCCTCAACCTCAAGGGCATTCCGTGGCAGTCGCATCCGATCGATCTGCCGGCCTATGAGAACATGCAGCCGTGGTTTCTCGGCATCAACCCGCGCGGCCTGGTGCCGGTGCTGGTGCATGACGGCGCCGTGCATATCGAGAGCAACGACATCATCCAGTACCTCGAACGCAAATTCCCGACGCCGCGGCTGATCCCGGCCGGCCACGAGAACGAAGTGGCGGCGCTGCTCAAGCACGAGGACGACCTGCATCTCGATCTGCGCACCTTGAGCTTCCGCTTCGTGTTCGCGCCGCCCGGACCGCCGAAGCCTCTTGCCGCGCTCGAAAGCTACCTTGCCAACGGCTCCGGCACCGTGCAGGGCGTGAGCGATCACGAGAAGCAGGTCCAGATCGAGTTCTGGCAGCGCGCCGCCAAGGAGGGTTTCACTGACGAGCGGGCCCGAGCGTCGGCACTAAAATTCCGTGCCGAGTTCGACGCGCTGGAGAAAAAACTCGCGCAACAGCCCTATCTGATGGGCGACGATTTGAGCGTGCTCGACATTGCCTGGCTGATCTACGAGCACCGGCTATCGCTCGCCGGCTATCCGTTCGCGCGGCTGCATCCGCGCGTGCACGCTTGGGCCGAGAAACTGCGCGCAATGCCGGAATTCGCCAAGGAAGTAACGCAGCTGCGCCATTCGCCGGATCAGCTCGACACCGTCCGCCGCGCCAAGGCCGGCAAGACCTTGGAAATGGTCGCGGGGTTTTAGCGCGGCCGCACCAAAGCTTCGTGTGATGCCGTTATGCCGCTCGATTATGCAATTTCCGCGCTGCTAACGCTCTTCGTCGTCGTCGATCCGGTCGGACTGGTGCCGACCTTCCTCGCCGTGACCGAAGACTTGCCGCGCCGGGCCCGCCGCAGCGTCGCGGTGCGCGCCAGCATCATCGCCGGGTCGATCCTGATCGGCACCGCGCTGATCGGCGATTGGCTCTTGCACACGCTGTCGATTTCGCTGCCGGCGTTCCGCATCGCCGGCGGCCTGTTGTTGTTCTCGATCGCTTCCGAAATGGTGTTCGGCGTGCGGCTGCGCCGCGAGAGTCAGGAGGCCGAGGAAGCGGTCGAAGAGCACGTCCGCAACATCGCCGCCTTCCCGCTGGCGATCCCGCTGTTGGCCGGCCCGGGCGCGATCACCGCCACCGTGCTGTTGGCCGGGCGCGCCGGCGGCAATCCGATGCTGATCGCGATCCTGATCGGCGTCGTGGTGCTGGTCGCGGCCGCGTGTTTTGTCGCCTTCCTGTTTGCCGAGCGGATCGGCCGCGCCATCGGCCGGACCGGCAACATCGTGCTGTCGCGCCTGCTCGGCGTGTTGCTCGCCGCGCTGGCCGTGCAATATGTGGTCGATGGCGTGCGCAATATCCTCAATGGATGATGCGATAAGCCTTCATTAACCATGATCGTTCACCATTGATTAGGGGCGAAGCGGCTTACGCGGGTAGCGCTGGAGATCGTGTCATGGCCATTTCCGGAATGTCTGGTTTTCACGCCTCGAGCCAGCAGGCGCTGCAGTCGCTGACACACCACAAATCCGGCGGTCATCGCGGCCAATCGCTCAGCGATGTCGACGCCACAAGCTCGAGCGTGGCGTCAGCGCCGAGCAAGACCGGCAAGATCGGCAGCAAGATCGACATCTCGGCTTGAGCATTCGCCGCCATGGACGCAAAAGACACCCGGCCGGCCGCGTTTCGCGTGCGTTCGGCACGGCCTGAGGACATCCCGGCGCTGATGCGATTGAAGCGCCTGTTGGCGGAAGCCGAGAATTCCCTGCACGCGGTGTGCGCCAGCGAGGCCGATTGGCGGCGCGACGGTTTTGGTCCTGAAGCGGGTTTTATGGCCTTTGTCGCCGAAGATGGCTCCGGCGTGATCGGCATGGCGACATGCAGTGCGCGCGTCGTCACCGGCTGGAACGGGCCGGTGATTTTCCTGCAGGATTTGTTCGTCGAGTCGCATTGCCGCCAGCACGGCATCGCCAGCGCGCTGATGGCGCGCGTCGCGGCGCTGGCGCGTGACGTCGGCAGCCCGATCGTCGAGCTCACGGTGCGGGACGACAATCCGGCGCAGAATTTCTATTTGCGCAGCGGATTCCAGCCCCTGCCCCATTGCCTGACTTTCATTCTCGCCGGGCCGGCGCTCGACGCGCTTGCCGACCAGGACTGCGAGACGCTGGCGCTCGCCGGCTAGAGCGCAATCGCTTCACATTGAATCGATTGGCGCTCTAGCATTTTTGGTGGAGCATGATCTTTTCCGAAAACCGGCACCCACCCTCGGATCAAGTCCGAGGGCAGGCTTTTTCAAGATCATGCTCTGATCAATCCAGGCGCGGCTGCCAGACCATCAGCAAAATGATCGCAATCATGGCGGCGAGAAGAAAGGCCGCGAGCGCGAACCAGATGCGGAACAGGCGCGGATAATTGTCGGCGGGCGTGCCGCGGCCCAACGCCGCCTGCCGCGCCATATTGCGCAGGCGGATCTCGATGCGCAGCGACACCAGCCAGACCGCGACGACCGCGACGTAGAGCACCAGCGAGACGTCGATCCAGAATTCG